>VAPR01000755.1_pt1 | contig 19034 bp, 14 predicted proteins | sample 3380701 | NCBI WGS metagenome assembly VAPR01 (sample SAMN11536904, study PRJNA540576) | hot springs metagenome | isolation source: hot spring wet sediment | place: Spain: Lobios | collected 2014-01 | reverse complement strand
GAGCAGAAAAAAGCCCGAAAATACATCATCATGACCCTTTTGACCGTTACCATCATATTGGTGATGTTGGTGGCCGTTATCAGCTGGGCAGGTCTCGTTTCTTAGGGTAAACAACTTTGTTAGCTGTAGGTTTTGTTGAAGAGGGTTTCAAGGTTTTTGGCTCTGCCATTTGATGTCATGAATTTTTGGAGTTCTGCGAGGGTTGGCATGGCTTCCTGTGCTCCGACCTTTGTTGTGGCGAGTGCGGCGGCGTTGTTGGCCAGCTCCGCCGCGTCATGAATCCTTATTCCTCTGACGAGGCCATATGCGAGGGCTCCGCAGAACGCATCACCCGCACCTGTCGCATCCACAGCCTTCACCTTCACGCCTCTAAGGTGAACAGTCTCTTTCTTGTCAACCGTCACAGCGCCTCTCCTTCCAAGCGTGACAACAGCGTATCTCACACCCATCGCCAACAGCCTCTTCCCAGCACGCACCGCCGAAGAAACATCATTTACACGTATCCCCGTCAAAACAGAGGCCTCAATCCTGTTCGCGACAACCACATCAACATTCTCCAAGAACTTGCGAGAGAGACGCTGCGCAGGAGCTGCGTTAAGTATCACGGGGACGCCGTGTCTATGCGCTATCGCAACACCGCGCTCAACCGTTGCAAGGGGTATCTCAAGCTGTGTTAGGAGCACTTTCGACGACGCTATCATATTCTCCGCAGCATCCACATCGCTTGGTGAGCATCTCGAGTCGGCTCCGGAGGCCACGGCTATGATGTTGTTCCCCCTCTTGTCAACCATAATCAAGGCGACACCCGAATGCGTCTCCTCATCTTTGACAACAAAGTTTGTCGAAACATTTTCTTTCCTCAGCCTATCCAGTATAAGGTTGCCGAAAAGGTCAGAGCCTACACGTCCCACGATAGCAACGCTGGCGCCGAGCCTCGCAGCAGCCACCGCCTGATTAGCACCCTTACCACCTGGAGACACTTGGAAAAATCCGCCAATCACGGTCTCTCCTCTCGACGGCAGCCGTGCCAACTTTACCGTAAGGTCCATGTGCAAGCTGCCCACGACGACAACATCCACCATTTACCGACCCCCTGTGTCAAGACCATAAAAATCTATAATTGATTTGTTTCTCTAAAGATGCTGTGGCTAAGGTTATTCTCGACATGGACCCGGGCATCGACGATGCTCTGGCTATCATGCTGGCTGTTAATTCCCCGGAGCTTGAGGTTCTCGGCATAACGACTGTGAGCGGAAACGTTCATGTCGATAAAAGCTCTGTCAACGCGTTGCGTGTTTTAGAGGTTTTGGGTAGGCGGGATATCCCTGTTTTCCGTGGTGCGGCTGAGCCTCTGGTGAAGAGCCTTGTGACGGCGGAGTGGGTGCATGGAGAAGATGGGCTCGGGGACGCCGGCATACCTATGGCCTCGCGAAAACCCGTCGACGGCGCAGTAAAGTTCCTCATAGAAACACTTTCTTCTGAGCGGGATGTCACGCTCATAGCCACAGGCCCCTTGACCAACATAGCACATACACTCCTAATCGAGCCAGCCATAGCCAAACATTTGAAGCAGTTGATTCTCATGGGCGGCGCATACGGGCTAACACCCTACGGCTACGGCAACGAGACACCCGTCTCCGAGTTCAACATCTACGTCGACCCCGAGGCTGCAAAAATCGTTTTCCAAAGCGGCCTAAACCCCCTCTGCATAGGGCTTGATGTGACGACGAACCCTGCGGCCACCTTGAGCAAAAAAGATGTGGAGAAAATGGCTTCATCAAGCTCTGAAACAGCCAGGACCGCTGCGAAAATTGTGTGGAGGTTTGCGGAGAGGTTTGGGTTTGTGCAGCTTCATGACCCGATGGCAGTCGCAGCCTCAATCAACCCCTCTCTCTTCAAAACCAACCCGTACCACGTGTACGTAGTCTGTGACGGGGAGCTGACACGCGGCCAAACCATCGTCGAGAGAAGGTTCTGGATAAAACGCGAACCGAATGCCGAGGTATGCGAACATGTCGACGGCCCACGTTTTCTAGCGATGTTTCAAGAGCGTCTAAGGTGACGTGAAATTTTTATCGATGCCTATGAGGTATCTTTTAAATGCAGGTTCTCAACTTCTCCGGCCTCAAAGGTCTTGAATGCCGTCTCCATAATGGACGAGTTGTTGTTGAGGTGATTGGGGCTAAGCAGGTTAGAGGTGTTGAGCTGGGCTACGGAAGCTTTTCATTCAGACAACGATATACACGCAGATACGGAAGTGGGTGGGATGCCAGCTACAGGTTTCTAGGCCCTGTTGACACTGTCGCGGTCTCCGGAGACCGCCTCTCCTTCGAAATGCCCGCTAACCCCTGTACAGGTTTGGTGAAAACATCCAGCGGCGTTCTCACAGCTCCTGCGGCTAAACTGGATATAGCGTATCGAACAGATGTTTGGATGATGTTTTTCACGCCATGGAGCGGTAAATTCTCGATAAACCTCGGGAAGAACATGCTCAGCGTATCGGACCAAGCCAGCATGGCGTACGCCTCGCTACAGAGTGAGGACGGCCGGCTCACCGGCAGCCTGACTGTGCAGGGCCCCGAAAACACAGTCGCCAAGCTTATACTCGAGAGATGGATAGACAACGAATACGAAAAGATAGGTCAGGAGATTGCACGGGCACAGTCGGGTGCTACACAGTATTTCGAGTGGATGCCTGTAGTAGGCCCGCCCCAGCCTCTTTTCACCGCAACCAGAAGCCTTCCACCGAAACGTCACGTAAAGAAAATCCTCCGCGCACTCGGATGCACACCATCAAACATCCTAGAAGAATTGTTCCTATACAAAATAGTGAAACGCGACACAACAGTAGCCGATGGCGAAAATGTCAAACACCTTCTAAAACTGGTGCTGGTCAGACGGCTGCAAAAAGACGTGACAGACGAAGCAGAAATCAAAGTGAAGTGGACATAGAAGACATCAAACCTACAACTATTCCGCGGCAGCCTATGCTGCATAACAACACGAAAGTATCAGATTCAACGAAAGATCAGACTTATTGTTAGGATTATGAGGACGAAGGCTGTTATGAATGTGTATTTGAAGTCGCGTTTGGCGAGGAAGTATACCAGTGAAGCCACGACCCTGATATAGGGGGTTAGCATGAGAATGACCAGGCCTGCCGCCATTAGGCCTGCTGCGCCGCTTGTTGGTAGGTGGAGCACATAAAAAAAGAAGCTCTCCGAGCTTACTCTATATCTATCGCTGAAATCAACATCGTTGCAGCCGGTTAGACAATATAGTGTTAATCCCCAGGTTGTCGTTACTAGGCTGGCGGCAACCCCGGTTATGAGAATTGCGCTTATGATATATTCAAGCTTCTCGTTCTGACTCATTCAAGCAACCCCTTTAACAGCATCTGCACTATGAGGTATAGCACCACTACTAGGAAAAAAATTCTAGTGCCTCTGTTGCTTATCCTGTTGAGGAGGCGGGAGCCCACCATAGCTCCGATTGTTGTGCCTACAACCATGGGTGCTGCTAGGGTTAGGTAGAGAAGACCTGAACCGAAATATATGCTGGCCCCCGCTAGCGCGGTCATGCCTATGATGAATGTGCTTGTGGCTGATGAGACTTTAGATGGCATTCTTAGGATGAGCTCGTGGACAGCTACTTTGAAGGCGCCCGCGCCTATGCCCAGCATACCTGCCGCCAAGCCTGCGATGAACATGCCTGCTCCTGCTTCAAGAGGTTTCGTGAGCTTGTATGTCACCTCCTTACCCAGACGTCTGTCGTAGTAGGAGCCAGAGAGGCCCAGCCACCTCGCAGCCTTGTCCTGCTTCACATTAGATGGAATTTCTTCACCTAAATGCCTTCTAAGACCTATGAAGGACGTGAGTAGAAATGCTGCGAAGAAAAAGTAGAGAAGCCGTGGCACGATGTAGACTGTTATTATTGCGCCGATGATTCCGCCCACGATGGTGAACATCTCTAGAAACATGGCTGCTCTTACGTTTGATAATCCGCCCCGCACATACGATGCCGCCGAGCCGCTTGACGTGGCTATTATAGAGACTATGCCCGCAGCGATGGCGTACTTTATAGGGACACCCACCAGGGTTAGAAGAGGGGTGGTTATGCTGGCGCCGCCCAACCCCGTCACAGAGCCCACTAAACCAGCGATAAAAGAGATGAACACAACATACAGAAGATTGACCACGAAACCACAAAACGGATGCAGTATTTCTGTTTTTTACCATCAAGATGTCTATGCTTTGATGCACCATTATTTCGTAAGGGCTGTGAACGTCTTTAATGAGCCGTATAGCTCTCTCAGAACTTCTATGTAGTCTTTTTGGCCTTCTTCAACCTCGTCCATAACTCTCTCGAGTTTTCTCGTCAAGTCTTCTGAGACGAATTCGCCGAAGGTGTTGGATAGATAGCGGTAAACCGCTTTGCCGAGTTTTGTGGAGATTATTCTTCCAGCGTTTTGAAAGATGTAGTTTCTTTCGTAGAGTGTTTGGATGATTTTTGCGTAGGTGCTGGGTCTGCCTATTCCCCTGCTCTTCATCATGGCTATGAGCTCGCCTTCGGTGAATAGCCTTGCCGCGGGCACTTTTCTGACCTGCATGGCGACAACTTTCCTTGTTCCCGGCTCCACACGTGGCTGGACGGTGACTACCGGGTTAAACCTTAGGAAGCCTTCCTCCACTATCTCAACGGGTCTCTCGACCTCTAGCACGTTTGACAACATTTTGACGGTTAGCCGTTGATATAATACACGGGCTTCGGGCATCTGGCTCGCCATGAACCGTCTGAAAATCAAGCCATAGAGCGCCAACTCTCTTTTGCCAATTTTCGCCACGGTTCTGAGAATGTTTGAGGATATGTAGTAGCTGAGGGTTTTCTCGTCGAGGGGTTTCGTTGGCCTTATGCATTCGTGGGCGCCTTCGCGGCTGTAGGTTCTTGGCTTGAAGAATGTGGGAAACTTGTCCTCTATGTATGCCTTGGCTACGCCGAGGCCGGTGGTTGAGACGGTTGTTGAATCTGTTCGGTGATAGGTTATCAAACCTGATTCGAAGAGTGTTTGGGCCGCCGCCATCGCCTCAGCCGCACCCATCCTGAGATATTGCCACGCATCTCTTAGCATCGAGTCGGTCGTGTATGGAGGCGCTGGGGCAACAACTCGCAGCTCTGAAGAGACCTCGACAGAGCATGTGAGGCTGCCTCTGTTGAAAAGCTCCTCCATCTTATCCAATTCAGCTGGGTTAAGAAACTCGAACACCAGACCGTCCGCGAGCGTGATAGCTAGAGCAGGGATTTTCTTAGCCGCTTCCTCTGTCCTGTTGACAACCCATCCTAGAACAGGTGTCTGAACCCTTCCCGCCGATAAATTCTTCCTCCCAAAAATTTCCTGCACCTTTTTGCTCAACTCAAACCCGACCCACCTATCCTCGATTCTGCGGAGCAGCTGGGCCTCGACGAGGCTCTCCTTAACATCTCTCGGAGACGCAAGGGCTGCTGCAAGTGCTTTTCTCGTTATCTCATGGAATTCGAGACGCTTGACCCGTTCGTTATACGGCTTCACAAAACAGTAGATGTCATAGCCTATTTTTTCACCCTCGGCGTCAGGGTCTGTGGCGACGAGCACCTCGTTGGCTTCAAGAGCAAGCTGCCTAACCGCCTCCACCACAGTCAACTTGCTGGACACCTTCTCCGACCCGCAGTATGGACACCTTGCAGAGTCGACGAACTGTTGACCACATTCCATGCAACGGTTCACAGTCGTGTAGACCGGGATGTATTTCGAGTCCGTTATGAGGACGCCATGGTATCCTCCTGATGTGGTGAGGTCGAAGACATGGCCCCCGGAGGCCACAACGGTGAGGAGAGCGTTTCCGCTGATTGATTCATAGGCTGTTAAACCATTTATCCTCCGTCTGACGGGTCTGCCGAAGAAGGTTGCGATTGTTCTAGCCTTAGTCGGAGACTCGACAACGACGAGAGCGTTTCTCATCATGTCTTGACGGGCGGTCTCCAGCCTCCCCATACGGGCCAGCGCAACTTTCCGCCTGTCTTCGTCCACACGCTTAAAGTCCTCTGCAACCTTCTCCATATCAAACGGCTCCATAGTCTCGTCATAGATTGTTTCAAGCCTTTTGCTGAAGCTGTAGAAACTTTTCTCATCGTCCACAAGCATGATTGCTACGCCGCGTGTTATTCCTCCCGCGTAGAGTCTCGAGCATCTGCCCGACGCCTGTATGAAGCCGTCGACGTCTGGTGTCACAAGGCTGAATCCTGTGGATGTTATGCTGAGCCTGATGTCGGCTCGCTCGGAGACAGCCGCAACCATCTCTGGTGTCATGATTTTGTCGAGCAGCGTCCTAGCTTGTTTCACGAGTCGCTGCACATGACCCTCAAACCCCGTCAAATCGGTGCCTGTTGCTATGGCTTCCCTAACTCTCTCAACCACCTCTGCCGATGTAGGAATTACCCGTGAAAGGCTGCCCATCAGACGCATAGCCTCGGCTGCCACCGGCTCATCGAGAAGCGGTGCAACATGCTTCAAAACGGTAAGCAGCATCTGAGGCCTATACTCCGCCCGCTCTATCACTATCTCTCTCCTTGGTACGCCGGCGAAGGCAACATATCTGATTCTCTCGGGTAGATCTATTCCCCTCGCCAGCGGGTTTCTACTACTCGCGACTCCGATAAGCGCCTCATACTCTCCTTTTTCAAACTTCTCAAGCATGCTTGGGCTGAATTTTTGATAAGCCATGCATGGTATACCGCGTCGTCTCAGCTCTTCGGCGAGGTTCTCGGCGCCCTCGACGCCTTGGGTCTGTGGAACAAAAACAAGAGCACCTCCACCAAACTTTTCCAACAACTCCGCTGCAACCATCGCAGCCGGTTTCTCAAGCCTCAGATAATATGTGCCGATGTTTCGGACAAGCTCGAAGGTGTGGCCCGGCTCGAAGCCAAAAAGCTGTCTAAAGATCTTGACTCTAAGAGTTCTCTTCGCCCTCGAGGTAGCTCCGGAGACGATTAAAATCTTCTTTCCCACGGAGCGTCTGTAGTTCTCAGGATTCTCGTCAAGAGACTTGGCACGTATTTTCTTAAGAACTGTTTCGACGACTTCAGGGCTATAGCCCAGCAGCTCCACAACCTTGTCGATGTTTCGCGGGCTCTTGAGAAAGGAGTCGACATCGTCTACGAAAACCAGGTCAAACTCCTTCCCCCTTAACGTGTCGAAGCGGCTGTAGAGGAACCGGTCTGTGGTTATCAGGACATCGAACTCTCCAAACATGATATCGTCAAGAAGCGTCTTAGGTTTTGGGACTCCGGTGTAGTATGCTGTGACACGGGGGCCCTCGCCGAGTTTTGAAAGATATTCGCCGAACCTTTCATAAACATGTTGGACCAGTAGGCTGCTGGGAAAGATGAGGTAACTTTTCAAACCTTTTTTCTGATGTAGATGTATCGCGGCGACTATGCCGAAGGTGGTTTTCCCGATTCCCGTGGGAGCGATGATTGAGAAGCTTCTACCCAGAAGCATCCTCCTCATCCAAGTCTCCTGCAGAGACCACGGCTCAGAGCCGACCAGTCTCCGGAAAAGGTTACTGAACTCCTCCATCTCCATGGCCAGCTCAAACACATCTTTCACATTTCTCAGCCTACCTGTCTCGAGAAGAGACCGGTAAACCTCTGCTTTGCTCGAGGCCCTGAAGCCGACACAGCGGCCGCAAACACCGTTAGTTAACAACTCCTCATCGTTTGCGTCGCCGCCACAGTTCGGGCAAAGCCCCCTGTACATCGTTCTCAAGACGTCTCAAACACCGACAACCCTCGATAAAAAAGTCCATCAACTACCTCGGCTGGCTATTAAACGCTACTAGGGTCTGGTATTCTTTGCCCACTAGTAGAACGATGTTGTAGACAGTGTCTATCTCGTCCTCATTTCTTGGGGCGTAGACCATTACCACGTTTTCCGCGACCATTATGCCGGCCAGACGATGTTTCTCTCCAAGCCTTTCACAAGTATCTCTTCTAGCCAGTTGGGCTGACCCATGAGACGCATGGTCCCATCCTTAGCCCTCTCCGAAACCAGCTTCAAACCCGGTAACGCCGAGGCTAATTTTTTTCTCTGGCAGTGTTGATGATGGTGTTTGTAACACGTATTTGCTGTTGCAGGGATTTAGGATAAGCGAAGTGTTCAAACCGTATTTCCCTTCGCGGTTCTTGTGATGTTTGGCATCAGCCTAGCTTGCACATCTACATGGTACTCTATGGACAGGTTTAAGTGGTCTGTGGCCTATAGGGTTTTCCGGTTGCTTGTTGTTGGAGAAGGTTTTCCTAGTTTTGGTGGAGGCTGCGCTTGAGACTGTTCCACCCGAGATACAGGGGCATCCCGCTGTTGTTAAGGATGCTAGGCGGCGTGGGAAAAAGCCGGGCCAGATACTGCTTGACAAGTCTTATCATCATTTCGCCATGAAAAAGCTTCCCGACGCCGAGAAACGCGGCAGACCAGATATTGTCCACTTTTGTTTGCTCGAGGCGCTTGGCTCACCGCTCAACCAAGCCAACAAGCTGGAGACATACGTTTCGACAAATAGCGGCCTCGTCATATATGTGAACCCACGTGTGAGGCTGCCCCGTGTATATGAGCGGTTTAAAGGCGTAGTGGAGAAGCTATTCGAAGAGGGGGAGATAAGGTCTGAGACAGGTGAGACGCTGCTGCGGTGTGAGAAAAAATCCCTCAAATCCTTGACCGAGACCCTTAACCCGTCCACCAAAATTCTGCTGACGGAGAGGGGAGAGCATGTCAATGCCTTGAGATTTTCCGCGGCCTTGGCAGGCTATGCAAGGCCTCTGATTATGGTTGGCTGTTTTCCCCACGGCGACTTTACATCCGAAACAAAATCCCTCGCCGACAAAGCCCTCGCAATACATCAAACCCCTCTCGAGGCTTGGACAGTTGTCTCACGCGTGCTCTGCTACATCGAGCAAAACCTTAAACCCCCCTAAGCACTATGGATATGCATGGCTAAGCCAGCTCGTGGACGAAAAGATTTCGAGATAGAGTATGAGTATGTGGATGATCTTGGACAGGTTGTTCGACGTGAGAGGGAGAAGCTTGGTCTCTCGCAGGCTGAGCTGGCAGCCCTCGTGAAGACGAAAGAAACAATCATCAAGAAGATTGAGCAGAACGAGTTCAACCCACCCCTCGACCTGGTAAAACGTCTTGAGAAAGTGTTGAAAACAAGCCTTCTCACCGTAGCAGTCGAGGAAAAGCTCACAGGGAAAACACCTCCACCACCATCAACCTACACGCTTGAAGACATGCTCAAAAAACAAAACAAACAATAGCTAAAAAAATAAAAATATAAACGACTTCTTTGCCCGAATTGACAATGAGAGCTTTCCTCGTCTGCCTACTGGCCATGCTTTTTCTAACCTCGCTTCTACCACATGGTTTTGCTCAGGAAGACTACAGGGTTCTCCCCATCGAGTCCGATTTGGTGGTCAACCTCGTTTTCGTAGATGTTGATTTTACGCTTTTCGGCGTGAATGGTTTGGAGGATTTGCTGAGGAGGGTTGCCACCGGGGTTAGGGCTGAGGCCAAGTCTGCGCTTACATGGTATACCGACCAAGGCATCCTTTACGCACCCTACAGCTATGACGTGTTGCTGCGTGGTTTCCAGCTGAGAAGCGCGGCGCTGCAGGAGTTCAGGTCCGATTGGCGTAGCTTAAACCAGCCTGTTCCACGGGATCTTCTCATACAAAAGAAGTACAACGGCTCATTATCGGGTATTCATGCACCAACAGCCCTCAAAACTCTCATCGACCTTTCAAATAAGTATCTGCAGACACCCTTTGAGGGCTACACCATTTTCTTCATCTGCAGCGTAAACGCGCTCGGCAAAAGCGCCAACTACTACACCTACGGCATATTGCCTGAGACCGGGAAAGTAGGAGGCGTTTTGTTTCTGAACATGTATGGAGGCGCTTGGTGGGGAAGATATGTTTTCATCGATATCTGTGCAGGCTACGGCTCAGGTGACGAATATCCATCTGTTCTATCTATCCAGTCTACGCAGGAAAGAGTTCAACTATTGTCCAAGTATGTCGACGAGTTGATTGACTACCAGTTTGTCAAGTCCACGGTATATCTTCCATATTACAACCTTCAGATTCTCGTCGACGTTATAGTTGTAGATGCTTCTGGACAGGGTATCAACTTTGAAACGTTGGTGAATTCCTTCGACATCGAGCTCACGGAGGCGTCGTTGAGAACTTTAACGCCGTATAACTTCTACAGCTTCCGCCTAAGACTCTATGATGTCGATGAAATTCCCGGCTTCTCATCAATCATAAGAGTTGATGAGTTTGAGACGCGTAGAGGAAAGGAGCAGGTGGCTGTTTTCGACCCCTACCAAGCCTACGACATTTTAAAATCAGCTGGAATAATCGAGGCTGAAACAGAGGAATACAAATACGTCCCCACAATAATTGTTGTAACACAGTATAGCACAGGTGTTTTGATACCTGGTTTTGAGGACTGGGGCCCGGCTCTGGGGATTGCCTTGGAAAACCCTGAGCAGCCCATGTATGGTTTAGTGGCAACAGCTGGGGCTAGCTATTACTCGTTGTTCTACGAGGGAATGGCCGTCACAGTGGCTCATGAGATAGGACATGTTCTCGGACTTAGACATCCTCACGACGATTTTGACGAGGTGAATGAAATTGAAGTGGGGCCTAAATGGATTTACACGGATTCTATGGAGACTTTCATGGTTTACAGTACCTCCTGGGTTGAAGGTGTTAAGCAAAAAACGGTGAGGGAGGGATTTTATCCGATTCGGACCTACTGGAGCATCTTTGACCTTGACGCAATAGACAGAGCCACCATCTCACTTCTTCTCCAAAACTATGAGAAAAACTATGCCGAGATACTGCGCAAGCTGGATGAGGCTGGCCTCAGGTTAGACGACCTGCAGACGCTAAAATCCGTTCTGTCAACGGCTAAACAGTGGGCTCGACAGGCTGTCGAAGAGTTCAAGAAATTCAACTACTTCGACCGCCTCACTTTCAAAGGCTTCGGCGCACAGCTTGACACCTCTCTCGACTACGCCTTCATGGCATGGGCCGCCACAGACCTGATGAAAATCTATCTCGAAGCGGCTTTGCTGCAAAACCAGAGACTCACGCCCGAGATTAAGCAGCTCAGAAACGAGGTCGAGACGTTGTCCCAGAGATTGGAGCAGATTCGCAGAGAGAAGAGCAACACAGAGGATGAGATTAGCCAGGTTACGCAGCAGATAGCGGCTGCGCGTGAAAGGGCTGCACAGCTGGAGGAAAAGCTTGCCCAGCTGGAGAGAGAAGCAGCTAACCTGCAGCAGCTTAGCCAGAGAAAAACAGAGCTGGAGAAAGAGCTGGCCGAGAAAAACCTTGAGCTTCAGCGGGCTCAAGCCGATGCGGCTCAGCTGGAAAGCTTGAACATGGTTCTCACCGGGGTGGCGGTTGTCTTATTCGCCGGAGCAGGGGTTACGCTGGTCTTCTTTAGAAGAAGGGCTTAGACGCCAGGTGGAGGCGGCGGAGCCGGAGGAGGCATCCTCCTCCTTGTTGTGAACCTGCGCCCAACTATAGCGGCTCCTCCGACGGCAACCGCCCCGACCACCGCGACACCAATAAGCAGGTTGGTCTGCTGTCTGAGAGACTCCGCTCTTTCACGCATCTTCTCAACATCGGCTGAAACCCTGCTCAAGCTGTTTTCAAGGTTCTCTATGTCTTTTGCTGTTGCCTTAGCTTTTGCAGCACGTTCCTCAGCGTCGCTGACGGCTTTCTCAAGCTGGTTTAGTTGTGATTCAGCGTCAGACAGCTCCCTTCTCTTCTCCTCAAGCCTCGACCGTGCATCGTCGAGGTCTCTCTGCGCCTTCTCGGCCTCGCCCCTAAGCTGGTCACGCAGCTGTGTTAGCTGTGAGATCTCGCCTCCCAGTCTCCGCTGCTCGTCAACCAAGCCCGGGAGTAGGTAGTTTTTGGTGTTCTCTGTGTATAGCCAAGCGGTGAAAGCGAGGTCGAAGGCTGTTTCATGCTGGGCGCCGAGGCCCTTGAAAGTGAGTCTGTTGAAGTAGTTATGTTTCTTAAACTCTTGTACCGAGAGCCGGGCCATCTCTCTCGCCGCGTTAAGCACCTGCTCAAGTTCCGGGATATCCTGTAAACGCATGTTGTTGCGTTCAAGCGTTGATAAAATTGTTTGGATATTTTGTTCATAGTTTTGTAGCAATAGGATGATTGTGGCACGGTCGATGTTGTCGAGGTCGAAGATGCTGTAGAAGGTTCTCATGGGATAGTGGTTGGGGAAGACAAGGTTCTGCTCAACGGCTGAAGCCCACGAAACGCTATAGCTCATGATTGTTTCGGTGAAGTATGTCAGCGGGCGGAAGCTGGACTGAGATTTGCGATACTCGTCATAGTCGTCATGGGGGTGTCTTAGCCCGAAGATGTGGCCTGCCTCATGTGTCACGAGGACGGTCATACCTTGTTCTATCATGTGTTCGTAGTAAACTGCCGCCGATGCGTGATGAGGTTTCGTGGGGTTATCTGGGTCAGGCGAGGCCTGGCCGAGTACACCCGGCTCCTCTATGAACGAGTTCGTGGTCGTAACCAGAACAATCACAGGCATGTATGTGTAGCGCTGCTCGCCCAAAGCCTCGATGTATCCCTTCTGCCTAAGGATGTCATAGGCTTGGTAGGTTTTGAGGAGAATGCCTTGCTGTGTGTATACTAGGGTGTTTCTCAGCTCAGGCACTGTGGCCAAGTCAACTCGTTTCAGCCTTATGTTGAACTTGTTGTAGGGCATCAAAGTGGTGTAGGCTTTCAGCATCATCTCTGGGTCAAAGTACCGCACCAGCATATCGAATCCAACACCAGCCACCGTAGCATCAATAACCACCACATCGACAAGGGTCTGGAGACCATACTTAGGCTGGTAGATAGTCGATTTGACGAAGCCGCCCATGTCTATCAGCAGGTCTATGAGTGTTGCGAGATAGGTCACGCGTTCCTCCGGGGTTCCGATGGTGTAGATGGGTCTGATAACGTCGCGGAAGCGTGGGGGCGGAAATGAGCAGATGTCTATGTAATAGTATCTGCCCCACCATGGGCCGCCGAAAATCGTTATGCCGAAGTCGGTCAGGTATCTTCCGGTGTCTGGTGATTGGCCGAATGTGTAGTAGATGACTGGTCTTTCACCGTTCATGAAAGGTATACTGCAGAAGAAGAAAATTGCGTAGCCTCCGGCTACTTCTGGGAAATATTCTTCGGTGAGTGTGGCGAAGACCCGTAAAGCGTCGCGAGCCTTTATTGTCTGGTCGGTCCATCCAAGCGGCATCCCCCAGGCCACTGCAAACTCAACAGCTTTCTGAGCCACTTGATAGGGTGTTTTAGAGACAAGAGAACGCATCTGTTGACGATACTCGGACACGATGTCGTTGGATGGAATTATGAAGCGTAATGAAATGTCAAACGTGAAGGGAGCCAAGTTCTCGTCCGTGGTGAAGGCTGCTATCTGGGAACGGGCCTTATCCCGGATTATCCCCGTTTCGATTACCATGTTCAACAACTCGTTAAGGTTTCTAGCACCAAACCACTGCGGGTCCACGTCGTAGAAGAAAACATTGACCAACAGGTCGCCCTCTATGGGCAAAACACGATATTCGTCCGATGTCTGCTGAGGCGTGGGGAAAGACCAGCTGCTGTGCGGTAGCAGGCTTAAAACAACAACAAGCAGTATAGTAAACGCTACTGAACGCATTAAATTTTTCCTACATGAGCTTGATTAAAAACGTTAAGCAAGACTTCGGTATTTTGTGTGGTGGATGTTTTGGTTTAATAGCTGCTTTTTTGCACATGGGTTGGGTTGTTGCGGGATTTAGCCGCCAGGGAGTTTGTGGTTGATGGCAGGAGGATGCGTTATTATTCGCTGAAGGTTTTGGAGGAGCAGGGTATCCTTCAATTGGCTAAGCTTCCCTACAGCATTAGGGTTTTTGTGGAGAATGTGCTGCGGAACGAGGACGGGTTTATCTGCACGGATGATGATGTGAGGGAGGCTGCTAATTATCTGCATGGTGGGAAAAAAGAGGTCCCGTTCTTCCCGTCTCGTGTTCTCTTACAGGACTTTACGGGTGTGCCTGCGCTGGTTGACCTCGCGGCCATGCGGTCTGCTGTTAAACGCGTCGGCCAAGACCCCGCTAAAGTTAACCCAAGCATCCCGGTTGACCTTGTCATAGACCACTCTATTCAGGTTGACTTCTATGGAACATCCGAGGCGTTCAGCCTCAACCTCGACTACGAATTCAAACGCAACACTGAGCGCTATGTTTTTCTCAAGTGGGCGCAGAATGCTTTTAGAAACTTCCGCGTGATACCGCCGGGCAGAGGTATTGTTCACCAAGTCAACCTCGAGTATTTGGCGAAGGTTGTTGATGTGCGTGGTTTTGACGGGGTTTTAACCGCTTTTCCTGACACTGTGCTGGGAACGGATTCGCATACTCCGATGGTTAATGGGCTGGGCGTGGTTGGATGGGGTGTCGGAGGAATCGAGGCGGAGGCGGTTATGCTGGGCCAGCCCTACTACATGACCACGCCCGAGGTTGTGGGTGTGAAACTTGTCGGCGGGCTGCGTGAAGGCACTACGGCGACAGACCTTGTCTTAACAATCACGGAGATGCTTAGAAAGCATGGCGTGGTCGGCAAGTTTGTCGAGTTCTTCGGCCCAAGTCTCTCGAAGCTCAGCGTCCCAGACCGCGCCACCATAGCTAACATGGCCCCCGAATACGGCGCAACCATCGGCTACTTCCCCATAGACCGTGAAACCATCAACTATCTACGCATGACAGGCAGGCCAGAGGAACACATACGCATCGTCGAAGAATATGCGAAGATGCAGGGCCTCTTCTACAACCCCGCGGAAACACCTGTGTACAACACTGTGCTGGAGCTTGACTTGTCAACGGTGGAGCCCTCTATCGCAGGGCCCGCCAACCCTGAGGACCGTATACCGCTTAGGGAGGCTAAGAGGCGGACGCGTGAAATCATGCTGGCTTATCTCAAACAGGCCGGGATATCTGTTGATGATGTTAACGAGCGTGAGTGGAGCTATGAAGGCGGGGCGCCGAAGGCCTCCGTGACCACCGTGCAGAAGAAAACAGGCAGCGGGGTTGATGGACTTTCTCACGGCTCGGTGGTGATATCGGCTATAACCAGCTGCACCAACACATCAAACCCCTCGGTGATGATCGGGGCGGGGCTGCTTGCGAAAAAAGCCGTGGAAAAAGGCCTACGTACACCACCCTACGTCAAGACGAGCCTCGCACCCGGCTCGATGGCCGTGACAGAGTATCTCGAGAAAGCGGGTCTTACACCTTATCTCGAGAAGCTTGGCTACAGCCTGGTGGGCTACGGGTGTACAACATGCATCGGCAACAGCGGTCCATTACCCGAGCATATTGTTCAACAGATAAAGGAGAGAAACCTCTACACCGTCGCGGTGCTCAGCGGAAACAGAAACTTCGAGGGCCGGATAAATCCGCATGTGAGAGCCAGCTACCTCATGTCACCTATGCTTGTGGTCGCGTATGGACTCGCCGGCCGCATAGACATCGACATGTTCAACGAGCCGCTGGGCATCGGCTCAGACGGTAGGCCAGTCTACCTCCGCGACATCTGGCCCAGCCTCGAGGAGATAAAGTCGGTCATCAACCAAGCCATTACACCGGAGCTCTTTATCAAAAAATATGCTGACATATTGAAGGGTGAGGAGAGGTGGGAGAGGCTGCCCGCTCCTGTTGGAGAGGTGTTCCAGTGGGATGAGAGCTCCACCTACGTCCGTGAGCCGCCCTACTTCATCAACATGTCGAAGACGCCTAAGGAGCCGGATGACATAGTCAACGCCCGCGTCCTCATCCTAGTCGGCGACCGCATCACAACCGACCACATCTCACCCGCCGGCGCAATCCCAGTCAACAGCCCAGCAGGCAAATACCTCATAGAGAAAGGCGTAGACCCCGTTGACTTCAACACCTACGGTGCAAGAAGAGGAAACCACGAGGTCATGATACGCGGGACATTCGCGAACATTCGTCTGAAGAACCTTTTGGTGGAAGGTAAGGAAGGCTGGTGGACGCTGTATCATCCGACAGGCGAGGTTACAACAGTCTATGATGCTGCGATGCGTTACAAAGAAGCCGGTATTCCTTTGATTGTTTTGGCTGGGAAGATGTATGGTGCGGGTAGCTCACGTGACTGGGCAGCGAAGGGCACACGTCTACTCGGCGTCAGAGCTGTGATTGCGGAGAGCTATGAACGCATCCATAGGAGCAACCTTGTCGGCATGGGTGTGCTTCCTCTCCAGTTCATGGAGGGCGAGGGATGGAGGCAGCTCGGACTCACCGGCCGCGAACGCTACACAATACATGGGATATCAGAGGGTCTAACACCCGGCAAAAAACTAACCGTCGAAGCCGTCAGCGACAACGGCGAAGTCAAGAAATTCAACGTCATAACACGTCTCGACACAAAAATAGAGGTCGAATACTATAGACACGGCGGCATACTCCAGTATGTGCTGCGACGCATCATGAGCAGCTGAGCTACAGCAGCCACCTACTCAACCTAACGTTTCCGAACTCAACCTTCTCTTCCCTATACTTTGGAGAAGGAGACTCGAACATTATTGATGGAGCCGGGTCTGTGTAGAAGTTGGCGACGATTTTGCCTGCTTGGCCGTCGCCCACCTCGAAGAAACAGTAACCCATGCCGTTGAAAAGTTCTTCGGCAGGCTTGTTCAGGAGTGTGGCGGCTATGCGTCGTGCAGCGGTCAGGGCCATGGCTTCGGCGAAGACCCCTGCCTTGGGGAGAAACATTCCGCTCGGCAGCTTTACCGACGTGATGTCGCCGATGGCGTAGACATTTTTGAACTTTGTCTCCATGGTCTGGGGGTTTACGGGAATCCAGCCAGACTCGTCGACGAGCGGCGAATCTCTAACGGGCTTAGGCGCGCGGTGTGGAGGGACACCGAGCAAAAGGTCGAACGGGGCCTCACCATCTTCTAACACAAGCTTGCCATCCACAATCTGTTTAACCTGTTTGCGTGGATGAAACCCTATTCCACGCTCTGTCAAAAACTGTGCAACACGTTTGCCGACGGGCCCTGCGGCGGGCATGGGCTGCGGCTCAGGGGTGTAGACATCTATCTCGACCTTGTCGCGGATACCTCGTCTTCTGAAGTAGGAGTCTATGAGTAGGGCTGCTTCATAGGGTGCTGGTGGACATTTGTAGGGTGGTTTGGCTATGAGGATGGCTATGCGGCCGCGTGTAAAGTCTTTGAGCATGTTCTGGGCTGCGTAGGCACCCATCAGGTCATAGAAGTTGTGTGCATGTTCTCGGAAGCCGGGGACAGCATCGAAAGCATACTCGGCGCCAAGAGCAACCACAACCAGGTCGGGATTGTAGACACCCCCGCTTGTGACAACCCTTCTCGAGACAGGGTCTATCTCGAGAACCTCTTCATTCACAAACCGTACGCCACGTTTCTCCACACCCTTAACCGGAAACAGGCATTCACGGGGCATAGCTCTCTCACCAACCATAAGCCAGAGGTTCATGAAACCCATCGAAAACATATCCCGTCTATCAACAACTGCTACGCTATGCTCCGGGGGAAGCAGTCGCCTTAACTCCACCGCCGCAGCTAGGCCGCCGAAACCCGCGCCAAGAACAAGGACCTCGCTCAAACCATCCACCCCAATTATTTCGCCAAATTATAAACCATTAAATACCTACAATGCTGTTGTCAGAGTGATTGCGTTTGCCGGCTGTTGAGACTATTCGCTGGGATGAGCGGCGTGGCGAGCTTGTTTTGCTTGACCAGAGGCTTCTGCCTGTGCGTGTAAAGTTTCTACGATGTAGAACTGTTGACGAGGTTGCGGTGGCGATTAAGGATATGGCTGTCCGAGGTGCTCCTGCAATCGGTGTCGCCGCCGCTTATGGAATGGCTTTGGCGGCCCTCCGTTCAAGGGTTAAGACTCGTGAACAGCTGTTGATCAAGCTCAGACAAGCCGCGAAAAAACTCGGCTCCACAAGACCAACAGCGGTCAACCTCTTCTGGGCCCTTGACAGAATGATGAAAAAGGCCGAGAACATGGATGGGTCGCCGTCAAAAATCGCGGAGACACTCCTCAATGAAGCACACAAAATCCACAGAGAGGATGTGGAGATGAACAAGACAATCGGCAGGCTCGGCGCAGACCTCATACCCGACGGCGCAAAAATACTTACACACTGTAACGCAGGGGCCCTCGCCACGGCTGGCTACGGCACAGCCTTGGGTGTAATCAGGTATGCGCATGAGTCGGGGAAGAAAATACTCGTCTACGCTAGCGAGACACGGCCACGGCTACAGGGAGCGAAGCTCACAGCCTTCGAGCTCAAAACACTCAAAATACCGTTCTACGTTGTGCCCGACACAGCCGTCGCCTTCCTCATGTCGAGACATACGATAGACTGCGTCGTGGTCGGCGCCGACAGAATCCTCGCCAAAACAGGCCATGTCATCAACAAGATAGGCACGCTATCAGCAGCGGTTAACGCACATCACTTCAACATACCTTTCTACGTCGCGGCGCCCACGTCAACCATAGATCTGCATAAAACTGTCGATGAGGTGGTGATTGAGGAGCGGTCTGAGGATGAGGTGCATTACGTGGGCCGTGAGAGAATAACACCGCCGGGAACACGGGCCATAAACTACGCCTTCGACATCACACCCCCACAGCTTGTCACCGCGGTCATAACGGAGAAAGGTGTCTTCAAACCGGACGAGCTCAACAAGTTTCTCACAGGTTGAGGAAAATCTCCATCAACAGAATTAACACAGCTGTGACAACCCCCATCCCCAGCATCTTCAAACCAGTCTTAACCATATCAATTTTCGAGAACTTTCCGAGAAACATTCCAAGCACAAACAGCAGCACAAGCCCCACGGCGGGAGAGAGAAA
>VAPR01000754.1_pt1 | contig 19052 bp, 17 predicted proteins | sample 3380701 | NCBI WGS metagenome assembly VAPR01 (sample SAMN11536904, study PRJNA540576) | hot springs metagenome | isolation source: hot spring wet sediment | place: Spain: Lobios | collected 2014-01 | reverse complement strand
GGCTGTTTTTTTACCCCAAACAGCATGTCCCGGAACAAATCCGCCGATCGCCCAATAGGATAAGAGGGGGAGGAGGAGAGCGGATGCAAAAATTCTTACTTCAGAAGTTTTTTCAGGGATTTGCCCGGAAAACGTTTCAAGTTGCCTATTGGGATGACACGACAGAGATTTACGGGGAAGGTCAACCGGAATTTACCATCCGATTCACGCAAAAGATCTCGGTTACAGATTTTTTGAAGGAGCCGGGACTCTCGTTCGGTGAAGCCTATATGGACGGCATCATCGAAATCGAAGGGCGCATAGAGGATGTGATTTCGGCGGCGTATGCCAACAAGGACAAGTTGTGGAACGAGGCGCTCTCGAAGTTTCCCAGGCTGAATTCCTTGCGCAAGTCAAAAGAAAATATCGAGCACCACTACGATTTGGGTAACGATTTTTACCGTCTCTGGCTGGATGAGGCCATGAGCTATTCCTGCGCGTATTTTCATCAGGAAGATGATTCCCTGGAAAAAGCCCAGTTGCAAAAAATTGACCACGTCCTCAAGAAGCTGCAGCTGCGCCCCGGCGAGAAACTGCTCGATATTGGAAGCGGTTGGGGATGGCTGATCATACGCGCTGCACAAGCGTACGGTGTACAGGCAAAAGGCATTACATTAAGTGAGGAGCAGTATGGCAAGACACGGGAACGAATTGCGGAAATGGGATTGGAAGATCAAGTCGAAGTGCAGCTCGTCGATTATCGGGAACTGGCAGGGAGAGTCGGGCAGTTCGACAAGATTTCGAGCGTAGGGATGTTCGAACACGTTGGCAAGGAACAGTATCCGCAGTTCATGAGCACTGTGGAAAAGCTGCTGAAAGAAAAAGGATTGGCGCTGCTCCACACGATTACCCACCAGAAAGAGGAACCGGTTGATCCCTGGATCGAACGTTACATTTTCCCCGGCGGGTACATTCCTTCCTTGCGAGAAATCGTGGCGCTCCTGCCCGAGTATGATTTCCATCTGCTTGATATAGAGAATCTGCGGATGCATTATGCGAAGACGCTGGATTCTTGGTCGGAGCGATTTGAAAGGAATGTAGAAACCGTACGGAACATGTTCGATGAGCGGTTTGTACGCATGTGGAGACTGTATTTGCAATCCAGTGCCGCATCGTTCCGGCTGGGGAATATCAGCATTCATCAGCTTCTGTTTTCAAAAGGAGTAAACAATTCGCTGCCGCTCACAAGAGAACATCTCTATCGGTAAATCGCGAGCACGTACAGGATGACAGATCATGTCATCCTGTACGTTTTGTACCGATTACAAAGAAGAAATCTTTTATAAACACACGCAGAAAGAAGTACATTAGAGTAAATAAATGTTAAAATTAATCTTCCAAATGATTTGAAAAAATTGTAAAATAGAAGAAATGATCCTTCATTCTGTTAGTGGGCAAGGGGCGTGCTGAAATGGGGCTGCAAGAGACGTTGCAACGATCACTGCGTGCAGAAGTTGAACGTCACATAAGGGAGAACGGATATTCTCTCCATAGATTGGGTGAACTGACCGGTATTCATGAAGGAAGTTTAAGCGAGATTCTAAATGGCGATCCGCCCCGGGCCATGACCATAGGGCATCTGGATGCGATGGCTGCGGCTTTCGGCCATGCCCCAGGCTGGTTGTATGAATTGTATCCGGAAGAATGCTTATCCGAGGGGAAAATCTCGCGGCCGCGATTGATTCCGTATTTAGTTAGATGTGCGGAGATCGGGAAGCAGGATTGTATTGATGCCACTGTTTCTCAACTGCTGGAGCATCCGAAAAACATATCGATTCTCTTTTCCGTGGCAGAGCAGCTGTTTGAGAAAGGGAAACGGACAGAGTCGGTACCTTTCTATGAAGCCGTGATAGAAAACGAGAAAGATAGCTTCTCACACCATTTCGTAATCAGTCAGTACCGGCTGTTTCGAGCCGTGCAAGGAACGAATTGCGATGAAAACTGGAACGCGGTCATTCGATATGAACCGTATCGAAAGCGCTTACCGGAACCCTATCAGTTGGATGCGCTGCTGCATTTGGCCAATGTGTGTTACACGCTGCGCAAGTGGCAAGATGTCGAAAAATATGCCGACGAGCTGCGGGAGTTGGCCACAATCGTCTATGAAGATGAGCTGCGAAAACGGCAAAATGATAAGACAAGTGAACCGCTAACCACCGAGCGTCATTTGGTTGTCTACTATGGGCAGGGGTTTCTCCTAAAAGCGGTAGCATTGAAAAATCTGGGAATGTACGAAGAAGCGAAGCGTTATGTGGAGGGTTACGCCGATTTAAGCTGGTTTGAAATCCAGGAGGAAAATGCTCGGGCCGAAATCGAAAAGTTTCGGATATGGGCAAAAGCGAATTCTTTTAGCCTGGACATGTATACGGGGAACGTGGGAGTGCTGCATGACTACCTGCTGTTCCTTGACGATCACCCAAGCGAGGTGCTACCTGGTCTGGTAACGATCCTGAAATCCGCAAATGAGTTTGATTTTCCTGTTGAATCCGTTTTAGAACGATTCTCTGCAATCATAGATCGTTTTGGAGAGTATCAGGATACGATCAGAATCATTCATCATCTTCACTTCCGGTATCAATTGGCAGCATACTATTTTCGGAATGGAAAATTTTCAGCGGGCCTGGATGAAACCTTGCGATCCCTGGTTCTATCTGAAAGGGTTAAGGACTTCGACATTTTCAAAAAGTGCACATCATTGTTTTGGACATATCTGCAACACGCATCGCATGAGCAAAAGAGTACCTATCAGACTCTCATTGGCGAAAGGAGCGGGAAGGAATGAAAGGGTTTTTACTGACATTATCCTTTGTACTGGGATTGAGTATCTGCGCTGTAGATGGAGGATCTATTAAAAATGCTCCCCCAGTCATTCAATACGATCATGGAGTAGGAGGATAACGGTCTTCCAGCGTAAAAACATCCCTAAAGGGGATGTTTTTTACTTGATCAATTTTTCGGCAACAAGAAGCGATTTTTCGTTGAACCGCTCGTGAATCTGAAGCGCTACGGAATGGATGGAACCGATCCCATAAGACTGGGAAAACGTCTATTCGCCAAACCCCGGTGTTCAATAGCACCGCGAAGTACTCTACTTGATTCGGAAACCGAATATACAAATGGGAGGTGAGTTCATCTCGTCGGCTGAAATGCCACCAGAAACCGTGTTCTTGCCTGGCTTCATACCACAGCCAATCTGCATCTTTGATCGGTATGTTCTGTTGCGTCAATGCCCAGTTCAAAAACATCACGATGGCGTCGGCCTGGGTCATTGCGGTTGGCGAATGAAATAAATGCGACCTGCTCTTTGATTGAACGGGAGAGTCTTCCGTAAAGTCATAGACAGCGGTTATCTCTCGAAACATGTGTTGATAAGAAAACAGTTCCCGTTGTGCCGACAATTGCTGAAGCGGCACGGAAGGCAAAGCGAGCAAGAGAAGATAGTATGCAAAGGAGAAACCAACCGCCAACCTTTTGGCAAGCTTATTTACGCCCTTGTTGCGAAAGACAAGGAACATCCCGATCACCGCGCCAAGAGGAAGAATAATCGGGCCAATGTTGAGGGTAAGCACGGACAACCCGTAAAGAGCTGCGATTTTCAGCCAAAAGCCACGTTCAAACTCCCTGTTTTGATACCATAAGGTTAGCAAAAGCAGGAGAAACAAGAGAAGAAATGGAATCAGCAGCATTGTTCTACCCCTTCGTCACCATCAGGAACAAGATGACGACAGGAATCACAGTAGCGATAATGCCAAATACGTCCCAACTGCGGGAGGCACGCTTGTAGGCTGTGGTCATTTCCCCTTTGCTTACGGATCGCTTGCTTTCGCTGATCATGTGCCGCTGACAGGGCAGGAGGATGAATAGCCACAGCAGACCGCTTGCGGCAAACAAACCGAGAGAGATGGTAAGCCAGTTGATCTCCGCAAGGGAATACCCCGCCTGATGGGCCATTAATAGGCCGGTTACGAGCAGCAGCACAATTCCTGGCCCGGTAAAGACGTAATCGGCAATCATCACATTTCGCACAGTCTGATGAAGGTGGGGCAAATCGCCTCCGCGCTCGGCGCGAATTTTCCAAAAGGCAGCGGTAATGATGTTGCCCATGAACAACAAGACTCCAAAGATGTGCAGGACGAGAAGCCACTTCATGAACGTTCTACCCCCTTTAGTTGATTTTGCAGTGTTTGCACCATGATCGAATGGAAATCAGCAAAAGAAAGCTGTACGTTTTCCGGTCCAATCATGCTGCGCATGCGAAACCCGTACGACAAGACCGTAAACAGCTCTGCTGCTTTTCGGGCATCGATTTGCTCCGGTATCACCCCATGAGACTGGCCCGTTTGAATCCATTTCACCGAGGTTCGGATCGAGTGTTCATACAGGTCGTGCAGCATTTGCCTGATCGATGGAATCTCCTGCTGGCTCAACAGGTAGATGAAGATCCGGTTGGTGACGTCTTTTTCGTTTTGGATGTGCTGCAGCCCTTCGGAGATGGCGTTCAACGGTCGAAACAGATCTCGGTCGCCCTGATTGACCGCTTCGTAAAAACGCTGACTGGTTGCTTCGATTCGCGCCTTGAGCACCAGGCCGAGCAGTTCGTCCTTGCTTTTCACGTAATGGTAGATCGCCCCCTTGGAAAGACCGGTACGGTTCATGATGTCCCGCAGGGTGGTGCTCCGGCATCCTTTTTCTTCGACCAACTGTTCGGTTGCCGACAACAATAACTGAAAACTGCGATTGGTCTCTTGTGTCACGAGAGTATCTCCTTGTATTGGATATATATGGGAGTCATCTATTATTATACAAACCGACGGTCGGTTTGTAAAGAGCGTAACGACTTATGCACAAACCAACAAAAAGGCGTGTTGCACGGATAACCGCCAACAACGCCTTTTTGCACCGGTATCTATCTCACTTACGTCCTACGTCCGCTGCAGAAGAGGAGAGGTCTTCTCAATGACGTGCCAAGCCATTCCGCGTGCTTTCAACCGTTCCAAAAACGGGATGGGATCGATCAGTTCGGGTGGAATGCACCCCGTCGTGGTTAGCAAACCTTCCGCCATCATGTCGACGGCGACGACCGGCGGGATTCCCGTTTGCCAAATGGTAGCCTGAAATTCCGTTTGTACGAACACCTCGTCATGATTGGCCATGGTGTAGACGTAAAGTTCCTTTCGCTTGTTGTCCTTGCGCCCTTTGACCAGCGCTCCCACGCAGGAATACCCGTGGATCTTGCCCGCGAGGTCGGCGGGCTTCGGCATCGTCGTTACGACGACGTCCCGAGGCGCCACTTTCACGCCTTTCACATCGATTTCCTCGTCACTGTCCAGGCCCAGATAGCTTAGCACCTGGAGGGTATTGACGAAGTTGGGATGAAGCGCGTACTTGAAGTCGACGTATTTGCACCCTTTCGCCTTGCCAATCGTCTCGCCCAGGGTCGTCGCTTCTTCGTGCTCGACATTGTAACAATCCAGCCACCCGATCGGTTCGGGAAACTCAAATTCTTCCTTGTTGGCAAACGGAGTAGGGAAGTACTGTTCTCCCTTGTCCGCCGTCCAGTAATTGGGCTTGGCAAGACATTCCTGAATCGCTGTTTGCGGGCTGAAATAGGAGCAGAAACCATCGTAGTCGGCGATGGAATTATCGCCGTCCCGAATCAGGATGGCATCCACTTCATCCAACTGATCCACGGCATATCGGGCAGCAATGTTCGAAAAACCAGGGTCGCATCCCAGGCCCATGATGCCAAGAATGCCCGCTGCCTGGAAAGCACCGTTCCAGCTCAGCTGTTTTCGCAGCCAGGTGGGACCGCTGGAGGCAGTGTCAATATAGTTCGTTCTGGTGTTGAGACACGCTTTCATCACTTGAAAGTTGTTTTCCGGCAGTCCAATGTGCAGCAGCACGTCGATGTCGTCCAAAATTGACTGAACGCTTGCCACGTCACTTGCATCCACGCGCTTCACCTGGATCTCAGCGTCCGTCTCCCGGCGCAGTTCTGCAGCCAGCTCTTCCGCTGGCCCGATGGAGATATCAGCCAAGACCAGCTTTTTGACGTATCCCTTCTTCACCACTTCACAGGCGCTTACTTGTCCAACTCCACCGACACCCAATATAGCGACTCGCATAGAGTCCTCCTTCCGGTTTCATCACCGTTCGATCTTCGGATGCGAAAAATCCATTTTTGCAGGAAGAGTTCAAATTCCCCCATTGGGGCCTCGCCATACTGGTTCACATCAATGGGTTCACGCGGGTTCATATCGGACAGCCTCCCCTTCGTCTTGTGAAAATTCCGTTCTCTTCATGTATATTCATCTGCCCATGCGTCCCATACGTGGCAGAGACGAGCTTGCGGCTTCTTTGGTGGAAAAAATGGGTTGACTTTCGAATGTGGGACGCACTAGAATGGGTGTAACAGTTGCATAATGTTCTTATCCAGAGAGGTGGAGGGGCTGGCCCGATGAAACCCGGCAACCGTCGCATATGCGACAAGGTGCCAATTCCTGCAAGACAGTCAATGTCTTGAGAGATGAGAAGCGGGGATTCGTAGCAGATGCCTTCTTCTTATCGGAGAAGGCTTTTTTGTAGTCATTCACAATTACATACCGAAGATCGTTCTTATCCAGAGAGGTGGAGGGGCTGGCCCGATGAAACCCGGCAACCGTCACATGTGTGACAAGGTGCCAATTCCTGCAAGACAGTCATGTCTTGAGAGATAAGAAGGCGGATTGCAAGATGCAAACCTTCTTCTTTCTCGAAGAAGGTTTTTTCAATTTAACGGAAGATGGGGTGTAGGAGATGAGTGTAGTAAAAGTAGGTTTGCTGGGATTGGGAACAGTGGGGACAGGCGTTGTCAAAACGATCCGCTCGCAGGAGAAGAAGCTGACCGAGCGATTGGGCAAGCGTGTAGAAATCGTGAAAGCACTGGTGCGCGATGCCGAGAAGGAACGAGCGGTGGACGTAGACAGCGGACTGTTGACGACGCAGTTCTCCGAAGTGCTGGAGAGCGGTGCGCACATCGTCGTGGAAGTGATGGGGGGAGTAGATCCCACCTATGAGTACCTGCGTCAGGCGATCGAGCGAGGCTGTCACGTGGTCACCGCCAATAAGGAGCTGCTGGCCAAACGTGGACAGGAGCTGATTGAACTGGCCAACAGGCACCAGGTGCACCTCGCCTACGAAGCAAGCGTGGCAGGGGGAATCCCGATCCTGGGTGTACTCCGACAGTTTTTGCGGACAAACGAAATTACTGCTGTACAGGGAATCCTCAACGGCACGACCAACTACATTCTGACCCAGATGGATCGGCACCAGCGGTCGTATGCGGATGTGCTGCGGGAAGCGCAGGAAAAAGGATACGCGGAGGCCGATCCAACGTCCGACGTGGAGGGGTTTGACGCGCTGTACAAACTGTACATCTTGTCCCAATTGGTGTTTGGCGAGGCACTGCCGCTTCACTCCGTTGAACGGGAGGGCATTTCTCGTCTGACCACCGGCCACATCCAGTTTGCCGGCGAACTGGGCTACCGTGTAAAATTGCTGGCGACTGCCAGACGTGCTGCAGATGGCGTCCGCCTGTCAGTGAAACCGACGTTGGTCCCTCATGATCATCCATTCGCTTCCATCGAAGATGCCTATAACGCCATTCATGTCAGCGGCAACATTGTGGGAGACCTGTTTTTCAGCGGTAAAGGCGCAGGTGAGCTGCCGACAGCAAGCGCGGTAGTTGAAGATCTGGCCTATCTGCTGACCCAGCCTGCAGCACCGCAACCGGCATGGAATGAGCGGGCAGCAGCGGGGGACATCGATTGTGCAGACGATGGGGAGGCTTATTGCTTCCTCTACCTGGAATCCCGGAAACCGGAAGTGTCTCTCGATCAATTGCTCCAGCCGCTTCAACAGGCAGGAGTACAGGCGGTAAAACTGAAAACAGACTACATCCACAATGAGGTGGCACGCATCGGACTGCTGATCCGCGACACGACCGCATCCAAACTGCAGGAGGCAACGTCCCATTTACCCGCTGAGGTTCTCATTCTGCCAGTTCTGGCCGATCAGAAGGAAAAGGACGAGCAGACCGTCACGCTGCTGCAGGCTGAACCCCAGTACAGCTGAAGAAAAAACCACTCGCTTTTTTCTATCGTTATTGGCATGATATACTCACAAAAAAACGATAGGGAAAAGGAGAACACCGTCATGCTGGGTACGCAAAAAATCCTGCCGGCCATTCGCAACATGAGAGACTTTGAACGGGTGCTGGAGAGCTCGTTCGAATACATCATCCTGTTGGAAAGCCATATTTGCCAGTTAAAAAGCATCGCTGACTGCGCAAGAAAAAACAAGAAAAAACTGCTCCTGCATGCCGACCTGGTGCAAGGATTGAAAAACGACGAACACGGCACGCAGTTCCTTTGCCAGGACATTCGGCCTGCAGGAGTGATCTCCACGCGCTCCCAGGTGATCGTGACTGCGAAAAAACGCGGCTTGATCACCATCCAACGCCTCTTTTTGCTTGACTCGGGCGCGCTGGAGACGAGCTACAAAATATTGGAACAGACCAAACCCGACTTCGTGGAAGTGCTGCCCGGCATCATGCCCCATATCATCACCGAAATCCATGAGAAAATAAATATCCCGATCATCGTCGGCGGCTTTATCCGGAACGAGACGGAAATCGCCAATGCGCTGGAGGCTGGCGCAATCGCTGTCACCACCTCTGATCGAAAATTGTGGACACTAAACTGACGAATCGGTATTGACAACGCTTTCATCTGCCGTTATAGTGATCACAAGAAGTTAATAATCGGATGAGACGTGGAGATCCACCTATTTATCTAGTGTTTGAGCGTAATGCTTAAACAGTAGTTGATAGGTGGATTTTTGTCTTTTTCCGAGTGTGGTGCGGAGGTGTTGCGTGAAAAATCGAATAAATTGATGGCGCTTACATGAAATGACGAAGAAAAAAGGGGGATCAACATGACCGCATTTATGGGGGAACTGATTGGCACGATGATGCTGATCATCTTGGGGAACGGCGTCGTTGGCGGTGTGGTACTGAACAAGTCCAAGGCGCAAAACTCCGGCTGGATTGTGATTACGATGGGGTGGGGCCTGGCCGTGGCATTTGCCGTATATGCCGTCGGGGGCATCAGCGGCGCTCACCTGAATCCTGCGGTAACGCTCGGTCTCGCTTCTGTGGGCGCATTCCCGTGGGCAGATGTACCTGGCTACATATTGGCACAGATGATTGGTGCATTTTTGGGAGCCGTATTTGTCTATCTGTACTATCAGCCGCACTGGAAGGAAACGGATGATCAGGCGGCGAAATTAGCGGTATTCTCGACCGGTCCTGCCATTCGTCATACGATTTCGAACTTTATCAGCGAATTTTTGGGAACATTCTTCTTGTTGTTTGGGCTGATGGCGATCGGGACCAACAAGTTTACGGACGGTATCAATCCACTGATCGTCGGATTCTTCATCCTGGCGATCGGGTTGTCGCTCGGCGGTACAACAGGGTACGCCATCAATCCGGCGAGAGATTTGGGACCGCGTATCGCCCACTTTATCCTGCCGATCGCTGGCAAAGGGAGCTCGGACTGGTCGTATGCGTGGATCCCGGTCGTCGCCCCGATCCTGGGCGGCATTGCAGGAGCGTTGGTGTTCCAATCCCTGTTTCAGTAAGGGCAAACAATCGTCATAGTTTCGTAAAAATGAGGGGGAGAGGCAATATGGAAAAGCGGTATGTTTTGGCGATCGACCAGGGTACGACCAGTTCTCGTGCGATACTCTTCAATCGCGAAGGGAAGATCGTCGGGGTGGCCCAAAAAGAATTTACCCAGATTTTCCCGAAGCCAGGTTGGGTCGAGCACGACGGGGTGGAAATCTGGAGTTCCGTAGTTGGTGTCATTGGTGAAGTGCTGGCCAGCCACAATGTAAACGCCGCAGAAGTGGCGGCAATCGGCATCACCAACCAGCGGGAAACCACCGTTGTTTGGGACAAAAACACGGGTATCCCGGTGTACAACGCCATCGTCTGGCAGTCGCGTCAAACGGCTGAGATCTGCGAGCAATTGAAGGCAAAAGGCTTGAACGAGTTGTTCCGCAGCAAAACCGGTCTTCTCATCGACGCCTACTTCTCCGGCACGAAAGTAAAGTGGATTCTGGACAACGTGGAGGGTGCGCGTGAAAAGGCCGAGCGTGGCGACCTGCTGTTTGGAACGATCGACACGTGGCTGATCTGGAAGCTCTCCGGCGGAAAAGCGCACGTCACCGATTACACCAATGCCTCTCGCACGCTCATGTACAATATTTACGATCTGAAGTGGGACAATGAGCTTCTGGAGCATCTGACTGTACCTGCATCGATGCTGCCGGACGTGCGTTCCAGTTCGGAAGTGTACGCCCACACCGAAGCTGATTTGTTCTTCGGAGAGGCTGTGCCGATTTCCGGCGCGGCAGGGGACCAACAGGCAGCATTGTTCGGTCAGGCGTGCTTCGAAGAGGGGATGGCCAAAAACACGTATGGAACCGGCTGCTTCATGCTGATGAATACCGGGGAAAAAGCGGTCCGCTCCGAGCATGGCCTTCTGACAACCATCGCCTGGGGCCTTGAGGGCAAGGTGGAGTACGCCCTGGAAGGCAGTATTTTCGTTGCGGGCTCGGCCATTCAGTGGCTGCGCGACGGACTGCGGATGCTGAAGAGCGCAGCGGACAGCGAGCGGTATGCCACGGCTGTGGAGTCTTCTGACGGAGTCTACGTCGTACCGGCCTTTGTCGGGTTGGGTACCCCTTATTGGGACAGCGATGTGCGGGGAGCCATTTTCGGACTGACGCGGGGAACGAGCAAGGAGCATTTTGTCCGTGCCACCCTGGAAGCGCTGGCGTACCAGACAAAAGACGTTCTCACAGCGATGGAAGCCGATTCCGGTATTACGTTGAAAAAGCTGCGCGTCGACGGCGGTGCGGTGATGAACAACTTCCTGATGCAGTTCCAGAGCGATGTACTGGGCGTGCCGGTCGACCGTCCGGAAGTAAACGAGACTACCGCTCTTGGCGCCGCTTATCTCGCGGGTCTGGCCGTTGGCTTCTGGAAAGACAAACAGGAAATCGCGAACAACTGGAAAATCGACCGTGCGTTTGACGTGCAGATGGGCAACGAGCAGCGCGACAAGCTGTATTCCGGCTGGAAAAAGGCGGTTCAGGCAGCGATGGCCTTTAAATAATCGGCATGCTGTGATATAATCAGACACAAGTTAATACAATCGGTCTGAGAAAATGAGTCGACCACTAGTCCTTCTTGTAATACGAAGAGGGATTAGTGGTCGTTGTTTTTTCTAGACGATCTCGTAGGAGTGATCACCATGAATCGTGAACAATTGATAGCCGAACTGCAGGCAAATCAGCTCGATCTGCTGGTTGTCGGCGGGGGAATTACCGGGGCGGGCATTGCTCTGGATGCACAGGTGCGCGGGATCAAGACAGGGCTCATCGAGATGCAGGATTTTGCCGCAGGTACCAGCTCTCGTTCGACCAAGCTCGTTCACGGAGGATTGCGATATTTGAAGCAGCTTGAGTTTCGCCTCGTGGCCGAGGTGGGCAAGGAGCGCGCCATTGTCTACGAAAATGCACCGCATGTCACCCAGCCGGAATGGATGCTGCTGCCGCTAATCGAAGGCGGCACATACGGACGCTTCTCCACATCAATCGGGTTGTACCTGTACGACCTTTTGGCCGGGGTCAGGCGGAGTGAACGGCGCAAGATGCTCAGCCGGGAACAAACCTTGACAAAAGAGCCGCTGCTTCGCCGGGATAAACTGAAAGCGGGCGGATACTACGTCGAGTACAAAACCGATGACGCACGCCTGACACTGGAGACGATCAAGGAAGCAGCGGATCGCGGGGCGCTTCCGGTCAACTACGTGAAGGCGGAAGACTTTCTCTATGAAAACGGCAAGGCAGTCGGCGTACTCGCCAAGGATCTGACTGCCGGTCGCACGTTTGAAATCAGGGCGAAACAAATCGTGAACGCGACCGGTCCCTGGGTGGATCACCTGCGGGAAAAAGACGGTTCGAAGAAGGGAAAACAGCTGTACCATACAAAAGGAGTGCATATCGTTTTCGACCAGAAGCGTTTCCCGCTTCGGCAGGCGATCTATTTTGACACTCCGGACGGCAGGATGGCATTTGCGATTCCGCGCGGCAAGAAAACCTATGTCGGCACGACCGATACCCATTACACAGGGGATTTGGCCCATCCGGTGATGACCGCGGATGATCGCGATTACTTGCTGGCAGCCATCGATTTCATGTTCCCTGATCTGCGAATCAAAGCAGAAGACATCGAAGCGAGCTGGGCGGGAATTCGCCCGTTGATATACGAGGAAGGCAAATCCGCATCCGAAATTTCACGGAAGGACGAAATCTTTTTTTCACCGACCGGCCTGATCACCATTGCCGGGGGGAAACTGACGGGTTATCGGAAAATGGCGGAGAAAGTAGTCAATATCGCGGCCAAAAACCTGGGTGTTTCCGCGTCATGCTCGACGGACAAAATTGCGCTTTCGGGAGGAAAGGTAGGCGGCTCCAAAGGCTTCGCCGGCTTTGTCCAGAACAAAACGGGAGAAGGCATCGCGTTGGGTCTTTCTCCAGAAGAGGCGGAGCGCCTCGTCAGACGGTACGGTGGAAACGTGGATCGTCTATACGAAATTCTCCGCACGCGGGGCGCAGAAGCGAACGAGCATCACCTCTCACTGGAGGTGTTCGCTTCACTCGTGTATGGTATGGAAGCGGAGATGGTACTGACACCTGTCGATTTCTTCCTGCGCCGTACCAGCAGCCTGTTGTTTGACATCGAGTGGGCCAAACGCTGGATGGAGCCGGTGCTGATCTTTCTACAGAAAAAGTTTGGTTGGACGGAAGAGGAAAAGGCCCGACATCGACGGGAGCTGGAAAACGAGATGCAGCAAATGATCCCCTAGGGCAATTAACCTGTCGGACGGCAACTGTGATTCGCTGATGTGAACAGCGACACGGTTGCCGTTTGTTCATATAAGCAAGATTGTCGCACGGTGAACGATTGGTTGATGCGGCAACGGAGAGCGTCAAAAGGGCCATACAACACTGCGCTCATCGGCCAAAAAACGGGAATTGAACGTCGGTCCTTCGCTTCCATAGCCCTGATTGCGAAAGGGGCTCCGGATGGCGATCCATCCGACACATAATTGCGGTCCGGAGTCGATTTCCAAGGCTCCTTTTCAATCCGGGCCAACATCCGTCGGTTTCGATTGCGGAGGGGAAGGGTAAGGATTTTGTGAACTCGCTACTACTCCTTCCTCATGGAAAGTCGTTTCCGAAATGATGAAAATATCCTAAAATATAGAATAAAAAGGAGGGTACAATCGGATTTCAATTCCTTGGCGTGTATATTTCCTTCCGCAAGAAGCGATCAAGAGCGACTTGCACATGCTGGATCAGGCCATGAAGAAACTCACTTACGAAGGGGTAGAAAACAAATGACCATAACCATGGATCCAAAAGAGTTCATCAATCGCCGTCAAAGACTCGCGGAAAAAATGCCTGATCACAGCGCACTTGTACTATTTTCAGGGATTGTCAAGACACGCAGCCATGACGATACATATCCGTTTACACCGAACCGCAACTTCTATTATCTAACCGGCATTGCGCGCAGCAACCTCGTTTTCATGATGACGAAACGCGCTGGCACCGTGACCGAAACGTTATTTCTTCAGCGCCCAAATGAACTGGAAGCGAAATGGACAGGAGCCGTCTTATCGGCTCAAGAGGCTAAAGAGCAGTCTGGTATCGAACACTTCGACTATCTCGATGAGTGGACCCAGTCATTTGGAACCTTTGTGAGGCGCTGCGAAGGCAAGTGCTCACTCTATCTTGACTTGTATCGCTTTCTGTGGAGTGATGAGATGACCCCTGCAGAGACTTTTGCCGAAGACGCGCAGAAGAAATACCGGACCCTGCAGATTCACGATGCGGGCCCATGGCTGAAAGAACTGCGTATGGTGAAGAGTCCGGCCGAGATCGAAGAAATCAGACGTGCGATTGCGATCACGGATGAAGCAATCCGGCGCATGTGGTCGCATGCACGTCCCGGAATCATGGAATATGAGCTGGAGGCGCACTATGATTTCACGTTGAAGTCGCATGGTGTTCGCGAGCTTCCTTATTTGCCCATTATTGCTAGCGGACTCAATGCGACTATCTTGCACTATGAAGCGAATAATCAGCGTGCGGAAGATGGTGACCTGGTCCTGCTCGACCTCGGTGCAGCATCGAACTACTATGCGGCTGATATTTCGCGAACGTTTCCCGTGAATGGTCGCTTTACAGAACGTCAGAAAGAGATCTACCAACTCGTGCTCGAAGCAGAAATCAAGACCATCGAAGCAGTGAAGCCTGGTGTCACACTTCAACATCTCAATGAAGTCACGAAACAAGTCTTGACAGATGGCCTGCTACGTCTCGGTCTCATCCAAGAGAGCAGTGAACTGTCCAAATACTACTATCATCCCGTGTCTCATCACCTTGGACTGGATACGCACGATATCTCGGATTACCGTGCTGCCCTGCAACCCGGTATGGTGATCACGATTGAACCTGGTCTCTATATAGAGGAAGAAGCGATTGGCATTCGGATTGAAGATGATGTGTTAGTAACAGCAGACGGCTGCGAGGTGCTCTCATCCCAGATCCCGAAGGAAATCGAAGAAGTGGAATTGTTGATCGGGAAAAAGGAATAGCGAACGCTAACGAGCGAATGGATTCATCCATTACGGCCACTAGCTTCGATTCCGAACTCTCGTAGTTTTCGATGTAAGACATTACAAGGAGTCACTACCGTCAGTTTTTGGGCTGCTGATCTAGCGGCGGCAAAGAAGTGGTATGCCGAACTGTTGGGCATCGACCCATATTTTGAACGGTCAGATTCGTGGACAAAAACGACGGTATGAAAGAAGTGGATTGTAACGTCAAGATTGGTGACTGACTACATAACGGTTTATATTTGTAGTGTCACGGTACCTCAGACGCATCGACTTCCAGATAATGGTCGTGATATAATTTTGAGAATGAAATCTTCAAATCGGGGGGTTATGTAATGGGAACAGGTAGTCCGGCAACGATAACAGTAGAAGCGATCGTTCATTCTCCCATCGAAAGCGTGTGGAAATATTGGACGGATCCGAAACATATCATGCAATGGAATAAGGCATCCGATGACTGGCACACGCCTTACGCCGAGAATGATTTGAGGGTTGGCGGTACATTCGTCTCCAGAATGGAAGCCAAAGACGGCAGCTTTGGATTTGATTTTACCGGAGTATACGACGAGGTGAACGAATACGAAAGCATCGCCTATACGATGGCTGACGGTAGAAAAGTAAAGATCGCTTTTATTCGACAAGACAACGACACGCATATCATTGAAACGTTCGAAGCGGAAGAGACCCACGCCATCGAGATGCAGCAAGCCGGATGGCAGTCGATTTTAGACAATTTCAAAAAATATGCAGAAACGGCTAAAGAAGAATAAGAAACGCTCGGAGCCCTGGAAACGCATGTCGACATCGGCATGCGTTTTGCAATGTACTCCGTTTTGCAATGTACTCCCCGAATGGGCGTCGATACTCCTGGCCACCGACGCCAGCCGACGAGACCGGACGGTCAGCGCAGATCTTCATGATGGATGTGGTCGCCCGAAAAGGGACGGAAACCCGCCGTGTAATCGCGCAAGGACGCGATATCTATGCATGTACCGCGCCGCTTGTCGTCGAAGCGACGCAACGCATCCTCGCCGGCGCGGTTGAAGGGCGCGGCGTTCTTACACCAGGTTCAATGTTCGATGCGCTGAACTTTCTGGAGTCCCTCGCCCCAATACATCTGACGTTCGAAATCGGATCGTGAATTACCTCAATCGAAGATGAACACTATCGCAAACTCGAACCGATGTTCCGATCATTTCTTTTGTAGACATCGGCAGAGTGATGAGAAAAATTGAATCACAATGCGGGAATTCAAAAAAAGAACCTGGATAGGTTTACCAGGTTCTTTTTTTGTTGCACATATACAGACACGATGATATAATCAGACTACGACTGCGAGTAGTCAAAAGAGCATAATTATTGCATCTTACACTTTAAGTGTACCACGCCGGTAAACTCTTGTCAAATGTTTTTTCTCATTTCAGTGGCTAGGAGAGATGTACAATGAGTTCTTTGGTTCTCGATTTTCAGGAAATGGAAAAAAGGCAGCTTATGCTCGTTGGCGGAAAAGCGTTACATTTAGGGGAATTATCAAAAATTCAAGGAATACAAGTGCCTGAAGGATTTTGCGTTACAACAGTAGGATATCAAAAAGCAATCGAACGAAACGAAACGATTCAAACATTGTTGGATCAGCTAACCATGCTACAAGTAGAGGATCGAGATCAAATTGGTGAAATCAGCAGGAAGATTCGACAAATCATGATGGACATAGAAATTCCTTCCGATGTTGTGAAAGCAGTTGCTCACTATCTCTCCCGGTTTGGAGAGGCACATGCTTATGCAGTGCGTTCTAGTGCGACTGCTGAAGATTTGCCACATGCCTCTTTTGCTGGTCAACATGACTCCTATTTAAATATCATCGGCAAAGAAGCGATTTTGCAGCATATCTGCAAATGTTGGGCTTCCCTATTTACGGATCGCGCGGTCATCTACCGTATGCAAAACGGATTCGATCACAGTCAAGTTTATGTATCCGTTATCGTTCAAAAGATGGTTTTCCCGCAGGCTTCAGGGATTTTGTTTACCGCTGATCCGATCACTTCCAACCGAAAGGTGCTATCAATCGATGCCAGTTTTGGACTTGGAGAAGCGCTGGTCTCTGGCTTGGTATCTGCCGATTGTTACAACGTACGGGATGGGGAAATCGTCGATAAGAGGATAGCAACCAAAAAATTGGCTATCTATGGACGAAAAGAAGGCGGAACAGTGACACAGCAGATCGATCCTGATCAGCAAAAGACTCAAACACTTACGGATGAACAAATTTTACAGTTGGCACGCATCGGAAGACAGATCGAAGCTTATTTTGGTTGCCCACAAGATATCGAATGGTGTTTGGTTGATGACACATTTTACATTGTCCAAAGTCGGCCAATCACGACTTTATACCCGATCCCTGAGGCGAATGATCAGGAAAATCACGTTTACGTATCGGTTGGTCACCAACAAATGATGACCGATCCCATGAAACCACTGGGATTGTCTTTTTACCTGCTGACGACTCCAGCACCTATGCGCAAAGCTGGCGGAAGGTTGTTTGTTGACATCACACATAATCTGGCTTCACCCGTTAGCAGAGATATTTTATTCAATACCCTGGGACAATCCGATCCGCTCATAAAAGACGCACTTATGACCATAATGGAGCGAGGAGATTTTATAAAATCGTTACCAAATGATAAAAATGAACAAAGCCCCAGTAATAGCAATAATGGTATATCGTCTGCGGGTTTTCAAATACAAGTCGAAAACGATCCGACAATCGTTGCTGATTTGATTAACAGCAGCCGAGCATCGATAGAAGAGTTAAAACAAAACATCCAAACGAAATCAGGATCAGATTTATTTGATTTTATTCTGGAAGATATCCAGCAACTAAAAAAATTTTTATTTGACCCGAAAAGTTTAGGTGTGATTATGGCTGCTATGGATGCTTCATCATGGATCAATGAAAAAATGAAGGATTGGTTAGGTGAAAAAAACGTCGCAGACACGCTTTCTCAATCTGTACCAAACAATATTACTTCGGAAATGGGTCTGGCGCTAATGGATGTCGCAGATGTGATTCGTCCTTATCCAGACGTAATCGATTATTTACAACATGGTAAAGATGATACCTGTTTGGATGAACTGGTCAAGTTCGATGGTGGACAGGAAGCTCAAGATGCTATTTATGCTTTTCTCAATCAATACGGAATGCGATGTGCCGGAGAAATCGATATCACGAGAACTCGTTGGAGTGAAAAACCAATTACAATTGTCCCCATGATTCTGGGTAACATCAAAAACTTTGAGCCTAATGCCGGCAAGCGGAAATATGAGCAAGGGCGACAGGAAGCTTTGGAAAAAGAACAAGAGGTAATAGAACGATTGAAGCAATTGCCGGATGGCGAACAAAAATCCAAAGAAACAAAACGAATGATCGACCGGATCCGGAATTTCAGCGGGTTTAGGGAATATCCAAAATACGTCATGGTTCATCGCTACTTCGTATATAAGCAGGCTTTGCTGAAAGAGGCAGAAAAACTCGTTCAAGCCAACGTAATTCATGAAAAAGAAGATATCTACTATCTCACTTTTGAAGAACTTCGCGAAGTCGTACGCACAAAAAAACTGGATTACCAGATCATCAGCAGACGAAAAGACGAGTACAAATACTATGAAAAACTAACTCCCCCACGTGTAATCACGTCTGATGGTGAAATCATTGCTGGTACGTACAAACGAGAAAATCTGCCAGCCGAAGCTATTGTAGGTCTGCCTGTTTCTTCCGGAGTTGTAGAGGGGCGAGCACGTGTCATCTTAAACATGGAAGATGCTGATCTAGAAGATGGGGATATATTAGTCACTCCCTATACTGACCCTGGCTGGACACCATTGTTTGTAGCCATAAAAGGCCTGGTCACCGAAGTTGGCGGACTGATGACCCATGGAGCAGTGATCGCACGTGAATATGGCTTGCCAGCGGTAGTCGGAGTGGAGAATGCTACCAAACTGATAAAAGACGGGCAGCGAATTCGCGTGCATGGAACAGAAGGGTATATTGAAATATTGTAATCGCTGAATACGTCAAGTAATAACCTCTGTCATCATGGGAAAGCATTGAATGCAACTTGTCCCAGATGTTTGTCTCCTTGGTAAGTCAAGCGGCGTCTTACAAGTCAGGCAAATCCGAGCGCCAGGGCCAGCAAGGCGGCGGCCGCTCCGCCTGCAAGC
>VAPR01000752.1_pt1 | contig 19108 bp, 19 predicted proteins | sample 3380701 | NCBI WGS metagenome assembly VAPR01 (sample SAMN11536904, study PRJNA540576) | hot springs metagenome | isolation source: hot spring wet sediment | place: Spain: Lobios | collected 2014-01 | reverse complement strand
GCCGTCGCGAACTCTGGAGCAGCGGGCGGCTGGAGGTCGTGCACCCCACCGCGGGTGACCCCGCTTTCATCGGACTGGACTCCCACGGGATCCTCGTCCCCCTGGGTTCGGAAGAGGCTGTGGTGGCCTTGGAGAGCGGGCGCGAGTTCTCCGCGCAGGAGCTGTCCGCGCTCGAGGGGCTCGTGGCCCAACTGTCCTGCTTGCTGCGGTGGGCAGAGCGCGCGGCGGCTCAGGCCGCGGGGGCGCAGCGGCCCCGCGCGCTGCTGGAAGGGGTGCCTGTGGGCATTCTGGTCCTGGACGGGAGTCGGGTGATCCGCGACGCCACGGGCACCGCCATAGACCTGTTGGGCGTGCGCGCGGAGGAGGTCCTGGGACGGCCGTTTGCGGACGTCGTATACCACGAGGACAGGGATGTGGCTGGCGTGCACCTCGCGTCCCTGTACGCTGAGCCTCACGCCTCTCGCACCTGGTCGGTCCGCTTGGTACGGGGAGGGGTTCCGTGGTTGGCGGAGGTTACGGGCCGGAACCGCTTGTCTGATCCGCAGGTGGGCGGCTTGGTCCTGGCGGTGAGGGACGTGTCGACGCAGCGGGCGGCGGAGGAGGAGCTGCGCAGGCGCGCAGCTCGGCTCGAAGCGCTGGAGGAGTTCGCTTCGGCACTCCGGGGGGCCCGCACGTTGGGGGAGGTCGGGCCGCGGGTCGTAGCGCACGTGCAGCGCTTGCTGGCGACCGACCACGCGGCGTTGGCGCTCCGGGAGCCTGACGGCGACTCCTTCACCCTCGCCCACGTCTGCGGGCTGCTCCAGGAGCTGGCCGGCGCCAGCTTCCCCCTGGAGGGGGCGTACGCGCGCGCCATGGCGACAACGGAGGCCGTCCGGTTGGACGCGCCCCCGGAGGACCCGTTGTTCGGACAGGTGGGGGAGGTCGGGCCCGTCGTCGCGGTGCCGGTGCGGGCGGGGAGCCGGGTCCTGGGGGCTCTGAGCGTGGCGCGGCGGCGGGGAGCTCCCGGGTTCTCAGACGAAGACGTGCAGCTGGTCCTCGCACTTGCCGAAGTAAGCGGGGACGCACTCGAGCGCGCCGAGGCGGTGGACGGGCTGGAGCGGGCGTATGCGGAAGTCCTGTTATTTCTGGCGCGCGCCATGGACGCGCACGACGCGGCCGGGGCGGGGCACAGCAGCGTGGTCGCGCACTGGGCGGAAGCGTTGGCGCGGCGGATGGGGTGCACGCCGGAGGAGGTCCGCGAGATCCGGTGGGCGGCACTGCTGCACAACGTGGGCAAGGTTGCGATCCCAGAAGAGATCCTGCGCAAGCCCGCGCCCTTGTCGCAGGAAGAGCTTAACTTGGTTCGGCGCTACCCCGTGATCGGTGAGGAGATCCTGCGGGCCGTGCCGCGCTTCCGGGGCGTGGCGAAGCTCGTGCGCCACCACCGGGAACGGTGGGACGGCGCGGGATACCCGGACGGGCTGCGGGCGGAGGAGATCCCCCTTGGTGCCCGGATCCTGGCGGTGGCGGACGCGTACACCGCCATGACGGACTTCCGGCGGTACCGGGCCGCCCGGGGCCATGGCGACGCGGTGGCAGAGCTGCGACGCCACGCGGGGAGCCAGTTCGATCCACAGGTGGTCCGGGCGTTCGTGGAGCTCCTGGAGGAGTCCCGGATCCTCTAGCGGAGCAGGGCCCAGGGTTCAGGGAGGACGTCGGCGACTAAGCCAGAACGCCATCCACGCCAGCGCGAGCAGCGCAGCGAGCGCGACGCGGTTGGCGTCCCAGACGGGGATCACGCGGGTCTCGTCGCCTCGGATCTCCAGCACCGCCACGGGCCGCGCGGACAGCGCCGCACCGCCCCCACCGCCCTCGTCGTGCTGCCGCTCCTCCTCGTCGTCCTCCTCCTGCTCATGGCGCTGCCGGCGTCCCCCTCCCGCCCCGAACCCGTACACAACTCGGGCTACGGGGATGAGTATCCGGCCGTGGGCGTGGACGGGATCCCCGTAGACCGCCCGCACGCCTGCACGCTCCATCACCTGCCTGAACCGGTCCAGCAGCCCTTCCAGCACACCACCCTCCCGGCGGTTTAGCTCCCGCGCCAGGCTTACGCCGCCCGATGGTTCTCCCACCACTTGAGGGCCAGCTCGATCCACCAGCGGTTCTCCGCGTAGGCTCGTCGGTAGAACGCCCGGTCTTCCGAAAGCTGCTCCTGAACAGCCTCGAGGGTCCGACGGTGTACCGCGAGCGCGTCGTTTAGCCGCTTGCGCTCCTCCCGGAGTTCCTCGATTCCCCTCCGCAACGCCCGGCGAGGATCCTCGGGAAGCCGCGCGGACCACTTCCCGAGCCGTTGACCTTCAATCAGCGCCCGTCTGTGCTCGCTGGGCCTCTCCCTCCAACGTTCCATGGTGCATCCCTCCCGGTTCACCGTAGACGGGCCGGGCGGCGGGAGGGGATCCGACGCGGGCCCGGCGAGGTCGGTCCGGCAGCGGAGCAGCGGGGCGTGGCTAAAATCGGGCGAAGGCCCGATGACCCACCCCAGGGCGCCCACAGGATCATGGGGATGAGTCCCCGCGTGTCAGACCGTGCCGTTGCCCGGGTCATGGCTCCAACGCGGGATTTCAGGAGGGACGGAGATGGAGGGTCTAGACCGCCTGCTGGTGCGCTTCACGGGCTGGATCAGCTTCGTCACGTTCGTGGGCGTGGTGGCCGCGGTGTGGCTTCTGGCTCAAACCCCGTCGGGTAAGGTGGCTCAGGAGGAGGCGAGGCGTCCCTCGATCCAGCGGGTGGAGGTGCGCATGAGGGAATTCAAGTTCGAACCCGCCCGGATCGAGGTGCAGGCGGGCAAGGTCGAACTGGTCCTGCGGAACGATGGGGTGATCCCCCACGACTTCGCGATCCCTGCACTGCGTGTGAAAACCGGCTACGTTCCAGTGAAGAAGGAGGAGGTCCTCACCCTCGAGGTGAAACCGGGGAGTTACGCCGTGGAATGCACCGTGCCCGGGCACAAGGAGGCGGGAATGCGGGGCACGCTGGTGGTCCGGTGAGGGGGTGTCGGGTGGGGAGGCTGCGCGCTCGAGACGTCATGACCTCTCCCGCGGTGACCGTCCGTCCTGAGACACCCCTGGTAGAGGCGGCGCGCATCATGGCGCGGCGGAGGATCAGCGGGCTGCCCGTGGTAGACGAAGGGGGCCGGCTGGTCGGCATCGTGAGCGAAGCTGACCTCCTGATCAAGGAGGCAGGTCCCGGGGGGTTGCCCCTCCTGGCCTTCCACCCCCAGGGACCGCCTCCAGAGATCCGACCCCTGCTACGTCGGTACGAGGGCAGGGTGGTGGCGGAGGTAATGACCCGGGAGGTGATCACGGCCCACGAGGACACCCCGCTCCACCAGCTGGCGGCGCTTATGGCACGGAACGACGTGAACCGGATCCCTATCGTACGAGGTGGCCGGGTGGTCGGGATCGTAACCCGGAACGACGTTCTGAAGGTCTTCCTGGCCACGGACGAGGAACTGGCTGGGCGGGTGAGGGAAGCCCTGGCGGAGCTGGGGATAGGGCCCGAACGCGTGCAGGTCGAGGTGAAGGACGGGGTCGTGCGGCTGCGGGGTCGGCTGGACTCCCCGGCGGAGGTGCGGCTCGTGGCCCTCTGCGTTCGGGTTCTGGACGGGGTTGTGGCGGTGGAGGCAGGAGAACTGGAACCGCACGGTGAGGCGGAAGGGTGATGGGTCGGGGGCAGGCCTTGCCGTGGGAGGTGGAGGTGGTGCTGCGCGACGGGACCGCGGTGGGCGTGCGCACCGCCGATCCCGAAGATGAGGAAGCGCTCGTCTCTTTCTACCGCGGGCTTTCCGAGGAGTCCCTCGTGTACCGGTTCTTCACCCGCGTGACCGACAGCGCGCTCTTAGACCAGATCCGGCGTTTCGTACGAAACCCCAGATCCGTGAACCTGGTGGTGACCTTTGGGGACCCGCCCCGGGTGGTGGCTCACGGCCTCTACGTCCCCTCCGACTCAGACAGGGCGGAAGTGGCCTTCGCCGTGGCGGACGAGTTCCAGGGCCGCGGGGTGGGTACGTTGCTCCTGGGGCAGCTGGCGGAGATGGCCACGCGGCAGGGGATTCGGATCTTCGAGGCCTCCGTATTGCCCAACAACCACAAGATGCTGGAGGTTTTCCGCGAATCCGGGTTCCCCGTGGAGGTCCACGCGGAGCCGGGAGAGCTGCGCGTGACGTTCCCCGTACAGCTGACTGAGGAGGCGCTGCGACGGTTTGAACGCCGGGAGCAACTGGCGGCACAGGCCGCTCTGCGCTCTTTCCTGTACCCCAGGGGCGTGGCGGTCGTGGGGGCATCCCGGCGCCGGGGAACCATCGGCGGTGAGATCTTTCGCAACCTGTTGGAGTACGGCTTTGCGGGCCCCGTCTACCCCGTGAATCCGCAAGCCCCAGTGGTCCAGAGCGTGGTCAGCTACCCCACCGTGGAAGCGATTCCCGGGACGGTGGATCTGGCCGTGGTGGTGGTCCCCGCGGAGCAGGTCGTGGAGGTGGCGCGCCAGTGTGCCCGCAAGGGTGTACGGGCTCTGGTGGTGATCTCCGCCGGTTTTGCGGAAGCCGGGGAGGAGGGCCGTGCGCGCCAGGAGGAGCTCCTGAGGATCTGCCGGGCCGCGGGCATGCGACTGATCGGTCCCAACTGTATGGGGGTGGTCAACACCGACCCCACGGTCCGGCTCAACGCCACCTTCGCCCCCGCGCCGCCCCCGGCGGGCCGAGTGGGATTCCTCTCGCAGAGCGGCGCTCTGGGGCTGGCCGTGATGGAGTACGCGAGCCAGCTCGGCCTGGGGCTTTCCAGCTTCGTGTCCGTAGGGAACAAGGCCGACATCTCGGGCAACGATCTCCTCAACTACTGGGAGGAGGACCCCAACACGGACGTCATCCTGCTGTACCTGGAGTCCTTCGGCAACCCGCGGAAGTTTTCCCGGATCGCTCGCCGCGTGAGCCGGCGCAAACCCATCGTGGCCGTGAAGAGTGGGCGCACGGGGGCGGGGGTTCGGGCCTCCGTCTCACACACGGGGGCCCTGGTGACGGGTTCCGACGCCACCGTGGACGCACTCTTCCGACAGGCGGGCGTGATCCGGACGGATAGCCTGGAGGAGATGTTCGACGTGGCGGTGTTGTTGGCGCACCAACCGGTCCCCGCGGGGCCCAACGTGGCCATCGTCACCAACGCCGGCGGCCCCGGGATCCTGTGCGCGGACGCCTGTGAGGCCGAGGGGCTCAAGGTGCCCCCGTTGAGCCCCTTCACGCAGGAGAACTTGCGGAAGGTCCTCTCCCAGCGCGCAGCGGTGGGGAATCCGGTGGACCTCATCGCCTCCGCCTCCCCAGAGGACTACCGGGAAGCGGTGGCCGCGGTGGGAGGGGACCCGGCGGTGGACGCGGTGGTGGTCATCTTCGTGCCTCCCCTGGTGACCCGGGCCGAGGATGTGGCGCAGGCCATCGTGGACGCGGTGGAGCGGTGGCCGCAGCGCAAAACGGTGCTGGCGGTGTTCATGTCCGCCCGGGGTGTGCCGGAGTTGTTGCGGCGCGGCGAGCTACGGATCCCGTCGTACGCATTCCCGGAGTCTGCGGCGAGGGCTCTGGCGCACGCGGTGCGGTACGGTCAGTGGCGGAGTCGGGCCCCGGATGTGGTGGCCCATCCGGGGGATGTGCGGCGGGACGAGGCCTTGGCCCTGGTGGCCACCGCGGTGGGACGCGGGGCGGGTTGGCTTTCGCCGCAGGAGGTGGAAGCGCTCCTGCGCTGCTACGGGATCCCCCTGGTGACACAGGAGTTCGCGCCGAACCCGGAGGAGGCTGGAAAGGCAGCGGAGCGACTGGGTGGGCCGGTCGCTGTGAAGGTGGTGGCGCCCGACATCGTGCACAAGACGGAGCTTGGCGGCGTCCAGCTGAACCTGGAGGGTCGCCAGTCGGTGGAAGCGGCCGCCCGGGAGATGGCGGCCCGGATTCGATCCGCAGGCTACCGGGTGGAAGGCTTCCTGGTCCAGGAGATGGCACCGCCGGGCTTGGAACTCATCGTGGGTCTGGCGTCTGACCGACACTTCGGCCCCGTGGTGGCCTGCGGGGCGGGCGGGGTTTTGGTAGAGCTGCTCCGCGACGTGTCCGTGCGGCTCGCTCCCCTGACCCGCACCGATGCCGCCGCGATGCTGCGGGAGCTGCGCACATTCCCCTTGCTGGAGGGGTACCGGGGAAGCCCCCCTTGCGATGTGGATGCCCTGGAAGACCTGTTGATCCGGGTGGGGGCGCTGGCGGACGACGTACCGCAGGTGGTGGAGCTTGACTTGAACCCGGTACGGGTGTATCCGAGAGGCCTGCGGGTCCTCGACGCCCGAGTCCGGGTGGAGGCGGTCCGCCCGCCGACGTGGATTGGCCGCCGGTAGCCTCGAGGAGACCCGGACACCGAGCCTACGATCTCCGAGGCGGCCGGACGGTAAGGACCGGGACGGGGCTGGTGCGGATCACGTGCTCCGCCACGCTCCCGAACAGGATCCGCTCCACACCCGTGCGGCCGTGGGTTCCCATCACCACCAGGTCCGCCCCGACCTCGTTGGCGACCTCGATGATCAGTTGGCGGGAGAGGCCTGCGCCGAGTCCCATGCGGAGGACAGGCTCGGAAGGCCCCAGTTTCTGCGCACGGGCTTCGAGCTGTGCGCGTGCCCGCGCCTCCAGTTCCTTCGCGATGGTTTCTCCCGCGGCTTCGCCCCAAGCCGTGGGGGGGAAGTCCACGAGCAGTTCGTAGGTCACCTCCACCACGTGGAGCAACACAAGCCGCGCACCGAAAACGCGAGCCAGGAGGTCCGCCCATGGCAACGCGGCATCCGCAGCGGGGGAGAAGTCGGTGGGCGCCAGGATACAGGCGACCTGGGGAGGACGTTCCTGCCCGCGTCGGACCGTGAGCACCGGAACGGGGCTGTGGACCACCACGTGCTGGGCCACACTCCCCTGAAGGACGCGCGACAGGCCGGTGCGGCCGTGGGTGCCCATGCACACCAGGTCAGCCCGGAGGGCCTGGGCGGCCTGCACGATGCCGTCGCGGGCGGGAGCTTGCTCCACCACGGCGCGCGCCGCGGGGAAACGGTCTCGCAGCTCCCGCATGGACTCTTCCGCGGAGCGCCGCGCTTCTTCGAGCAGCCGCGAAGCGAGATCCACGGCGACTCCGGTGGGCCCCGCCAGGAGCGCTGGATCCACGGAGAAGGCGTGGAACAGGACCAGCTCCGCACCGAACCGGTGAGCGAGGAAGTCCGCCCAGTGAACTGCTCCCTCGGAGGCTGGAGAGAAATCGGTAGCGGCCAAGATCCTCCGGACGGTGATGCTCACGAGATGCTCCTTTCCGGGCTGCACGCGGACCAGCCCAATCTGTTAGTTAGTGTAGGGCCACAGGAGGGGTGGATCCATCAGGCGTGCATCGGCTCACCGTCTGGGGCCAGGATCCGCTCCCCGGTGTAACTGCACCCCTCTTACGACATCCTTCCGGGAACCGATCGTGGTTGTCCGTGGAGTCTGCCCCGAAGGGGACCGCGTGGAAGGGGCGAGGCAGTGCCGTCCTTCACAAGAGTGTGACAAAATCGGGTGGCGACCCGATGGCCCGCGTAGCGGCCGGAAGCTATTTGGAGAGTAAAGACCCGTTGAGTACGGAGGTCTCGGGGATGAAGAGATGGTTGGCGCTCATGGCTGCGGCGGGACTCGTGGTGCTGCTGGCGATCGGTGTGTACGGGGGCGCCGCGGCGCAGAAGGTGACGGTGGTGGCCAAGGAGTTCTCGTACACGCCGAACAAAATCACCGTGAAGATCGGACAGCCTGTCCAGCTTCTGTTGGACAACAAGGGGGTCATTGAGCACGACTGGGTAGTGGACAGGTTCAAGGTCAAGACGGGGCTCGTCCAGCCGGGGAAGAGCGCAACCGCCACTTTCACGCCCACGGCCAAGGGAACGTTCGAGTTCTACTGCAGCGTGCCGGGCCACAAGGAAGCGGGTATGAAGGGCACCCTGGTGGTGCAGTAAGAGTGTTGAGACCTGCGAGGGCCGCGGGACAGCTCCGCTAGCCGGCCGCGAGGTGCGGCACGCGAACGGTCCGGTCCCGCAGCGGGCAGAAAGCTAGCCAGAGGCGCTGCCCGCGGGCCCACCCGGCCCACCGCTCATCCCCCACCCGCGCCCGAAGCTCCGCAGACTCGATGCGACGGTCGCCCGGTGTGAGGGAGGCCAGGTTGATGAGGAGCGGGCACGGGAACTCCGGGCACACCCCGCAGTGGGCAACCCCCCGCTGCCGGGCGCACAGGAACACGGGACAGAGGTTCGCCGCGTGCGCTTCCAGATGGTCTTGAGTCCTACAGGTGGCTTGCAGGACCTCGTACCAGGCACTCCCCACCCAGTACAAGCCACACACCGCCGCGTAATCCCCGGGTTCCCTCTTGGCCTTCTCCATGGCGGCACCCCCTTTCAGGAGGGCACCGCGGCGCGGACAGGGCAATCAGGCGTGCGCCCGATCCCGGGTCCCGGCGCATGGCCTCGGGGAACCTGGGAATCCGACAGGGGACGGATGGGCGAGAGGCAGGCTGGCCCGCTACAGTTCGTAGGGGGTGCGACGATGCGAGTGGCTGTGGTAGACCAGTCGGCGGCGGTGCGGGAGGCCGTGGCCACGTTGTTGCGCGGGCGGGCGGACGTGGTGGAGGCGTCGTCCTTGGCCGAGTTGAGAAACCTCCAGGAGCCGCTGGACGTGATCGTGGTGGAGTTCGCGGGGTGCACGGGCGCTTTCCGCGAACACCTCTGTGAGCTACGCGAGCGCTGGCCTCAGGTGCGGGTGGTGGTGGCAAGTCCCGGGGATGAGGGGGAGTATGCGGTGGTGGCGGAACGGCTTGCCGCCCACTGGATCCCCAAGCCACGCCTGGGGTTGGCTCTCCTGCAGTTGCTGGAACGCCTGGATCCGACCGTAGCTACGGCTCGATGAGCCCTTTCCGGATGGCGTAGCGCACCAGCTCCGTCCGATCGTGCAGGTTCAGCTTCTCCATGATGTGGGCCCGGTGGGTCTGGACGGTCTTCACGCTGATGAACAGCCTCTGGGCGATCTCCTGGTTCGTGAGACCCTCTGCGATCAGCATCAGGACTTCGCGTTCCCGTTCCGTCAGGCCGTCCAGCTTGGCGTCCTCCTCCTGGCGAGCGGCCCGGTTCAAGTAGTCGCGGACCACCAGCTTGGCCACGGAGGGATACAGGAAGGCTTCCCCGCGGTGCGCGGCCCGGACGGCGGCCACCAGGTCCTCCCCCGCCGCCCGCTTGAGCACGTAGCCCGCTCCGCCGGCCTTGAGCATCTGGAACACGTAGTTCTCCTCCTCGTGCATGGTCAAGCCCAGCACCTGGACGGAGGGCAGCTCTGCGCGGATCCTCCGAGTGGCCTCGATGCCGTTCATGTCCGGCATGCTGATATCCATGAGGACCACGTCGGGCTTCATGCGGTGGGCCAGTTCCACCGCCTCCCTCCCGGTGCTGGCCTCTCCCACCACCTCGAAATCGTCCTGGGTGGAGAGGATCATGCGGACCCCTTCCCGCACGACCCCGTGGTCATCGGCGATCAAGACGCGGATTTTGGGGCCTGCCATCTTCACCCCTCCCCGGAGGGCGGACCCGAACATCCGCCCCGGGTCCTACACCCATAGTGTAGTCCAGTGAACCGCACCTGTGCGTCAAATCCGGCCACCACCGGATGGACCCGGGCGTGGCGAGGGCTGTACGGTGCGGTTGGAGGTTACGATGGAGTTTGTCCCCCTGGAAATCCGGTGGCACGGCCGGGGCGGCTACGGCGCCAAGACGGCAGCGTTGCTCCTGGCTGAAGTGGTGATTGAGTTTGGAGGCTTCGCGCAGGCTTCCCCGGAGTTCGGGCCGGAGCGCCGGGGGGCACCGGTGCAGGCCTTCACGCGGATCTCCCCGCAGGCGGTGCGGCGGAGAGGCCCCATCGAGCGGCCGGATCTCCTGGTCCTCCTGGACGCCCGCTTGAGGACGAATCCAGGGGTCCTGGAAGGGGTTACCCCTCGTACCCGGGTGGTGGTGAACGCGCCGCGTCCCGTGGAGATCCCGGGGATCTCCGCGGACCGGATCTTCTCCCTGGACGCTTCGGGGATCGCTCGGTACGTGGTCGGGAGGGATATCCCGAACATCCCGATGCTTACGGCGGTGGCGGTGGCATTCGTCGGCCTACCTCCCGGGCCCTTCCTCCGGTGGCTGGAGCGGCGGCTGGAGCGGGAACTCCCGGGCGAGGTGGCGCAGCGCAATGCGGAGGCAGCCCGGCGGGCGGTGGAGGAGGTACAGAGATGGACACGGGCTGGCAGGCTCTCGACCGTGGCCCGGTCGTCCGCGGCGGGACCAGTGTAGCCTACCGGACCGGGGATTGGCGGCAGGAGCGCCCGGTGCTGGACCTGGATCGGTGCGTGCACTGCATGCTGTGTTGGCTCTACTGCCCGGACTCCGCCATCCGCGCCGTGGGCGGGCGCGTGAGGGACATCGACTACGACCATTGCAAGGGTTGTGGGGTGTGTGCCGCGGTGTGCCCGCCTCGGGCCAGCGCCATCCGCATGATCCCGGAGGCGACCCCGTGACTGAACCCCGCAGGATGGGGCTGACGGGAAACGAGGCCGTGGCCCTGGCCTGGAAACAGATCCGGCCCCACGTGGTGGCTGCCTACCCGATCACCCCTGCGACCCAGATCGTGGAGCGGTTCAGCGACTACGTGGCCCAGGGAGAGGTGGATACCGAGTTCGTACCCGCGGAGAGTGAACACTCCGCCCTGTCCGCTTGCATCGGAGCCGCGGCCGCGGGTGCCCGGGTTTTAACCGCCACCGCCTCCCAGGGCTTGGCCCTCATGCACGAAGTTCTGTACATCGCCAGCGGTCTCCGGTTGCCCATCGTGATGAACGTCGCCAACCGCGCGCTGTCGGCCCCCATCAACATCCACGGCGACCACTCCGACACCATGGGTTCCCGGGACGCAGGCTGGGTTCAGATGTACGCGCGCAACGTGCAGGAGGCGTACGACCAAACCCTGCTGGCGGTGTGGGTGGCGGAGCGGGCGCGGCTGCCCATCATGGTGTGTCTGGACGGGTTCACCCTCACCCACAGCCTGGAACCCGTAGAGGTCCTTCCGGACCAGGCGGTGCAGGCTTTCCTAGGTGAGGGCCCCACGCGCGGGGACACCCTGCTCCGAGGCGACCCGATCACCGTGGGGCCCTTAGCCTTGCCGGATTCCTACATGGAGTTCCGCCGGGCCCTGGCCGCGGCCATGGAGCGGATCCCGGAGGTGCTGGAGGAAGGTGCCCGGGCTTTCCGGCAGCACTTCGGGCGGGAGGTCCACCACCTCCTGGAAGTAAAGGGGACCGAGGATGCGGAGCTGGCCCTGTTGGTCATGGGCAGCTACGCCGACGCTGTGGAGCAGGCCGCCCTGCGGGGACGGGTCCGGGGCGAGCGGGTGGGCTTGGTGCGCGTGGTCACCTTCCGTCCCTTCCCCGCCACAGGCCTCCGGGAAGCCCTGTCCGGGACTCAGGAGGTGGTGGTGCTGGAGCGGGCGGACACCCTGAGCGGCCTGGGCGGCCCACTGGGTGTGGAGGTGCGGGCAGCCCTGTACGATCTCCCCCGCCGGCCGCGGGTGACGGACGTCGTTTCCGGGTTGGGAGGCCGGGAGGTGCGGGACGCGGAGCTGGACGCGCTGGTGCGCGGCCCGCGTCCCGGAGGCGTGGTGTACCTGGGAGTGAAGGAAACCCGTGTCCTTGAACCTGCGTGAGCTGTCGAAGCGAACCCAGGGCCTGGCTCCCGGCCACCGGGCCTGTGCGGGGTGTGGCTTCCCTGTGGTGGTGCGGCTGTTGTTGGCCGTGGCGCGGCGCCCTCTCGTGGTGGTGAACGCCACGGGCTGCATGGAGGTGGTCACCACGACCTATCCCCACTCCGCCTGGCCAGTCCCGTACCTGCACAACGCGTTTGAGAACGCCGCAGCCACCGCGAGTGGGGTGGAGGCGGCGGTGAAAGCCTTGCGGCGGCGCGGGCAGCTGGCGGAACCGTTCAAGGTGGTGGCCATCGGGGGGGACGGGGGCACGTACGACATCGGCTTGCAGAGCCTTTCCGGGGCCCTGGAGCGGGGGCACGAATTCCTGTACGTCTGCTACAACAATGAGGCGTACATGAATACCGGCATCCAGCGCTCCAGCGCGACGCCGCAGGGAGCACGCACAACCACGAGCCCCGTGGGAGCGGCCCAGCGGGGCAAACCCCAGCCCCGGAAGGACCTCACGGAGATCGTCGCGGCGCACGGGATTCCGTACGCAGCCCAGGCCAGCATCAGCCACTGGGCCGACCTGGCTCGCAAACTAGACAAGGCCCTCGCGGTCTCCGGCCCGTCCTTCGTAAACGTGCTGACCCCCTGCCAACCGGGGTGGGACTACCCTCCCGAGCAGCTGGTGGAGGTGGCCCGGCTGGCGGTGGAGAGCCGCTACTGGCCCCTGTACGAAGTGGAGAACGGGCAGACCCGAATCACCTACACGCCTCGGGAAAGGGTGCCGGTGCGCGCCTTCCTGGAAACCCAGGGACGGTTTCGGCACCTGGCGTCCGACGAGGAGGCAGTCACTGAGATCCAGAGGTGGGTGGAGGCCAACTGGGAGCGGCTGCGGGCTCGCTCGGAGGGAGGGCGGGCCGCCGGGGATCAGTAGGGCGTCGCCACAGGTCGGCTCCGGTGGGCGCGGCGGGAACACGAAGGGTCCAGCTACCGCTTGCTGGCCCCAACCCGGAAGCGGAGATGGAAGGGCTGCAGGCCTGCCGCGGCGACGTGCTCGGCGAGCACCAAAGGGGGGACCTGGGTCACGCAAAGGTCCGCCCGCTTGACCACGCCGTCCATCCGGACGGACAGGACCAGCCCTAGACGATCTGGTTGGAGGGCCTCCAGGGCCTGGACGAGGCGGGCGAGGTCGGCCAGTCCCCCGGGGAGAGCGACAGAGAGTCGAACGCCGTCCAGGTCACCGCCGCGAAGGTACACCAGGGCTTCAAACAAGTCGCTCTCTGTGACGATCCCCACCAGCTGATCCCGCTCCAGGACCAGCAGGCAGCCGATCTTGTGCTTTCGCAGCAGCGCCGCCGCCTCCTCCACCGGGGCGTCCGGAGCGGTGGTGTGCAACTCCCGCGCCATGACGTCGGACACCCGAAGCCGCTCAGGGATCTCGACCGGGCGGGTGCTCCCGTCGCCCGTGGCCGGGGGCAGGGCCGCGCGCATGAGGTCGGTCCACGTGACGAGGCCCACTAACTTGCTGCCCCGCAGGACGGGGAGGTGGCGGATGCGAAGGGCCTGCATGCGGGCGAGCGCCTCCCGCGCGGACGCGGTCGCCGCGATGGTGTGCGGGTTGGCGGTCATGACGTCACGGACGAGCATGCGAACCCCCCTCCGACCTTTACCACTCCCCCGAACAGACCTAAACACTACAGGGCATTCAGGAGTCTGGCTATCGGGCCTCGCACCGATTTTCCCCCTCGTGGCGGGACCCGAGGGACCTGGGACTGCGGGCTTCCCTCAGGAGGACTCGCCCGTCCCGGTCGGGAGGCGGGCCAGAACCGTGGTGCCGATCTGTGGCACGGTGAGGACCTGGACCGTTCCGCCCACCAGCTCCGCCCGCTCCCGCATCCCCTCCAGGCCGAGGGTACGGCGCTCGACGGTTTCAGGGTCGAACCCCACCCCGTCGTCCCGCACCATCACCAGGAGCATGTCGTTCCGGCGGTCCAGACGCACCTCGACCCGGCGGGCCTGGGCGTGACGGAGGACGTTGGTGAGGGCTTCCTGTGCAATGCGGAAGGCTACGGTCTCCACGTCCGCGGGGAGGCGGGAGTCCAAACCGGACGTGTGCACGTGGACGTCGAGGCCTGCGGGCCGCACGTAGGCCTCCACGTACCAGCGGACCGCCGGGCCGAGGCCCAAGTCGTCCAGGATGGAAGGCCGGAGCTCGTGCACCAGCTTCCGTAGCTCGTCGAGCCCTTGCTGGGCAAGGTCGTGGAGGCGACGGAGCCGCGGGCTCAGAGGGTTCCCTTCGGACTCCGCCTGCGCCGCGAGCTGCCCCAGCTGGATGATCAGGGCGGTCATCACCTGCCCCGCGTGGTCGTGAAGGTCACGGGCGATGCGCCGCCGCTCCTCCTCCTGCGTCACCAGCAAGCGCTGGAGGAGCTGGCGTCGGACCCTCTCCTGGTCCCGGACCTGCTCAAAGAGACGCGCCCGTTGGATCGTGACGGCCAGCTCGTGTCCCACCGCCTCCAGCATGTCGAGTTCTTCTTCGCTGAAGCTGCGGCCCGGGGGGAGCATGAGGTTGAGGATCCCCACGGTCTCGTCCTGCGCCACCAGAGGCACCGAGGCGTGCCGGTGGCGCTCCGCCATCTGGGGCAGGGCCTGCTCCAGCCGGGCGCACTGGATCACGTTGACCGGCTCGCGGAGAGTCCCCTCCCGCAGCATGCTGATGCAGCGACAGTCGCCCGCCATCCGGCGCTTCCCGCTCGCCGCCAGGGGCGCGGGGAGGTTGGTGTCCGCGGCCAGGTGAAACTCGCCCGGGTTGGGGCCGTGCAGAAAGATCCAGCCAGCCTCCACGTCCATGAGTTCACAGATCCGGCGCAGCGCGCCGTCGAGGGCCTCCCGGAGGGTGTAGGAGCGATTCAGAACCTCGGAGATGCTCCGGAAGATGGCGGTCTGTCGGGCCAGCTGCACCAGGCTCGCTCCTCACGGCCAGCTCTCTCTCCTTATGGTACCCGGCCCGTGAGGGCGAGACACGGCTAGCGAGGGATGTTCCGCCAAGGGTCTCCTGGCCAGGTGTCCAACCGGGCCTGGCGGTCGTCGTACCGGAAGGTGAGCCGGCTCTCAACCCGGAGCACGCCGTCGACGGTTTCCAGCCACCGCTCCGCCAGCTCCTTGTCCGACCGGCGCTCCACCTCACCTTCCAGGGTCACCACCCCTTCGCGCACCTCGATGCGCAGGTCGGTGGGGTCGATCCAGAGCTCCTCCAGGAGGGCGCGGCGCACGGCTTGCTCGACCTCGGCGTCCGGGCGCACTAAGGCTCGGAGGACGTCCGCGCGGCTCACGATCCCCACGAGCTCGTCCCCGCGCACCACCGGGACGCGGTTGATCTGGCGGCGGGCCAGGAGGGTTGCCACTTCCCGCAGAGGGGTGTCTTCCGTGACGGTGACCACGGGCGAGGTCATCACGTCCCGGGCCACTAGGCCCTCGGCTTTCCGCTCCGCCTCCGCCAGCTGACCCCGGCGAAACAGGCGGAGGATTCCGCCTTCGGGGAGTTCCGGGCGCTCCTTGTGGAGGAGGTCCGCCTCCGTCACGATCCCCACCACTTTGCTATCCTCCACCACCGGGACACCGCTGATGTGGTGCGTGAGGAGGAGCTGGGCGATCTCCTTCACGGGGGTGTCCGGGCGGACGGTGACCACAGGAGACGTCATGACGTCTCGGGCCAGCAGCCGGGGTTGTGTCGAGGGCGTTGTCATGGTCCCACCTCCCTATTCTGCTCGTGCGGACAGCTGTGTGGGCCGGAAACGCCGGCCGGGTTGCCAGGGAGTCCCCAGAGCGAGGAGCAGCCACCGGTCGAGCCCATAATACCCCACCAATCGAGAGGAACCGGGGGACGGGCAGGCGGGGGGATCTGGGCCGCGCACTCCCAGACGGCCCGTACCGCGGCACCGGTGTGGACCCATCCGGATTGCCCAGCTTGTAGGCCGCAGCGTCCAGCCATCGGTAGCCTAGCCACAGCCGCAGGAGCAGCCAAGCCAGGCAAACCGCGCGGAGGGGAATAGGTCTTGCACTCCCGGGGACTCACAGAAGGACTCCCTTTGGGCCGACGTCTTGGGCACCCCTTCCCCTTAACGAGCTACCAGCTCCTCGGGCGCGGCCCGGGCGGCCCGTGCAGGGACGACGAGGACCGGGACCCGTGCCCGCCGAAGCACGGTCTCCGCCACGCTCCCCAGCAACACGCGCTGCAACCCTGCGCGTCCGTGCGTCCCCATGACGATCAGGTCGACCCCGTGCCGGTCTGCGGCGTCCAGGATGACCTGAGCCACCGAGCCGTCCGGCACCACCTCCACTCGGTGCGGGAGATCCCGGAGCGGACCCACCCTGCTCCGGATCTGCATCCGCAAGTTGTCCAACACCTGATCCAGGTACAGGCCGGGGGCTTCCCGCTGCAGCTCTGCAAACCCGGAGGTGTCGTACACGTGCAGGAAGACCAACTCCGCCTGGCAGGCCCGCGCCAGGTCTACGGCCATGGCACAGGTCGCTTCCGTGGTCTCGCCGAGATCCACCGCAGCCAGGATCCTTTTGAGCTCCGGCATGGCCCACCGCCTCCTTGTGCCTGTCAACTCCAGCATGGAATCCCTCCGCCTCCCGGTCCATCCCGACGCTGTCCGATTTTAGGACCTGATGAGTCGGGCGCTCACCTGAGCGGCGTTGGCTTGCAAAATCCGGCCGCGGACGGATGGCTGGCAAGAGGGTTTCGGAGCTATGGAGGAAGCGGACCCGATGGGCCTGTTGTGGCGGCAGGTCCACCGGGTCCTATGGCTGGGGCCGGGACGGAGACGGGATGCGGTTGACGCGAGAAGCCGAGTACGCGATCCGGGCGCTGACCTATTTGGCCTCGGTGCCACCTGGCCAGGTGCGCTCCGCGAACCAGGTGGCGGAGGCGTGTGGGCTCCCGGGTCCGTTCCTGAGCAAGACCCTGGGAAAACTGGCCCGGGCTGGTTTGCTGCGGTCTGCCCGGGGCCGGAGTCGGGGTTACCGGTTGGCGCGCTCCGCCGGGGAGATCAACGTGCGGGAGATCCTGGAGGCCGTGGAGGGGAGCGACGTTTTCCGCAGGTGCGTGTTCTGGGATGCCCGGTGCTCCGACGATCGGCCCTGCGCCCTGCACGGAGCGTGGGTGGCGATCCGCAAACAGCTCTTGGACCGCCTGGAGGGCATGACCCTGGAGGACGTGAGTGCTGCACGACCACCCCCAGACCCACCCGGGGCGCTGCGGCCACGGTTCGCAGCGCCGGGGTATCCTCCGCAAAGTCCATTGGGAGCTTGAGGCTTGCGGGCTAGTTGAGGCGGATGAGTGGCCGAAAAGCGAAGGGGAGGTGGTCGATGATGATGAGGTGGAGACAAGCAATGGTGCTGATGGTGCTCGTCCTGGCGGCTGTGCTCGCTGGGAGCTTGACGGGGCGGGCTCAGCGCGCCGGTACGGTGCCGGGGGATGTTCAGAGCCTGATAGAGGCCAGGGGTCTGACTCCGGACCAGGTCCGGGCCGCCCTGCAGACCTACGTGCCCCCGGGCAAGTACGATGAGTACCTCATGTTCTCGTCCGCAGGCCAGGGCGGACAGGTGCTGGTGTTCGGCATCCCCTCCATGCGGCTCCTGCGCGTCATCGGAGTGTTCGCTCCCGAACCGTGGCAGGGCTATGGGGTGGGTTCGGAGGAGAGCGAAACGGTTCTGAACTGGCGCGGGACGGATCCTCGCGTGGCCTGGGGGGATACCCACCACCCGGCGTTGAGCGAGACCCGGGGAGAGTACGACGGGAAGTGGCTGTTCATCAACGACAAGGCGGGGAGCCGCATCGCGGTCATCGATCTGCGGGACTTCTCCACCAAGCAGATCGTGCGCAACCCCAACGCCGTCTCCAACCACGGCGCGGTGGTCAGCCCGAATACCGACTACGTGCTGGAGGTGACGCAGTACGCGGGTCCCTTCCCGTTCCGCTACGTCCCCCTCACTCAGGAGAACTACAACCGGCACTACCGGGGCCTTGCCACCTTCTGGAAGTTCGACCGAGGCAAGGGCCGCATCGATGTGTCCAAGAGCTTCCAGATCGAGCTGCCCCCTTACTGGCAGGACCTGGCGGACTTTGGGAAGCTGGAAAGCGACGGCTGGGCCTTCTGGAACTCCTTTAACACGGAGCGGGCCATCGGCGGGACCCTGGAGAAGAAGCCTCCCATCGAGATCGGGGCCTCCGCCCGGGATATGGACTACCTTCACATCGTGAACTGGAAGCGGGCAGAGCAGCTCATCAACGAGGGCAAGTTCGAGGTGATCAACGGCATGAAGGTCATCCGCCTCCGGGACGCGGTGGCGGCGGGCATCCTATACCTGGCGCCTGAACCCAAGAGCCCGCACGGGTTGGACGTCGCCCCGCGGGGCGACTACATCGTGGTGGGCGGGAAGCTGGACCCCAACGTGACCGTGTACAGCTTCCGGAAGATTCAGGAGGCGATCCGGACGAAGGCCTTCAGTGGGCGCGACGACTACGGGGTGCCCATCCTGAAGTTCGACGCGGTGGTGGCGGCGCAGGTGAAGGTCGGCCTCGGGCCGCTGCACACCATGTTTGACGACAAGGGGAACGCGTACACGAGCCTGTTCTTGGACAGCGCGGTGGCGAAGTGGACCCTCGGCCCACCTTACAACCCGCCAGACCGGGCGTGGAAGCTAATCCAGAAGCTCCCCGTGCAGTACAACATCGGGCACCTGAGCGCAGTGGAGGGTGACACCGTCAAACCCGGTGGGAAATACCTGGTGGCGCTGAACAAGTGGTCCGTGGACCAGTACAAGAACGTGGGTCCGCTGCTCCCGCAGAACCTGCAGCTGGTGGACATCAGCGGTGAGGAGATGAAGCTCCTGTACAACGCGCCGGTGGGGATCGGAGAGCCGCACCTGGCGCAGATCATCCGCATGGATCGCGTCAAGGCGTGGGAGACCTACCCCGCGGGCACGAATCCACTCACCATGCGGCCGGATCCGAACGCGGTGAAGGCGGGCCAGCAGCGGATCGTGCGGCAAGGGCGGACCGTGCATGTGTACATGACGGCCATGCGGAGTCACTTCGTGCCGGACCGGGTGCGGGTGAAGCGGGGGGACACGGTGATCTTCCACATCACGAACATCGAGCGGACCAAGGATGCCATTCACGGGTTCGCCATCGACCGGCACAATGTGAACCTGAGCCTGGAGCCGGGGAAGAGCGAGACCGTGGTCCTCAAGGCAGAACGGCCGGGCGTCTACCCCTTCTACTGCACCGAGTTCTGCTCGGCGCTGCACCTGGAGATGATGGGCTACCTGGAGATT
>VAPR01000750.1_pt1 | contig 19227 bp, 15 predicted proteins | sample 3380701 | NCBI WGS metagenome assembly VAPR01 (sample SAMN11536904, study PRJNA540576) | hot springs metagenome | isolation source: hot spring wet sediment | place: Spain: Lobios | collected 2014-01 | reverse complement strand
ACTAATCGTGAACGCCCAGAGAATGCTTTCGTAGCCTGCGCCGAACCAAATCAGGGAAGCGCTGAGCCCGACCGCGATCCAGGGGGCGACTTTCCATCGGATCATGCCTCGCCAGAGTAAATGGACGATCAAGAGATGGATCACGATCAATACCGTCACGTACGGCCTGTAGCTGTGAAGACCGAAGAGCCTGTAAAGTACGCGATAGATAAAAATGGGAACCGCGAAGATGTGTTCGCCCAAGGGCCTGAGGAGGTCGACGGCGTTCAACTGACGCCTGGCGAGGAATTCGAACTCGTCCCAGTGAAACCACTCTCTTCGCGCCAGGTACAGGAGACTGACAAATCCGAGGAAAAGCGAGACGAGGTGCGTCGCGAGCGCCATGCGCCCGCTTGAAAGCAGCCGCCCGATAGCGGTGGGCGCGGTCGCGGACGGCGAATCGTGTTCCCTGCGCTGCCTGTCTTCAGCCACCACGCGAAGTTGTCATAACATCACACCTTTCGACAGATCGGTCTACCACCTTACAGTCGAACAGCGGCGCCCCGACTGTTTCCCCATGACCCGAGCCTAGGGGAGTGCCTACGTCGAAGACCCTGCTACAACGATGCCCGACCCGGCCATCGCTTCTGTCCTCATGGCCGCAGTCTCTTCGAGAAACTTAGATATCTCGTCGAGTTTTACCGGGAGATCCGAGACTTCGACCTCTTTGGGTTCGGCGTCTCCCAAGAACAACAGAACGCATCGGTGAACGGGCTCTCCCACGGCCTTGCCCAGGGCGTAGGCGTAAGCGGCTAGCTGGTATGAGTAGTGCCGCACCAGCTCGTCGGAGTCGGCGGCTGACGAAAGAGAATCGGTCTTGTAATCGGCGATTACGAACCCGTCCTTCGTCTTGATCACCAAATCGGCATATCCTTCGATCGCGGTTCCTCCGGGGCCCGGAGCGCACATGTAAAGCTCCTTCCAATGCGGATTCGAAGCCGCATCGGCGACGACCCTGAGTTTGAAGGCTCGCTCTATGACTTCGGCTACGGCCTGATCGTCGACATCGTCGTAGTCGAGCGCTCGAAGCATGCCGGATACAACTTCGCTGATATCGGCGCCAAGACCGGAGTTTGCGGTCGATAGGTCGATTTCAGCCAGGACCTCGTGCACGGCTTTGCCGAATTCGAGCGGGTCTCTGTGTGTCTCGCTCCAACGAGGAGACTCTTTGCGTTGGCGGGTGAAATCGTAGGGGGCGAGCGCCCCGGCAATTTCAGATGCCGAAAATACCGGGAGGCGCAGGGCCAGGCCGTCTGCAACCCCGGCAAGATTTTGCAAGATCAGATCGGAACGAACGGGCTTGGCGTCGGCGCCTTTGAAGATGGGCTGTGCAACCGCAGCTCTGACTTCAGACTCACTGGTCTGCTTCGATGCTTCAGCGGAGTCGATGCGCGGCTCGATTCGTAACTTTCCCCAATCCAGCTCGATTTCCCGCGACGTCTCTTTTTCCTCAGCGCTCGGGGGATCAGAAGCGCCGACGGCGGATCCGACCAATGCCTCGATCTCTGCGCGTACCGGACTGTTGCCGTCTTTGGTACTCTTTTCCGACTTCTGTCCGTACCGGCTTACGACAAGGTAGTCGCGCGCCCTGGTAAAAGCCACATAGGCCAACCGAATCTCTTCAGCGACCTCTTCTGCAGCCCTTTTGGTTCTCGAATCCTCGTATCCAGGCGTTCGGATACCTAGTTCTTTCCTACCGAGCTGAATTTCCACCGATCCGTCGGAGGCGACGATAACGGGGTCGGAGCCAGAGCTTCGTCGACCATCGATAGCCCCAACCGCAAAGACGATCGGAAACTCCAGTCCCTTGGCGCCGTGGATCGTCAAAACTCTCACCGAGTCGTCGTCCGGTTCCGGACAAATGCTGTCGGCCCCGGGTGAGTCTTCGTCCTGCATCAAATGCATCCACTGCAAGAACTCTTTTATGGTCGCGGTAGGCGACTCGAAGAATCTTCTGCAGTCGTCCACTAAAAGCCTGTAGCGCCGCCATCGCTCGCGATAACGCTCCATGAGCGCTCCTTCGAAGATCATTTGTCGCCTGATGAGCCTTTCTAAAAGATCGGCCGGCGACATTCGATGTTGCTGGTCGTAGAGATCTCGAAGGATAGAAAGGCACGATGCGACGTAGTCCGGGCCTGAGGTGTCGCCGCTCTCGCACGCCTCCGATCGCGCGCTCAATGCCGGGGACTCCCTCGAGGGTGACTCGGAATACCGCCAACACTCCTCACGTCGTCCGTTGCTTTTGAAGTAGTCGTAGAGGTCTTGGTCGCTGCAAGAAAAGATAGATGTCTTCAATGCGGCCACGACCCCTATCGAGTCCGTGGGATCGTCGATGGCTCGGAGAACGGCCTTGATGTCGGCGGCCTCTTGTGTCGCATACAGCAGACCGCCGGTCTCGAGTCGGTACGGGATGCCGGTTTCGGTAAAGACTTCTTCAAGCTGGGGAAGCCATGTTCGAGCGCGTATCAGTACGGCTATGTCGCTGAAGGAGGGTTTTCTGAGTTCGGCGCCGGCGCCGGGCAGGCTTTTCTCCACCACCCATCCACGGCCGCCGTCCGACCCTACAGCCTCTGCGATAAGAGCCGCTACGTGACGAATCTCGGCACGTCTTACCTCCTCGGCTAGCGCATCGACTCGCTCGCCTATGATGACGACTCTTGGAGGACTCGCAGAATCGTCCGACACATCCTGGTTGTATATGCGCGCGGGTCGGAGGGGATCGTAGGCAACGGCAAGCCCGTCTTCGGTTCTGGAAAAGGCGTTCTCGAAGACTGAGTTGACGAAGGCCAAAATTTCGTGTCTGCTCCGGAAATTCGAGTCTAGCCGGCGAGTCCGGTCGACCCACCTCTTCTCGAGCCCGGCCAGCACGGCCGGGCGCGCCCCTCTAAATCCGTAAATCGACTGTTTTACGTCTCCGACGACGACCAGACGGCCATCCGGTGGGTCGGAGTTGTGATCATCGTGGGATAGTGCGCACCCTCCGTCACCGGAATCGGCCAGAGCCGGATGGCACAAATCTAGAATCGAAAATCCGAGAAGCACCTGCAGAGGATCGGTGTCCTGGAATTCATCGATGAAGAGGCACTTGTATCGCTCCGATATCCTTTTGCGAATCTCGGCGCGGGTCTCCAGCAGCTCCAGCGCGATCGTGAGCAGGTCGGTAAATGTCAGTTCACCAGATCTCCTCCGTCTCTCAGCCTCTTCGAACGAGAATCGAGCCAGGATCGCCAAAACAGACATCGCGCAGGATTCTTTCAGGGACCGAAGAACACGCTCCGATTCGTCCCGAATTTTGTCTTCCATGTCGATGAAGTCGGACGGAAGGCTTTTACGAAAACGTTTAGACGTCGCCTTCGTCGACACTGAATGCAAAAGACCCAGGTCGGTGGTAGCGGCATACAGTCCGGCGTTCGCTTGATCGTCGACCCAGTTCCTCAGTCGCTCGACCAAAAAAAGACTCCGCTCTGCGAGACCTTTTGCATCGACGGGAAGAGCGTCCAAAATCTCTAGTCGTCTCAACTCTTCGGCAGCTTCGAAGATGTCCGAATCTTCTAGCATGGCGCTTAGATCGGGAACGAGCCTCGCCTTCTTCGACCCCCGAATCGCCTCCGACAGCCGCCACATGTCACCGGGCTCATCTCCGGCGGCCAGATCGAGGCCGCTCAGTCGCCGAGGGACGCGCAGATGGGGAGTTCGATCCATGAATAACTCGGTCAATCGGGGTAGCTCCCGCCTCAGTTCGTAACCGAGCGCAGACAAAACGGTGAATAAAGAGGCGACATCGGGGTCGGTACAGATCTCGGCGACAAAATCCCGAGATCGCGCAGACAGTTCCGATCGGTAAACAGCCGGATCCACCACCTGAAAACCGACTGGGATTCCCGCTTGTACGGAGAATTCCGAAAGGATCGATTGGGCGAAGCTGTGAATCGTAGAGATCCTTGCCGCATCGAGGTGCGATAGCACATAGCTAATACGACCGCGCTCCGCCTCTGAGTCAGCCGTATCGCGCAGCCGTTCCAGTAGGCGCCGACGCACCCGCTCCCGCAGCTCGGAAGCCGCCGCCTCGGTGAATGTAATCGCCACGAGCTCTTCGGGCTGCACTCCTCCCTGGACCAAGACAGAGTAGATGCGTCTTACCAAAAGTTCTGTCTTGCCCGTACCGGCGCCTGCGGATACGACGAAACTCTCATCGGTCGAAGAGGCGATTTCGCTCCTTACATCCGAATCCGGGATCGATGCGGTCATCCTTGCTCCAGCCGGTTGGTCAGTTCGGCAAAGCGCAAAAACGTGTGGTCGGAAGATTTTCTCTTCCAGATGACGCCTCGGTCCCGGGGGCAGACGTCGTCAAAATCGCAATACTGGCAATTCTCTCCAGCGGCTCTGTACTTTTCCTTTCCCGGATTGGGAACGAAGATTCCCGCCGATATCGACTCGGCCATTTCTTCGACAAACTTCACGACCTCGTCGAGATCGGACCTTTCTAGCGACGCCCCGAAGATTTCGTTTTGTCCTGTGTAGATGTCGATGTGCCATATGGCGGTGATGACTCTTTCGATGTCCTCGCTTTCCAGTTGCAAAGCAGCCAGTGCATAGACGGGTAACTGCAAAAACGAGCCACCTGCCAACATCTCGAGCGGAGATCGGGATTTCGGGCGAGAGATATTCGATTGGCCCGTTTTGAGGCAATGCATCAATTCCGAAACGTCATCGGTCTTTCCGAGTTTTTCGAGAGAATCTTTGAATTGCTTCGAGCGCTTAGAGCCCGAACGGCCGGTTTTGTAGTCGATAACTGCGATCGAACGACCATCTTCGACCCTGTCGATGCGGTCTGCGCGTCCGGACATCCGCAATTCCAGACCGGTCTTTTCGAGAGGTACGGTTCGCTCGAAGGGATACTCGAACTTCCAAGGCAGTAGACCTAGATCTCGTTCGAGTAGCTCTTCGAAGACTATGAATATCTCCAGGGCTCGAAGCAGGCGCGCTTTCTGCGCTTCGATGAGGGACCGATCCCCCCTGAGCCAGGCATTGCGCGAACCGGGTGAGAACAGTTCGTCGACGAACCTTTCGGCAATCTCACGCCTTCTGGCTATCCTCGCATCTTCATCCGGTGTGTCTCGATCGATGCCTTCTTCGAAAATCCTTCGCAGCGCCTCATGAACGGCGGTTCCCAGATCGGATGGTGATGTCTCGAACGTCTCTTCTGGTCTGTCGAGATCGCGCAAGGCTAGAACATTCGCCAAAAAGTAGCGATAGGGACAGACCGACCAGATTTCCAGTGCAGTAGGCCGTAGCCGAAGATCGGAGACGTCGTCGGCGAGTCGGATCGATCCCCACCAGTGGTCTACCGACGCGCTCTTTAGTGCTGCGGTCCTCGAAGTCCGCCTCCTCAAAACCGGCGCAGATCTGACAATCGAGGTCTGATCGAAGTCGGTTCCGTTTTGGATTTCCTCTAGAAGGCTCAAGATGTTGAGCTCCTGGTGGTCTGCGACCCCGAGTTCTTTTATGCCTGCCTCTAGAGAGGGAACAAAAATATGCCAGGCGCCGCACCGACCGGCGACAAGGTCGTCATGGCCAAGAACCAGACCGGAAGAACCGCCCCCATCGCCGTCCGATTCTTGTCCTTCCTGCTTTGTGTAGTCGCCGGCTACATCCAGCAGCCACCATGAAACGCGGCTGGGTCGCCGCTGCCTGAGGTCTGCCATAGGATGAGAGAGAGCGCAATTCCGGGCACTTCTCAGCAGCGTAAACAAGCGAGCCCTTTGTTCTTGCACAGACGGCCCGCCGAGCGCTAGGTCGTCTCTGCCTAGCGCTTTTGCGATCGGCTGAATCAGCGAATCTTCGGGAGCAGGCGCCGGAAGCGCCCCTTCTACAGCGCCAATGACAAAGACAGATTCGAGAGGAACGCCGGCGAGATCGTTCAGCGGTCCTACGCAAATGCCTTTTGGCTTTCTTCCCGACGGCGCCGGGGCTTCCAGGATCGCTCGAACTTCCGAAAGGACCCCATCTTTGTCGGGTGGACCATCGGTGGCATCGAGCCTGGCCATCGCCTTGAGCGAGGACAGAACTCGATCGGCCGCCGAAGCCTCCGATTCGTCTTCTGCATTCTCCGACCCCCGCTGAAAGGTCGTTCCCGTGAGCGAGGTGAGCAGAGAGACCAGGGAAGACGACACCATCGTCCAGGAAGGCGATCTGTCTGGCTCGGTGTCCGCAGACCCGTCTTCGGGGGCCGATTCGACAAGGGGCTCAGGAAGCGAACTTTGCAGCATCTCCACGAAAGCACAAGCCGCTTTAGAGGCAGCGGCAGCGAAGTTCTCCGAGTCTTGGGCGGGAAGATCGGCTGCATGATTGCCCATGCGTTCGATCCACTCCGAGGCGCCTCTTTGAACGCCGGCTTCTCTCGAGAGCCTGTCCCAAAGCTCGGGCACCACCTTGTAATCAGTGCCTGCGAATCGAAATCGTCGGTGGTCGGAAGGTATTGCATATGCCAGATCCACCACCGTATCTCTGCGAAAGTCGTGCTCGGCTACCGCCAGGATCGCTTTCAGCAATACGCCCAAGCTCGTCTCTCCCAGGGTCCTAGAAGCCACTCCCCAGAACTCCACGCCTGCCGCCGATAGATAACCGGTAAGAGCGTCCTTGTAGGGGCTCCTGGAGGTGTAAGCGATCGCTGCCGCCGCAGGATCTGCGCCTTCGCTACACCAGTTCTGCAGGAGCCGCAGAGCGGATCGGATTTCCTCGTCCGAATCGATCGCCGTGCATACAAGCGGCCTCGGAGGTTCCGGGCCCCCGGTTACCTTCGATTCGTCGGTCGAGGCAGGGCGGTCGGCTCCGATGGAATTCAGTCGTTGGGCGATTTCGGCAAGGTATCGATCCGCGGCGTCGTCTCCTGTGTAACCCACGATTGCAAAGACTTGTGTGGCGCCGGTCAGCGCAGCGAGCAGGCGCTCCTCTCGAAGAGTCAACTGCATCGGCAGGTATACAACCACGGCCGGGACTTCTTTCAGCTTCATTCCCTCCAGCGCTTCTGCAGCGAATCCAAAGAGATCCGAATCGTCGTAGTAGTCGGATCGATACGCATTCTTGAATCGCAAGTAAGCGTCGAGTACCACCGCGCTCTCGAGCGGAAGCTGAAGCCGGCCATCGCGGCGAGAAGAGGCGAGCCTCTCGAGCTCGCCGAGATCGCATTTCTCGCTCAGGCGGCGGAAAGAGTCGACAAGAGAGCGCACCGAATAAGAATTCGTCAGGACATCTCTCAGCGAAGAAATCCCGGACTCACCGACCGACCCGGCCAAAGAATCGATCGCGCTTTTGATCGCCGATCGAACGAATGCCCTCTCCAGAGAAGAATCGAGTTTCTTTCTCTTTGCGAGCGCACCGGATTCTTCGGCAAGCATGTACGCCAGTTCTACGAAAGTGCCGTAGCTGACGTTGACTAAGCCTGATCCTTCGGATAAGGCCAATCGACGGCGAAGGGCGAGCGCAGCCTGTTTGGAAGGAGCCACTACAAAGACCGCCCTCAGCAGATCCCCACGTTTTAGTTCTTTGACGGCGACCGCCAGCTCGGAAAGAGAACTTTCCCCCGCCGTCGTGACGGAAACCCGAATCACTTCTTTCCCTTTCGACATCGATAGCTGCGATAGGATCGATACCTCGCTCACAATCCTATTAGGGGGGTGCGACACGAAAGGGGTGTGAAGAGTCGCCGACCTGGAGGGCCGAGGTGTCTGAAAAGAATGAGGATCGGGACCGCACCGACATCCTCGCCGTCTTCGCGCATCCCGACGACGAGTCCTGGGGTTCGGCAGGCTCACTCTCCATCTATTGCCGACGGGGATTGAAGTGCCGACTCATTACCGCCTCGGCAGGAGAAGCGGGTTTCGAGCCCGACGTCTTAGCGAAGACATCAGAGACCGAGCGCAAAAACATAAGGAAAGCCGAACTAACCAAAGCGGCCGCGATCATCGGGCTGTCGTCCGTAGAGGTGTTGGATCTGCCGGATGGAGGTCTGAAGAGCTATGGATCGGACCGACTAGCGGAATTGATATCCGAACGCATAGCTAAGCACTCGCCCAGAGTGGTGATAACTTTCGATGAGACAGGTATTACCGGACACCGGGATCACATAACGGTCCACACTGCGACAAAGCGTGCATTCTTGGAATCCGCGCCCGAGGGATCCCGCCTCGTATATCAGATCCTTCCCCAAAAAGTCTCCGTCTCCGTAAAAAAGGCTCTTATAGCAGCAGGCATTTCACCCGAGACGGTTCACTTCGACCTTCCCCTCTGGTCCGGCCTTCCCCCTGAAGAAGACGGATCGGCCGGTGCATTTTGCGTTCCCGACTCCCGAATTTCTGTTGCTATGGACACCAGAGAAGCAGTCGAGCTCAAGCGGTCCGCGATCCTGGCGCACGATTCCCAAATCCACGAAGGGCGCTTTTTGAAGACGATGCCGGGCGCCGTCCTGGAAGCTTTTCTGGGATGGGAGTATTACCAACTGGGGTCCGGTCCGGAATATCCCACCGAGCCGGCGGAGGACCTCTTCGAGGGGATGGAAGCTCCGGATTTCTGAACCGGCCTCGCCATACCGACCCGCCACCTCGAATTCAACCGGCTCTTATCCGTTCGGGCCCCTTGTTCTTGAAGGCGTCCTGGAACTGCCTGAGGGCTTGCAAGTCGAACTGTCTACAGCTCTGGCTTCTTCCCCACGCAGTGAGTACCATACGCGCTCCGCCTGGAAGGGGTTCTGAACGAGGCAGGGCAACCAAAAACGACTTCTTCTCAGCGATAGCGTCTTTCAGGCGCTCGGCCACCTCGGAGTCGCCGTTGTTGTACCAGACCACGATCTGGCCGTGCTCCAGGTTGTGCACAGCCAGCTCCTTTGGTATCTCGGTCGTATAGAAACCATCATCGGGAGGCGGCGGGCTGCCCCAGTGCCTTCCTCCCACCGGCGGATCCTGAGCGTAGGAGATGGGCTCTCCCTCAGCGACATGCTGGCGGTCGTCTATTTCGAATGTTTGAACGGCGTCGCAGAACTCGGTCGCGCCGTCGTTCGGCAAGGTCATCTCTCCCTTGGGCCGATTGATGCTCAGCACCACCACCAAGCCGGCTGCTACGATGCCGACGATGATCGCGGCGGTCAGCGCATTGGTGCGATTGCGACGCCTTCGCTGAAGCTCTTCTTGAAGCTTCTTCTGCGCTTTGCGTTCGGCTTTCGTTCCGGTTTTCGAAGCTCGCCTGGACGAAGTCTTCGAAGATGCCTTGGCCTCGTTTTTGGGCACTCGTCTCCTTTCGCCACCCTCCGAATCAATGCACGATTATGCTGCCGCTCGCTGCAAGTACGCCTTCGACATTTGGTACGCCTCCTCCATCAGTTCCTCGGATCTGGAGAACTCGTCGAAGGCGATACCTTGCGGCTCCGGCTTGGGCAACACCAGAACACGCGAATCCTCGGAGTACTTCTTTATCTCGGTCAGCCACCTCTGCGCCTTGGCGATCGAAAAGGCCCGATAGATGACGTCCCACGCCGTCTTTATCCGGCCGACGTCGACCTCGGAAGCGACGTTGAGCACGAAAATTCGCCCGACGTCTTTTTGATCGGCTATCGATATGGGCACGTTGTCTACCACCCCGCCGTCTATGAGTCTCCTGCCTTCGTGGTAGACGGGGGGAAACGCCCCGGGCAGCGCGGTGCTGGCAAGAAGGGCGGGCCTGAGCGGCCCTCGAGAAAAAACCACTTCTTCTCCCGAATCTAGGTCGCATGCCACGATTCGCAGCCGGATGGGCAGCTCCTCGATCCTCTCGAATGCGATGTTTCCGTCTATGAGCTTCTCCAGGCCCTCCCTTGGATAGAGATGGTTCTGGCGCAGCCCCATCAACAGCCTCAAGTAGCGGTTTCCCGGGAAAACCTGCGCGTCGTCTGCACTTTCCCAGGTACGGATCAACCTTTCCAGCCCTTGTGGTCCCGGCCACTGAGAGATCACCGCTCCGTTCAAGGCGCCTACCGAACAGCCCACGACCAGATCCGGAAATATCTCTCTCTCATAGAGGGCTTTGAGCATGCCCACCTGCAAGGCGCCGAAAATACCTCCGCCCGAAAGGACAAAGGCGGTGAGCCCCCGCTTCTTGGCCACTGGGTCCCGATCCTCCTTGAGGTAGCAAAGTTTCTCGAGGCTTGCTCTTGACAGCGAGATGCACCCGTGCATGCAACCCCGGTAAAAAGCCCCTCGATACCAAGGATAACCACGGTGTTATGTCATAAGGAGCGAAGAAGTCCGAACGAGACTTTGCAGACCTGCGCCACCACCGATTTCGATTGGCTCCGCAACCGACGGCCTCGTCGCATATGGCCCCGAGCCGAGCCGACTGGCTATACTCCGCCTTTGACATAGGCTGTAATCGGTTCGGCGAATCGGGCTCGACCTGATAACGAATTTTCGAGCTGAGAATTCAGGTTCGGAACTATGGATGGGTATTACGGACAGTACGTAACCGTAGCCGCAGTAGCCGCGGCGGCAGTCGGCATGTTCGGCCTCATGCTCGGTGTCGCCTGGCTGCTTCGCCCGAACAACCCGACTAAGGAAAAGCTCACGACCTACGAGTGCGGGGTCGACCCGGTAGGAGGAAACTGGAACCAAGCGCATGTGCGCTACTACCTCTATGCCCTATTGTTCGTGATCTTCGACGTAGAGGCGGTATTTATCTTTCCCTGGGCGCTGGTCCTGAGAAGCCTGGGGGTTTTTGCGCTGGTAGAGATGGCTGTATTCATAGGCATTCTTGCCGCCGCATTGCTTTATGCGTATCGCAAAGGAGTTTTGTCATGGGGTTGATCGACAAACTCGGCGCCCCCAAACCTCTTTCCTGGTTGCTCAACTGGTCGAGGAGCTACTCGCTCTGGCTTTTCCAGTTCGGGCTGGCTTGCTGCGCTATCGAGATGATCGCCGCGGCTTCCCCCCGTTACGACCTGATGCGATTCGGAGTGATACCCTTCCCGGCATCCCCGAGGCAAAGCGACTTGATGGTGGTGGCCGGCACCGTCACCGACAAGATGGCGCCGGCGATTCGACGCGTCTACGAACAGATGCCGGACCCCAAGTACGTCATCTCGATGGGCTCGTGCTCTAACTGCGGCGGGCCTTATTGGGATTCGTACTCGGTGACCAAAGGAGTCGACCAGATCATTCCGGTAGACGTCTATGTCCCGGGGTGTCCCCCCAGACCGGAGGCTTTGCTCCAGGGGATAGTGGAGCTGCAGAAGAAGATTCGAAGGGAAGACCCCAAAGTTCGCTGGACCGAGGGGTCACTTGGTCGTCAGCCGATCGGTGCAAGAGCGTAAGCCGTCTCCAGAAGCGATCGTCGGCCGACTCCGCCAGGGGCTCGGGGACGCGTTCGAGTATGCGTTCATCGACCACGACCGGGTGGTTTGCAGGGTTCGAAAAGATGGCTGGATCGAGGCAGTCAGATTGCTGAGAGAAGATCCTTTCCTCGGGTGCACATTCTTTTCCTGGCTTTCGGCCATCGACTGGACCGAAAAGGAGCTCGCCGACGCAGAAGCGGCTGCGGCTGAAGAGGAAGAGGCCTCTACGGAAGAGTCCGAGGAGGTCGCCGCCGAAGAAAAACCCGCGTCAGAGCCGGAAGAAGGCGGAAAAGCCGCCGATGTTTCCCCGGCGCAACCCGAGCCGGACGAGCGCGGTGTCTCCCGCTATGTTCAACCTCCAGGAGAGCTCTTCGAGGTCGTCTGTCACATGTCGGCGCCGGGACGCGGCTTCGGCGTCACTCTGAAAACGGCTCTGGACAAGCAAGCGCCTTCCCTTCCTTCGCTCACCCAAATTGTGGCCGGCGCGAACTGGCACGAGCGGGAGTGCCACGAAATGTTCGGAATCGACTTCGAGGGCCATCCCAACCTCTCCCCTCTTTATCTTCCTGAAGAATTCGAAGGGCACCCGCTGCAAAAGTCGTATGTCCTCGGCGCAAGGGTGGTCAAACCGTGGCCAGGAATCGTCGATGTCGAGGAGATCCCTCCCGAAATCGAACAAGACCTCGAAGCTAGAGCCCGCGGAGAAGAGCCGAGTTGAGCTCGCAAGGTGTGACCGGAGATCTATCACAACAGGCGAGGATGGCCGCGCACCTCGCTGATGCCAAGGTGAGCTTGGACATTCGCGCCGGGGAGATGACCCTCAACATCGGCCCCCAGCACCCGGCCACACATGGAGTCCTTCGCCTGGTCGTCACGCTGGACGGAGAAAAGGTCGAGTCATGCGAACCGGTGCTCGGCTACATGCACCGCGGATACGAGAAACTGGCAGAAGTACGCACCTATCCCCAGATCACCACCCTGGTGAATCGAATCGACTGGGTGTCGGGATTTGCCAACGAGATTCCCCTCGTCCTTGCAGCCGAGACACTGCTAGGGGTCGAGGCCCCCCCGAGGGCGCAGTACATCCGAACCCTGCTCGCCGAGATGCAAAGAATTGCAAGCCACCTCGTCTTCTTCGGCGCTTATCCACTAGAGGTCGGCGCCATTACACCCATGTTCTACAGTTTCCGGGAAAGGGAACGGGTGCTCGACCTTATCGAATCGGTGACGGGAGGAAGATTTCATCCGAACTACAACCGTGTCGGAGGCCTCAAAGAAGATCTTCCGTCAGGTTTCAAGAAAGCTGCCGCCGAGGCAATGGAAGCGGTCAGGCGAGTTGCCTCCGATCTGGAAGAGCTTCTGGTAGGAAACGACATATTCGCCGAGCGGACCAAAGGTGTCGGCGTCTTGCCGCCTGAGGTGGCGCTTTCCTACGGAGTCTCGGGTCCCAACCTGCGAGCGTCGGGGGTTCCCGAAGACGTGCGGCGTACCGAACCGTACCTCGTCTACGACGAACTCGAGTTCGACGTAATCACGGAAAACGGCGGAGACGCTTACTCCAGAACGATGGTCCGGCTTCGAGAACTGGTAGAGAGCACCAAAATCGTCGACCAATGCCTCGATTCGATGCCTTCCGGCCCGATCATGGCAAAGGTGCCTCGGGTCATAAAGATTCCCGAGGGCGAGGTTTACTTCAGAGCCGAAAACCCCCGCGGCGAGATGGGATATTACCTGGTTTCGAAAGGGGGCACCCGGCCTTACAGGCTCAAAATCCGCTCCGCTTCATTCTCCAACATCTCGTGCCTTCCATATCTGCTCAAGGGTGTCTATGTAGCCGACATCATCGCTATCCTGGGCAGTCTCGACTTCGTACTGGGCGACGTGGATCGCTAGGAGCGCAGGGATGGAGGCAGCCCAACTAGTAGAGCTGGCAGTAAAGCTGGTAGCCGTGATGTTGCTGGTGCCGGCCGCCGGCCTCGTACTCGGGTATACCGAATTGAAGGTAATGGCCCATATGCAGTCTCGCCTCGGGCCGATGGAAGCGGGCCGTTTTCATGGTTGGGCGCAGCTCATAGCCGACGGGCTCAAATTCCTTCAAAAAGAAGACGTCGTGCCGCAAGCCGCCGACCGTTTTGTATTCAAGGCGGCGCCTGCAGTTGTCCTGATCAGCACATTTTCTTTGTTGGTAGTAATTCCATTCGGATCGGACAGCCGGCTATGGATCGAAAACCTCGATGTGGGGCTCTTTTACGCGCTGGCCGTCGGGGCACTGGGCGTCATAGGGGTTCTTATGGCCGGGTGGGCGTCGAACAACAAGTACTCGTTGATCGGCGCTCTAAGAGCCGCCGCTCAGTTGATGGCCTACGAGCTTCCATTAGTCCTTGCGGCAGTTGCAGTGGCGGTGCAAGCCCAAAGCTTATCCCTGGTCGGAATCGTCGAGGCGCAAGCAAACTTCAAAATCGCAGGGATCCCCGTGCCGTATGTGATCCCTCAATTCCTGGGATTCGTCATATTCGTTACGGCCTCGGTCGCAGAACTCAGTCGTACTCCGTTCGACATGCCTATTGCCGAAAGCGAGCTCGTAACCGGCCCGTATACCGAATACACGGGATTTCGGTTCCTCTTCTTCTTCCTTGCCGAGTACGCCGGCATGTTCGCCCTGTCGGCGATTGCAGCGACCATATTCCTCGGTGGATATTGGGTCCCCGGCGTTCCCCAAAACCTGTCGGTGATAGTCGGGCCGATCGCTTTGTTTGCCAAGACCGGCTTGGTTGCATTCATCATGATGTGGATTCGTTCGACGTTTCCTCGACTGAGGGAGGATCAGCTCCAGCAGCTTGCCTGGAAATACCTGATTCCGCTTTCACTTTTGAACATCTTCCTCGTCGGGACCGGCGTCGCCCTGGCGGCTCGCTAAAGCCGGGGAGATGAAAGGGTAGAAGAGGAAATGTCCACACCGATTGTAGGACTCGCAAAAGGAATGGCCGTAACGCTCAAGACGATGCTGTCGCGTTCGGTCACAGTTCAATATCCCAGGGAAAAAGAAACGCCCCACCCCAGGGCCCGAGGGGTCATCGCTCTCAGCGAAGAAAACTGCACCGTTTGCATGCTTTGCGCGAGATCGTGTCCGGACTGGTGCATTTACATCGAGGGTCACAAGGTAAAAGCGCCGCCCCGCAGACCGGGAGGAAGGCCCCGAACCGTAAATGTGCTCGATCGCTTCGACATCGACTTTGCGCTTTGTATGTATTGCGGCATATGCGTCGAGGTCTGCCCCTTCGACGCGCTGTTCTGGAGTCCCGAATACGAGTACGCAGAAACCTCGATTTCGGGCCTGCTGCACGATAAGGAACGTCTCGGAGAGTGGATGGAAACCGTACCTGAGCCCCCTCCTCTGGAAGAAGGAGCCGCGCTCAAGTGAGCTTCGACAATCCGGCGCTCACAGCAGTGTTCATCGTCGTATCCATTGCGATGCTCTGGAGCGCTGTAGGCGTCGTGACGGTCAAAAACGTGGTTCATGCAGCCTTGTACCTGGTCGTCACCCTGGGATCCACAGCGATTCTCTATGTGCTCCTGGCCGCTGAATTCATCGCGTGGGTGCAAGTCCTTGTCTATGTCGGCGCCATAGTCGTGTTGTTTCTTTTCGGAATCATGCTCACACATGCGCCGATCGGGAGGTCCTCAGGGTTGACGAACAAGGCGATGATTCCCTTCGGACTTCTCGCTTCCTCGATCTTTGCAGCGGTGATGATTTACTCCCTCGGCGATGCATTCGGCGATACAGGCACGTTCGTTCCCACCAATCAGGCCGCCGGTCTGCAAGAAGTCGGAACCGAATTGATGACGTCCTGGGTCATTCCCTTCGAAGCAGTCTCGATGGTTTTACTAGCCGCTCTGATCGGCGCCTTAGCAGTGGCGAGGAAAGACTGACTCCAATGAAGCTTTTCCCCTTGCTGGCCATATCGACAGCCCTTTTCTCGGTGGGGATATACGGGGTGTTGGCGCGAAGAAACGCCGTTCTGGTATTGATGAGCATCGAACTGATGCTCAACGCCGCGGCGATCAACTTCATAGCTTTCGGGTCGCGCATCGCCGGCGCAGGCGCCGTAGGGGCGCAGACCTTCGTGTTGTTCATAGTTGCGATCGCCGCAGCCGAAGTCGGGATCGGCATCGCCCTGGTGATCGCGCTATACCGGGCCAAAGAAAACATCAATCTCGACGAAGCCGACACGCTCAAGTGGTGAGAGTGACGATTCTATGTTGCTTGCAGTAGCCGAAGCCACCGCTGAGACCGCACAGGCAGCTTCGTTCAAGCTCGTCTGGCTGGTGGTGTTGCTGCCTTTCGTTTCGTGGCTAGCGACGCTTTTCTTCGGTAAGCGCTCCCCCGGAAAAGGTGCGCCCTACGGAATCGTAGCCGTCGGTCTGGCACTCTTGATCTCGCTCGTTATCTTCGTGCAAAACGCCGTGGGTTCGGCCCCTTTCACACTCAGCCTGTACTCGATGAACCTCGGTGGCTTCGAGCTCGGTTTCGGATTTCGCCTCGACGGGCTGGCGGCCATGATGCTGCTCGTAGTCACCCTCATCTCCTTTCTCGTTCATGTCTACTCGCTGGGGTACATGAAAGGCGAGCCCAGGTACACCTTCTACTTCGCCACCCTTTCTTTGTTTACCGGCTCGATGCTGACTCTGGTAACGGCCGACAATTTGCTGCAGCTTCTCATCGGTTGGGAACTGGTCGGCCTTTGCTCGTATTTGTTGATCGGCCACTACTGGGAGGAAAAAGAAAACTCCAGCGCCGCCATCAAAGCCTTCATCACAACCCGGATCGGAGACGTCGGAATGATTTTCGGAATAATCGTTCTCTTCTTCGCCGGGCGAACCTTCGACATCGAAAAAATCAACGAGGCGGCCGAGGCGGGGACGATCACGAAGACAACTTTGCTAGTCGGCGCAGCCCTTCTTTTCTGCGGCGCCATCGGAAAGTCGGCACAATTCCCCCTCCATGTATGGTTGCCCGACGCCATGGCAGGTCCGACCCCTGTATCCGCTCTCATACACGCTGCGACGATGGTCGTAGCCGGTGTTTACCTTGTGGCGCGCACATTCCCGGTCTTCGAGCACGCCTTTCACATCGGGGAAGGAGGTCCCGCCAACTTAGTGGCGGTGATCGGAACCATCACAATGGCGATGGCCGCGGTCCTGGCTTTGGTTCAGGACGACATAAAACGAGTGCTCGCCTACTCTACGGTAAGCCAGCTCGGATACATGATCGCCGGGCTCGGGGTAGGTGCGTGGACCGGAGCAGTGTTCCACCTCTTCACACACGCCATGTTCAAAGCGTTGCTGTTCCTTGGAGCGGGATCGGTTATTCATGCGGTCCACTCCAACAACATGTCAGAGATGGGCGGGCTGAGAAAGTACATGCCTCAGACCTTTTATACGTTCGTCATAGGATCGGCCGCGCTGGCCGGTATTCCGGGACTGGCAGGATTCTTTTCTAAAGACGAGATTCTTCACGGGGCATTCAAGAACGACTATTACCTTGTTTTCGGCGTAGCAGTGCTCACCGCGGGACTGACTGCGCTCTATATGACCCGCTGCGTTTATCTGACTTTCTTCGGCGAGTACAGAGGACACGGGCACCCTCATGAGTCTCCCCGGGTAATGACGCTTCCGCTGATCGCACTGGCAGTTTTGTCGGTAGGCGCCGGCTATCTGAACTTCTGGGGAATTCGAGGGTTCGGTACCTGGGTGACTCTGAGGGGACACGAGGAAGTCGCCTCCCTCGATCCGGTAGCGCTGGTTCTTTCCATTGCAGCGGCAACAGGAGGGATTCTGATCGGACTCGCCGTATATCACTGGAAGGTAGGTCCGGAAGGACTCCTTCAGCGAAACCGGATTTTGCGGGCTCTGCACACCTTCTTGCTGAACCGCTACTACATAGACGACATCTACCTAAAAGGCATAGTCCGGCCGGTTCAGTATTCCTTAGCGAAGGCCGTCTACTGGACCAATCAGAACATCATCGATGCGATAGTGAATGCCTTCGGAATCGCCACCTCCAGGGGGCTCGCCCGCTTCACCTACTGGTTCGACCAGAACGTGATCGATTCTGTTGTCAACGCCGCCGCCGAAGAAACCGCGGAGGCAGGCGGAGTCTTACGACACATACAAACCGGCAAAGTTCAACAGTACGCGGCCGTCCTGTTCGTGGCGTCCGGCTTGTTAGGACTTACATTGATCGTCTTCCTGCGATAGGAGGTAGCCAGACGTGGAAGCCGTCGACCGCTGGATAGTCACTCTAGCCGTATTCATTCCCCTCGCCGGAGTGGTAGCTTTGCTCTTCGTTCCGAAAACCAACGAGAAAGCGGCAAAGATCACCGCGCTGATCGCCTCGGGTCTGGCTCTGCTGGCGGGAATCGGAGTTCTATTGAGATTCGACTTCTCCCGCACTCACGACATCCAGCTCGCGGTCAACGTCTCCTGGATCCCCCAGATCGACGTCAACTATCACATCGGCGTCGACGGAATCAGCCTGCCGCTGCTTTTGCTGTCTCTGTTTATGACTTTTCTGTGCGTCATATACAGCTTCGATCACATCCCCGAGCCCGGCAATGCCAAGGCTTTTCTGGCGTTGGTACTCCTCCTAGAAACCGGAATGTCCGGCACGTTCATCGCCTTCGATCTGATCCTGTTCTTCATCTTCTGGGAGTTGGTTCTATTGCCCATGTACTTCCTTATAGGTCTTTGGGGAGGACCGAGAAAAGAGTACGCGGCAATCAAATTCTTCCTCTACACGCTGTTAGGGTCGGCCTTCATGCTCTTGTCGTTCCTTGCGCTCTATTTCAAGAGCGGCACCTTCGACATCCTGGCCCTGTCTTCGGGGGCGGCCAACTTCTCCAGAGGCGCGGCGCTCGTCGTATTCGCCGGCCTGTTTCTAGGCTTCGCGATCAAAGTTCCTATGTTTCCGTTCCACACCTGGCTCCCAGACGCCCACACAGAGGCGCCGACTGTCGGCTCGGTGCTGCTTGCGGCCGTCTTGCTGAAGATGGGAACTTACGGATTCGTGAGAATCGCCCTGCCGATCCTTCCCGAAGCGGCCAGATCATGGGCGCCGGCAATCGGAATTCTCGGCGCCATCGGAATCGTCTATGCCGCACTTGCTTGCATGGCCCAGTCGGATCTCAAGCGTCTAATCGCTTTCAGCTCCGTGGGACACATGGGGTTCGTGATGTTGGGTATCGCGACCCTCACCCCGATTGGAATCAACGCGGCCATCTTCGGAATGTTGGCCCACGGGGTGATCACCGGAATGCTGTTCTTCCTGGCCGGTTCGATTCACGAGCGCTACCACACCCGAGAGATCGCGGAACTGGGCGGAGGAATGCTGAAGAAGATTCCGATCATCGCATCGGTGTTGGCCTTCACCTCGTTCGCGAGCCTGGGCCTACCGGGGCTGGCCGGGTTCTGGGGTGAATTTCCCGCGCTGCTCGCCAGCTATCAACCGGCGCCCGGACTTCCCGAGACGACATTCCGTGTCCTGATGGTAATGGGAGGAGTCGGAACCGTTCTGGTAGCGGGCTATTTCCTGTGGATGCTCCAACGCGTAAACCTGGGCGAAGTACCGGTCCGCTGGCAAAGTCTCCAGGCGCACGACATAAACATCTACGAAATCGTTTCCTGGACCCCGCTCATCTTGCTCACGGTGGTGATGGGGATATATCCAAAGCTCGTCTTCGGCGTGACCAACGGAGCGGTGGAAGCGCTTTCGAAGGTTTTCGGCTCTTGAGGTGAATTGCTGAGATGCCTCACTTCGACTACCACGCACTCGC
>VAPR01000749.1_pt1 | contig 19242 bp, 14 predicted proteins | sample 3380701 | NCBI WGS metagenome assembly VAPR01 (sample SAMN11536904, study PRJNA540576) | hot springs metagenome | isolation source: hot spring wet sediment | place: Spain: Lobios | collected 2014-01 | reverse complement strand
AACGCACTGGGGAAACTCTTGGTGTCCTCTCCCAACTCCCGTTGGTTGATGATGCACTTTTTGTGCGGGTGGAGGTATTCGATGGGGTCCTCGATGGTGATAATGTGCAAACTCTTCCGCTCATTCAGGTGGTTGATCATCGCTGCCAAAGTGGTGGATTTACCGTGCCCGGTAGGTCCAGTGACCAAAATCAACCCGCGCGGGCGCATGACCAACTCTTCCAAAATGCTCGGCAACTCCAACTCGCGGACAGTAGGGATGCGGCGCGGGATCAACCGGAAAGCAGCGGCAATGCAACCCCTCTCTTTATAGACATTGACCCGAAAGCGTGCCATGTCCTGCAAAGAGTAGGAAAAGTCCAGTTCCAAGTTGTTTTCAAACCGCTGGATCTGTTCATCGGTGAGGATCTCGTAAATGAGGCGTTGGGTTTGCTTGGGGGTTGCAGGTTGGAAGTTGGTGCGATACAACTGACCGTCAATCCGCAGGATGGGGGGAACGCCTACGCACAGGTGCAGGTCCGAAGCGTTTCGCCGGACAACTTCTTTGAGCAAATCATCAATGTGCACATCGTCCAAGGAGGGCAATTCGCGGACTGGAGCCGCTACAGGGCGCACGCCCGGAGCAGCCACCGGCGTTGCCCCAGAGGACGGCTGTTGCTCCAAGGGTGTCAGTTCTATCTCCATCCCAACGCGACCTCCTTTCGCCCTCTGGGTGAGGGAACACCCACCCATTAGTAACCAACCGTGGTCACAACGCGCAGAACTTCTTGAGGCGTCGTCACGCCTGCCACAACCTTCCGCCACCCATCCTGCAATAGGGTAGTCATGCCTGAAGCGATAGCGGCATCGCGGATTTCAGAGATGGGAGCTCGCCGCAAGATCAGGTCAGCAATCTCGGAGTTCATCACGAACACTTCAAAGATACCGATGCGCCCCTTGTAACCAGTGTAACGACACAATTCGCAGCCCCGCCCCCGATAGAGTTCCTTACCATTCAGTTCGCTCAGGTCCATTCCAAAACGCATCAAGAGTTCCTCTGGGTATTGATAGGGCTCCTTGCAGTTGTTGCAGATACGGCGCCCCAAGCGCTGAGCGATCACGCCGATAACGGCTGCAGAGATCAAGAAGGGTTCCACGCCCATTTCAATCAGTCGGGTTGCGGCAGTGGGAGCGTCGTTAGTGTGGAGGGTGGACAGCACCAAGTGACCCGTGAGAGCGGCTTGGAATGCCACGTCTGCTGTCTCCAAGTCGCGAATCTCCCCCACCAAGATGATGTCTGGGTCTTGCCGCAAGAAGGAGCGCAGAGCCGTAGCAAAAGTAACGCCTGCCTTTCGGTTCACGTGGACTTGGTTGATTCCCGCTACTTCGTATTCCACAGGGTCCTCAATGGTGATGATGTTGACTTCGTTGGTGTTGAGCCGGTGCAGGATGGAGTATTGGGTTGTGGTCTTGCCAGCACCCGTGGGACCAGTGCTGAGGATCATGCCGTAAGGCTGGCTCATCAGGTATTCCACTTTCGCCAAGTCGTCTTCCCAAAGCCCTAACTTCTCCAAGCCCATCAATGGAGAAGTTTGGTCCAATAGCCGCAAAACTGCCTTCTCCCCGTTTACCGTTGGGATTGTGGAAATGCGCACGTCGAACTTCTTCTTCTGCATCTCAATGCGCATGCGTCCGTCTTGAGGGACTCGTTTTTCCGCCACGTCCATGTCGCCCAAGATCTTAATGCGGGCGATCAAGGGAGCTGCCAAGAATTTGGGAAGGCGCAACACTTCGTGCAAAATTCCGTCAATGCGGAAGCGGATGCGCACATTGTTCTGTTGGGGTTCAATGTGGATGTCGGTTGCCTCGTTGCGGATGGCTTCGCGCAAGATCGTGTCCACCAAGCGGATCACCGGGGCTTCTTGGGCGGCTTCCACATCGGCTGCGTCTACCCGAGCCACTTGTCCTGCCAAAGGTCCTGTTGTTACTTCCCCGCCATACCGCTCCGTATCAATTTGGCGCAGGATTTGATCGACATCAAAGCCGTAACTGCTGGTCCCTCGCCCGGGTGCTGCTCCGCTGGAGGGGACAGTTGCTCCCTGAGGGAGTTCCTCCAACGCCGACTCAATTTGGGACGAACTGGCTAACAAGGGGACGATGACCAAACCCGTGCGCATGCGCAATTCGTCGACCGTCACGATGTCGCGGGGATTGACCATTGCCACATACAAGCGGTTCTGCTCAATGCGAATGGGGATACACTTCTTCTCCCGCAAATAGTTGGCAGGAACTTTGCTCAAAACGACACTGATTGCGCTTTCATCAGGGCGGACTTTGCTCAAGTCCACATACTGGACATTCAACAAGCGGGCTTGAGCAGCAAGCACATCGGTCTCTGTGGCAAAACCTAAGTCCACGAGGATGCGCTCTATAGGCTGCCCAGCCGCTTGTTGCTGGGTGCGGAGCACCGCTTGCACCTGCTCCTCGGTCAACTTCCCCTGTTCCTTCAACACATCCAACACTGTGCGGCGCATCGTTGGCGCTTGCATCGCCAGCACCTCCCACATGGTCTGTGGGTGCAGCCTTTGGAGCATCCATAAGGATGATGCCCCACTTACCTCTCATTTTAAAGTGCCCCGAACCAAAACGCTACCCTTACGGCGGCTCAAAGGGAAACCATGAGTCTATGGGGGTTTGAGCAAGGGACACCAAGAAATCGGCAATCCGCTCTACCACTACCTGCAAGTAGCTGTCTCCCTTCTCTGCAGTTGCCTTGTGGGGATTACCGTGTCCCGAGTTTGTCGTAAGCCGTTCCCACGGTCGGGGTGTCCAGACCCAGCCTTGGTTAAGCGCCTCCATGCGGAAGGGACGCACCTTCCCCTCGTCTGCTTCTTCCAAACGCACCAACTGGGGAACAAGGGCTAAACAAACGCTGGTCTCCATCTCCCCTGCGTGGTCGCCTACCTCGTCAAAGATTTCCTCTGCTTTATCCTTCCCCACTTGCCACCAATTGATCAGGAACACCCAGACTTTCGTCTGACCGTAAAGGTCGCGCAACCCCGCTACAAAATCGTTGCCTCCATGCCCGTTCAAGATCACCAGTTTAAAAACCCCATGGTGTTCCAAAGATGCAACGATGTCCCGCACGATCTGGTTGAGGGTCTCTTGGCGGACATGAATGGTCATAGGGAAGGCGAGGAGGTTGGAATCAACCCCGTAAGGGATGGGTGGGAGCAAAAGGACCTTAGCACCGCGCTCATACGCAAGGGCACATGCTCGTTCGGCAATCGCTACGGCCTCGTAAGTATCTGCGCCGTAAGGGAGGTGAAGCCCATGAGGCTCGCATGCCCCTATCGGCAAGACAGCGACTTCCGGGCATCCCATGCTCCGAACTTGTGATAGCGTGATTTCCGAAAGGCACCACGCCCTTGAGCTTGACATCACCAAGCACCTCCAACCAGACCGCTAACCCACAACGGTCAGCGTCTAAAACTATGAGACGCTGTTTTGTTACCTGCAACCCTTGACGGGCTACTAATCTTCTGGCACAATAAAAAGCACCAAAGGAGGGCTTATAAATGTTGCGATCGGCTTTGCTTGTTACGAGCGCCATGCTGTTCGTTTTTGTTGTTGTAGCGTCCGCTGTGCGAGAAGGTAAAACGATCCCTTCTTTCCAAACGACTTCGTTGGACGGAAAAGCCGTCACGGTGCGGGTGGTGAACGGGAAGGTCACCGTGAGTATTAAAGAGGGGAACCGCAATCAAACCCTAACGCCTAAGGTGCTCCTCTTAGACTTCTGGGCAACTTGGTGCCCACCCTGTCAGGTCACCAGTAAGTGGTTAGCCGATTTGCATCGGAAATACCAAAAGAAAGGCTTGCTGATCCTTGCCATCAGCGTGGACGAAGATGGGCGGGCATCGGTCAAACCCTTTGTGGAAGCCACCAAGGTGCCCTACTTTGTTGCTTTGGATCCCAAAGCGGTCGTTGCTAACCGCTTTAGAGTAGAAGGGTTGCCGACCCTCTTCATTGTGAATGAGAAGGGCGTCATCGTGCGGGTCTACGAAGGCCTTCCTGATAGCCCTTCAGAACTGGAACGAAGTTTCCGAGCGGCAGGGCTATGAACCACTTTCACCACCCAAGCACCACTTTTCCGTCCACCGAAAACTGGTGGAGGTGAAAGTGTGTGCTGCATCATTACTTGTCACTGTTGAAGAATGTGCAAGTGCTGCTCTTTGTCCATCAGCAGGATAACAGCATTGCTGAAATGGGACAGCGGTGGTTGCGCCAGCATTTTCAACCGGCAGAAGTCGGTTTGCTTCCCAAGAGCCCATTTACCGATTGGGGCGTGCTCCTCAACTATCCCCAAGGGAGCACGGCCCGCGTGTTCACCGAACTTTCCCCAGATGTTCCCTCAGAAGTTCGGGATGCTCTTGTGCTTGCCAGCTGCTACATTGTTCCCCTTTTGGTGTTGGGGGATGAAGGGTGGCGGCGCCTTGCCCCTTACACCTTCTGGGTGCGGCGCGTCTCTCGCCTCCCCGACGAAGCCGAAACCCTCACCAACCTCCACTTAGCTATGAATGCGGCAGCCCAATGGTTTCCCTTGGCGAGGGAAGCCTTCCACAGTATTCTGGACTATCTGCATGGGGAAGCACAAAGCGATATCGTGGACATCTTGGTTGAGAAGCGGCGCATCCAGATCTCTCAAGAAGCAGAACGAATCCTCAGTGGGTCAACCCAACAAAGTGATCAACACGGTTACCCCTTCCTTTTTGTTGCTGATCCGCTGAGGCTGATTGTTCCTTGGTTGCGGACGATGAAACGAAACCTGTTGTTAGAACTCCCTTGGGATGAATTCACTAGTGCAGGCTTCGGCTTCGCTGTTGGGGTAGTAGTTGCTCCGGAAAACTTGCGTCGCTTCTTGCGCCACGAACGGTTGGAACGCCACCCCAACTCTTCCCACCGCCCCACCCATTCGCCACGGGTGCGGCACCGACCTTAAGAGGTTCCGAAGCTATTGGCAATGGTGGGAATCTATGGGGGAGAGTTAGGAGGATACCCCTAACTTTCGCCGCACATAGTTGATCAACCCACCCGACTCCAAAATCTGTCGCATGAAGGGTGGTATGGGCACGGCCTGGTAAGTTTTTCCCGTTGTGAGGTTTCGGATTTCCCCTGTGGCGATATCCACTTCCAGCTCATCACCGTCCTGCGAGTCTTCTACTGCCGAGGGACACTCCAAAACAGGGAGTCCAATGTTGAAGGCGTTGCGGTAGAAGATGCGAGCAAAACTTTTAGCAATGACGCAGCTGATCCCCAAGCCTTTGATCGCCAACGGGGCATGTTCCCGAGAGGAACCACAACCAAAGTTCTCTCCTGCCAGAATGATATCGCCCGGTTGCGCCCGCTGAGGGAAGTCAGGAGCAATCGCCTCCATACAATGCTTTGCCAGCTCCCCAGGGTCAGTGGTCACCAAGTAACGCGCTGGGATGATGATATCGGTGTCAATGTTGTCGCCAAACTTGTGAACCTTGCCGCGCAAAAGTTCCTGCACAGTAGCTCTTTCCTCCTTTCGCTGTCCGATCTTGTGGTCAACAATTGTGCCACTGTTTTTGTGTTCTGCCCTACCCTTCCGCTTCGCTGCGCCACGAGTGACGGGGCTGCCAACCCAGCAACTCTTTGGCTTTAGTCAGGTCAAAAAGTCCCTCAAACTCTCCCAACTCCCGTTTCAAAGGCACTTCAGGATAGGCTGCCTTGACCAATTCCATCGTGGGCACAGCGGAACTGGTGTCGGCAGCGCAAATGAAGAAGGCTTCGTGCCCTGTCCAAGCAACAGACAAGGATTGAAGCACTGCGCTCACCACATCACGGATGTCCACATAGCCCCACAGTCCCTTGAAGTCGCCCGGGATGTCCCGGCGAGCATATTGGCGCCAACGAGGATACCATTCGGGGAAGGTTACGCCGTGAAACCGCAAGCTCACGATGGTCATCTCAGGATCCAATCGCACTGTCGCTTCGGCCATTTGTTCCCCCAGCCATTTAGAAAGGCTGTAGCAATCTTCAGGGCGAGCAGGATGTTGCTCGTCAATGGGCAAGTAGTCCAAACGAGGGCGTTCCCGGTTATAACTGAGCCCCACCGCATTGATGCTGGAAGCGATGACCAACTTGCGGATCCCTAACTGTCGGCAAGCCTCCAACACATGGTAAGTTCCCATAGCATTGACCCGCATAACTTCCTGAGGCATGTTGCGCCAAGGACCAGGGATAGCTGCCAAATGCACCACAGCATCTGCGCCCTTGAGGTTGTTCACGACTTGAGCAAAGTCGCTAACATCGGCGCAGACGAATTGACACCGACGCTCTTCTGGGACTCTCATATCCAAAACCAGCACCTCGTCCCCGCGTGCCAACAAGGCTTGCACTACCGCTTGTCCGATCCGACCCGAACCACCGGTCACAACGACTTTCATCCGACTAATCCCTCCTTCTATTCAACACCGCTCTGACGAGTGTCTGCTCATCACTAATGTTTGGACAACAACAATCCTCAAAGGATAGCGCAGCAATTTGGTCGTTCCCCACAGGAAGAGGCTACAATTTGGAGCGACTGCTGTTAGGAGGGATTGGAGGATGGCGAAGACGACCAAACCGCCGGTGCCAACCAAACACGCTCACGCAGCACCCATTTTCGTTGGCACCGCAACAATCGTAGCCAAAGAACGCTACCGTAACTTTTGTCGACTCACCTTCCGGTGTCCTGAAATTGCTACCAAAGCGAAACCGGGGCAGTTTGTCAATGTTTACTTGGATGGGCTTGGTAGGGGCGTCCCGTTTGAACGGCACGGGTTGCCTGTGGCAGCCATTCTGCCTCGCCCCTTCAGCATCGCTAAACTCGTGTCCTTGAAAAAAGGCGTTGTTGCTGCAGACGAATCGCCTCAAGCCTTCTCCATCCTATTCGACTTGCGGGGAATTGGCACTCATTGGTTAGCCCAACTGACAACGGATGTCCCTGTCCGTTTAGCCGGTCCATTGGGGCAAGGGTTTGGACTTCCCAAAGGAACCCGCAGAGCCCTTTTGGTCGCTGGAGGGATTGGTGTTGCGCCCTTCCCCTTTCTCGCAGAGTGGCTGAAGAAGCAAGGGGTGGAACCTATCTTGTTGCTGGGTGCCCGGACGAAGGAAGCCCTCCCTTACGACCCCGTGCGAGCAGAATTTCCCCTCCTTGCCAACTCGAAACCCCTCTCCTATTGGGCAGTGGACGAAATGGAAAGCATTGGCGTCCGATCGGCCATCGCTTTAGAAACACCCAGCCAAGGCTTTTTTGCTGGCACTGTCGTGCAACTCTTGGAGGCGTGGCTGAACTGTCAACCGACCCTTGACAAAACCGTCGTCTACGGTTGCGGTCCTGCCCCCATGCTTCGCGCCCTCGCCGAACTAACGCACCGCTATCAACTGCCCTGTCAAGTTTCCATGGAGGAACGAATGGGGTGCGGGATCGGAATCTGTTTCGGTTGCCCCATTCCTGTCAAGGACGGCTCCTATCGGCTCTGCTGCACCGATGGTCCCGTTTTTGAGGCTGAAGAAATTGATTGGGACAGATATCCCCACTGATCCGAAAGGGTTAAGGGGTGACGCTGTCTAACGGCAAGGTAACCCATTGCTTCGTTTGGGCGGATCGGTAGATCGCTTCCATCAGTTCGTGCACCTTCAGCGCATCATCAAAGTCAGGTTTAGCAGGTTTGTTGTTCACAATAGCGTCAAGGAAGCAAAACTGAGCGTGAACATGGGAACGCATCCAACCCAAGGTGAATTTGGGTGAGGGATAAGCCGCTGGTGGTGGATACTTTTGCACGGTGGACAGTTTTTTAAACCCCCACTCTGCGCTTGGTTGGGTGCGATCAAACACCCACAGGTAGTTAGGCTCCATTAGGTTAAAGGCGAGGGCACCTTTGTCCCCATGAATCTCAAAGCGCAACTCGTCCTCCGTGCCCGTTGCCACCCGTGAGAACTCCACATACCCCATTGCCCCACTTTGAAATTGCAAGAGAGCAGCAGCCGCATCATCTACCTCCACGGGGGCTTTCTTTGTTCGGTCTTCTGGGAGTGGTCGTTCCTTGACAAAGGTTTCTGTCAACCCACATACCGCCTTCAACTCATCCACTCCTTCCAGCAGCCATAGCATTAGGTCCAGCAAGTGAGGACCGAGATCCACCAAAACGCCCCCGCCAATGATTTCCTTGCGGAGCCGCCACTCCAACGGTCGGTCAGGATCCACATAGCCGGAATGGAGATAAACGCCCCTAAAGTGGAACAACCGCCCCACGAATCCCTTTTGGGTCAACTCCTTTGCCCGCAAGGTGGCAGGGAAAAAGCGATACTCTGAGACCACTTGCACCTTGATCCCTTTAGCAGCTGCCTCTCTCGCCAATTGGGCTAACTCCTTTGCTTCTTCGTAACTGTAAGCCAACGGTTTTTCGCAATAGACATGCTTGCCAGCTGCCAAGGCTTCCCGAACGATTTCCGCATGCCAACGATTGGGCACGCAAATGTCCACTACCTGCACTTCCGGGTGATGAATGACTTCGCGATAATCGGTGGTTCGGAAGAAGAAGCCTGCTTGCTCCCGACCTGCCTCAGCGGCTTCCTCATTCACATCGCAAACTCCGATGAGCCGAATGGAGCAAGGTTCACCGTTGTAAAGAAGAGGGATAGTTCGCCACCCGTAGGTGTGGACACGCCCCATCAAACCGTAGCCCACGACCCCGATGCCAATTGTTGGCTTCGCCATTTCTGCCAAGCCCCCTTCGCCCTCACGGGCGAGCGAAGTTTTTCGCCAATACCCACCTAACGATGGCAGACACCAGTCCGCCCATCGTGTGTTCCTCAGCCACAATAGTTGGTGACACTTGGTAGCGGCGACAGGCTTGCTCCGTCACCGGTCCGATCACAGCCACCGCCGCCTGTTCAAGCACGGTGCGTGCCTTACCTTCACCCAAAACCTCAAAAAACGCACTCACTGTGGAAGGACTGGTAAAAGTGACGATGTGAACAGGCTCTCGCAACAATCCCTCAAGGTAGTCAATCGGAAGGAAGTTTGGGACAGTGCGGTAAGCAGCCACCTCATCAACGATTGCTCCCCCTTCTTGCAACCGTTGTTTTAGTACTTCCCGAGCCCCTTGAGCGCGCCAGAGAAGGAAACGCACGGGAAGAGTCGTCCCGGAAAGGTATTGGGCAAACATATCCGCCAACCCTTCGTTCGTGTAACGATCAGGCATGGCGTCGGGACGGATGCCGTAGTGTTCCAAGGCTTCACCCGTTGCAGGTCCAATAACTGCAAATCGAACCGCAGCGAAGGCGCGAGCATCTTTACCCCGGCGGCGCACCCGATCAAAAAAGGTGCGCACCCCATTGACACTGGTGAAAACGATCCAGTCGTAGCGCCCTGCCAAAGCGTTGCTGAGAGCCGTTTCTAACGGTGCCTCATCTTCAGGTGGAGCAATCCGAATGAGGGGCAATCGGATCACCTCTGCCCCCAGTTCCTCCAACCGACTTGCTAACCCTTCTATTTGCTCTTCCGTTCGGATGGTGAGGATGCGTTGTCCCCAAAGCGGTTTTTGTCGCCACCAACTTAGCTGCTCTCGCCACTTTACGCCCTCACCAACAACGAATACTACCTGTTCGTCACTCGTCAGTCTCAAGTTTGCCCACTCTGACAAAGGAGCAACAGTGACTTGTCTGGGAAAAGGCTTGGCTTGAACAATTGCTGCTGCAAGGGTGGACGGTGCTTTTCCTCCCGCTAACAACTGCTGGGCGACAGCAGGTGTTCGGGATAGAGAAGTGAGAGCGACAATGGTTGCAGCAGGAGCTAATTGGCGAAAGTCCGTTGACTTCTCGCTCGTTGCCAAACCGATCGCAAAATCAGCGTTGTGTGGATCTGCGATGAGTGGGATGCCCGCAAAAGCGGCAGCGACGGAAAGGGAAGAGCCAGTGGGCACGAAATCCAACGGGACATCCCTGCGCAACAACTCTTGAAGTTCGCTCAACCCGTCGCCGAACAGGAAAGGGTCACCAAAGAGCAGTCGAACTACCCTTTTGCCTTCTCGCACTTTGGCGCAAATCGCTTCAACAAGTTGGTGTTCGAAAGAGGTGTTGTTTCCCTGCACCATCACCACTTCGGCTCCTGCAGGCACGAGAGGCAAGAGAGAGGGAGGAATCGGTTGGTTGGTGACGACCACCTCGGCTTGTTCCAAACATTCCTTTGCTTTCAAGGGCATCCATTGGGCATGATGGACATCAACGCAAACAAACCAGACAAAGCCTCGTTGGTTTTTCGTCTCGCTTCGCTGCTTTGCGCTCTCCATGCTCACCCATCCCCCAAGCAAAGAGTTGGCAAGCCCTGATGGTTGGTGGTGCTTTTTGCAACGGTAAGAGTCACAGTTACGCCTCGCTGGGAGCGGTCACTGCTTGTGGGAATTGAGACCAAGAACGGGTGCGGATAAACTCCACCAGCGGGAGAGCGTATTCAGCCCGAGAGAAGGGTGGGATGAGGAACACACCGGGCAAGTGTTCCAAGGCTACTTCCACCAACTCCCTGGCGATAGCGATTCCTTCCGACAATTGTTGTTCCTTAGGGACGCTTTCCATGCGCTTTAGCACTTCCTCCGGCAACCGAGCCCCCGGAACGGTTTTCCAAAAGGCAGCGTTGCGAGCGCTAACAAGGATAGCTATGCCTGCGAAAATAGGCACGCCCACTTCTTCCATCACGGCTTTGCAAGTGCGCAAGCGATCAGGGTCAAAGACGGCTTGGGTTAAAACGAACTGAGCACCTCGTTCCACCTTCTTTTTGAGCCGCTTCACTTCTGCTGACAAGTTAGGCACATTGGGGTTGAAGCCGGCGCCGATCAAAAAATGGGTGCGCTTACCCACCGGGTTGTCCAGCCAGTTTACACCTTGGTTGAATTTTCGGAGCAACTCAATGATCTGGAAACTGTTGAGGTCGTAAACGCTGCTGGCACCCACTTCTGGGGCAAGGCGAGCAGGATCGCCCGTAACTGCCAGCACGGCGGGAATGCCCAGCACTGCCATGCCCATCAGCAGCGACTGCGCACCAATTAGGTTATGGTCGCGCCCGGCAAAATGGCAGATGGTGGGAAGTCCTGTTTCTTGCTGCATCAGGGCAGCTAACACAAAGTTGCTCAAACGGATAGAGGCTAAGGCGTTGTCACCCAAACTAATAGCATCCACACCCGCTCGCGCCAATAGCTTTGCTCCTTCCAAAATGGGTTCGTAATTGAGCCCTCTCGGTGGATCTAACTCCACAATGATGAGAGGATGGCGCCATAGGTTCTCCAAGAAGTTGGGCACAGGAGGGCGCAAAAGAGGTTGCTCCTCAGGTTTAACTTCTATGCGCCGAACGATGCGGGGTTGGGGGCTTCTCCCTTTCAACCGCTCAACAAGCCAACGAATGTGTTCAGGGGTGGTTCCACAGCAACCACCAATTAGGGTTGCACCTGCCCGCCAAAGTTCCTCACCCAGACGGGCAAACTCTTCTGGTTCACCCAGATAACGAAACCGACCATCCACATACTGGGCATAACCCAAGTTAGGGAACGCTGTCACAGGTAACTCTGTTAAGTGGGCGAGAGCCCGAACAATGCTCAAATTGCGGAGAGGCGAAACACCGCAGTTAGTGCCAACAGCGTCAACACCCAATTTTTCCAACTCGGCTACCGCTAAAGCAGCTCGTCCTTCTGCGCCCCGAGCACCTTCGTCCAGTGCTGCTAACTGGGCAATCACCGGTAAATCCGTTGCTTGTTTCGCCACCTTCACCGCACGCCGCAAGTCTGAAAGGCTGACGAAAGTCTCCAGCAACAACACATCCACACCTGCATCGGCTAAGGCAGTGATGAGCGCCCGATAGGCGTTGTCCAGGTCTTCTTCGCTCAACTCCAATGCATCCCTGAGTTGTCCGATCGGACCCACAGAACCAGCAATAAAGGCGTCGGCGGTCGTTTCGGCTATCGCTTCCTTTGCTGCGCGAACAGCAGCGGCGACGAGATCCGAAAGTTGCTTTTCCAAGCCCAGTTGCTGCAATCGCAAGGGGTTAGCAGCAAAGGTGTTGGTAGTGACCAGTTGAGCACCAACGGCGAGGTAATTGCAATGGACCGTTTTGACGATCTCAAACGCCATCAAGTTGGCTTGCTCCGCAGCCAATCCCGGGGGAAACCCTTGTCGCCAAATTTCGGTGCCAATAGCCCCGTCGCCAATGACTATTTGCTCGCGCAAACGCGCCAGTAGTTCTCGTCCCCGTTCGGCAGGCAAAAGGCATCACCTTCCTTTACCGATGAAATGACACAGCTTTTCCAATCTAAAGCGACCGTGCTAACACAACCGTAATGTTGTCGTCACCGCCAGCTTCGTTGGCAAGGCGAATAAGGGTCTGAACAGCAACGGACAAGTCAAGCTCGCTAAGAAGCACCCGTTCTATCTCCACATCGTCCACCATGTCTACCAACCCGTCAGAGCAAAGGAGCACCAGATCGCCCGGTCTCAAAGGAACCTCAAAGAGGTCTACCGTTACATTTGGGTCAAGACCGATGGCTTGGGTGATGATGTTGCGTTGTGGGTGCCATCGGGCTTCCTCAGGGGTGATGAGACCTGCATCCACAAGCCGTTGCACCAACGAGTGGTCCTTTGTGATTTGACGCAGTTGACCGTTTTGCACCATGTAACCCCGGCTGTCACCCACATTAGCAAACAGCACCTTGTCACCCACGATAAGGGCAGCTGTGAGGGTGGTGCCCATATTGTTGCGCATGGCTTGGGCTTCCGCAAACACTTGCCGGTTGGCTTCGTGCACCGCTTCCATTAAAGCGTGGCGCCAGTTGGGCTCGTGAAAGTTTAGCCAATCCTGAATCATTGGCAACAGGTGGGTAGCAAACACCTGCAGGCACAACTTGGAAGCGACCTCCCCCGCTGCATGTCCGCCCATCCCGTCGGCAACCACAAGGAGGGCAAGGGTTTCTGTTCGGTCTAAATGGCAGCGCTCTATTTGCCAAACAAGGTAACTGTCTTCGTTGTGCTCGCGGCGCTGCCCCACATCGGTGGCAGCCGCCAAGGCGAGGCGCACGACAGGGGGAAGGTGCATCCTCTCCCACAACTGCTGCAGAGCAACTGCGATTTTCTGCCAGTCGGTTTCGCTGCTTAACACCTCCCTAACGGGAGCGATCCACTGTTCCTCACCAATTGCTTGAAGCCATCGCTCCAACTGTTGGGCAAAGGTATGGCGCACCTGATCCCAATGCTCCTTGTCCGCCTTCACCGCGATCGCTGTCGGGAGGAGAAAAGGTTCTGCTTGATCGGTGAAAAGCACAGCGGTTGCCAAGGGTTCCTTAAGCCCTAAGCCCTCTCTTGCTAATTGGGCAAATGCCTCAGATAGAAGGCGTGCCCAGATCAACACTGTGGCAGCGTCCTCTGGTTCCACTTGTCCCAAAGGTGTCCCCGTGATTTCAGGGAGAGCGATGTAAGCGCGCTCATCGTATGGGGCTTCAGAGAAAGCCTCAAAAGGAGCCGCAATTGCAGGGTGGTGAATTTCTCGCTCCGCCAGCGTCCAAAAGGGTTCCAAACGGTCTGATGAAAAACTTTCCAAAAGGCGCACCGAAAGCGACACCAACTCGGCTCCAGACAAATCGCTCCCGCAGTGCTCGCAAAAATTGCTATCAGCGCTGTTGGTGGTTTGGCATTCGGGATTGGGGCAACGCTTCCTTGGTTCTGTTTCCACCGCAAGATACTCGTTCACTCCATTTTCGGATCGGATCAACTTTTGAATTTCGTAGCGCCGTCCTCCCACCAATGCCCCTTCTGGCAGGGGTTCAGGGATTTTAGGGGAGATAGGTTCAGCGACTTCTTCTTCCCTTGTCCCTTCTCCCGAGGTTTCCTCGGCTTCAAGCGCTTCTGTTCCCATGGCTGTTTCCTTGCTTCTTTGCAAATCTGTCCCGCAACGAGCACAAAAGCGCGCTTCCTCGCGGTTGTCAAAACCGCATTTTGGGCAGAGCATCCGCAACCACCTCCGACTCGCTTATCCACTATGACGCAAACTGAACCTGTTTGACGGCAAAAGGGCTGTAACCTGCCCCTTGCCCTTTGGCTCTCTAACAATGGTGTTGCAATTCCTCTTGGAGGTGACTAAAAGCATGCAGGTCATGGAACACCAACAAGCCACTGGAACCGAAGAGCGGTTGGCTCAGATAGAAGCACGGTTGCAAGCCTTGGAAACCCAGATGCAGCAGGTTAAGGAGGAGTTGCCCGACAACCGAGTTAGCATCATCGTTTTCAGCGGTGATTTGGACAAGGTGTTGGCGTCGTTCGTAATCGCAACCGGCGCCGCTGCTGTCGGTATGGAGGTCAGCATGTTCTTCACCTTCTGGGGTTTGAACGCCCTCAAGAAGAAGCGAGACCTCTCGGGCAAGAACTTCATGGAGAAGATGTTTGCCCTCATGACCCCTGTAGGCACGGAAGGGTTGGGCGTCAGCAAGATGAACTTCTTTGGCATCGGAGCTAAAATGCTGCGGGCAATGATGAAGCAGAAGCAGGTCGCTTCTCTGGAAGAGTTAGCCCAAATGGCACGCGACTTAGGAGTCAAGATCATCGCTTGTCAGATGGCTATGGATGTTATGGGTGTTAAGCCAGAGGAGCTGTGGGAAGGCATTGAGGTCGGCGGCGTCGCTGCCTTCTTGGCAGAAGCGACTAAGAGCAAGGTGACGCTATTCATTTAGCCAACCCAATTTGCTGAGAGGCATTGGAAAAAGTATCGGTTGACCAGCCTAAAGGTTCATTGCCCTTTGGCTGCTGAGAAGAGCACTTGCCGGTATTCCGGCGGCAAGGTGGCGCGAGCAGTGAATCCGTGTCGGCGCAAGATGTTTTGCCCTTCCCTCAAGGCGAACTGGAGGAACAACTCTGCGCCTTTGCGGTTTTTGGTTGTTTTCAAAATTGCCAACGGGTTAGCCGTGATGACATTTTGCTCGGGGGGGATGGAGATGACTTCTACTGCAGGGCGAACCCAAGGGTAATTGGCGATAGCGTCCCAATTGATGCAAGCATCAATTCCACCCAACCGAAGGGCGTTGGCTAACTCTGGCGCAGTCATTGCGCGGAGCACCACATTTTTGCTCACCGCTTCGGTCAAATTGTTTTTGCGAAGGATGGCTTCGCTGATCTCTCCAATAGCACATGCCTTCGGGTCTCCCAAACCAACCTTAACCCCCGGTTTGGCTAAATCCTGCAGCGAGCGAATACCTTTGGGGTTGCCTTTGCGCACCAAGATGACAGGAACGAAATAGCCGATCACCTCGCTGCGGAGCACGTAGCCTCGTTGTTGGGCTTGACGGACATAGAACTCCTCGCCGGGCAGAAACAAATCGCCGTGACGCGTGAGAATGATTTGCGCCAGCAAACAGTTTGATCCCGTAAAGTTAAAGCGAACGGGAATGCCGTATTGGCGTTCAAAGGTGCGTCCCATTTCTTCCAGCGGAGGGCGAAAGGCAGCTCCAGCATAGATGAACAAGAGACGCTTGTTGGTTGGGATTTGCTGAGCCACTTGCTCTTCCACCGGCTCAAAGCCCCACTTTTGCCAAACCTTTTTCGCCTCAGGGGTTTGCAAGAACTTGAGGAACTCCCGAGCAGCAGCTAAGTTTTTGCCACCATTAACCAAAACGGCTGCTGCGTAAATGGGTTCGTAAAGGCGCTGGGGAAGGGTTTGCACCGCTACCAAATCGTCTTCAATAACTGGCGGCTCGTTGGGAATGTAACTCTCCATCAAGCAAGTTCGGTAGAGGATACCAGCATCACCTTGCCCCTTCTTCAGCAACTGTTTAGCTTGGTCGGGCACCTTAGGGGTAAAGATTTTGCCGCTCACTTTGTCCCAAAGCCCCGCAGCTTCCAAGGCTTGCTTAGCACCCCGGCCACCAGAAAGGTGGAACGGGTAAGTGATGATCCGCTTCACTTGCGGTGAAGTTAAATCGTCTAACCGCTTTACCTTTGCCGGGTTGCGCTTAGGCACCACAATGGCTAAAGGGATCCGTGCGCATTTGACCAAACTGCCTTCTACGAATTTTCCTTGCTCCGCCAACTTAGTCAATTCAAAAGTGCCCAGGGCGAGAAAAATGTCAGGGGTAGCACCGTCCCGCAACTGATTCAGCAGCGCTACGATGCCTGTGACCACAGGGCGGAAGCGGATTTTGGGGTTTCGCTTTTGGAACATCTGTGCCAAGTCGCCATAAGGACCTGCCAAACCGCAAGGGACAAAAATGCTAATGACCCCTTCCGGGGTTGTGGTTGCCCCTTGGGTGCTGGTCTTCTGGATGGGTGCAGACGCTTTGCCTTTTGGGGTAGGTTTGGGTGCTGTCTTGCCATAAACCTTTTCCACTTCTGCCGCTACTACTTCTTTCAGTTGCTCAAAACTCCAACCGCTCATAACAGGGTTGCGCAAGAAGGCTCGCTTTCGCCCCTTGTAGGTGACCATGATTTGCCCATTGATAAGGAAAGCACCGCAAGTTAAGCCTCGCTTGGCAAACTCATCGGCACCCTTCTCCTTAGACCAGTCAACGACGACCACCTGCACCTTGTTGGGAAACGCTTGAACCAACTTGAGGGCGTATTCCTTGACCCATTCGTGGCTTTCGCCTCCAACGATACCTATGGGGTAGAAGGCTTCCACTTTGACTTTGGCCTTTGGGTCTCCGTAAGTGATGCGCCACCCTTCGTCTTTGATGGGCACCGACGGTTTAGCAGGCGCTGGCTTTTGGGGTGGTGTGCCCTTTTGAGTCTGTGCACCTACCAAAACCCAAGCAGAAAGCAAGCAAAAAGCAATGATGCCGATAACGATCCGACGCATAAACGATCACCTCTTTGTTGAAACACTGGTTTCCCCCGCCAAACTTGTTAACGCTCGCTATCCCCTCTCTTGTTCCTTAATGAGGGCGACGAGCAAAGTGACCGGTGCCCGATGGACGGCATCTCGCTAAATCTTCTGCCCTTGCCTCTTCCTTGGACCTCTTTGCCTGCCCCATGCCGACCTAATTTTGCCACTCAGTTTGGTGTGCCCAACAACACTCCATGTAAGGCTTGCAAAAGGTTACTCCGCCCCAATTGGGCCCTGATAATAGCAGCTCTGCGGGGCTGCAACTACCTGTCGTCGCACCAATTGCGTTTTCAATCATTCGGCTCATCAGGAGATAAGCCCTTCAAGTCCCTGTAGGTGTCTCTTGCAATCAACCACCGAAGTCTGAACGCTCATGCTGCTTCCCTTGACAGCAGCCACCTTCGACCCACCAGCCGAAAGCGCTTTGGTGGATGTTTGAAATTTATCAGGATTTCCCTGATAGCCGTGTAGTGGGGTTAATTCAAAAAATCCTTTCGGAAAATGCAGCAGTGGAGGTGATACCAAATGGTGGCGGTCAGCCGTTGGGGTGTTATCATTTTGGGTGCGTTGTTGGTCACAGGTTTCGTTTTGGGGCGGCAATCAACGCAAAAACTCCCGTTAGACCCCACAGGGTTGAAAGCGCAAGAAGAGTGCGGGGCCTGCCACCGACAAATTGCAGGGGCAACAGCTGCTCACGCCCATAGCGGGTTAGCCTGCTCGCAGTGCCACCCTGGTTCTTTGGAACACCAAGAAGCCGAAGACCCCACAAAGGTGTTGCCCGTTGTGGACTTTCGGGCAGAGGTGTGCGGTTCCTGTCATCGCTTCCAGTATGAGACCTACATGATGGAAGAGCACGGCATCCCAGGGCTCTTTGGCGGCACGCCTGCTAATCCCCTTGACCATCCAAAGACCAAGGACTTTCCGCTTTACAACAAGATTGTGGCAGGACACGGCTTTACCAAAGCCTACGAAGAGGATCGTGCCCACAAGTGGATTTTGCGCGACCACATGAGCACCAAGCGCCCCAAGAACTTGGCGTGCCTAAACTGCAAATCCACCCATGTGGCTTACTATTGGGGACGCAACTGGAGAGGTTTAGCGATGAATTTGGAAGGTGACCCAGCTGCTAAGTGGAAGGAAGCAATTGATCGCATCCCCAAAGAGATGCACGACTATGGTGCCTCTTGCAACCATTGCCATGATCCTCACTCAGCTCAGCTGCGCATCATCAACAAGCCCCTCCAACAAGCCATCGCAGAAAGAGGTGTCAACCCCTACTGGGCAGAGAAGAACGCCAAGAGTTTTGAGGAAGCGGACAAGCAGCAAAAGGAAATCCTGCTTTGCGCTCAATGCCATGTGGAGTATGTGTGCGGACCTGGAGCTGACAAAAAGGTGCGCTTAGATTGGTCGTGGCGAAAGGTGCGCGACCTGGACGATTACTACCGAAACAAGTTCAACTATCAGCAAGACTGGGTGCACGCGATCATTGGTGAGCCTTTGATCAAGAGCCAGCACCCCGAAGTAGAAACTTTCTGGGAGAGCAAGTATGAGCGGGCGGGTGCTTCGTGCGTCACCTGCCACATGCCCAAGGTGAATGTCAACGGCAGAACCCTTACCGCTCACTGGCTCACTTCGCCCCTACGCTACATCAACCGCCACATTGAGGGCAAACCCTTGGGTGCTTTCCCTTGCGGTCAGTGCCACACCGTTTCGCCCCAACAACTGAAGCAACAGGTGTTGCGGGTGCAACAACATGTGGACGCCGCCCAAAAGCGAGTGCAACAAGCCCTTAGCGATAGCATTGACGCTATCGCCGCTGCCAAACAAGCTAAGCAGGAAGGAAAAATGGTAAGCGACGAACTGCTCCAGCAAGCCGTTCGGTTGCACCAATATGCTCACCTCCGTTGGGAGAACTTGATTGTTTCGGAAAACAGCATGGGCTTCCACAACCCTGAAGAAGTGCTCAAGGAACTCAACGAAGCCTTGGACTACGCGCGCCAAGCCCAAATGGCTGCCCTTCGGTCTGTTGGGCAGTTGGCGAAGTAGCGCAAATAATCGCATAGGCAAAAGCAAGGGAGCGATAGTGAGTGAATGATTGTTGAGGAGGGATCAGGGATGCGTCGGTTAGCGCTTTTGGGGTTGGTTTGCTTGTGTGCCTCTTTGGGGTTTGGTCAACCTTTGCCCCTAACCTTTAACTGGCGGGTGCGGGCGGAAAACTGGCAGTTTTTTGACTCGCCCGGACGGGACAACAACTACACCTTCGTTGCTTCCCTCTTTCGCGCCGGGTTAACCGGCAAATCGGGCAAGCAGCAAGATTGGCAAGTAGAACTGGCTCAAACCACCCTCCTG
>VAPR01000747.1_pt1 | contig 19296 bp, 18 predicted proteins | sample 3380701 | NCBI WGS metagenome assembly VAPR01 (sample SAMN11536904, study PRJNA540576) | hot springs metagenome | isolation source: hot spring wet sediment | place: Spain: Lobios | collected 2014-01 | reverse complement strand
ACAAGAGTAAATGACCTTTTATTAGAAAGATCATTAATTTTCATAATAATATTATTATTTTAAGATATGTTTTAAAAAAAATCAAGTTAATAGAAGTTAAAGGGTTATTAATAATGCCTTTTTAAATGTTTCCAGTAACTCTCTCTACTTCTTCAACGGTTGTAATTTTTCTTAATGTTTTAATTAAAGCATCTTGCTGAAGATCAACAAAATTTCTTTCAATTACTTTTCGAATCTCTACTTCTGATGGATTTGAAAAAATAACCTCTTCTAAATCTTTGGTAATTTCTAAAAATTCAAAAATTCCTATCCTCCCTTTATAACCAGTATTAAAACATTTTTCGCATCCCCGTCCTTTAGTTAAAACAAAATTATTTAAATCAATATCGGAAAGATCAACTTTTGGAGGTAAATTTTTTAATCTCGTTATTATCCTTTCTCTTAGTTCTTTATCTGGCTCGTATTCTGTCTGACAAAAGGGACAAATTTTTCTAACAAGTCTTTGAGCTATGACTAATCTTAAAGCTGAGGGTATTAATTTAGGACTTACATTTAAACTTATGAGACGAGGAATTGCTCCCAAAGAATCATTGGTATGTAAAGTTGATAAAACCAAATGTCCTGTTAAAGAGGCTTGAATGGCTATTTCAGCGGTTTCTTTATCTCTAATTTCGCCAACCAAGATAACATCAGGGTCGTGTCTTAAAAAAGATCTCAAAGCATTAGCGAAAGTAAATCCCCTTTCTTCATCAACTTCAGTTTGAGTAAGACCTTCAATTTTATATTCAATAGGGTCTTCAATGGTAATAATTTTTATTTCCGGTGATTTAAGCTTCATTAAAATAGAATACAAAGTTGTTGTTTTCCCGGAACCAGTTGGTCCAGTATTTAAAATCATTCCATTAGGCTGATGAATATAAAAATTTACAATCTCCAAATCGTCTTTTCTTAAACCAAGATCTTCTAAATTTTTCATAATTTGTGAAGGTAACAAAATTCTTAAAACCAAAGCTTCTCCCTCTGCAGCCGGTAAAGAAGAAACTCTGATGTCAATTTTTTGACCTTCAAAAACTATTGAAAAGCCTCCATCTTGAGGTTTATCAGTAATATTGATCATCAAACCAGCTAAAACTTTGATTCTATTTTTTATCAAAGGATAGATATTTTTTGGAAAACTAAAAAGATCATAAAGAATTCCATCAAGACGATAACGGATAAAGACTTGGTTGTGCTCTGGTTCAAAGTGAATATCTGAAGCTTCAAATTTAACTGCTCCAGAAAGAAGATAATCTAAAATTAAAAATGGATCTTTAGTAACAAAATCTTTAATTACATCTTCTAAATCTTCTTTTTTATTAACTTTTTCTTTGACTTCCTTAAAAATTTCTTGATTTACTTCAAAAGTTTTTAAATAACTAATTTTTTTCTGGGGTAAATATTTGTATTCTTCTAAACCAATCTCAAAACTTGTTGGAGAGATTATTGCTAAATGAACCTCTAATCCTTGCTTTTCTAAAGATTCTTTTAATTTTTCAATCTCGGGATTATAAGGATTAATAACTCCTAATGTTAAATTTTTTCCTTCTTTTTTAATAGGAATTACTTTAATTAACTGAGCAGTGTTTTGGGGAACATATTTTAAAGCATCAGTATCAACTTTTAAAAACTTTAAATTAAAATAAGGTAAATTTAGGGTTTTTGCTAATTCTTGAGCTATTCTTTCACTATCTAAACGAAAACTTTCAAACTCTTTTAAGTTTTTTTCCATTATAATAAAAATTATAAAATGAAATTTGTCAAAATTTTTTTAATTTTAATTTTCTTGTTTTTCAGTTTTTTGCTTTTCTTATCAACTTTTAAGTTTATTTCTTTACCAAATTTAGATCTTCTCGGAGAAAAAATTATAAGTGGTGGTACAGAATTTTATGATCGAACAGGGAAAGTTTTGCTTTATAAAATAGGCCTTCGTCGTTCTTGGGTTAATTTTCAAGACATTCCTTCCAAAGTAATTCAAGCTGTTTTAATAGCCGAAGATGAAGATTTCTATAAACATCATGGCATTGATTTAAAAGGAATATTAAGATCTATTTATCTCAATCTAAAAACAAAAAGTTTTATGTATGGCGGTTCAACAATTACTCAACAATTGGCAAGAAACCTATTTTTAACCAGAGAAAAATCATTGATCAGAAAAATTAAAGAAATTTTAATAGCTTTAGAGTTAGAAAAAAAATATTCTAAAGATGAAATTTTAACTTATTATTTAAATTCAATTTACTATGGTGAAGGTAATATTGGAATTAAAGCAGCTACTGAATATTATTTTGATAAAAAATTAAAAGACTTAAATTGGTCAGAAGCAACAATTTTAGCTGCCATTCCTAAAGCTCCAGCAATTTATGCTCCGATTTCAGAAGAAAACATAAAAAAACTTAAAGAAAGAAGAGATTATATCTTAAAAAGATTAAAAGAAAAGAATATTATCAACGAAACAGAGTACCAAGAAGCTATTAGTGAAGAAATAAAAATCATCAAAACAAAGTATGCTGGGATGATTGCTCCTCATTTTGTTATTGAAGTAATGAATCAGGTTAAAAGTATCTTAAATCAAGAAAATTTAGAAGAAGTTAATTTAAAAATAATCACTACGTTAGATTATGAATTACAAAAAATTGCTGAAAATGCAGTTAGAGATGGGGCTGAGAAAAATAAAAAAAATTATGGCGGTGCCAATGCTGCTTTAATGGTGATCAATCCTAAAACTGGCGAAGTTTTAGCTTTGGTTGGTTCGAAAGATTTTTTTGATGAATCAATTGATGGCCAGGTGAATGTTCCTTTTAGAAAACGACAACCTGGTTCTGCTTTTAAACCAATTTCTTACGCTGCTTTATTCGAGTTAGGCTACCCAGATAAAACAATTATTTTTGATGTTCCAACTGATTTTGGCAATTATAAACCTCAAAATTTTGACAAGGTTTTCAAAGGACCAGTAAATTTAAGACAAGCTTTGGCTGAATCAAGAAATGTTCCATCGGTTAAGGTTTTTTATTTAGCAAATCCAGAAAGAGTTGTAGAGTTAGCAAGAAAAATTGGAATGAATTATCTTAAAGATTGGCAAGAATATGGCATGTCTTTAGGCTTAGGGACTGCTGAAGTTAAAATGACTGACCTAATTAGGTTTTATGGAGCTTTAGCTAATGATGGTAAATTAGTTTCCCAAACAATGGTTTTAAAAATAATTCAAGATAATAAAATAATTTACGAATATCTTCCCAAAGAAACACAAATTGTTTCTCAAGAAACAGCGAGGATTTTAAATGACATTTTAAAAGATGTAAAAGCAAGAAGTGGTTTATTTTCTGCCAGTTTAAAATATACAATTTTTCCAGGTTATGAAGTTGCTTTAAAAACAGGAACAACTCAGTTTTATCAAGATGCCTGGACGTTTGGTTATACTCCAAATATTGTTGTCGGGGTTTGGGCAGGAAACACTGATGGTCGAAGAATGAATTCTTTAGGAGCAAGTTTAGTTGCTGCTTTGCCTATTTTTCATCAATTTTTATCATCAGCTATTGAAACTGGAAAAATACCTCCAGAAAATTTTACTCCTCCTCAAGAAAGAATTATCGATAAACCAATGTTAAATGGTCAATGGATTAGTCAATATGGAGTTCACGATATTTTATTTTATGTTAACAAAAATGATCCTTTAGGGCCAATACCTGAAAATCCGTTTTCAGATCCTCAATTTTATAACTGGGAAAAAGGAGTCCAAAATTGGTTAATTAATAACCCTGGATAGATATTTTTAGGTAAGGATAATTGATTTCTAAAAAAGTTTTTAACTCCCTAATCTCTAAAATGCCGAAAGGTTTATTTATTTTAACGATCAGTGTTTTATTGTACAAATGAAGATGAAGTTTATTATTAGGAAATCTTTTTTTTATCAAATGAGCTATTTTAAAAATTTCCCTTTGATTAAATTCTATTTTTTTCATCGATGAATAGAAATGTAAACAAAATCATCATCTAAAGGAGATCTAAGATAAATAGGTGTACTTTCGTTATTTATTGTTGGGAAAAAACCTCCGAAAACTTCTTCACTGTCAATAACCTCAAAACCATCTCCAAGAACATCTAAGTTAAATTTTACCTTAAACTCACTATCAGTCAATTTGTTATCTTGAAGTTTAAAATCCAACTCACTTTTATTTTCGCCTAAAAGTTCATTTTTAGCATAAATATTTATTTTATTTTCATTTAAATAAAAAGTAAGATCTATTTCTTTATATTGATCAAGGAAAACTTTAGCTAATTTAAAAGCTTTTAAAATTTCATCTCGATTTACTAAAAAAGTAAAAAGAAAATTTGCTGGTGAAACAAATTGTGAATAATTAGGGTAATTAACAGTTAAAAGTTTAGCAGTTAAAAAATGATTTAAAATTTCAAAAGTGACTTGGTTTTCTTCAAAATAAATTTTAAGTTTTCCAGATTTTCTTTTTATTGTTTTATATTCTTGAATAATTCTTTTAGGTAATAGAACACTTATATTTTCAATATTAGTTTCAAAAAATTGACCTTTAATTTTTTGAACTGCTAATCTTATTGTATCAGTTGATACTAAATTCAATGTCTCACCGTTTAAATCAAAATAAATACCTGAATATTCTGGTCTAATATCAGAAGTATTTAAAATTGGAGAAAGTCTTCTTGTGTATTCTTCAAAAATTTCATTATCAATTTCGAAATATTTATCAAAATTTATTTCACTAAAAATAGGAAAATCTTCTTGACTTAAATTAGGTAAAATTGAAACAGATTTTTTACCTCTTATTTCTAAATAACTATCTTTTACTTCTAAATCAAGTTCATCTTCACTAAAATTTTCAATAATTTTTTCAAACTGTCTTGCTGGAATTAAAATTTTTCCCTCTCTTAAAACTCTTCCAGGAAATTTGGTTTGGTAGTTTAATTCTAAATCGGTAGCTGAAATATAAATTTCATCATTTTTTGCTTCTAAATAAAAATAATTCAAAATATTAAGATCTGTTTTTTGTGGACAAATACTAGTGACTATATTTATAACTTCTTTCAATTTATCTTTTAAAAGATTTACTTTCATTTTTGATATTTTTTGATATATTAAACTTTTAATTAAATTAATTGTAGTAGTAAACTTAAAAATTTGGAAATATTGTAATTGTTGTATTTTTTATTATAAATTTTTGAATTTACCGACCTTTAAATAATGTTGAAAACATCTTTAATTCTCTAAAATTTTTGATTTAATAATTTCTATTTCCTGGTTTAATAAAGGATTTTTCCTCATTTCTTTAACAATCTTTTCGTAAGAATAAATTATTGTTGTATGATCTTTTTTTAGCAAATCACCGATAGTAGTATAAGAATATTGACTAATTTCCCTTAAAAAATAAATCAAAAACTGTCTTGCCTTAACTAAATGTTTATTTCTAGCTTTTTTAAATAAATCTTCTTCTTTAAGTTCATAATAATCACTTATAATTTTGATAATTTTTTTAGGGTTAACTCGATAGTAAGCTTCTTTAGAAAATTTTTTTATTAATTCTTTAACTTTTTCTGGTGTTAACTTTCCTTCTCTTTCGTAATGAAAAATTACCAAGCTTAAAATACCTTCTAATTCTCTGATGTTTTTAGTTATTTCATTAGCAATAATTTCATAAACAAAATCATCTAAAATAATACCTTTTTCTTGAGATTTTAATTTTAGAATAGCAATTCTTGTTTCATAATCTGGTGGTTGAATATCTATTACTAAACCACCTTCAAATCTCGATCTTAACCTTTCTTCGATATCAGGAATTGATTTTGGAGGCCTATCTGAAGAAAAAATAATTTGCTTTGATGAGTTGTAAAGATAATTAAAAGTATGAAAAAGCTCTTCTTGAGAAGTATTTTTTCCTGAAAGGAAATGAACATCATCTAAAATTAACAAATCAATTTCTCTGAATTCTAATTTAAACTTTTCGACGTCATGATTTTTTAAAGAGTTTATAAATCGATTAGTAAATTCTTCAGTAGTTAAATATTTAACTTTTATCCCTTTGTGTCTTTTTAATGCCTCATTACCTGTTGCTTGCAAGAGATGAGTTTTACCAACACCTACTGGACCATAGATGAAAAGAGGGTTATGCAGTTTACTTAAAGATTTAACAACACCTTCAGTGGCAGCAAAAGCTAACTCATTGCTTTTACCAACAACAAAATTGTCAAAACGATAACGAGGATTTAAATTGGTTTGAGGGTTAATTTCAAAAATATTTAATTGTTTTTGCTCTTGAGTTTTTACGATTCTTTTAAGAGAAGTTTTTTGGACATTAATTTTTAATTGAGGTTCAGTGGAAACAACGAAACTTATTTCTTTAATCTCTGGTATATATTCTTTAATAGTTTTTAAGATTAATTGATTAAATTTTTTTTCAAGCCAGTCTTTCACAAATTTACTAGGAACTTCGATCTTCAATACTCCTTGGGAAAAAGATTTCGGTTGTAAGGATAAAAACCAAACCTTAAAAACAGATTCACCTACATTTTCTTTAATTTTGTTTAAAATTTTTTCCCAAGTTGTTTCAAAGGTATAAAGGTTCATTATTGAAAAATATTATATTCAAATACAAAATAATAATCAAAATTAGTTAAATCTTAAATAAGTGTTGAAAAATTGTGGAATAAAATATTTTTTGCTAATTTATCAGCTAAATTTTTTTCTCGGGGAATAATTTCTATTTCAATTTTGCCAAAATCAATCTTTAAATTGTGCACTTTAATAAAATAAGGATAAAGGTCTTCTTCAAAAATTTTATAATCTCCTTTAATTTGGTTACCAACTAACTGACTATCTGTTTTTATAGTCACTTTTATTTTAGAAATTTTTTCTTTTCCTAAAATATGTTTAATCTTTTCTAAAGCGAAAATGATTGCTGCATATTCTGCTTGATTGTTGCTTTGAACACTTACTAACTCTGCATACTCTTTAGTTTTCTGAGGGAATTTAATAACTACACCGATAGCTCCTTTACCTTGATCTGGGCCATTATTTATAAAACCCCCATCAGTATAAACAATAACTTCTTGATCAAAATTTTTATTTTCTAAAATTTTTAAAAAAACCCGATAACTAGTATAAGCATCGTCATAGGCTGAATGACTTTTGCCTCTTTCGATGTTTAAAAATTTACAAATTTTTGTTAGAGTCTCTTTTTCTCCCAAATTACTTAAACCATATTTTGCAACCGCAATTGAAAAAATATCTATTTTTCGATAATCAAATGGATCATTAAGATCATTTTCATAAAATGCCTTTTCTAGCCTTGACCAATCAAAGTGACTAACCCAACCAGCTAAGATTTTATTTTTAAATTTAGGATATAAAATATTTAAAACCTCTTTTATATCTTTAGCACCTTTCCATTTTTCTTCTGAGTAGCCAATTAATTCTAAAGATTTTGGGTCAGCCTTGGATAAATCTTTTGGTTTTATTAAATAATCAAAAGTTTCTTTAATTTCTAAATTCTTATCAGTAATCAAGCCAGCAATTTCTAAAATATCAGCATCTGGTTTTAATGAAGAAGTTTCAATATCTAAAAAGACAATTTCTGAATTATTTAAATCTATTTTGTAACCCATAATTTACCTTGACTTAAATAATAAAGCATCGCTCCACCCCCGGTTGAGATATTTTTAAATTTTTTTATTAATTTTTCTTTTATTAAAAAAGCTAAGGTATCACCACCACCAACTAAAATATATTTATTTTTTAAATTACTTAAAAATTTTGCTAATTTTAAAGTGCCATTTTTAAATCTTTTGTCTTCAACATATCCTAAGGGACCATTCCAAACAATTTTTTTAGATTTTTTTAATTCTTCGAAAATTATTTTTAAACTTTCTTCACCAATGTCATAAATAATATCTTCATTTTCAATTTCTCCTAAAAAACAATGATCTATTTTTTTATTTTTTTTAAGAACAATAAAATCAAAAGGAGTAAAAATTTTTTTAATTGGTAATTTTTTAACTTTATTTATAATTTCATTTTCAACTAAAGAATTGCCAACATTAAAATTTTTTGCTTTATAAAAAGTGTTAACCAAACCTCCACCTAAAATTATTAAACCAGCTTTTTGTTGAAATTTTTCAATTAAAGGAAGTTTAGTTGAAATTTTCGCTCCACCTAAAATTAATGTTAAATTTTTAGCTTTAAGAACTTTGTTTAAAAGATTAATTTCTTTTTCAAAATTAAAACCATAATAAGTTGGTAAAATTTTTGGTAAAAGGTAGACTGAAGTGTGTTTTCGGTGAGCAACAGAAAAAGCGTCAAAAACAAAAACTTCACCTAAACTTGCCAATTTTTTAGCAAAATTAAGGTCACAATTTTTTTCTCCTTTCCATTTTCTTATATTTTCTAAAAGATTGAATTTTTCTTTTAAAGGAGAATTAAGATTTTTTAAAAAATTAATTTTTAAGTTTAATATCTTTTCTAATTGGGGCAATATTTTTTGAAAAGAAGAATTTTCCTCGAGATGACTAATAATTACAATTTTATTTGCTTTTTTTAAAATATCAATTGTCTTTTTAACTGCTAAAATTCTATAAGTATCAATGATATTATTTTTTTCAATAGTAACATTAAAGTCAACTCTTAAAATAACTTTTTTATTAACTATTTTTTCTTTGTTTAGTTTTAAAAGAGGTGTTTTTTTTAGATCGATCATAAAAAAATTATAACATTCTAATAAAGAAGGTTTAAAGGTAAAAATTTTTAGCTTATTTCTCGGGTACGATATTGGAGAGCCTCAGATATTTCTTCAATATCAACTATTTCTTTGTTATTGTAGTCAGCAATTGTTCTTGATAATTTTAAAATCTTGTGAACTCCTCTTAAAGAAAGATGAAATTTATCAGTGGCTTCTTTTAGAAAATCTTCGGCTGGTTTTGTTAGTTTTATATAATCTTTAATTTTATTTGGAGACATTTCACTATTATTTTTGAAATTTTCATTTTTGTATCTTATTTTAATTCTTTCTCTGGTTTCTAAAATTTTTTCTTTAATTCCTTGAAAATTTCTTTTCTCTAAATTAAAAATTTTTTCACTTTTTATCCTTGGAACATTTAAATGAATATCAATTCTGTCTAGCAAAGGACCAGATATTTTTTTCTGGTATTTGTTTATTTCTGAAGTTGAGCATTTACATTCTATTTCCGGGTCTCCATAGTATCCACAAGGGCAAGGATTATAAGCACCCACAAATAAAAACCTTGCTGGATATTTAATTGTTTTTTTAGCTCGAGCAATTGTAATTTCACCGGTTTCTAATGGTTCTCTAATTCCTTCTAAAACATCTCGATGAAATTCTGGTAATTCATCAAAAAATAAAACACCTCGATGGGCTAAAGTAACTTCTCCTGGTTTGGCATCTTTGCCGCCACCTAAAATTGAAACGGCTGAAGCTGAATGATGGGGAGTTCTAATTGGTGGTTTTACAATTAAGCCACTTTCTAATATACCTAAAGCACTGTAAATAGCTGAAACTTCTAATGATGCTTCGTAATCTAAATTTGGTAAAAGATGGTTAATATTTTGAGCAATTAAAGTTTTACCAGTTCCTGGAGGACCATAAAGTAAAAAATTATGATTGCCAATAACTCCCAAAATTATTCCTCTTAAAATATATTCATCAATGATAATAAAATTTAAATCCTCAGTTTTATTTTCCAATATTATCTCTTTTGGTTCAATAGGAATTTTTAATATTTTTTCCTCTAAAAAATCAACAACTTCTTGAAGATGAGAAAAAGCATAAATCTTTATTTCCTTAATAAAACTAACCTCAGGTAAATTTTCTTCTGGTAAAATTAAAGACTTAAAATAACTGCTTGCTTTAAGAGCAATTGGCAGAGCACCTTTAATCTTCCTTAAACTACCATCAAGCCCCAACTCGCCTAAAAATAAAAAATCTTTTGGCAAAGGTTTTATTTGTCCTGAAGCAGAAAGATAAGCTAAAGCAATAGGTAAATCTAAAAGAGACCCCTCTTTTTTTAAATCAGCTGGAGCTAAATTAACAATCACCCTTGAATTTATCTTGTTAGGAGGTTTTGCTGAAATATTTTTAATTGCTAAACTTATTCTTTCCTTTGCTTCATTAATAGTTTCATCTGGTAAGCCAACAATTTGAAAACTCGGAAAACCGCTACCTAAACCAACTTCGATATCAATAATTTCTGGGAAAAGACCACTTAAAGTTACTCCTTTAATTTTAGCTACTTTCATATCTCTTTTTTATTTCCTCCCAGATCTTTTTACCAACCTCTGGATTATCTTGTAAAAATTTTCTTGCTAATTGAAAACTTGAACCCAATTTTATTTCACTAAAAAAATAGCTATTACCAGTTTTTTTTATTACCCCTATTTTTTCTCCTAAATTTAAAAGATCAGCCTCATAAGAAATACCTTGATCATGATAAATTTCAAACTCTGCTGTTTTAAATGGTGGAGCAACTTTATTTTTAACAATTTTAGCTTTAATTTTATTACCAATAATTTCTTCGCCTTTTTTTATTTGAGAAACTTTTTTTAACTCAATTCTTACTGAAGCATAAAATTTCAAAGCTTTTCCACCAGGAGTTGTTTCTTGTCCAGGAATCATTCCACCAATCATTGCTCTTGTTTGATTAATAAAAATTAAAACTGTTCTTGTTTTTGAAATCAAGCCAGTTAATTTTCTTAAAGCTTGAGACATCATTCTTGCTTGAAGGCCAATAAATTGATCACCAACCTCACCTTCAAGTTCAGCTCTTGGTACTAGAGCAGCAACTGAGTCAACGATTATTAAATCGAATAAACCAGACTTAACTAATCTTTCAACAATATTTAAAGCATCTTCACCGCTATCAGGTTGAGAGATAACTAACTTTTCAATATTAACACCAACTCTTTTAGCATATTCAGGATCTAAAGCATGCTCAGTATCAACAAAGGCTACATTGCCTCCTTGTTTTTGAACTTGAGCAGCAACTGAAAGAGCCAAAGTTGTTTTTCCAGAAGATTCAGGACCATAAATTTCAATAATTCTTCCTCTTGGTAAACCAAAAACTCCTAAAGCTAAATCTAAAGACGGTGAACCAGTAGAAATAGTTTCAACATCAACTTTAGGAATAGTTTCTAAAGTCATAATTGATCCTTCGCCAAATTCTTTTTTAAGTTCTTCTAGAAGATTTTTCAAGTTATCTTTGTTTTCTTTTTTCATTTTTGATAAAAAATTTCTCTTTCTATAATTTTTTCTTGTCCCCAAAACTTCTTTGCTTTAATTATAAACCTATTTAAACCTTTCTTTAAATAAAAAGTTTGTTCAAAATAACCAGAATTATCAAAATAAACAGGCAGTTCATTGATAAACAAATCTGATCTTCTATCAACAAATCCTTTAAAAACGATGCTATCGCTATTGACCAGAATTTTATTTGGAGGATAAATTAATTTAATTTTAGGTGGGGAAATTAAACCTAAGAAAAGATAAGTATTTAATAATAATAAAAGAAAAAGAAAAAATTCTAAAGAAGGAATTTTTTCAATAGACATGTTTTGTTTTTTTGAGCGGCGGACGGGATTCGAACCCGCGACCTTCTCCATGGCAAGGAGACGTTCTACCAGCTGAACTACCGCCGCAGAAAATGTCTTTAATATCAATTATTTTAACATAAATGGAAAATAATTTATTTATCAGCTCTTCATTTCTTAATCGATACAATGAGGATAGTAATAACTAAATTTCAACATATATTGTCTTATATAAATATTAGCAAAAGAAATATTTTAGTATTATTTTTTATAATAAAATTAATTTTATGGTTAAGATAGTCGTTTCTATTGGTATTTTTTTCGCTTTATTTATTCTTAATGGCTTTGTTGATATTTTTGAATTTTTAATTAACATTATTTCTTTAAGTGTTGTTGGTTCTGCTTTACAGGTCATAAATTTTATTTTCGACTTCGTTGTTGGCATTATAACAGCTATTTTTTTATATTTTTTAGGAGGCAAGTTTGTTTCTCAGAGATTGATTGTCCAAACAATTGGTCAAGTGGCGGAATTTATTCCGGGTTTAGATATTTTACCAATAAGAACAGTAGCTTTGCTAATTAATATGGCATTATATTTTATTAAAGAAGGCTTTGAGGAGGAAAAATCTGAAGGAGGATTGTCATAAATAAATAAAAAATATTTTCAAAAAAATTTTAGAAAATATTCAAAAAAAATTTAGAAAATAATGGCAGGACATTCACACTGGGCACAAGTTAAACATAAGAAAGCCATTGTTGATGCTAAAAAGGGGCAGATATTTTCTAAGCTTTTAAGAGCTATTACTATTGCTGCTAAAGAAGGTTCTAACCCAGAGACAAATTACAAATTGAGATCAGCGATTGAAAGAGCAAAATCTTTACAAGTTCCATTAGAAAACATTGAAAGAGCAATAAGAAAAGCTGAATCTAAAGAAGAAATTGTCGAAGAAGTTGTTTTTGAAGCTTATTTAGATGAAATTCAAATTTTAATTAAAGGGATCACTGACAACAAAAACAGGACATTAGGTGAAGTTAGGTCAGTTTTAAATAAATACAATGCTAAATTAGCAGAGCCAGGATCAGTTCGTTGGAATTTTCGAGAAAAAGTAAAAATTCTTTTAAATAAAATAAATAAAAAAGATGAAGAAAAAGTTTTAGAACTGGTTGATCTTTTTGATGATATAAAAGAAATAAACGGGGATATTTTGTTAATAACTGATTATGAAAAATTTGGTAAACTAAAGGATAATTTAGAAAAATTTAATATCGAAATCAAGGAATATTCATTTGAATTAGAACCAATAAATACTATTGAAAATTTAGATAATAATTTACAGAATAAATTAAAAGAATTAATTGACGAGCTTTTGGATTTAGATGACATTGAAGAAGTTTATACTAATACAGTTTAAACACTTGACTTTTTTAAATAAATATAGAATAAATAAATAATAGCTATCAGTGAGTGATTCAAGGACGTAATTAATAATTTTTTATCATAATGGAAGCACTAAAAATTTATCAACAAGTTGAAGAAGAGGACGAATTATTAGAAGAAGGGTTAGAGGAAGATTACGAAGAATGGTCAGAAGAAGAATTTGAAGAAGACTTAGGTGACGAAGAGGAAGAATTAAACGAAGAAGAATTTGAAGAAGAGCTAAGCGAAGAAGAAACTGTATGAAAAAAACTGATGCTATTTTGTTGATCCTTCTCTTGTTTTCTAAAAAAAGAATTTTTCTTTTTGAAGGAGAACTTGGTACCGGCAAAACAAATTTAATTAAAACAATTGCTAAAAAACTGAAGATTAAAGAAACTCTAGTGAGCCCAACTTTTATTCTTTGGCAAAAATATCAATTTAAATTAAATAATAATAAAAAAAAATTTCTCAACCATATTGATCTTTATCGTATTAAAGCCAAAGATATTTTGAGATTAGATTTGAAAAAGGAAATTTTTAAGGAGGAAAATATTTTTTTTATTGAATGGGGAGAAAAACTGAAGCCATTTTTAAAGTATAAAAAATTAGATTTTGTTGAAATTATAATTAAAAAATTTGGTAAAAAAAGAGATTATGTTATAAAAGTTTTTAATAATGAAAGCTCTTCTTATTGATGCTAACTCAATTATATATCGAACTTATCATGCTTTACCAAAACTTGAAGATATCCAGGGTAGGCCCATTCAAGCAGTTTATGGTTTAGCTAATCTTATTTTAAAGTTGCTCTCAGAACAAAAACCTGATTATATTTTTGCTTTATATGATAGACCCGAACCAACAATTAGACATCAAGTTTTTAAAGAATATAAGGCAACCAGACCTTCAATCACAGATGACTTAAAAATTCAAATTTCTCTTTCAAAGAAAATCTTTTTTGCTTTTAATATTCCAATTTTAGAAAAAATAAGCTATGAAGCCGATGATTTAATTGCAACTTTAAAAAAAGAAATATACAATCAAGTTGATGAGATTATTATTTTAACTGGAGATTTAGATACCCTTCAACTTGTTGATGAAAAAACAAAAGTTTTAACAATGCAAAAGGGTATTAGTCAAACTAAAATTTATTCAATCAAGGAAGTTAAAGAACGATTTGGTCTATTACCAAATCAACTTCCTGATTATAAAGCTTTAATTGGTGACCCTTCAGATAATATTATTGGAATTTCCGGAATAGGTCCGAAAACAGCCCAAAAACTTTTAGAAAAATATCAAAATTTAGAAACAATAATTGATTCTGCAGAAAAAAAGCAACTTCCCTATGATTTGAACAAAAAGATTTTAGAAAATAAAGAAAAACTTCTTTTTAATAAAGATTTATTAACTTTAAGAAGCAATTTGGACATAGATAAAAAATTGATTGTTAAATATGATGGATTCAAAGTTGAAGATTTGATAAATTGTTTTCAAGAGTTTGGTTTTCGAAGTTTAATTAAAAGATTAGAAAATTTTTCTAAAAAAGAAGAAAAACAAACGGACCTTTTTCAAGTAAAAACTTTTTCAACCGAAGAAAAAATTTCATCTTTGAATGAAGTTAAATCACTCTTTTTCTTTTTTATTGAAAAAGATTTTATCAAAATTAATGACTTAGAAGGAAAAATAAAAATTTTAGACAAGAAGTTTTTGAAAGAAATTTTACTTTTGGAAGGAAAAAAGTTTGTTTTTGATTTAAAAAATATTTTAAAAGAAGTCTTAAAAGAAGATTTTTATTTTGATAAAAAAATCAATTTAAAAAATTTTTATGATTTAAAAATAATTTTTTGGCTTTTAAACCCAGAAAAAGGCAATTTATCTTTGGAAAATATTGTTTATTTTTATGCTCCAAATGTTTCTAATCCAAAAGCTATTCTTTTGAAAATTTCTCAAGATTTAATTAAAAAATTAAAAGAGTTTCAATTGGAGAAAATTTATTTTGAGTTGGAACTTCCAATAATACCCATTTTAGCCAGAATGGAGCTTAGAGGAATAAAAATAGATTTCTCTGCTTTAAAAAATTTTAAAGAAGAAATTAAAGAAAAAAATAATCAAATTTTAAAAGAAATTCATGAACTTGCCGGAACTAAATTTAACCCCAATTCACCAAAAGAACTTAGAGAAATTTTATTTACTAAATTAAAAATCAGTTCTAAAGGATTAAGTAAAACGAGCAAGGGAGAAATTTCTACCCAAGAAAAGGATCTTTTGAAAATTGCCAATCTTCACCCTATTATTCCTAAAATTTTAGAATATCGGAAAATAAACAAAATTTTTTCTACCTATACTGATTCTCTTTTAAGAACTTATAATCTTCAAAACCAAAGAATTTATACTACTTTTAATCAAACAGGAACTGCTAGTGGCCGAATTGTTGCTGAAAACCCAAACCTTCAAGCTCTTCCTTTAGAAGGTGAATTAGCTCAAAGTTTAAGAAAAATATTTATACCTGAGGATGATTTTCTTTTTATCAATGCTGATTATTCCCAAATTGAATTAAGACTTTTAGCCCATTTAAGTCAAGATGAAAATTTAATGAATGCTTTTAAAAATAACCTAGATATTCATTCTCAAACAGCAAAATTAGTTTTTGGCGATGATTTTCCAGAAAATAGAAGAAAAGCTAAAATAATCAACTTTGGGATTGCCTATGGAATAACTCCTAAAGGATTAGCCGAAAGACTTTTGATTCCAGTTTCTGAAGCAAGCAAGTTAATAGAAAGATTTTATTATTTTTATCCTGGGGTTAAAAAATATAAGGAAGAAATTATTAATTTTGCTAAAATTTATTCCTATGTTGAAACTATTTTTGGTAGAAAAAGATTTGTTCCCGAAATAAATTATCAATCTTACCGAGAAAAATCTTTAGCTGAAAGAATTGCTATCAATCATCCGATCCAAGGTTTGGGAGCTGATATTTTTAAAAAAGCAATAATTGAAATTGATAATGAAATTTATCAAAGAAAAATACCTGCTTATTTAGTGTTAATAATTCACGATGAAATAGTTTTAGAAGTTAAAAAAGAGTTTAAAGAAGAATTAAAGAGTATAATTAAAGAAAAAATGGAAAATGTTTATCCTTTAAGTGTTCCATTAATCGTTAATATTAGGGAAAGCAATAATTTAGCCAAGAAATGAAAGATTATTTAGAAAAAATAAAAAAATTTTTGAACCAAAAAGAAAAAAGAGTATATCTAGTTTTTGGGGTTAATCTTATTTTAATCTTTGCTTCAATCTTTGTTAATGATTTTAATATTTTAAAATTTGTTAATTTTGTTGTTTTAATTTTAGTCAGTTTAAATTTATTTCTTTATTTTCAGTTTTTAAAAGAACCTCGAGAAAAACAAGTGGCGTTTTTTCAATTAGTTCAAAATTTACTTGATTCCCTTAAAGAAGGAATTGTTATCTATAATGATGATTTTAAAATTGTTTTTGCTAATGATGCTTTTTCAAAATTGGTTGGTTTAAAAAAAGAAGACCTTATTAACCTTAATATTCAAACAGAAATGACGAAAAGTGAAAAATACGAAGTATTAGCTAATGTATTTTTCCCTTTTATTCAAGGTCAAGATTTGAAAATTATAAGCCAAAATCCAGAAACAATAGAAGTTAAATTTTTATCACCAGAAGAGAAATATTTTTTAATTAGTTACCTCGATATTTATTTAGACAGAAGATACAAATTAAGAATTGTTCTTGATAAAACCGAAGATGTTTTAGAATCCCAAAAAAAATTAGAATTTGTTCAGCTGGTTAGTCACCATCTTTTAACTCCACTGACAGAAATTAGGTGGGCTTTAGAGTCCATTCATTATGACAATTTAGTAGAAGAGGACAAAAAGCTTCTCCAAAATGCTTTAAGATCAATAAACAATGCTCTTATTTTAGCAGAATCGATTTTAAATCTGGCTCGGGTAGAATTTGGCAGAATTAAGTTGCAAATAGAAAATATTGATATTGAAAAAATACTTGTTTTCATTTTGGATGTTCTTAAAGAAAAGATAGAAGAAAAAAGACTAAAAATTAAAATAGAGACCGAAGAAAATGTTGTCAATATTTTGGGAGATAAATCAATTTTAAAGGCAGCCCTTTTTTCTTTGATAGAAAATGCTGTTCTGTATAATAAACAGGGGGGTATTATTAATATTACTGTTAGAAAACAAAAACAAAGACCTTATGTTGAAATAATAATAGAAGATACTGGTATAGGTATGTCAAAAGAAGACTTAGAAAATATTTTTAAAAAATATTATCGAGGTAAAAGAGCAAAAGAGTTAGATGTTAAAGGATTTGGTATTGGTCTTTATAACGCTAAATCTCTGATTAATCTCCATGGTGGTGAAATAAAAATTGAATCTCAAGAAGACAAAGGCACTACAGTTAAGCTTTATCTACCCCTTGACCCCTCACTTATTCCTGGAATAAAATAGTTTTATAATTTATAAATGAATGTGAGGGTTAGATTTGCACCTTCGCCAACTGGATTTTTGCATATAGGTGGAGTTAGAACTGCTCTATTTAATTTTCTTTTTGCTCGCTCTCAAAACGGTGTTTTTATTTTAAGAATTGAAGATACTGACAAAGAAAGATCTAAAAAAGAATTTGAAGATGATATTATTGAAAGTTTAAGTTGGTTAGGACTTTACTGGGATGAGGGACCAATAAGACAGAGTGAAAGAATTGATCTTTATAAAAACATAATTCAAGAATTAATAAACAAAGATCTTGCTTATTATTGTTTTTGTTCAAAAGAAGAATTAGAGCTGAGAAGACAAGAACAGTTAACTAGAGGTGAAGCGCCAAAATATTCAGGAGTTTGTCGAAACATTTCTCATGATGAAGCCTTAAAAAAAAAGAAAAAAGAAGACTATGTCATTCGTTTAAAAGTACCAGAAAAAATTGTTAAATTTAAAGATTTTTTAAGAGGTGAAATTCAACACAATTTTAATCTAACAGGTGACTTTGTTATTGCAAAAAAAGAAGACGAACCATTATATGTTTTAGCTAATACTATAGATGACCATTATCAAGGTATTACCCATGTAATCAGAGGTGAAGAATTTATTTCAACAACTCCCAAACAGCTTTTAATTTATGAATATTTAGGTTGGAAACCACCGGTTTTTGTTCATTTGCCTCTTGTTTTAGGTCAAGACAGAAGTAAACTTTCAAAAAGACATGGGGCTAAAAGTGTTAAAGAGTATCGAGAAGAAGGTTATCTACCTGAGGCTATTTTAAATTTTGTGGCTTTACTTGGTTGGCATCCAGAAGGAGATGAAGAAATAGTTTCTTTAGAGGAAATGATTAAGCAATTTAAACTTGAAAAAATTAATAAATCTCCTTCAGTTTTTAATGTTTTAAAATTAAATTATTTTAATAGATTTTATTTGAAAAACAAAAAACCCGAAGAAATTTTACCTTTAATTGATTTTAGTAAGTATGGTGAATTTAGTGAAAATATTTTTAAAGCTAAAAATAATATTGAGTATTCTTACCAAAAAATTTTAAAAATTATTCAATTAGGCAAAGAAAGAGCAACTACTTTACAAGAAATTTTACCTTCAGTTAGTTTTTTCTTTGAAGATTTTGAATATCCATCAGATTTACTTGTTTGGAAAAATACTTCAAAAGAAGAATTGATTAAAAATTTAAAATTAATTAAACAAGAATTAATTAAAATCAAAGAAGAAGATTTTGTTTCTGAAAAAATAAAAAAAATACTAGATGAATTATCCGGAGACAATAAAGGTCCATTTTTTTGGCCATTAAGGGTTGCTTTATCAGGAAAAGAAGCTTCTCCTCCACCTTTTGATTTAGCAGAAATTTTTGGTAAAGAAAAAACATTAGAATTAATCGAAAAAGCAATTTCCAAACTATGATTGGCAAATTAATAAAATGGGGTTTTTATCTTGTTATTATTTTGATTATTTTTGCTATTTTACCTGAAAATGTTTTAGAAGGTTTAAAAAAATTTTTTAATTGGGACATTTTTTTCAATACTTTAAAAACTGGTTTTAACAATTTAATTAATTTTATTCAAGAAGCTACTGGAATAGACTTTGATCAGATTTTAATTAAATTAAAAACAACTTTTGGTATTGATCTTGTTTTTTTGTGGGAAACAATAAAAAAGTTTTTAGCTAATATTTTTTTAAAATTAGCAAACATCTTTCAATAATGAAAAATATTTTTCTTATTTTCTTTTTTTTAGCTTTTTTATTTAGCCTTT
>VAPR01000746.1_pt1 | contig 19299 bp, 13 predicted proteins | sample 3380701 | NCBI WGS metagenome assembly VAPR01 (sample SAMN11536904, study PRJNA540576) | hot springs metagenome | isolation source: hot spring wet sediment | place: Spain: Lobios | collected 2014-01 | reverse complement strand
GCAGGATTCGAACCTGCGTAGCCCATCTCAGGGCGCCTGGTTTACAGCCAGGTGGTTTTAGCCGCTCACCCACCCCGCCTTTTCAGCCTTCCTCCTGCCCTTGGAGCCGAAGGCGGGACTCGAACCCGCAACCCAGCGATTACAAATCGCTTGCGCTGCCAGTTGCGCCACTTCGGCCCCAATTCCGGTCAGGCCAAAGACGGGCCACCCCCCAGGGTGGCCACCAGACCTCAGTATAGGGCCGGCCTTTTTCTCAAGTCAAGAAACCGGCAGGCCGGGGAAAACGGTCGCCTCCCCTGCTCCGTATACATAGATGCCAGACCCCCAAGGAGGAGGAGATATGCGCTGGCTACCCTTGGCCCTGCTGGCCGCCCTGGCGCTCCTGGGCACCGCCTGCGCCACCGGGGCCCAGGAGACGACGCCCCCGGAGACCCCGCCCGCCTCTTCCCAATCCCCCTCGCCCACCCAGGCGCCAGCCGGCGGCGCCACGGTCAAGGTGGAGGCGAAGGACTTCTCCTTCGAGCCGACGGTGCTGACCGCGACGGCCGGCCAGCCCCTCAGCGTCCAGCTGGAGAACAACGGCCGGGCCTCGCATACTTTCACCATCAGGGAGCTCAACGTGGACGTGGTGCTCCAGCCGGGCCAGGAGACGGCGGTCACCTTCACCCCTCAGGCCAACGTCTCCTTCATCTGCCGCTTCCACGAGCTCCAGGGGATGGGCGGCTCCCTGAGGGTCGGCGGGGGCGGCGGCACGTCCCAGGGCACGTCGGGCCGGGACGGCTACACCTACTAGTCGTCAGTCCTCTCGCAGCCGCCAGCGGGTGCCCTGGGGGGTGTCCTCCAGGACGATGCCCATCTCCCCCAGGCGGGCGCGGACCTTATCGGCCAGGGCGTAGAGGCGCTGGGAGCGCAGCTCCTGACGGACCTCTATGAGCAGCTCCACGAAGGGGGCGATGTCCAGGCTGGCGACGGCCCCTTCTCGCAGGGTGAGGCCCAGGACGCCAGCCAGCTCCCGCAGGGTGGACTGGGCCTCCTCGGTGCGACGGCCCTCGTTGCGGGCGCGGTTTATCTCTCGGGCCAGGTCGAAGAGGGCGGCCAGGGCCTGGGGCGTGCCCAGGTCGTCGTCCATGGCCGCCAGAAAGCGGGAGCGGAAAGGGGAGGGGTCCAGGGCCGGCTCCTCCTGCCCTCCCTCCAGGGTGGCGGCCAGGCGCAGCCGCTGCGCCCCCGCCTTGGCGGCCGCCAGGGCCTCCTCGGAGTAGGTGAGGGGGCTGCGGTAGTGAGAGCTGAGGACGAAGATGCGCACGGCGTCGGCGCCGTAGCGGTCCAGCACCTCCTCGATGGGCACCAGGTTACCCAGGTGGCGGGTCATCTTCTCGGGGCTCTCCGGCAGGCGCATGAGGCCGTGGTGCAGCCAGAAGCGAGCGAAGGGCCGCTGGCCGGTGTAGGCCTCGCTCTGGGCGATCTCGTTCTCGTGGTGGGGGAAGATGAGGTCCTGGCCGCCGCCGTGGATGTCCAGGGGCTGCCCCAGGTACTTCAGCGACATGGCGGAGCACTCGATGTGCCAGCCGGGACGCCCTGGGCCGAAGGGGCTCTCCCAGAAGGGCTCCCCCTCTTTGGCCCCCTTCCAGAGGACGAAGTCGGCCGGGTGCTCCTTGGCCTCCCCGGGCTCGATGCGGGCGCCGGCCACCAGAGAGTCCAGGTGACGGCCGGAGAGCTTGCCGTAGTCGGGCAGGCTGAGGACGCGAAAGTAGACATCGCCCCCCGCCTGGTAAGCGTGGCCCCGGGCCAGGAGACCCTGGACCATCTCGATCATGGCCGGGATCTCCTCGGTGGCCCGGGGGTAGACGTGGGCCCGCTGGATGTTGAGGGCGTCCATCTGCTGGAAGAAGAGGCGGATGTGCTCCTCCGCCAGATCGTAGATGGTGCGGTTCTGGGCCCGCGCCCGTAGGATGATATTGTCCTCGATATCGGTGAAGTTCTGGACGTGGCGGACGCGGTAGCCGCGGTACTCCAGGTAACGGCGCAGGACGTCGAAGATGATGTAGCTCATGGCGTGGCCCATGTGGCAGGGGGCGTAGAGGTTGGGCCCGCAGACGTAGATGCGCACCTCCTCCCCCAGGGGAGCGAACTCCTCCACCTGGCGGCTGAGAGTGTTGTAGAGCCTCACAGTCACGGTCTCCCCCCGGGGATAGTATCGGTCCTGGGACGGAGCGTCTCAGGCATCGGTCTTCGGGCTGGTAGGCGTGGGGAGGGCCTCCCGCTGCCGCAGCCGTTCCTCCAGGGCGGCCAGCCGCTCCTCTAGCTGGCGCAGCCGCTCGTCCAGGGAGCGCAGGGCGTCCCACTCCGGGTCGGGCAGGCGGAGCACGGTATCGTTGCCCGGGTCGTAGTAGGCCACGATGTGGCCAGGGACGCCCACCACGGTGGCGTTGGGCGGGACGTTGGAGACGACGACGGACCCGGCGCCGATCTTGGCGTTGTCGCCGATGGTGACGGCGCCGATGATCTTGGCCCCCGCCCCCACTACCACGTTGTTGCCCAGGGTGGGGTGCCGCTTTTCCCGCTTGGTGCTGGTGCCCCCCAGAGTGACCCCCTGGTAGAGGTGGCAGTTGTCGCCGATCTCCGTCGTCTCGCCGATGACGACACCCATGCCGTGGTCTATGAAGAACCCCTCGCCTATCTTGGCCCCCGGGTGTATCTCGATGCCGGTGAGGGCGCGGCTTATGTGGGAGATGACGCGGGCCAGGAGGCGGCGCCGTCGCTTATAGAGCCAGTGGGCCAGGCGGTGGAACTGCCGGGCGTGGAAGCCCGGGTAGGTGAGCACCACCTCCAGGGCGCTGGTGGCCGCCGGGTCCCGCTCCAGCGCCGCCTGTATGTCCCGCTTGATGCTCTGCAACAGCCCCATGCTCCGCGACGGCCAGTCAACCGGGCGAGGGCTCCGGCGGGCGCCTCTCCTCCGCTTCCAGGAGGGCCACGGCCAGGGCGGCGATGCCCTCCCCCCGGCCCAGGGCGCCCAGCCCCTCGTGGCTCTTGGCCTTGACGTTCACCTGCTCCACGGCCATCCCCAGCGCCTGGGCGATGCGCTCCCGCATGGCGGACAGGTACGGGCCCAGCCGGGGCTCCTCGGCGATGACGGTGGCGTCGAGCCCCAGGGGCCGGAAGCCCGCCTCCGTCACCATCTGTCGCACCCGGGCGAGGAGCATCAGGCTATCGGCCCCCTCGTAGGTCGGGTCGTGGGGCGGGAAGTGCTGGCCGATGTCGCCGAGGCCAGCGGCCCCCAGGAGGGCGTCCATGATGGCGTGGAGCAACGCGTCCGCATCGCTATGGCCGGCCAGCCCCCGCTGCCAGGGGACGTCCACTCCTCCCAACCGCAGGGGGCGTCCCTCCTGAAACCGGTGTATATCATAGCCGATGCCGATACGCATTGTCGACGAAGCCCGGACGTCCACTTCACAGGTTATCTGACGGGGCTGCTCTCCGCCAGGAGCGCCCGCGCCAGGGCCAGGTCCAGGGGCGTGGTGACCTTCAGGTTGCGGGGCGAGCCGGGGAAGGTGCGCACAGGGTGGCCCAGCGCCTCCAGCATGGCGGCGTCGTCCGTCACCTCCTCGCCGAGGCGGCGGTGCGCCTCCCGGAGCAGATCGTAGCGGAAGACCTGGGGCGTCTGGACGGCCGCCAGGCGGCTGCGGTCCAGAGTGCGCACCACCAGCCCCCCCTCCACCTCCTTCACGGTGTCCACCAGGGGGACCACCGGGACGGCCGCCCCCGTCTCCCGGGCGGCCTCCAGCCCGGCCGCGATCAGCTCCTGTGGCACCAGGGGCCGGGCGCCGTCGTGCACCAGGACCCACTGGCAGGGGCCCAGGGCCTCCAGCCCCAGCCGCACCGAGTCCTGACGGCGGGGCCCGCCCAGGCAGATGGCCGTCACCTTGCGCAGCCCCAGCCCCTGGACGAGGGCGCGGGCCCGCTCCTGGTTCTGGGCTGAGACCACCAGAGCTATGCGCTCCACCTGGGGCGAGCGCTCGAAGGGGAGAAGGGCGTGGGCCAGGAGGGGCCGTCCCTCCAGAGGAGCGAAGAGCTTGTCGATGCCGCCCATGCGGCGGCTCTCCCCGGCGGCGACGATGACCGCCCCCACCGTGGCCGGGGCAGGGGAGGCCTCCCTCAAGGCGCCCCCTTGGGGTGGGCGAAGATCAGGCGGCCCGCCACCGTCTGCAGGACCCGGGTGACTATGACGGGAAGTCGCTCGTTCAGATACCGCCGGCCGCCCTCCACCACCACCATGGTGCCGTCCTCCAGGAAGCCCACCCCCTGGTCCGCCTCCTTCCCTTCCTGGACGATCTGGACCTCCATCTCCTCGCCCGGCAGGATGACCACCTTCACAGCGTTGGCGAGCTGGTTCAGGTTGAGCACCCGGATCCCCTCCACCTCGGCGATGCGGTTCAGGTTGAAGTCGTTGGTGAGGATGGGAGCGGAGAGCTTCTTGGCCAGCCGGATGAGCTTGGCGTCTACGTCGGGGGCGTCAGGAAAGTCCTCCTCCGCCACCAGGACGGGGACGTGGCCCTCGCGGCGGAGCCGCGTCAGGACGTCCAGGCCCCGGCGGCCCCGGTTGCGGCGGATGGCGTCCGGGGAGTCCGCTATGTAGCGCAGCTCGTCCAGGACGAAGCGGGGCACCACCACCGAGCCGGGCAGGAAGCCCGTCTGCGCGATATCGGCGATGCGGCCATCGATGATGGCGCTGGTGTCCACGATCACCTTCTCGCCCGGCCAGCCGCCGCGGGTGGGGAAGTGGCGGGCCAGCAACTGGGCGAAGTCCTCCTCCCGGCTGACCAGGGCCGTCACCCCCAGGATGCCCAGGATGAAGCTGACCATGAGGGGGGCCAGGAAGCCGCCCACCCCGGGCAGGGCCACCAGCCAGGGCGTGAGCAGGGCCGAGGCCAGCAGCCCGGCCACCAGACCCAGGATCCCCAGGACAAGCTGCAGGGGCCTCACCTGCTGCATCCACTCCTGGAAGCGGGTGAGGAAGGGCACCAGCGCCAGCGGAGTGACGACGGCGCCCAGCAGTATGAAGCCTATGGGGAAGAGGGACCAGTAGAGGAGGGACAGCAGGCCGTTGGCCTCCTCGGCCAGCGCCTGGCCCACCCTGAGGCCGATGAAGCCGAAGAAGATGGCCCCCAGTATGCTGAGCAGAATGTTGACGAAGGGCTGCCCCCTCATCTGGTGACTATCGCCGGACATGGCGTGTCTCGCCTCCACCGCCCCTCCCCTGCCCGTGAGCGGGCCTCGTTATCGGTCTGATGAGCAGTATAGCACCGTGAACCGCCATAAGCGCCGCTCAGTCAGCCCAGTTGCGTCAGGAGGCTGAAGCCCAGCGCCCCAGCCGCCGCCATGTACCACCCCTTTATGACCTTGCCCAGGAGGACGGCCAGAAAGAAGCGCCCCAGCGGCATCTGGAGGGCGCCGGCCACCAGCCCCGCCACATCGAACAGGGGGTTGGGCACCACCGACATGAGGAACATGACCAGAGCGCCCCGGGGCGCCATCCAGCTATAGACCCGCTGGTACTGGGGGTGGTCCTGGACCACCACGCGGCCGCCGTAGCCGGCCAGGTAGCCGGTCAGCTCTCCCAGGGCCTCCGCCAGCCCCGCCACCAGCCCCACCCAGAACGGCGCGGGCACCCCCAGGAAGTTCTCCAGGAAGGCGCCACCACCCACGACGCTGGCCGCCGCCGGCGAGGGAAGGAAGATGGAGGCGGCCCCCAGGAAGTTGACCAGGAAGAGGCCAGCGTAGCCGTAGCGGCGCAGGTCGCTGGCGTCGGCGCCGAAGTAGAAGAAGGCGCCGGCGAAGAGGGTGATGACCAGGGCGATGCCGACGAGAAGAAGGTATTCGCGGCGTGCCCAGCGTCGGCGGCCTGCAGTCCCTACGGCCACGGTGCGCCCGTTGGCCCTCTCGGCGCGGATGACCAAATTTAGAGGGCGAGAGGCGGGCCCCCTCGCCCCGAGCTTCTCCTGGCCCAAGGCCTCTCCTTCCTACGCCTACGGGGTTAGCTGACGGGTTCGGCCGAAGGAGCTAGCCTAGTCGCCCCGCGGGCGACATTCACCCCATACACCCGGGTCCCCCGCTCTGCCCCAGCGGGCAGATTCGGCGGCTCTATAGGGTTTTTTCGATTCCAGGTTAAGCTACCCCTCCTCGTCATGTCAACGTCGGCGCTGGCCCGCTGGGTTCGCCTTGTCCCCCAGGGGGGCCTTTCTTATCATGGCTACTTGCGGACGGTGCACAGACCGCTACGGTGAGGTATCGACTTGCCACCGGTGGACCCCGAGCCCCTGCTGCCCCGCGTCACTCGCCCCGCCCGCTACAGCGGCGGCGAGTGGAACGCTGACCGTCGCTCCTGGGAGGAGGCCTCCCTGCACCTCCTCCTGGCCTACCCGGAGGTCTACGAGGTGGGCATGACCTCCCCCGCCGTCCACTCCCTCTACGCCCTCCTCAATGCTCGCCCCTCGGTCCTGTGCGAACGCCTCTTCGCCCCCTGGCCGGACCTGGCGATGGCCTTGCGGGAGGTCCGTCTGCCCCTCTGGAGCCTGGAGACCCGCCACGCCCCCAGTGAGTTCCACGCCCTGCTCGTCTGGCTGCCCCACGAGCTCTCCTACACCACCGTCCTGGACGTCCTGGACCTGGGCGGTATCCCCCTGGAGGCCCAGCAGAGGGAGCAGGGGCCGCTGGTGCTGGCGGCCGGGCCGGCCGCCGCCAACCCCGAGCCCCTGGCCGACTTCGTGGACGTCTTCCTCCTGGGCGATGCCGAGGCCGTCCTGCCCGACCTCCTCCCTCTGCTGGAGCGGTGGGCAGCCGGTGGGGCGGAGCGCCGCCCTCTCCTTCGGGAGGCAGCGCAGGTGGCCGGCGTATACGTCCCCTCCCTCTATGCCCCTCGGGAGGGGGGCGGCCTGGCCCCCCTGGAGGGTGCCCCCGCCCGGCCCCGCTTCCGCTGGGCGGTCCCCCTGCCACCAGCCCCCACCGCCCCGGTGGTCCCCTTCGTGGAGACGGTGCGGGACGGGGTGGAGCTGGAGCTGGCCCGCGGCGGCGACCGCATCGCAGAGGGAGGCTACCTGGGGCCCTACCGCGAGCGTCCCCAGGAGGAGGTGCTGGCGGCAGCGCGGGAGGCACTGGTCAACACCGGCCACCGTGAGCTGTTCCTGAGCGGCGAGCCCGCCTACCCGCCTCGCCAGCTCGTGCAGTCGCTGAGGCAGTCCCTGCCGCCGGAGGTGGCGGTGCGGCTGGGGCCCCTCCCCCCACGCGAGGAGTGGCTGGAGGCGGCGGCCACCGCCGCCCACGGCCAGCCGACCGGCGCCCTCGCGCTGCGGCTGGCGGCGGCCTCTGAACGACTGCGGGCCGCCCTGGGCGAGCCCATGACCGACGCCGAGGTGGCCCGTCTGGCCGATGAGGCCTACGCCCGGGGCTGGACCAGCCTGCGGCTGCAGGTGACGGTTGGCCTCCCCGGCGAGGAGCGGGACGACCTGACCGCCCTCGTCGCCCTGGCCCAGGAGGTGCGACGCCGCGGCCGCTTCCGCCACGGCGGGCGGGCCCACGCCCGGGTGGAGGCGTCCCTCTTCGTCCCCCGGCCCTGGACGCCCTTCCAGTGGGCGGCCCAGAGGGGGCTCCCCTACCTGGAGGAGGCGGCCTCCTTCCTGCGCAACGCCCTCAAAAAGGGGGGAGTGGAGCTCTCCTGCGAGCGGCCGGAGCGGGCCCTTCTCGCCGCCACCCTGGCCCGGGGCGACCGTCGCCTCGGCGCCGCCGTGCGCAGGGCCTGGGAGCTGGGAGCGAGGCTGGAGACGCGGCGAGAGACCTTCGTCTGGGCCGTCTGGGAGCGGGCCCTGACCGAGGCCGGCCTGGCCGCTGAGGCCTACGCCGGCCGGGAGCGGGGCCAGGACGAGCCCCTGCCCTGGGGGCATCTGGACACCGGCCTGGACATGGCCGCCCTCTGGCGGCGCTGGCAGGAGCTGCGGGCCACCCTCTCCCCTCAGGGGTAGATGCCGCGGACGCGCGTCGCCTCCGCCACCCGCTGGACAGCCAGCAGCATCGCCGCCTCCCGCAGCGTCGTCCCCTCGGCCTCCGCCAGGCGGGCCACCTGCTGAAAGGCGCGCACCATCACCTGGCGCAGGCGCTCGTTCACCTCTTCCTCCTCCCAGAAGAAGTTCTGCAGGTCCTGCACCCACTCGAAGTAGGAGACGACGACGCCGCCCGCGTTGGCCAGGATGTCCGGCACCACCAGGACGCCCTTCTCGGCCAGGATGGCATCGGCCTCCGGCGTGGTGGGGCCGTTGGCCCCCTCCACGATGATGCGCGCCTGCACCGCCGGGGCATTGGCGCTGGTGAGCTGGCCCTCCACGGCAGCGGGGATGAGGACGTCCACCGGCAACCTCAGCAGCTCGTCATTGCTGATGCGGTCGCCCACAGGGGCGTCTATGAGACGGCCTCCCCGCCGCTTGTGGTGCCACAGGGCATCGGGGTCCAGTCCCCGCCCGTTGTAGATGCCGCCGGCGGTGTCGCTGAGAGCGACGATGCGGTAGCCGGCCCGGTGCAGCAACCAGGCGACGACGGAGCCCACATTGCCGAACCCCTGGACGGCCACCGTGAGGCCGTCCCGGTCCAGATGGCGCTGGGCCACCACCTCCTGCACGATGTAGAAGAGGCCACGGCCGGTGGCCTCCAGGCGTCCCTGGCTGCCACCGATGCTCACCGGCTTCCCGGTGACCACCCCGGGCACCGTGTAGCCCCGGTGCATGCTGATGGTGTCCATCATCCAGGCCATCACCTGGGCGTTGGTGCCCATGTCCGGCCCGGGGATGTCCTCCTGGGGGCCGATGAGGACGCTCAGCTCGGTGGCGAAGCGGCGGGTCAGGTTCTCCAGCTCCTGGAGGGAAAGCTGGTGAGGGTCCACGGCCACGCCGCCTTTGGCGCCGCCGTAGGGCAGGTTCACCACTGCCGTCTTCCAGGTCATCCACATGGCCAGGGCCCGCACCTCGTCCAGGTCCACGGCCGGGTGGTAGCGGATGCCCCCTTTGCCGGGGCCACGCGCCAGGTTGTGCTGGACGCGGTAGCCGGTGAAGACGCGTATGGAGCCGTCGTCCATCCTCACGGGGAAGTGGACCACCAGCTCCCGCTTGCAGGTGGCCATGACCTGACGGAGGCCGTCGTCCAGGCCCAGGCGGTCGGCGGCGGCGTGGAACTGGGCCAGGGCCATGACGTAGGGATTGGCCTCGCTGCCCTTATCGGCCCGGGTGGTGCTCATGCTCTATCCCTCCGTCCCTGAAGTGAAGAGGGCCGCGGGGTCTCCCGCGGCCCTCGGTAGCCAAACGCTCCCCCCCGATTACTCCTCGCCTTCCTCCTCTTCCTCCTCCAGGTCCTCGTCCTCCGCCTCGGCCAGGGACATGCTGGTCTCCTCCTCCATCTCCTCGGGGGCGAGGAGGGCGGTCTGGGCGGCCGGGGCCACGCCGGCCGGCCTCTCCTGCTCCGGCACCACGATGGGGGCGCGGGCGGGGATGAGGCGGCCGATGATGACGTTCTCCTTGAGCCCCAGCAGATAGTCCGTCTTGCCCTCTATGGCCGCCTCGGTGAGGACGCGAGTGGTCTCCTGGAAGGAGGCGGCGGCCAGGAAGCTGTCGGTGAGGAGGGCAGCCCTGGTGATGCCCAGGAGGACGGGGTGGGCCGTGGCCGGCTCGCCGCCCTCGGCCAGCGCCTTGGCGTTGGCCTCCTCGAAGCGGAAGCGGTCCACGATGTCGCCCGGCAGGAAGTCGGTGTCGCCGGGGTGGTCCACCCGCACCCGCCGCAGCATCTGACGGATGATGACCTCCACGTGCTTGTCGTGGATGTTGACGCCCTGGGAGCTGTAGACGGCCTGGATCTCGTCCACCAGGTAGCGCTGGACGGCCTCCGGCCCCAGGATGCGCAGGATATCCTGGGGGTTGAGGGGGCCCTCGGTCAGGGGCTCGCCGGCCCGCACGTAGTCGCCGGGCTGGACGCGTGGCCGGGCGGTGAGGGGCACCAGGTACTCTCGCTGGTCCTTCTCCTCATAGGTCACGGTGATGCGCTCCGGAGAGAGGGCGGAGACCTGCCCGGCGGTGCGGGCCACTATCTCCGTCTGGGCGGGGACGGGCAGGGAGCCGTCGCCGGCCTCGCTCTCCAGGCGGGCGAGCACCTGGCCGGCCTCCACCCGCTGCCCCTCCTGGACCAGGACCTGGGCGCCCTCGGGCAGGGCGTACTCCTCCGAGAAGGGCTCGATGTTGACGACGCGGATGCGCCGGTGTTCGCCCGTCTCCTCGATCTCCACGTAGCCGTCGATTTCGGCCATGGCGGCGGCGCCCTTGGGGACGCGGGCCTCGAACAGCTCCTCCACCCGCGGCAGGCCGGAGGTGATGTCCACGGTGGCCACGCCGCCCGTGTGGAAGGTGCGCATAGTGAGCTGGGTGCCGGGCTCGCCGATGCTCTGGGCGGCGATGATGCCCACCGCCTCGCCCACGTGGACCAGGCGTCCGCGGCCCAGGTCACGGCCATAGCAGAGGACGCAGACGCCGCGGCGGGCCTGACAGGAGAGAGGTGAGCGGACGTAGACCCGCTTCTCCTCGCCCGCCAGGCGCTCCCCCATGACCTCTATCTCCGGGGCGGCGATGATGCGGTCCGCCACCTCCTCCGTTATCTCCTGGTTGCGCTGGACCAGCACCTCCCCGGTGGTGGCGTCCGTCACGTCGGCGGCGGCGACACGGCCCAGGATGCGGTCCCGCAGGGTCTGGATCACCACACCCTCCTTGGGCTGGGTCATCCAGACGCCAGCGGTGGTGCCGCAGTCCTCCTCCAGGACGATGACGTCCTGGGCCACGTCCACCAGGCGCCGGGTCAGGTAGCCGGAGTCGGCGGTGCGGAGGGCGGTGTCGGCCAGCCCCTTGCGGGCGCCGTGGGTGGAGATGAAGTATTCCAGCGCCGTCAGCCCCTCCCGGAAGCTGGAGCGTATGGGGTGGTCGATGATGCGGCCGGAGGGGTCGGTCATGAGGCCGCGCATGCCGGCCATCTGGGCTATCTGGCTGATGTTACCCTTGGCCCCGGAGACGGCCATCAGGTAGATGCCACCGTAGCGGTCCAGGTTCTGCTGGATCAGCTCCTGCATGCGGTCGGTGGTCTCCCGCCAGACCTGGACCGCCTTCTCATAGCGCTCCTCCTCGGTGATGAGGCCCAGGTTGTACTCCTCTTCGATCTCGGCGATGCGCCTGTCCGCCTCCTCCAGGAGCTGTTCCTTCTCCGGGGGCACCTTCAGGTCGTTCATGGAGATGGTGATGCCGGAGCGGGTGGCGTAGCGGAAGCCCAGCTCCTTCATGCGGTCGGCCATGAGAGCGGTGGGGGCCTCGCCCAGCTTGTGGTAGCACTCGGTGACCAGGTCCTTGATGGCCTTCTTGTCCATCACCTGGTTGCGGAAGCCCAGCTCAGGGGGGACCACCTCGTTGAAGAGGATGCGTCCCAGGGTGGTGACGATGCTCTGGCCGCCCAGGCGGGCGTCCCGCACGCGGATGCGGGCCTGGAGGTCCACCAGCCCCATGTCGTAGGCCAGCTTGGCCTCGTCGAAGCTGGCGTAGACGCCCTGGGGCGGGAAGACGTCCTCGCGGTACTCCCCCTTGGCGTTGGGCTTCTCCAGGGTCAGGTAGTAGAGCCCCAGGACGATCTCCAGCGTGGGGGTGACGGTGGGCTCGCCGCTGGCGGGGAGTAGCAGGTTGTGGCTGGAGAGCATCACCTGCTGGGCCTCCGCCACCGCCCGCTGGGAGAGGGGGACGTGGACGGCCATCTGGTCGCCGTCGAAGTCGGCGTTGAAGGCGGCGCAGACCAGGGGGTGGAGCTGAATAGCGGAGCCGTCTATGAGGACGGGCATGAAGGCCTGGATCCCCAGCCGGTGCAGGGTGGGGGCGCGGTTGAGGAGGACGGGCCGCTCCTTGACCACCTCCTCCAGGATGTCCCACACCTCCGGCCGGGCCCGCTCCACCATCCGCTTGGCCGACTTGATGTTGTGGGCGATGCCCCGCGCCACCAGCCCGTGCATCACGAAGGGCTTGAACAGCTCCAGGGCCATCCGCTTGGGCAGGCCGCACTGGTGCAGCTTCAGCTCCGGCCCGACGACGATGACGGAGCGACCGGAGTAGTCCACCCGCTTCCCCAGAAGGTTCTGGCGGAAGCGGCCCTGCTTGCCCCGCAGGAGGTCGGACAGGGACTTGAGCCGGTGGTTGCCGGCGGTGGAGACAGGGCGGCCCCGCCGCCCGTTGTCTATGAGGGAGTCCACCGCCTCCTGCAGCATCCGCTTCTCGTTGCGGATGATGATCTCTGGCGCCCCCAGCTCCAGGAGCCGCTTGAGGCGGTTGTTGCGGTTGATGACGCGACGGTAGAGGTCGTTCAGGTCGCTGGTAGCGAAGCGGCCGCCGTCGAGCTGGACCATGGGGCGGAGGTCCGGCGGCAGCACCGGCAGGATAGTGATGATCATCCACTCCGGCTTGTTGCCGCTCTTGCGGAAGGCCTCCACCAGCTTGAGCCGCTTGATGGCCACCTTGCGCCGCTGGCCGCTGCTGCCCAGGACTTCCTGCCGCAGCTTCTGGGCCAGACGATCCAGGTCCAGGCGGCGGAGGATGTCCATGATGGCCTCGGCCCCCATGCCGGCCTCGAAGACGCCGGGGTAGCGCTCGGAGAGGTCACGGTACTTCTGGTCGCTGAGGAAGGTGCACTGGTCGTCACGGACGGGGTCCGTGAGATCCTCCAGGTCGTCTATCTCTGCCTCGTGGCGGAGGCGGACCTGCTCCCGCTCCTCCTCCATACGACGGCGCAGGGCGGCCACCTCCCGCTCGCTGCCCTCTCCCTCGCCGGTCTCGATGGCCTCCAGCGCCTGCTGGTAGCGCTCCTCCAGCTCCTGGAGCTCCTTCTCCATCCGCTGGCGGATCTCGCCCAGGACCCGCTCCTTGGCCTGGGGGTCCACGCTGGTGACGATGTACTGGGCGAAGTAGAGGACCCGCTCCAGGTTGCGGGGAGAGATATGGAGCAGGAGGCCGATGCGGCTGGGCGTCCCCCGCACGAACCAGATGTGGGCCACGGGAGCCGCCAGCTCTATGTGGCCCATGCGCTCCCGGCGGACGCGGGCGCGGGTGACCTCCACGCCGCACTTATCGCAGATGACGCCGCGGTAGCGCACCCGCTTGTACTTGCCGCAGTAGCACTCGAAGTCCTTGGTGGGGCCGAAGATCTTCTCGTCGAAGAGACCGTCCTTCTCCGGCTTCAGGGTGCGGTAGTTGATGGTCTCTGGCTTGGTGACCTCGCCATAGGACCAGGAGCGTATCTGCTCCGGTGAGGCGAGGGAGATGCGGACGGCGTTGAACTCGTTGGTCTCAGGGGCCAAGGACCTCCTCCTCCTTTTCGAAGCCGCTCAGGTCTATGCCCAGGCGAGGCAGCTCGGCGGTGGCCGTCTCGGGCAGGCTGACGGGCTCCTCCTCCCTCAGGGGCTGCACGGAGAGACAGAGGCTCTGCAGCTCCCGCATGAGGACCTTGAAGGACTCGGGGACGCCCCGCTCCTGGATGTCCTCGCCCTTGAGGATGGCCTCGTAGGCCTTCTGGCGGCCCACCACGTCGTCGGACTTGATGGTGAGCATCTCCTGGAGGGTGTGAGCGGCGCCGTAGGCCTCCAGGGCCCATACCTCCATCTCGCCGAAGCGCTGGCCGCCGAATTGGGCCTTGCCTCCCAGGGGCTGCTGGGTGATGAGGGAGTAGGGGCCGGTGGAGCGGGCATGGCTCTTGTCCTCCACCAGGTGGATGAGCTTCATCATGTAGATGTAGCCCACCGTGACTGGCTGCTGGAACGGCTCCCCGGTGCGGCCGTCGATGAGCACCTGCCGGCCGTAGGTGGGGGCGGCGACGCCCCGCTCCATCAGGAGCCGCTCCGCCCTGTCGTCCAGCTCGGCCATGGGCCGGCCGCGCACGTCGGTCTCGCCCTGCTGCTCCAGCCAGAGCTCCAGGGCGGCCCGCTTGGCCTCGCCCACGTGCTCATCGCTGTCGCTGAAGACCTTGTCCGGGTCGTAGCCCTGCTCCCGCAGCCAGGCGCTGGCCTTCTCGTAGTCCACGTTCTCCCCCACCGGGTTGGGCTTCCCGGAGGGGCCGGGCAGGAGGGCCCCCGCCTGCTCCACCAGCCAGACGCGGGAGAGGGCGTCCTCGATGGTCTTGGGGTTGCCGCCATCGAAGACGGGGGAGATGGCGCGGAAGCCCAGCCGCCTGGCCGCCCAGCCCAGGTGGGTCTCCAGCACCTGCCCCACGTTCATACGGCTGGGCACGCCGATGGGGTTGAGGATGATGTCCACGGGGGTGCCGTCCGGCAGGTGGGGCATGTCCTCCACGGGGAGGATGCGGGCCACCACGCCCTTGTTGCCGTGGCGGCCCGCCATCTTGTCGCCCACGGTGATGGGGCGCCGCTGGGCGACGAAGACGACGACGCGGGCGTTGATCCCCACCGACATCTGCTCCGTTATCTCGGCGTAGGGGGGCCAGCGGCACTGGTGGCCGGGCTGGCCGTGGCCGGGGTCCGGCCGGGCGAAGAAGCGGGTGGCGATGATGCGGCCCCAATCGCCGGGATCGACCCGCTTGGAGGTGTCCTTCACCTCCCGGGCCTTCTCGCCGAAGATGGCCCGCAGGAGCTTCTCCTCGGCGGAGAGCTCCGTCTCGCCCTTGGGGGTTATCTTGCCCACCAGGATGTCGCCGGCCCTGACCTCGGCCCCCACGCGGATGACGCCCCACTCGTCCAGGTCGCGCAGGGACTCCTCGCCCACGTTGGGGATGTCCCGGGTGATCTCCTCCGGCCCCAGCTTGGTGTCCCGGGCCTCCACCTCGTACTTCTCGATGTGGATGGAGGTGTAGCGGTCGTCCCTGACTACGGCCTCGGAGATGATGATGGCATCCTCGAAGTTGTAGCCCTCCCAGGCCATGAAGGCAGCCAGGAGGTTCTGCCCCAGGGCCAGCTCGCCGCCGTCGGTGGAGCAGCTATCGGCCAGGGGATCGCCCCGGCGCACCCGCTGCCCCTTGCGGGCGATGGGCCGCTGGTTGAGGCAGGTGCCCTGGTTGGAGCGGACGAACTTGAAGAGGCGGTAGGTCTTCTCCTCGCCGTCGTCGTAGCGGACGGTGATGGCCTCGCCGGTGACGCTGAGGACGACGCCGTCCTTCTCCGCCACCACTATCTGGCCCGAGTCGGTGGCGGAGCGCAGCTCCATGCCGGTGGCCACCAGGGGGGCCTCCGGCCGCACCAGGGGGACGGCCTGACGCTGCATGTTGGCGCCCATGAGGGCGCGGTTGGCATCGTCGTGCTCCAGGAAGGGGATGAGGGAGGCGGCCACGGAGACCGTCTGCTTGGGCGTCAGGTCCACGAAGTCCACCTGGTCCGGGGTGGCGGAGATGAAGTGGCCGCCCTGCCGGGCCTCCAGCCGCTCGCTCTGGAAGTGGCCCCGCTCGTCCACCGGGGAGTTGGCCTGGGCGATGACGAACTGCTCCTCGGCGTCGGCGGAGAGGTACTCCACGTCGGTGGAGACAAAGGGCCGCACCGGGATGACGGCGTCGGCGGGCAGCCGCTTCTCTATCTGGTCGGCCAGCTCCTGGGTGATCTCGGCGCCGGCGGGGGCCAGGAGGGAGCCGGAGGCGTCATACAGGTCCTCCCGCAGGATGCGCCCCACCAGGTGGGGGGAGTCCTTGGTGAGCTCCCGGTAGACCCGCCGGTAGGGGGTCTCGATGAAGCCGTACTCGTTGACCCGGCCGTAGGTGGCCAGGCTGCCGATGAGGCCGATGTTGGGCCCCTCAGGCGTCTCGATGGGGCAGATGCGGCCGTAGTGGCTGTGGTGGACGTCCCGCACCTCGAAGCCGGCCCGCTCCCGGGAGAGGCCGCCCGGCCCCAGGGCGGAGAGGCGCCGCTTGTGGGTCAGCTCGGCCAGAGGGTTGGTCTGGTCCATGAACTGGGAGAGCTGAGAGCTGCCGAAGAACTCCCGTATGGCGGCCTGGACGGGCCGGACGTTGATGAGGCTGGCCGGGGAGGCCTGGGCCACGTCGGTGATGCTCATCCGCTCCCGGATGGCCCGCTCCATGCGCAGAAAGCCTATGCGCACTTGGTTCTGGACCAGCTCGCCCACGGTGCGGACCCGCCGGTTGCCCAGGTGGTCTATGTCGTCGGGCCTGCCGAGGCCCTGGTTCAGCCGGATCAGCTCCTTCACTACCGCCACCAGGTCCGGCAGGGTGAGGATGCGGGTCTTCTCATCGGCCTGTAGCCCCAGCCTCTTGTTGAGCTTGTAGCGCCCCACCTTGCCCAGGTCGTAGCGGCGGGGGTTGAAGAAGAGGTTGTTCAGCAGGCTGCGGGCGTTCTCCATGGTGGGAGGGTCGCCCGGGCGCATGCGGCGGTAGAACTCCAGGATGGCCTCTTCCTTGTTGCGACAGCCGGTGTCCCGGTCCAGGGTGGCCTGGATGTAGCGGTGCTCGGGGTCCGTGTCCACGTCGGCGAAGAGGACCAGCAACCGCTCGTTGGTCCCCAGCTGGCGAGGGTCGCTGATGTGGGGGTCCTGGTCGATGGCCCGCAACAGGATGGTGACGGGCAGCTTGCGGCGGCGGTCCACCTTGACGTAGATGACGCCCCGGGGGGAGGTCTCGAACTCCAGCCAGGCTCCGCGGTTAGGTATCAGCTTGGCGAAGCCTAGCTGGCGGCCGGTGGTGGGGTCCCGCTCCAGGGTGAAGTAGGCCCCGGGAGAACGCACCAGCTGGGAGACCACCACTCGCTCGGCGCCGTTGATGATAAAGGTGCCACGGTCCGTCATGAGGGGGAGCTCGCCCAGGAAGATCTGCTGCTCCTTGATCTCCCCCGTCTCCTTGACGATGAGCCCCACGTTGACGCGGACGGGCGCCGAGTAGGTCAGGTTGTTCTCCCGGCACTCCTCCTCCGTGAACTTGGGCCTCTCCAGATAGTAGGGGCGCACGGGCACGGACTGCACGCCGGCCTCCTTGAGGGCCTCGGCCTCCTCCCGCGTCAGGGGCCGGCCACGGCGGGCCAGCAGGCGTCCCTGGCTGTCGTAGACGTCCTCCAGGGGCACCTGCCCCTCCATCTCCTCCACATCGTCCAGGGTGGGAGTCAGCTCTTTCTGGAAGCGGATCTCCAGGCGCGCCCCGGTGTAGTCCTGGATGGGCGAGATCTCGTCCAGCAGCTCCTGGAGCCCCTCCTCCAGAAACCAGCGGTACGAGTCTTTCTGGATACGGATCAGGTCCGGCAACTCGAGGACATCGGGGATCCGGGAGTAGGACTTGGTCAGGCTGGGCAGACCACGCCCATCCCGGGAGAGGCTCTCAGCTAGCACCATGACTGGGCACTCCTCCCGCGGCAAAAGTCATATGGCCCTGGGAAATGGCTACCAAAGCTGCTGGGACAGAACAGGGGACGCGGACGGGGACACTCGTCCGATCATCATCCCCTAGGCTACCACGCTCCACCCCTCTTGTCAACCACCCCCGCCCCGCAAGCAGCGAGAGCGCTCCGCAAGTCTTCCCCAGGCCTCGGAGGGCTTGCATCGCCGGCGGCCCCTGGCTGCCCGCATGCGCAGGCCCTGCCGCGGGCCGTGGTCCCTGGGCAAAGGGGCGGCCGTAGGGATTGACCATTCGCTCACGGCGGACTATCCTCTGGCAGTCCTGTTTGCAGCGGCGGTCGTCACTCTCTTGTCGTTCGGCCCCGCCTCCGTCCTCGCACAGCCGCCCACCACCGACACTATGCACGGAGCGTCTACTGAGTCGTTCACGGGCCCGGCCTGCGATGGGGAAGATGCCCTGATCACCATCACTTGGCGGGGCGTGCTCCACACCACTGCATTCGATGACGGCCGCTACCACATCACCGGCACCCTCCACGGCTGGTTCACCTGGGAACAGGGCGGCGAGACCTACTCCGGCCACTTCACACAATCGTTCGGAGAGAACGTCAACGGGAGGAACCACAACAACACCTTCACCCTCAACGGCGAGGGCTGGGGGACCGATGGCCGCAAGGTGCAGGTGAAGGACGTGGCCCACGTGGCCACAAATGCCAACGGCGAGACGGTGGTGGAGTTCGAGGCGTTCTCGGTGACCTGCCGCTAGCCGGGTGAGCAGACCGCGCCCGCCGCTGTCCCCGCAACGGGCACTCCCGGAGCGGGGCTGGGGGCCAAGCGGCCCGGGGGCGATCGCAGGACGGGGTTACGGCCCGACCTCATCCCGGTCCGGTCGGCAACCCCGGTCTTCCAGCCCGCCGCAGTTCGGGCCGGGGCGGACGTCGGTCGCCGCAGCTTGACAACCCTCCGCGGGAGGCTACCATGGGATACAACCTGGCCCTGGGGGTGGACCGATGCGCCTGCTGAAGCGACCAGAGGAGATCCGAGAGCTGCAGTCCCTCTACGCCGCGCCCCGTTTCTGGGACGGTCGCTATCTCACCTTCTGGTTCGAGACCGACGCCGACGTCCTGCGCGCCCTCCTCCCACCGCCCCTGGAGCCGGCCGGCGAGCCCCTGGCCACTGCCTGGATCGGCCAGGTGGGAGACTCCGACTGCGTCGGCGGCTTCCTGGGGGCCGCCCTCTTCCTGCGGGCCCGCTATGGCGATATCGAAGGCAACTACTGCCTGGCCATGCCCATGTCCACCGCCGAAGCAGTCACCTTCGGCCGGGAGCTCTACGGCGAGCCCAAGAAGCTGGCTGCCGTGTCCTTTCAGGTGCGGGGCGACGAGGTATCGGGCCAGGTGGAGCGCCGCGGCGCCGTCTTCATGCGCTTCCGAGCCACCCTGGGAGAGGAGCTGCCCGCGGGACGACGTCGCACCCGCATCTTCCACTTCAAATTCCTGCCCCGGCCGGACGGCCAGGGCTTCGACCACCCGCCCCTGCTGGTCCTGGTGCATTCCGATTTCGACACGAGGCTGGTCCGCCGCGCCCGGGGCGAGATCTCCCTCCTGGACTCCCCCTACGACCCGGTGGCCGATCTCCCCGTCCGCCGCATCACCCAGGCCACCTACGCCGAGGGTGACATCTACACCCGGGGCGAGGTCCTCTGCCAGGTCGACCCGGAGGCCTTCCTGCCCTACGCCTTCGCCAAAATGGACGACCTGCGGCTGACGGCCAGAGAGGCGGAGGAGCGACGCTCAGCGCTGCATCGCCGGGGCAGATGAGGAGAGGATGAGGATGGTGGGCGGTGCAGGACTCGAACCTGCGACCTCTTGCGTGTGAAGCAAGCGCTCTCCCACTGAGCTAACCGCCCGCTCCCGAGTTC
>VAPR01000744.1_pt1 | contig 19316 bp, 25 predicted proteins | sample 3380701 | NCBI WGS metagenome assembly VAPR01 (sample SAMN11536904, study PRJNA540576) | hot springs metagenome | isolation source: hot spring wet sediment | place: Spain: Lobios | collected 2014-01 | reverse complement strand
TCGCCAAGCCTGGTCAACGGCGCAGGGTTCAGGCCCCTGTCCCGAAGGGGTTCGTGGGTTCAAATCCCACCCCCCGCATCATGTCATAAACCTAATAATCGGTTTTTCAGTGATTGATTAGGTATACTGGTTAGGTATGAAGGGTTTGAGGGTTGTTGTAGACGAGTCCGCACTGCGTCTAGGGGTTGCTGGAGAATTTGCCGCAGAGCATGGTGGAGCTGTTCTGGTGCATCGGGCGTTGTTGAAGCATTTGCAGGAACGGGCTTTTTCAGGCGACTTGGCTGCTTTGGACGGGTTGAGGAGTTTGGTGGCTTCATACGGTGAGCGCGTGGAGTTTGTCGGAGAGGCTGGTGGAGACGGGTGGCGCGACGCTGTGCTTGAATACTGTAGGAGCAACCATGAAACACTGTTGACCGCTGACCCGCTCGTGGCAAGGGTCGCCGAATCCATGGGAGTTTCATACCGCTACATGGTTCCCGAGCCGCCGCTGCAGCTCGAGTCAGTTTTCTCAGGCGATGTGATGAGCCTTCATGTGAAGGAAGGGCTTGAGCCGAGGATTAAACGCGGCCACCCCGGCCGCTGGGTCTTCGAATCCATCAGAGACAAGCCCATGTCGAGGACGGAGATAGAGTCGCTTGTCTCCACAATCATGAAAACAGCTTTCGACGTTTTCGGCACAGAGGCCTTCGTCGAAATAGACAAGCCCGAGCTGACGATTCTCCAGCTCGGCCAGTTCAGGATAGTGATCACGCGGCCGCCGCTCTCGGATGGGATGGAGATGACTGTTGTCAAACCTGTTTTGAGGGTTCGGCTGGATGATTACAGACTTCCGTCCAAGGTTCTCGAGAGGCTTGAGAAACGGGCCGAGGGCATTTTGATAGCGGGTCCGCCGGGAATGGGGAAGTCGACCTTTGCCCAGGCCCTCGCCGAATACTATCGCAACATGCGTAAAGTCGTGAAGACTGTTGAGAGCCCGCGGGACCTCAACCTTCCGCCCGACATAACACAGTATTCTAAGAGCGCTGCAAAGGACGGGGAGATACACAACGTGTTGCTGCTCAGCAGACCCGACTACACGGTGTTTGACGAGATGCGTGAAGCACGGGACTTTGAGATGTACATTGACCTCCGTTACGCGGGCATCGGGATGATAGGCGTCATCCACGCCAGCACACCCATCGACGCACTCCACAGGATAGCGAACAGAGTTGACATAGGAATACTTCCCTCAATAGTAGATACACTCATCTTCATGGACAAGGGCCGTGTCGCAAGCATCCACACCCTCGAGGTTGTGGTCAAGGTGCCAGCAGGACTCAAGAGAGCCGACTTGGCGCGGCCTACTGTCGTAGTCAAAGATTTCTTAAACGACGAGCCTGTCTACGAACTCTATGTCTTCGGGGAACGCGTGTTCTTCGTACCCATAAAGGCATCTGAGGACCGTGGAGGCGAGCTTGCTGTTATGCGCCGCATAATTGGGAAGCATCTCTCTGACTTCAGCGTTGACAGGATAGGTGATAGGGTTGTAGTCTCCATCGGCACAGGCGAGATGAGAACCTACTTCAAGAAGTGTCAGAACAAGGTGCTGCGGATGGCTAAGCACATGGGGCTGGAGGTTGAGGTGGTTCCCAAGCAGGGCCCCGAAACTTGATGGAAAAGCCTCTCACACAATCTGAAGAAAGAGAAGAATACCTCTGCAACGTTTGCCACGGAATTGCGCGACTTTGCAAACTCAACACATGTCCCTTCTACCGCGGCCTACTTAGGCAAAACATAGCAGCCAAGCTCAGAGGCCGGGAGCTGGGCGGCCCCTCTCCGCCAACATTCCTGGTAGGAGAGAAGGGGTATCCACGTGTTGCACTGGGCTCAGCCGTGGTCTATGCAGACGACGTTAACCCGCTTCTGCTCGAGTCGCCTTCTAAGTGGCTGGAGTTCTCCGTCGACGAGCTGCTGCGTCTGCGTCTCTCCCTCTTCCTCGGCCTAACCATCAACCACGTCAAAACACCTACACATGCAAGAGGCCTCTTCACGGCGATGCAAGAGTCGGCGGCGTCCACCAAACCCGTTGAGATCGAGATAACCACAGCAGGCACGGTGAACACTCTACCAGGCTTCAGCATACGCACGGCGCCCTATGGGCCATCGGCCCGGATTGAAAAAGTAAAACTCGCAAGTAACGTCACCGTGCCCCGCAAGGTGGACAGCTACTTGAACGATCCCTACGTCAAAGCAGAGGAGGCCCTTACCAGTCTCTATAAAACTGGCCATGACGAATACTATCTCACACGGCTTTTCTCAGCAGGTCTACTCGGACTCGCAAGACAGAGAAAGCTGGTGCCGACGGAGTGGAGCATCACAGCCGTAGATGACATCCTCTCCAAACAATTGTATCAGCAGGTCAAACACTACAGCATCATAAACGAATATCGTGTCCACAGCTACTCTGCTGTGGAAAATTCCGCCACCATAATCCTCACTCCAACCCCCTGGATGTATGAGCTTCTCGAGGGCTGGCTAAAATATAGAAACAACCCACCATACAGCGACCACGAAATACTCAGGCCGAGAAAAACTTACGCGGAAAACACGGGGGGAGCATACTACGCCGTACGGCTCTCCCTGCTGAGACATCTTGCCGAGAGACGTGAACAGAGTGGCGCCATAGTGTTTTTCGAGATCAAGCCGGGATGGGTTCCGCTGGGTGTCTGGCGTTTCCGCGAAATCGTGAAGAAGGCTCTGGAACAACGGTGTGAACGTTTTCAGTCTCCTGACGAGGCTCTCGCCCATATCGAGCCACGTCTCTCTATCCCGCTACACGCTTACATCAAGCAAAGCAGCCTCATATCATTTCTAAGAAAACAGAGTACGATAGACATGCTTTAGCAAGGGCGTGCTCGTGCAACATAGATTTAAGGCGGGTTTGAATTGTCACAGCATGTCTTCTCCAATCAGATTAGAGGTTTTGCTTGCTCTGGTTGCTTTCCTCTGCCTTGGTTTAACAGATTTTTTACGTAAGAAGGGGGCGGCCGCTGGCGCAAATTCTTTCAGCTACCTGCTTGTTGAGACGGTTGTGCTTCTCGTGCTTCTCCCATTCGTGGCCACGGTGTACAGCGGAAAACTGACGCTGAGCCTCTCGGGAACATTACCCTACGCCATCCTCTCCGGCGTAACAATAACCGTCGCACTCTTCGCCATGTTATCAGGCCTATCAATTGGCGAGGGAAGCCTCGTAATCCCCATCTCAAGGCTAGGCCTAGCGCTTGCGACTTTGCTCAGCCTCTTTCTTCTCAACGAGTCAATCACCCTAACCAAGGTGCTGGGCATCGGGCTGGCGGTGGTCGCCGTCTTTCTCCTATCTAAATGATGTCCTCCAACGGTGTTTTGACGTACCAGCTGTGGCCGCATCTTGGGCAGTAGAGGCTCCACACTTTTCTGACATGCGAGTCGCTTGGCTTGGTGGGGATCGTTAACCGGTAGCCGCATTTTGGGCAGGTGTACTCGTCCTCTACGCTGGTCAAATCGGGGCCCTTGCGTCGAGCTTAACCCAATCAGGGTAGCTGTAGTTCTCTGCCCGGTAGTCGGGACGGTAGGGCTTAAGGTCTATCACAGGTGTGCCGTCAAACAGGTCGAGACCATTCACATACAATGTATTCCCCTCCCGCCTAACAAGCTTGACCAACGTAAGAGCTATCGGGTTGGGCCTCACAGGCGAGTCCGTCGAGAAAACACCCAGGGTCGGAAGCTCCTCCTCACGCATCCCCAGCCGCAGAAGCCGCCTCGGCTTCACCTTGAGAAGTGACCGGTGCTCTGGCTTCGACTTGTGGAAGACCGCGATGATGAATAAGTGGGTGTAATTCTCTACACCGTCCAGCGCCTCTTCATACTCCGGCAGTATCTCGACACGTCCCGGGACAGCACCGGCGTTCTGCTTCACGTACTCATCATCGAAGTCAACACGCACATAGCCGACAATCTTGAACTCCATCCACAATAACGCTTCTTTGCTTGATTTAAGTGTGTCACTTGTCTCTCATCTTCTCTATGTATTCCATGAGGGCTGTTGCGTTGTTGTGAAGTGTGTCCCTTGCAGAAAAGAGAAGCGTTACCGTGCCATGTCTCTGCTCGAGTTCAAGAATCATCTTGACAGCCTCAGGTTTTTGGCTAAGTTCCCTGAAATAACGCTGCTTAAACTCATCCCATCTCTCAGGCCTGTGACCAAACCATTTCCTCAGAGAACTTGTTGGCGCAACATCCTTCAGCCAAACATCCACAGCCGCGCGGTTTTTCTCCAGTCCACGAGGCCACAGCCTATCAACCAGCACCCTACATCCATCCTCCCGAGAAGGAGGCTCATACACACGCTTAACCCTAATCACGAAACACAGCACTACACATCTGTAAAAATCTTTTCCAACATACGTCAAAAGACCAAGTTCGCACATGTTCATCCATCAACTTGACATTTTCCTTCTCCCCGCATCATCAGAGTGAATCAGGAATACTTTTTTGTTAGCATCAGACATGTAGATGTTGGTGTGATGAATTGAGTTCCTCCGTTTATGATGTTTGGAGTTTGGCGGATGAATGGGGGCCTGAGAAGGTTGTTTTCGCCTATGATCCCGACACGGGAATGAGGGGCGTTCTGGTTATCGACAACACGGCCATCGGACCTGGGAAAGGCGGAATAAGGTTCACCCCAACCGTTACACCTGTTGAAGTGTTTCGGCTGGCCAGAGTTATGACCTGGAAATGCGCCCTCGCGGGTCTTCCCTTTGGCGGCGCAAAGGGCGGAATTATGGGTGACCCGAATAATGTGGACAGAGTGGCTTGGATGAGGTCTTTCGCCAAAGCGATTAAGCCCTACGTTCCGCTTCAATACGTGGCCGCCACAGACATGGGAACGACTGAGCTCGACATGGCTGTCTTCGCTCATGAGGTCGGTGATGTCAGAGCATGCACAGGCAAGCCCAGCGAAATGGGCGGGATACCGCATGAACTCGGAACAACGGGATACGGTGTCGCAGTGGCTACAGACCTTACACTTAGTATGCTCAACAAATTTGGCTCGATCAGCCTGAACCCACGGGAGGCAGCAGTGGCCATTCAGGGATTTGGAAACGTCGGCTCCTTCACAGCAAAGTTTCTCGACGAGCTTGGCTACAAAATTGTCGCTATATCAGACATCTCGGGATGCATACACGACCCCGAGGGACTCGACATACCCCACATCATGAGAGAGCTTCAAACAGTTGGTATGATAAGGAAACTTTCAAGATATGAAATACACCCCGCGGAAAAAATCTTCGATGTGAAGTCGGATGTCTTCATACCCGCGGCAACCTCTGACACAATTAACACCGAAACTGCGCCTAAGCTGATCAAAGCTGGAACAAAGTTGGTTATCGAGGCGGCCAACATACCCACCACATCCGAGGCAGAAAAAATGTTGGTTCAGAAAGGGGTTTGGGTAGTTCCCGACTTCGTAGTTAATGCTGGAGGAGTCATCGGCTCTTATGTCGAGTATAAAGGGGGAACAGAGAAAGAGGCCTTTGAACTCATAAACTACAAGATCAGCACAAACGTCAAACTCGTGGTAACACTCGCACAACAAAACGGCTCAACACCCAGAGAAATAGCTAAAGAAATCGCGAAAACACGGGTCAAAAGAGCCATGCTACTCCGCCGCGGAGCCATAGACGTGGCTCGAGAATATTTCGCACGACAGAAACAACTCTACGAGTTCATGATTCCAGACCTCAGAAACACAACGCATCCTTAAATAATCTGCAGCAAAAAGGACACCAGACGCCCTGGTAGCTCAGCCCGGTAGAGCGGCCGCCTCGTAAGCGGCAGGCCGAGGGTTCAAAGCCCTCCCAGGGCTATACCGTCGTAAATTTTTTGTTTAGCGGATCGTATACCTCGACTTTCTCAGGTGTCTTACTTGAGATAACCACACCCCTTTTTATCACATAGAGAGGTCTCTTCTGGAAGGCGAGTGCCTCCAGTTCGTCATATGCATCTAGGACAACTAGGTCGCCATAGGCTCCGACCTTTACTCCGTATTTCTCATCTATGCGTAGCGCCTTTGCGGCGTTGTATGTTATGAGGTTGAAGGATTTTCGCAGCTCTTGATGAGACATCATCTGAGCGACGTGAACAGCCATAAACAATACCTGAACCATGTCGCCCCTGCCGAGCGGATACCACGGATCCATAATGCAGTCATGACCCAAGGCCACGTTTACACCATTAGCGAGCAGCTCTTTCACACGAGTCATTCCTCTTCTTTTTGGATAGGTGTCGAACCTCCCTTGTAAATGGATGTTGATCAACGGGTTATCAACGACAGTCACACCTGCTCTTCTAAGCAGTCGATACAGCTTCGCCGCATAGGCATCGTTGTAGGAATGCATAGCAGTACAATGACCCGCCGTCGCCCTGCCAATGTATCCATTCTTTATTGCGTAAGAAGCTACCACTTCGAGAAAACGGGACTGCTCGTCATCTGTTTCATCTACGTGTCCATCGATGTCTCGGTCATACTTCTTCGCTATCTCGAAAGCCAGTTCAATAGACTTAACACCATCTTCTCGTGTAAACTCGATGTGGGGTATCATACCTACGTTATCTACGCCCATTTCCACGGCCTTTTCAAGAAGCTCCGAGTTAATCGGGTCAGTTAAGATACCATCTTGGGGGAAAGCTGTAACCTGTACATCCACCAGACCCTTGTAGATTCTCTTAATCTCTAATAGGCCTCTTACTGTTGTTAATGTGGAGTCAGTTACATCAGCATGGGTACGGATATAGGTTGTACCGTGTGAAATCATTAGATTCAGAGAACGTCGTGCGCGTTCAACTATGTCATCCACCGTTAGCCTTTTCTTACTAAGCTAAGGTATCTCAACGGTCCATTCGCAACGGTTTTGGCTGAAGCTATTCATGAGGCGGTCAAGGAAAGAGGAGGAATTGAGCTGCGGAGCATTATTGCTCAAGCCATTCACATGGGCGACGAGTGTCACAACAGAAACATGGCGTCAACCTCCCTCTTTTTCAGAGAATTAGCACCATACATAGCGCGAGTAACAGACCCGAAGACTGCTCATGATATCTTCAACACTATCAACGCGAACAACCTCTTTTTCCTTAACCTAGCCATGGCCTCATGCAAGCTGATGGCCGACAGGGCCCACAACGTTAAGCACAGCACCATCGTTACGACTATTTCGAGAAACGGCACGGATGTGGGGATTAGGGTTAGCGGACTGGGCGATACATGGTTTACTGCTCCCGCACCCGTGCCAAGGGGTCTTTATTTTCCCGGATTCTCCGAAAGCGACTCTAACCCTGACATAGGGGACAGCACTATAACCGAGACAGCCGGGCTTGGTGCAGCAGCCATGGCCGCCAGCCCAGCCATCGTCAAATTTATCGGCGGCGACGTCAAACAAGCTCTGGAAATAACCAACCGCATGGCCCGCATATGTTACGGGCGGCATAGATACTTCACCATCCCGTACTTGGATTTTGAAGGTACCCCTGTGGGTGTGGATATTCGACGAGTTCTACGGCTGGGGTTGCCGCCGGTGGCCGACACAGGCATAGCCCATAGAAACGCTGGTGTGGGCCAAATTGGTGCGGGGATCGTGGAGATACCTATTGAGCCGTTTAAGCAAGCTCTCCGCAAATACGCCGAAGTTTACGGGATTTAGTTGTCGAGTTGCTCTGAGAAAATAGGGTTAAAATCTGGATGTTTTTTTATTTCTCGGGTTGAGTCAGGATTCTGCGCGTGTTCACGTGATTCCGCTGCGTGATGCTTGGAAGGCTTCGAGGCTTAGGAGAGCTGATGCGGCGGTGCGGTTGGTCAAGGAGTATGCGATGAGACACGGGAAAGCCTCTGTGGTCAAGATATCGCCTAAGGTCAATGAACTGCTGTGGACGGATAGCCGTCAAAACCCTCCGCGGAGGATACGTGTTGTTCTCGAGAAGGAGGACGAGGATACGGTTTTTGTTAGGCTTGAGAACGAGCCCGCGGCGGAGGAGAAGGAGTAGCGGAGCTTGTTATGGAGATTAGGCTGGAGACGGTGCTCGGCTCCGCTGAGGTTGGCTTGTTTGCCCTTCCCACAGAGCGTTACGTTATTCTCTCAAAGGAGATAAATCCGTCGAAGGTCAGAGTCTTTAAACAAGTCCTGAACGCCGAGCCTATACTAACTTCTTTGGCCGGGAGCATTTTGGTTTCCCCCTTTGCAGCAGGCAACTCTAATGGCCTGCTTGTCTCGAAGCTTGTTTTGGATGAGGAGCTGGATAAGGTGAGGGAGGCTTTTCCCGACCTGACTATAAAACGCTTGGACACAAAGTATACGGCGGTGGGTAACCTCATTATCTGCAACGACCGGGGGGCCGTGGTAAGCTCTTTGCTGGGTAAAAATGTTGCCAGGGTCGTTGCAGATGTTTTGGGCACGGAAACCGTTTCATCCACTATAGCCAACAGGTCTTATGTTGGGTCGCTAGTCGCCGCGACAAACGTTGGGGCGCTGGTTTACGTCGATGCCGAGGATGATGAGCTGAAGCTCGTGGAAGATGTGCTGCATGTCCAAACTGCGACGGGGACAGTTAACGGCGGTGTGCTTTTTCCACGTAGCGGGATAGCGGCCAACTCCAAAGGCGCAGTGGTAGGCGCACTGACTACCGGGCCAGAGCTAATGACCATCTCAAGAGTTTTCCAGAGATAATTATCCTGTTTGATAACGTTATAAGGGGCTTGTGTGAATCTGTTTCCAGACATGTCGGAGGCCGAGGTCGCCCAAGCGCTTGAGGAGCTTCAGCTGCTTGAACGTCTTGTCGCAGACCTTCAGGCGCGGATTCTTGCGCTGCAGAGGTCTGTGTCAGAGCATGAAGAAGCTGTCAAACTAATCGAGGAGATTCGTAAGTCGGGAGGAAACATGAGGATTCTCGTGCCCATCGGTGCGGGGACATTCGCGGAGGCAAGCCTTCAATCTGTCGAAAAAGTGACTGTGAGCTTAGGTGCCGGCGTATATGCCGTGAAAGCTCTCGAGGACACCCAGCAGCTCTTGACCAAGAGAAACCAGGCCTTGCAGGCTTATGTCGATGCATTATCTAAGAGACTATCTGAGTACGCGGCGCGAGCCGATGAGCTGCGCAGGTTTTTGAACAGTGTTTTGGCCGCGCAGCAGCGTCAAGGGTAGTAGGCTTTGCTCAAAACGGTCGCGAAAATCTTCTCGTCTTTCATCGACACCGTTAAGACTGCGAAGCCTTCGTCCAAGGAGGTTGAGAATGTCTTGTCAGATTTTTACCTACAGCTTGTTGCGGCTGATGTGGCTGTGGAGACTGCTGACGCTATTGTGAATAGCCTGAGGCATAGTTTATTGGAGATGGATGTTCCACGGTTTGGGGATAGGGAAACTGTGTTGAAGGAGGCTTTGAAAAAGTCGGTCACGTCTCTTATCAAGGTCGCTGATGTCGACCTTGTTCTGAAACGTGTTGACGAGGCTAGGAAACAGGGTAGGCCTACGGTTATTCTTTTCGTGGGCCCCAACGGCTCAGGTAAAACCACCACGGTTGTGAAAATCGCCCACTATCTGAGGAAGAGAGGGTACTCGGTGATTCTTGCTTCGGCAGACACCTTCAGGGCTGGTGCCATCGAGCAGCTGGAGACTCTCGGGCAGCGGGCTGGTTTCATGGTTGTTAGCCAGGGCTATGGCGCAGACCCAGCGGCGGTCGCGGTTGATGCTTTGAACAAAGCCCTGAACATGCGTGTCAACGTGGTTTTAATCGATACAGCAGGGAGAACGGAGGTGGACCGTGGACTGCTCGAGGAGATGCGGAAGCTTAAACGGGTTGTTAAACCAGATTTCGTCATCTACACGGGTGATGCTTTGGCCGGAAACGCTGCTGTCCAGCAGGCGAAGATGTTTGATGAAGTGGTTGGCATCGACTATGTTATCCTATCCAAAGTGGACGCCGACGCTAAAGGCGGTTCAGCCATATCCATTTCTCATTCGACTGGAAAACCTCTTCTCTTCCTCGGCGTGGGGCAGGAGCTCGACGACCTCGTGGACAAGCCGGCGGAAAAGCTGCTCGAGGCGCTGGGGTTCGCCTAACGTTTATTTTAGAGGCCGTGGCCCTTATAGCAGATGGAGACTCTGAGGAAAATACTGCGTGTGAAAGAGGGGAAAGGGCCCTCGCCGACCTTCACCGAGCCCCAGCTCGCATACATGATTTTCCTGATAGGTTCGGAGCCTTATATCGGTCGTAAGAGGCTAAAGGAGCTTCTCCAACTGGGTGAAGGGTCTGTGAGAACCATGGTCTCGCGGCTTATGAAGATGGGGCTCGCCATCTCTACACGTAGCGGTGTCGCGTTGACTGACAAGGGGAGAGATGTTTACGAGAAGTTGAGGAAACGCGTCTCTCCTTTGAGGAAAGTCTTCTTCAAGATGCCGTGGGACGCTCCTGCGAACTATGGCGTCGTTGTGAAGGGCTTGGCTGATAGAATTTCCACGGGTGTTGAAGAGAGGGATGAGGCGGTGCGTCACGGTGCCTCTGCGGCTATGGTTTTGACCTTTCTCAGCGACGGTGTTCACATGCCACGTGTTAGCAATCTGAGCGTAGAGAGGCCCGAGTTCGCTGAACAGGTGAAGTCGTTTTTCAAACCAGATGTTGGAGACGTGATAATTATAGCTGGTGCAGAGGATGAGCCCAAGGCCATGTACTCGGCCCTTGCAGCAGCTCTGAAAATCCTGCTCGGAAAAAGATAAAAACCCAGCCATTCTACGTCCCTTATGACCAGAAGCTCAAGGATATCCGGTTTCTATACACTTAAGCCAGAGGATAGGCTTGAGGTTGTAGCCGAATTTGCCTCCCTCACCGAGGAGGAGAAGAAGCTGATTTCCTCATGCGGCCTCGACATCGCGACCGCGAGCAGAATGATTGAAAATGTGGTCGGTGTCTTCCCTTTACCCCTCGGTATAGCAGCCAACTTTCTCATCAACGGTCGAGATTATCTTGTTCCGATGGCTATTGAGGAGCCGTCTGTCGTGGCTGCTGCATCCAACGCGGCGAAAATGGCCCGCGAAGGCGGGGGGATTTTCTCTTTTCAGCCCAGCCAGCTCATGATTGGTCAGGTGCAGCTCGTCGAGGTTAGTAACCCGTATTTGGCTAAGATGGAGATTTTGAGGAATAGGGATGAGATTCTTGCACGTGCGAATGAGTGTGACCCCGTTTTGGTTAACTTGGGGGGAGGGGCAAAAGATGTGGAGGCGCGCGTTCTCGATACATCTTTGGGCCCGATGGTGGTTGTGCATCTTATCGTGGATGTCAAAGACGCTATGGGAGCTAACGCCGTAAACACCATGGCAGAAAATGTTGCACCTTTCCTCGCACGTCTATCGGGAGGCAAATTCCGCCTCCGCATAATCTCCAACCTCGCAGACAAACGTATCGCACGAGCTTACACAAAGATCCCCGCTGGAGCAGTTGGAGGCGTCGAGGTGGCCCACGGAATAGTGGAGGCCTATCATTTCGCCAAAGCCGACCCCTATAGAGCCGCCACACACAACAAAGGCATCATGAACGGCATAGACGCGGTGGCTATTGCCACGGGGAATGACTGGAGAGCCATCGAAGCGGGGGCCCATGCTTACGCGGCGAGAAACGGGCGATACGAACCGTTGACAGTTTGGGAGCAGACACCAGACGGAGACCTATATGGCGCCATCGAGCTACCTCTCGCGGTAGGCATAGTGGGTGGAGCAGTAAGGACAAACCCCGTGGCTAAGACGTGTCTCAAAATTCTAGGCATCAAGTCGGCTCGCGAGCTTGCGGAGGTTATGGCGGCTGTCGGGCTTGTTCAGAACCTCGCGGCCCTTAGGGCGCTGGCGGCTGAGGGCATACAGGCAGGTCACATGAGCCTTCACGCCAAAAACATCGCCGTCATGGCGGGCGCGGTCGGCGAGGAAATAGACCTCGTAGCAGAGGAGATGGTTCGCCAGAAAACCATACGTGTCGACAAGGCTGAGGAAATTTTAGCTGAGCTTAGGAGCCGTCGCGGCCAAGTGCCCTCCGCCACTCCTCGGCGTTAAATCTCTTCTCCATCCTCTCCATCTCCTTCTCAAGAGCTTTTTCGAGGTCTACGCCAAACCTGTTAGCCAACTGGACAAACAGGGTTAGAGACTGTGCGAACTCGCTGTCGATGTCTTCTCCCGGCGTGGAATGGCCCAGCCCACTCCGCTTATAGCCCTCCTTCTCCAGAATAAACCGACCAATCTCAGTGATCTCCTCGATGAGGTGGGCGTAGATAAGAGATTCTCTGAAACAGTCCCAGCCCCGCGTCTTCTCAAACTCCTCAACTTTTTTCTGAAGCTCGGCAAGCCTCATGTCACAACCCTATAGAAAGAGCTGTATATGAGGTACGCCGTCGACGTAGATAACTGATTTTTCTGTTGCGTATCCGAACTTGACCGCGGCCTTGACCGCGTTCTCGCCCAGCAGGTTGATAATGGTGCCCATTTTGAAGTAATCTTCGAGGTCTGTGTCCACAACCAAGACACCTTTGTAAAAAGATTCCTGCACCTCCACGGATACACCTGTCGAGAGCCGCAGCCTTTTACCCAAGAGCGTCTCATCACATATGGCTATTACCACTTCACCTGTTTTGGAGCGATGTGTCTTCACCCAGCATCGTCTGCCTTCAGCGGCGTTTGTGGACAGGTTCCCTCACTGATTAACAGTCGGATGATCACTATATAGCCGTTGTGGCACGCTATACTCTTCTTACGGGGCTTTTGGCTCCGCAGGCATCGCAGACGAGGAACCTGAACCTCTTCTCGCTCACTATGCGAGTGTCTATGCCGTTGCAGACTGGGCAGCGGACAAATTCTTTGATGTAGAGGTTGATGAGTCGCTTGGCCTCTTCATGCGTAATCTTCCCCTGTATCACAAGCTTGTCATCCGACACGGCGCCTGCACGGCCAGTCTCTTTGAGCAGAAACCTCGCCAAATGGGCGGGCTCTCTGTTAAGCATCTTCGCCACCTGCCCGAGATTGGTGAAATACGTGTTCTTGGCATCTATGACTAGGTTGGGGGTTATATCGAGCACTCTGTCGCCGGCCGCGGCCGATGAGTCTCTCGTAACACGTGAGAGAACGTTTTCGAGGAGCATTTCGTAGAATTCTTTGCTTCTCAGGTCGAGGGCCATACCGGTTACTTTGGCGGTTTGCAGTTAAAAAGGATTAAAACCTGGTTCTCTGCTCTTGTTCAGGTTTGACTGAGCCTTTTCATGTGAAAGATTTGTCACTGGCTGAGACGGGGGCCAAACAAATAATGCTAGCGGAATCGATGATGCCTGTCCTCGCAGTGTTGAGGAGAAGGTACGCAGATGAAAAGCCCTTTGAGGGATTCAGGGTATCGATGTGTCTACATGTGACTAAGGAGACAGCGGTTCTTTGCCGTGTTCTTCGAGAGGGAGGTGCAAAAGTTGCCTTGTGCGCCTCGAACCCTCTAAGCACGCAGGATGATGTCGCCGCCGCGCTGGCTGTGGAAGGCTTCAACGTCTATGCTTTCAGAGGGATGTCGCCACAGGAATACTACCGAGCGATTGGAAACGCTCTGTCACATGGGCCTCAACTGCTGGTTGACGACGGAGCAGACCTCATCACATCCTTGCACAGACTCATGCACGGGATGGAGGATGAAAATTTGGAGGAGGTGAGAAAGGGGTTGGATGGAGCGGGTGTTCCCCGTGTTTTGGGTGCGACTGAGGAAACGACAACGGGTGTCACGAGGCTGAGGGCCCTTGATGAAGACGGGTTGCTCGCCTTCCCCATCATCGCTGTAAACGACGCATTATCCAAGAGTCTCTTCGACAACCCGCTGGGAACGGGGCAGTCAGCCCTCGACGGGGTTTTGAGGGCCACGAACCTTCTGCTCGCCGGTAAAACAGTCGTCGTCGCTGGATTTGGGAGGGTCGGCTCCGGTATCGCCGAGAGAGCGAGAGGGATGGGGGCACGGGTTGTGGTCGTTGAACCTGACCCGATAAAAGCGCTTCAAGCATACATGAACGGCTTCACAGTTACATCCATGTCAAAAGCATCAGAGATAGGCGATGTCTTCATCACGGCAACAGGCAACATAGACGTGCTCAGGGCCGAACACTTCGAGAAAATGAAGGATGGCGCATTCCTCGCCAACGCAGGCCACATGGATGTGGAGATAAACAAACAAGATCTTCAACAGCTCGCTGTCTCCGTCGAAACTATCCGCGAAAACGTTAAGCTTTACCGGCTGAGAAACGGCCGCAAACTCTTCCTACTAGCTGAAGGAAGACTCGTGAACCTCGTCTGCGCAGAAGGACACCCCTCGGAGGTCATGGACCTCTCCTTCTCACTACAGGCAGAATCTCTCCGCTACCTCATACAAAACGCTGAAAAACTCGGAAAACATGTCTACGTCGTCCCACGCGAAATAGACGAGGCGGTTGCGTCGCTAAAGCTCAGCGCTTTCGGCGTAGAGCTGGAGAAGCTCACTCCGCGGCAGCTTGAATACATGAGGAGCTGGATAGCTGGAACTTGAGAAGAATCGGCCCACAAATCTATTTCCTCGAGCTTAAAACCGCTGGAGAGGGTTTAGATGCTGTTCTACGTGAGTTAAGGCTTGTTGGTGAATCGGGTGGGGAACGTGTTTTCCGCGGCGACGAGAAAACAATTCTCCGCAGTTTCCTGAAATTCTGCAAGGATGTGGACATCCTCGTCACATGGAGCGGAGAATCATTTGCACTCCCTCTCTTAACAGCAAAAATCATCAAAAAGAAGCTTGACCCCGCCCCATTATATGAAACATATCATCTTGACCTGAAAACATTCTTTGAAAAAATTTTCTCCACCAGCGTATCGGATGTTTCGCAGGCAGCCTCTATTCTCGGGCTGAGGAAAAGAAAAGGGACGATGGAAAACATGAGAGCTGTTTTCATCGCTTTGCGTAGTGTTCTCCGTGTTACGAGGCCGGAGCTCGCTCTTTAGTACCATTTGTTTTTTAGTCCTATGAGGTAGGCAAAGCTGTTTGTGGCTATGTGCATGAAGATTGTGAAGAGAAAGAGGGATGCGAGGGTTGCGTTATCCATCCAAGGTGGCAGTCCGTGGAAAAGATGTATTAGCAAAAGGGCTGAGGCGAGGAAACTTAGCTGGTCAAGCACGGGCGCGGGGCTACCTGTCTTCAGCCCCATACGCCTCTTAACAAAAGCACCGCCCACATCTCCCAGCAAAGCCCCCAGAGAAAGTAGAAAAACCTCTAACAAGCCGAACAACCAACTCCAGAGAAACCTCATGACAAACCCAACCAGAAAACCGGCCAAAACACCTACAACAAATCCCTCAATGGTTTTACCATCACCAAAAATCCTACGACCATCGATAAACACGCGCCCACAGTCGATGGGCCTCGTTTTCCTCAAAACTTTCGTGGCAACAACCGGCGAAGCGTTAGCCACGTATGCGGGAAAAATGTATGCAAGCCCCATCAAGAAACTCGTCGCATCCATCAACGTCAAAAACCAGCGGCTTAAATTAAAGTTCATCAATTGTTTTTCCAAGAGCGTTATATACAGGAGGGCCTGATCTGCTTTAGCCAATATGGTTGAACTCAGTCTCTACAGCTACGGGCCACGAACCTCGGTTAGTTTCGACTGTAGAATCATCGATGTCGACCCAGACATTTTCATAGCTGTCGAGGGGGTTGGGACATTTGAGGGAGTTTCCGTCGAGAGGAAGATTCAGAGCCTCCTCTCGGCTGGCAAAGACCCTGCCAAGACGGCTGCCAAAGTCCACAGAGAATCTACTCAGAGAGGCCATGCCTCAATCACAACCAGTCTCTCGCTTCAGCTTGAGGTGCGTGAATGTAGCCGCGCCCTCTCCATGCTGCTAGTCGCACCACCCTTCGGCTCATATCTGCAAGAATCACAGAGAAGAGCAATCGTAACACATTCATCAATCATAACACCACGGTTCATATCAGAACATCACAGGAGATTGTTCGAGGAAACGGCACACCGCCTCGTCGACGGCTACAAACAGCTCACCGAAAACGGAGTAACACTCGAGGACGCGCGCTACATCCTACCAATATGCACCAAAACATCGCTCTACATCAGCTGCACCCTCGAAACCTATGTAGCTTTTCTCCAGCTCGGCGATGAAAGGCTTAGACAATATTTGCCCCAAGAGGTTCACGAGTTTGCTGAAAAATTCCATTCTCTGGCGAAAAATGTTGCCCCGATAATGGTTGAAGCACGTCTCACGGTTAAACATCGGTTAGTAACCTACCCCTATCCTAACCCATTCAAACCATCTGACCCGTTTTTCACGAAACTTCTTGAAGGGAGAGAACCTGATGAACCTTCGCTCCTCTCTCTGCAGAATCTCCTGACCGACAAGCTGCCTCAGGATGTTTTTGCTTCACGTTTGAAAGAAGTGGCTGACACAGTTAACCCGTTAATCAACGCCGTCACACTCGAGCCCCTCTCCCTCGTCGCATATCACCAAGCCATCAGACACCGCACCGTGCCAACAGCAGTCGAGTCAATATACACAGCAGCCGAAAGAGCTCTCAAGAACCATGAGAAAAACATCATAATCCCGCCCGATGTCAAAACAAATCCACGAAACATGAAGCTTTTCGCAGAGCTATGCGGGGAGGCTCTCGAATGCTACGATAGGCTTGTCAGGGACGGCTGCAGATTAGGCGACGCCGTCCTTATTCTTCCACAGGCTCTGAGGCTCTATGCCGTGAGAGCGTATAATGGATTCAATTTGCTGTATCCCTCCGGGTTCGTGGCAACGCGAACATGCAGCTACGCACAGTGGGAGGAACGGGGCATAGCCTACAAGATTCTCCACGAGGTTGTCAAGAAGGCTCCCGTGCTTGAGGCGATTATAGGTGAGAAGTGTCGACAGCTGGGTTACTGTCCTGAAAAGATGTGGTGTCCGATAATCCTAAAGTATCACAAATACTCTGATGAACTGCATCAGAGGATGCAGAGGTCTTGAGCAGAGAACGTTTGAAGAAAATTGAGATAAGCGGCCCCGGCATCAACTTCGACTACGCCCATTTTCTACCCAGCTCACCAAAGTGCAGCGTCCTACACGGCCACTCTTCAACAGTTTCCGTAACGGTAGTTGGCCGGGTGGTCGACGGCGTGGTTGTTGAGTTTGGCGAACTCAAAAAAGTGGTTAAGAAAGTCGTTGACGGGATGGACCATAAACTCATCGTATGCAGAAAATACCTTACACACTTGGAAGATGGTAAGGTCAAGGTTGCTTTCGACGGCATAGGGGGCCATTATGAATTCATACTTCCAATCAACTCGGTCTACGTCATAGAATCCGATTCAACGGTTGAGAACATTTCCGAACATATTGCGGTGAGGCTTAGGGAGTTGCTGCCTCCGAATGTCCAGAGAATACATGTCAGGATGAGTGAGGGATTCGGAAAATACGCCACCTCGTCGATATGAAGGTTGTGGCGCTTGTTTCCGGCGGCCTCGACTCCACAGTTATGCTGTGGAAGCTGCGCAGCGAGGGGCATTCTATTGTGCCCTTGACTTTGCTGACTTTTCGGAGAAACCCTAGGGAGATCGAGGCGGCCAAGAAAATCTCGGTAGTTGCGAGTGGCCGCGAGCCTATTGTGTATGACGTGAGCTTTCTCCGCGAGTTGTTTGACTATCCGCAGCACATCAAGGAGCGGGTGTTCCAACAGTTTCCCACCCTGCCCAACATCGTCATCCCCTATCGTAACATCATCTTCTACTCGGTCGCGGCGTACGTGGCTTGCCTCGAAGAGGCTGATGCAATAGCTGGTGGCCACACCCGCGAAGATGTAGAGCGCATACCCGACGTCGGAAAAGAGTTTTTCACCGAGCTGGAGAACATCCTCAACAAGTACACACCGTTTCACAGGATCAAAATTTTGACACCCGTTGCCGGTCTCATGAAAGCTGAGATAATTAGGCTAGGCATTGAACTCGGTGCCCCGCTCCAGGAAACGTGGAGCTGTTGGTCAGTTTTTGAGAAACATTGCGGCAAATGCCCCGGCTGCGTATCGAGGAGGGAGGTTTTCAAATCCGTTGGGCTCGAGGACCGGACCGAGTATCTGGAGGGATAGCGTTTTTAGCTACATTTTTTAGCCATGCCTGGGGGATGGTGTCTCTAACTGTTGTTTACGCCGGTAAACGTTCTGAGGCTGTTGCCGCAGCCGAGAGGCTCAGAAAAATTCTTCCAAAACATTTTGACAATTGGAGGGTGTTCTCGTTATCGGAGTTTGAGGAATATGTTCAGGAGCCTGCTGGCGATGTTTTGATGATACTGGGGGGAGACGGCACCGTTCTCAGGGCGACGAGGCGCATAAGGTCCCCGAATGTTAAAGTTGTAGGCGTAAATTTTGGTAGAGCAGGGTTCCTTTGCGTGGTTGAGCCCATGGAGCTGGAAAATGCCCTGGAAAAAATCGCATCAGAAGATTATCACGTGGAAGAGATTATGAGGCTATCGCTCTATGTCGACGACAAATATGTCGGAGACTCGTTAAACGAAATCTACGTTTCCTCCACTAGGCCTGGGACTGTGATAGAGTATCGCGTTCACCAGAATGAGCTGCTCGCTTCAGATGTTGCCGACGGAGTAATTTTATCGACGCCTGTGGGTTCGACGGCCTATGCCTTTTCCAGCGGGGGGCCGATAGTTGATGAGAGGCTGGAGACTGTTGTTGTCGTGCCAATGGCCTCTATGACAAACCTTAGATCTATGGTTCTCTCGATAGACACACCCGTACGGGTTTCCGTTGTTAAGGGGCGTGCACAGGCTCTAATAGATGGACACACGGCCACACCTGTTGAGAAGGGGGAGGTTAGGGTTGAGAAGTCCCCCCGCAGCCTGTCCATGATATCCTTCGACCAGAGACGACTGTTTAGTAGAAGGCTGAGGAAAAGGCTGTATGGCAGGCCGTAGAGTCTTCGTTCTCGACACAACGGCTCTTCTGTCGGCGCAGTTTGAGCCGGGGCCAGCTGAGCTTGTCACCGTGCAGGAGGCTGTGGACGAGGTTATGTATGGGGGGCTTGCTCCGCAGAGAGTTTTCACAGCCTTGTCCACCAAAGCAGTCAAACTCAAAAAACCCTCTCTCCAAGCCATTAAACACGTTGAAGAAATTGCGCGTAAAACAGGGGACTTGCCCAAACTCTCTAAAACCGATTTGGCTCTTCTTGCTCTCGCCTATGAGGAGAGTGCAGGCGGAGCAGAGGTGGTTGTCGTGACAGATGA
>VAPR01000743.1_pt1 | contig 19359 bp, 20 predicted proteins | sample 3380701 | NCBI WGS metagenome assembly VAPR01 (sample SAMN11536904, study PRJNA540576) | hot springs metagenome | isolation source: hot spring wet sediment | place: Spain: Lobios | collected 2014-01 | reverse complement strand
AAGGAGCGTAGGCGATCATGGAGGACGGCATGAGAGAGAGGACGAGCACACTCACGACGATCGAGTCGGAAGTCAGACATCAGATCGTCGAGCTGGAGACGGTCACGGTCCGTTTCGCCGGAGACTCCGGCGATGGGATTCAGCTGACGGGGACGCTCTTCACGAACACGACGGCTCTAGTGGGGAACGACTTGGGAACATTCCCCGACTATCCGGCGGAGATTCGCGCGCCAGCGGGGACGTTGCCCGGCGTGAGCGCCTATCAGATCTGCTTCAGCAGTCAGGACATTCGAACACCTGGGGATCAGCCCGACGTCCTGGTCGCGTTCAATCCGGCGGCGCTTAAGGTGCACCTGCCGGATTTACCCGAGGGCGGGATGATCCTCGTCAACGTGGATGCCTTCACCGAGTACAACCTGAAGAAGGCGGGCTACACGAGCAATCCGCTGGAGGATGGTTCGCTGGCGAAGTATCGGGTCTACAAGGTCCCGATGACGACGGCCACCTTGAGCGCGTTGCGCGAGATTGATCTGCCGGCCAAGGACAAGGAGCGGTGCAAGAACTTCTGGGCGCTCGGACTGGTCTATTGGCTCTTCGATCGGCCGCTGGAGCCGACGCTGCGCTGGATCGAAGAGCGGTTCAAGAAGAATCCGGCGATCGCGCAAGCCAATGCGACGGCGCTGCGCGCGGGCTACGCCTATGGGGATGCGGCGGAGATGTTCACCGTCCATTATCGCGTGCGGCGCGCGCAGATCGCGCCGGGCGTCTATCGGAAGATCACGGGCAACGAGGCGTTGGCGCTCGGATTGATCGCGGCTTCGCAACTGGCCGGACGTCCACTCTTTTATGCGAGCTATCCGATCACGCCGGCGAGCGACATCCTGCATGAGCTGGCCATTCACAAGAACTTCGGCGTGCGCACGTTTCAGGCCGAGGACGAGATCGCCGCGATGTGCGCGGCCATCGGCGCGGCGTTCGCCGGATATCTCGGCGCGACGGGCACCAGCGGCCCGGGCATGTGCTTGAAGTCGGAGGCGATCAATCTGGCCGTGATGACGGAGCTGCCCGTCGTCATCTGCGACATTCAGCGCGCTGGGCCCAGCACGGGCATGCCCACCAAGACCGAGCAGGGCGATCTGCTCCAGGCTTTGTTCGGACGCAACAGCGAGAGTCCTGTGGCCGTCGTCGCGCCCGCGACGCCCGCTGATTGTTTCTACATGGCCATCGAGGCGTTCCGCATCGCCACCAAGTACATGACGCCGGTGATCCTGCTCTCGGACGGGTATCTCGCCAATGGGGCGGAGCCGTGGAAGCTCCCTTCGGTCGAGGAGCTGCCGAAGATCGAGATTCGGTTCCGCACGGATCCGAATGGATTCTACCCGTACTTGAGAGATCCGGAGACGCTGGCGCGCCCGTGGGCGATCCCGGGCACGCCCGGACTCGAGCATCGCATCGGAGGCCTGGAGAAGCAGCACATCACGGGGAACGTGAGCTACGATCCGAAGAATCACGAGCTCATGGTGAAATTGCGCGCCGAGAAGATCGCCCGTATCGCCGAGGACATCCCGCTGCTGGAGGTCTTTGGGGAGCCGGAGGGCAAGGTGCTCGTCGTGGGGTGGGGGAGCACCTATGGCGCCATCACCTCCGCCGTGGAGCATTGGCAGCGCAAGGGCGCGCCGGTCTCGAGTATTCATCTGCGGTATCTGAACCCCTTCCCGCGAAACTTGGGGGAGATTCTCCCTCGGTTCGAGAAAATCCTCGTCCCGGAACTGAATCTGGGGCAATTGGCACTGCTGCTGCGCGGCCGCTACCTGGTGGATGCCATCCCGTTCTCGAAGGTGCAGGGGCGGCCGTTTAAGATCAGCGAGATCATTGATCGCATTGGAGAGTTGCTATGACGCATGGTGGCGATGGACAGGGGACGGTCGTGAAGTTGACGAAGAAGGACTTCGTCTCGGATCAGGAGGTCCGGTGGTGTCCGGGATGCGGCGATTACGCCATCCTGGCGCAGATGCAAAAGGTCTTGCCCGAGCTGGGCATTCCGCGCGAGAAATTCGTCTTCGTCTCCGGCATCGGCTGCAGCAGTCGTTTCCCCTACTACATGAACACTTATGGCTTCCATGGGATTCACGGGCGCGCGCCGGCCATCGCGACGGGGATCAAGGTCTGCAATCCCGATCTCTCGGTGTGGGTCGTCACCGGCGATGGGGACGGATTGAGCATTGGGGGGAATCATCTGCTCCACGCCATGCGCCGGAACGTGGACATCAAGATCGTCCTCTTCAACAACCGCATTTATGGGTTGACCAAGGGGCAATATTCTCCCACTTCGGAGTTCGGCAAGAAGACGAAGTCCTCGCCGATGGGCACGGTCGAGATGCCGGTGAATCCCATCTGTCTGGCGCTGGCGGCCGAGGCGACGTTCGTCGCGCGTTCGGTGGACCGGCATACGGATCACCTGGCTTATGTCCTGGAGCGCGCGGCTCGGCATAAGGGGGTCGCCTTCGTCGAAGTCTTTCAAAATTGCAATATCTTCAACGACGGCGCGTTCGAGCCCTTCGCGGATCGCTCGGTGAAAGAGGATCGCATGGTGGTGCTCGAGCATGGGAAGCCCCTCATCTTCGGGAAGAATCGGGAGAAGGGGATTCGTCTGAACGGCACGACGCTGGAGGTGGTCACCCTCGGTGATGGGATCACGGAATCGGACTTGCTCGTGCACGATGAGAAGCGACCGGATCCAGCCATCGCGTTCCTGCTCGCCCGAATGGACTATCCCGAGTATCCGGTGCCGGTCGGCGTCTTCCGCGCCGTGGAGAAGCCGACCTACGATGAGTTGGTCAACGCGCAGATCGAGACGGCCATCGCCGAGCGCGGGCCTGGGAGTTTGGAGAAGCTTCTGCGCAGCGGTGACATTTGGGTGATCGAGTGATCCTCGATGGGGAGATGGCGCGATGCGCTGTCCGAGCTGTGGTCACGAGAACCTGCCGGGCGTGGAAGTCTGCGAGCAGTGCCTTCACGACCTCATGGGGCTCGACCTGCCACAGCCGAAGGCGGGATTGCAGAAGCACCTGATGGAGGACCCCATCCGCATGCTCCCGTTGAGACCTCCGGTGACGGTCTCTCCTGATGATTCGGTTGACCGAGCCCTCGATCTGATGCGACAGCATCGCATCGGGAGCGTCCTGGTCGTTGAAGGAGGGAAGCTCGTCGGGATCTTCACCGAACGGGGGGCACTCCTGCAGTTGATCGGCACATCGGCGGACGTGAAGACGCTGCGAATGCGCGAGGTCATGACGCCCGACCCGGTCGTCCTGCACGAGGACGACACGCTCGCCTTCGCCCTGCATCAGATGTCCATCGGCGAATTTCGTCGGCTCCCGGTCGTCCGATCCGATGGCAGTCCTGTGGGCGTCGTCTCGATCAAAGACATCCTGCGCTATATCTTCACCCTGTGCTGCTCATGAGCGGTCGCTCTCGGTGGGACCGGATGTCGCACGGGTTTGTTTCTTCTTCGAAAATCGGCTATCGTTAAAGGTGCAGCGGATGGGATCGGAGCCCTGAGGTCACGGGGCTCCAGTCTGCGCGTTCGGAGGGAAGCGGGTTATGGATGAGATCAAGATCATGGCGGAGATTCAGCCCGACCCATCGAAGTGCCGGTTCACGGTAGACCGCCCGGTGTACGAGGGTGCGGCCTATTTCCGGAGTCGTGAGGAAGCGAGGGGATCGCCTTTGGCGGAAGCCATCTTCGCCGTCAGTGATCAGATCTCGGCGGTGCTCATCTCGGGGAACATCATCACCGTCACCAAGGAGGATTTCGAGGATTGGGTGCCGGTGGCCCGACAAATCGGCGCGGCCATTCGTCAGGTCCTCCGTTCGGGCGTTCCCCCGGTCTCCGAGGAGGTGCGGGCGCGTCGCGCGTCGAGCGAGGAGATTCGCCGGAAGGTGCAGGAGCTGTTGGACACGTACATCAATCCGGCCGTTGCCGCGCATGGCGGATTCGTTGAGCTGATTGATGTCATTGACCATGACGTCTTCCTGCGAATGGGCGGCGGATGCCAGGGATGCGGCGCGGCCAATATCACGCTGAAGATGGGGATCGAGGAGATCATTCGCGAGCACATTCCGGAGGTCGGGAATATCTTCGACACGACCGATCATGCGGCCGGACGAAATCCGTACTATTCGCCGTACGGGTGGTGAGCGGTGGTCGAGAGACCCTGCCCTGGGCGCGTGGAGGGGGTCGAGAACAGAGCGGCTCCCGCGAGCGCTCCGCACTGGGTGATCCCCGCATTCGGACTCGTTCTGCTCGGCGTCCTCCTCTCTTGCCGCGCACTGGCGCCGCGCGCCGAGGATCACTATGCGCGCGCGGAGCGTTTGCTCAATGAACGCCAGTATGAGCTGGCGGCGGCCGAATTGCGGCGCGCGATCGAATTGAAGCCGGATTTTCCCGAAGCGCATTATCGGCTCGCGCAGGTCCTCTTTTACGCCCTCGGCGATGTGAAGGGCGCGATCGCCGAGTTTCAAATGGCCATTGCGAGAGGGTATCCGCATCCGGCCGTCCACTTCGAGCTGGCGAAGGTGTTCGTCGAGGCCGAACTCTTTGACGAGGCGATCGCCCAGCTCACCGAAGCCCTCCGAAAAGGGTATGAGACACCAGCCGTTCGCGCGGAGCTGGGGCGCGCGTATCTCGCGAAGGGGGAGTGGGAGCGGGCCGAAGCCGAGCTTCGGCGCGCGATCGAAGTGAGCGCGCCCGTTGAGTTCCCGCTGGCGCACTATCTTCTCGGAGAGGTCTACGAGCGGCAGGAGAAGTGGGCCCAAGCGATCGCTCAGTTTGAGACCTACATCCGGATCGTGAGCGCTCATGCGGAGATGTTCGCCGAGGAAGCGCGCGAGGGCCTGGCGCCGGGTGCCGAAGATTTCGCTCTCCCCAGCGATCTTCCCAATGTGGAGTCCGTTCAGCAGCGCATCGAGAGCCTGAAGGCGCGCGCGGGCTCCCGGCCTGGAAGCCGATAGCGGGGACGCGGTCGGGGCCGTCGCGCCGATTCATCCGTATCCCCCGTGCGCCATCCGTCCGCGCGGCGGACGAGAGCCATCGCTCGCGAACGCTCCTTGTGAGGATCGCGTCTCGGGACCTCGCTTGATGCTCGCGCGACTCCCGTTCGGCCCATCCGGCGTCCGGCCATCGGGTGAGGAGTCGGGCGAGGCGTCCGCGCGTCGGTTTATGGTAAAATCGGCCCTCATGTGATCAATCCTCATGAAGCGGAGGCGCCGATGAAGCGGATCGTCGCCGTGATCGTGAGCCTTTCCGTCTTTGGGTATCCGAAAGGGGAATCGTCTCCCCGGATGTCTCCGGAGCCCTACATGCGGGTGAATCCGATCGTGCAGCAGATCGTCGCGGCGATCTCCGGGGAGCGGATCGCCGAGAATCTGAAGAAGCTTGAGAGCTTTGAGACGCGACACACGCTCTCAGACCCCACGCATCCGACGCGGGGGATCGGCGCAGCGCGGACCTGGATCTTCGAGCAGTTGCGCAGCTACAGTCCTCGCCTGCAGGTGAGCTTCGACACGCACTTTGTGAAGAAGCAGGGCCAGCGCCTCGTGCGCGACGTCGAACTGCGCAATGTCGTCGCCGTCTTGCCGGGGACGCGCCAGCCCGAACGCCGTATCGTCATCTGCGCGCACTATGACTCGCTAGCGATCGTGCGCGGACCCGATGGACAGGTGGATTGGACGCAGACGGAGGTCTTCGCTCCCGGGGTCACGGACAATGGCAGCGGCACGGCCGCCGTGTTGGAACTGGCTCGCGTGCTCAGTCAGTACGAATTCGAGAAGACGCTCGTCTTCATCGCCTTCGCGGGCGAGGAGCAGGGCTTGGTCGGGAGCACGCTCTACGCGCAGCGAGCGCGGCAGGAGGGGCAGATCATCGAGGCCGTGCTCAACAACGACATCATTGGCACCGATGTCGCGGGCGATGGGGCATCGGCCAATCGCGTCGTGTGGGTCTTCTCGGAGGATCCGGCGGATTCGCCCTCGCGGCAATTGGCGCGCTATGTCAAGCGCGTGGGCGAACTGTATGTCCCCGCCATGCGCGTGGAGCTGATCTTCCGGCAGGATCGGTTCGGACGCGGCGGGGACCACATCCCCTTCAATCACGAGGGGTATGCTGCTGTGCGGTTGACGACGCCGAATGAGAACTTCGCCCATCAGCATTCGGCCACCGATACATTCGCCAACGCTTCGCCGGCCTACACGACGCTCGTGACGCGAATCAATGCGGCTGTGGCCGCCAGTCTCGCGCTCGCGCCAAAGCCTCCTGTGGTGACGACCGAGCGCGGGATGCCGCTGCTGGGGTGCGGACGCTCGGGCTACGCTGCGCATCTGCGCTGGCGCCATGAGAATCCGGAGCCGGACCTGGCTGGATACGTCGTTGTCATGCGGGCGACGACGGCGCCGGATTGGGAGCGGGAGATCTTCGTGGGGCCGGTGAACGAATATGTGCTCGAAGGGGTGTCCATTGATGCGGTGACTTTCGGCGTGAAGGCGGTGGATCGAGAGGGCAACGAGAGCCTCGTCGCCGCCTACGTGAATCCTCCGCGTCCGCGCGCGACGTTTCAGACCGACGAGCCGCGCGCGCGGCCATGAGGGGGGATGGTTGACGTCGCGAGCGCGACCCTCTAAAATAGCCGGCGATGAACCGGAGAAAGCCAACAGCGACACGCGATCAGGTCCTCGCACCGGTGATCTTGATCCTCATCGGGTTGGTGATCGTCGGGGGAATCGGATATTGGGGACGGTCCGCTCGACACTCGGTGACGAAGGCGACGCGTTCGGCCCCGCCGTCCGCGCCAGTGGCTGAGCCCTCACCCGCCCCACGTTCGGTGGCCGAGACCCCGTCTTCGGAGATCCTGCTGGAGATCGCGGATGCGCCATCCCGAGGGGCGAAGGAGGCTCGGGTGGTGATCGTAGAGTTCTCAGACTATCAGTGTCCGTTCTGCGCGCGCCATGTTCGCCAGACGGTGCCCGAGATCGAGCGGGAGTATGTGCGCACGGGGAAGGTGCGGTACGTCTTTCGGGATTTCCCGCTGGAGGCGATCCATCCGCAGGCGTTTCGGGCGGCGGAGGCGGCGCGGTGCGCCGGGGAGCAGGGGAAGTTCTGGGAGATGCATGATCGCCTCTTCGCGCATCAGAATGCGCTCGGGCCAGAGGACCTCATCGCGCATGCGGAGGCCGTCGGCCTCACTGTAGCGCGGTTCCGGCGGTGTCTGGAGAGTGGGCGATTCGCGGAGCGGATTCGGCGCGATCTCTCGGAGGGGCGGCGCGCCGGCGTGCGCGGCACGCCGTCGTTCTTCCTCGGTTTCGCCGAGCCCGGGGGGAAGGTCCGCGTGATGCGCATCCTGCGCGGCGCTCATCCCTATGGCGCGTTTCGGCAGGTGATCGAGGAGTTGTTGCACACCGGAGGGTCGCCATGAGGTCGTCCGATGACGAGTGGCGCCGTCGGCAGGCGGCGCTCACCCGGCGCGCCCACCTCTTCGGCGCGCTCGCCGTCATCGCTCTGGTGATCAGCGCGACGAATCTGCTGGCGCTCATTCATGCGTTCTGGCAGCCGATGGGCGTCTTCAACATGCCCCTCTACCTGCTCTTCGCCGTGACCGCCCTGTGGGCGGCGGTGAATTTCCTGCGCACGCGGCGTCGTGCGCTGGCGTATCGGGACCATCCCGAACGATTCTTCGAGGAATGATTCGGCGCGCTGGTCCGAGCGCGCGTCGAACCGCCGATTGTCGGCGGCGCGCAGCTGATGCTACACTCATAGAGCGATGTTCGATCCACGATCTCCAGTGATCATCATCGGTGGGGGATTGGCCGGAAGCGAAGCGGCCTGGCAATTGGCCGAGCGGGGTATTCCCGTTCGCTTGTACGAGATGCGCCCGCGGCGGATGACGCCCGCGCATCGGACGGATCGGCTCGGGGAGCTGGTGTGCAGCAATTCCTTGAAATCGGACGAGCCCGGGACCGCCCCCTATCTCCTGAAGGAAGAGCTGCGACGCGCGGGATCGCTGCTGATCCGCATTGCGATGACGTGTCGCGTCCCGAGTGGGACGGCGCTCGCCGTGGACCGAGAGGTGTTCGCCGAGCGGATCACGCGCGCCGTTGTGGCTCATCCCCGGATCACGCTCATTCGGGAAGAGATCGAGCGCATCCCTTCGGAGGGGATCGTCATCATCGCCACAGGGCCGCTCACCTCAGACGCTCTCTCGGAGGAGATTCGGCGGCTGACCGGTCGGGAGCATCTCTACTTCTACGATGCCATCAGTCCCATTGTGGACGCTGAGACGATCAATTACGATGTGGTCTTCCGCGCATCCCGTTATGGGAAGGGCGGGGATGACTATTTGAACTGCCCGCTGACCCGTGAGGAGTACGAGCGGTTCTATGAGGCCTTGATGCAGGCCGAGCGGGTGGCGCTTCACGACTTCGATCGCGCGTGCTATTTCGAGGGATGCCTCCCGATCGAGGAGCTGGCGCGGCGCGGGCGCGAGACCTTACTTTACGGGCCGATGAAGCCGGTAGGGCTTGTGGATCCGCGCACCGGGCGCCAGCCCTATGCCGTCGTCCAATTGCGTCCGGAGAATGTGCTGGCTGACAGCTACAATCTGGTCGGCTTTCAGACGCAGCTCAAGTGGGGGGAGCAGAAGCGCGTCTTCCGGCTCATCCCGGGGCTGGAGCGCGCTGAGTTCATCCGCTACGGCATGGTGCATCGCAACACGTACATCAATAGCCCGGCGTGTTTGACCGAGACGCTGCAGTTGCGCGCTGATCCCCGCATCTTCTTCGCCGGGCAGATCTGTGGCGTGGAAGGATACGTGGAGTGCATCGCGACCGGGTTGATGGTCGCGCTCTTTGTGGAGGATCTTCTGGCGGGGCGCGAGCCCGTCCCGCCGCCGCGCACGACGGCGTTCGGCAGTCTCCTGCACTACGTCGCGCACAGCGATCCGAAGAACTTCCAACCGGGGAACATCACCTTCGCCTTGTTGCCACCGTTGGATGAGGAGGGTGCGCGAAAGCTCCCTAAGGCGGAGCGCCATCGGCGGCAGATCGAGCGGGCGCTGCGAGATTTCGAATCTTGGATCGCGCCGCGACGCGTGAGGGCGGGATCAGTCGCAGGGCTTCCGGTTTCCGAAGCGACATGAGGCGCGGAGGTCGTTCCATCGGCGTCGTGGGTGTGCTTGTGGTGATCGGGGGGCTCCTCAGTCTGGGGATCGCGCACGCGCGTGAGGAGACGCAGGCGCGACGCGTCCGGCCGGGACATCGGCCCGCGCCGCCGGATTCGGAGAGGCCGCCGCTCCCCCCCCGACAAGAGCCTCCTCCGGTCTCCTCTTCGGAGGTCATCTCGCTGCATTCAGATCTGGTGCTCGTCACGGTGAACGTTCTGGGGCCACGCGGCGAATGGCTCACCGGGCTGGGGCCGGAGGACTTCGAGATCCTGGAAGATGGTGTCCCGCAGCGGATCGCCTTCTTCAGCGGTGAGGCGGGACTCCCGCTTCGACTCGTCGTCCTGGTGGATACGAGCCTGAGCGTCAAGAGTCGGCTCGAGTTCGAGAAGCAAGCCATCGTCCGCTTCTTCCGCTCCGTCATGCGGCCGCGTGATCTGGCCGCGCTCATCTCCATCAGCACGGAAGCTGTCCTGCGGCAGGGCTTCACTGAGGATGTCGCTCAACTGGTCGCCGCCGTCCGCGGGCTCAAGGCGGAAGGGGCGACGGCCCTCTATGATGCGGTGGTGATGGCGGCTGAATGCTTGGCCTCGGTCGAGGGGCGGCGCGCCATTGTGCTGCTCTCCGATGGGCGGGATACGGTCAGTCGCGCGACCCTCGGTCAGGCCCTGCGGCGCGTGCACGAGGTGGGGGCGACCGTCTACGCGATCAACGTGGAGGAGCCGATCTCGGCGAACGTTCGGGAGTTGATCGGCGAGACAGCTCTGGAGCTGCTGGCGCGTCAGACGGGGGGTGAAGTCTTCTCCCCCGCGCAACTTGAGGAGCTGGATCCGATCTTCGCGCGGGTGACCGAGCAGCTGCGGACGCAGTACGTCCTCGGATTTTACAGCACGAACGAGGCGCGGGATGGCGCCTTCCGCCGATTGACCGTGCGCGTCAAGCGCGAGGGGGTGATCGCCCGCGCGCGCGAGGGGTATTACGCGCCGCGGAGATAGGCGCCGGAGGAGCAGTCATGCAGGAGTATATTGACGCGTTCCTGGACCACCTCAAGTACGAGCGAAACGTCTCTGAGCACACGTTGCGCAACTACCGCATTGACTTGCTGCAGTTCTATGACTATCTGGCGCCGGCCGACGCGACGGGGAATCGCCGTTCGGTGGACATTCGCCAGATTGATCACATCACCATTCGAGAATTCCTCGCGTCGCTCTACGCGAAGCGGAAGAAGAAGACCTCAATCGCGCGCAAGCTGGCGACCCTGCGCAGCTTCTTCAAGTACCTCTGTCGCGAGCAGGTCTTGGAGATGAATCCGGCGAGTCTGGTGGCGACCCCTCGGCTGGAGCGGAAGCTGCCGAAGTTCCTCTCGGTCGAGGAGGTCTTCCGGTTCCTGGAGCTTCCCGATACGGAGACGGTACTGGGCAAGCGCGATCGCGCCGTGCTGGAGCTGCTCTACGCGACGGGCATGCGCGTGAGCGAGCTGGTCAATTTGAATCTCGATGATGTGGATTTCAAGAATCGCTCGATTCGCGTTCGGGGCAAGGGGCGGAAGGAGCGCATTGTGCCGTTCGGGCGAAAGGCTCTGGAGGCGCTGGAGGCCTATCTGGGGGTTCGGGGGCAGCTCTTGCTTCAAGCGCCGGAGCAGGAGCGCGATCCGCGCGCGCTCTTCTTGAACTATCAGGGGACGCGCCTGACGACGCGGAGCGTCGGGCGGATCATCGCGCGATATGCGAAGATGTGCGCGGACATCCCACCGAAGATCAGCCCGCACAGTTTGCGCCACTCCTGCGCCACGCATCTGTTGAATGCGGGCGCCGATCTGCGGGCCATTCAGGAGTTGCTCGGGCATGCCCGATTGACGACGACGCAGATCTACACGCACGTCTCCATGGAGAAGCTGATCGAGGTCTACGATCGAGCCCATCCGAAGGCGTGAGGGACCATGGCGATTGTGATTCGAGATGTGGAGGGTATGGCCGAACTGCAGGCGGTGGAACAGTTGCAGCGGGACGTGTGGGGCTTCGCGGACCTGGACATCGTGCCGAGCACTCATCTGCGCGCGGCGCAAGAGGTGGGCGGCATCCTCATCGGAGCCTTCGAGGGCGAGCGCATGATCGGGTTCGTCTATGGATTCATCGGCGTAGAGCAGGGGCAGCTCACGGTGCACTCGCACATGCTGGCCGTGCGGCCGGAGTATCAGGGGCACAACGTCGGCTTCCTCCTCAAGCGGGCGCAGCGGGAGCGCGCGCTCGAGCGCGGGATTCGGCGGATCACGTGGACGTTCGATCCGCTCCAGGCGCGCAATGCCCATTTCAATTTCGCCAAGCTCGGCGTCTACGCCGATCGGTATGAGGTGGATTTCTACGGAGAGGCCAGCTCCAGCTTCCTCCATCAGGGATTGGGGACGGATCGGCTCTGGGTCACCTGGCCGATCGCGAGCGCGCGCGTGGTCGAGCGGTTGGAGCGCGTGGAGCGCGGCGCGCGCGCGCAGCCGCCCGAGCTGTGGCGGCAGTGGCCGATCGCGAACCCGGCTGCCGCGACTTCGGAAGCGCCCGTTGAGCGGGAGCTGGAGGCTGTGCTCGGAGGGGATCCGGTCCTGGTGGAGATCCCGCTGGACATCACTGCCTTGAAACACCGCGATCTGGAGGCGGCGCGCCGCTGGCGCCAGAGCGTGCAGCGCGCGTTTCTCCGAGCGTTCGCAGCCGGATATATCGCCGAGGAGTTCTTCCGCGTCGAGGAAGAGGGGCGGGGATTTTATCTCCTCACGCGCACCGATCCCTCCATATGGCTATGAGGGCTCCACGTGGATCACCACGTGGCAGGGGCCGAGATCCTCGCGAAGCTTCTCCTCGATCTGCTCCGTGATGGCGTGAGCGGTGCGCACGTCCCCTGGCGTGAGCACGAGCGTCAGCTCCAGGAAGATGCGCTCGCCATCGCTACGCGATCGCACCTGGCGGACCTGTTCGACGCCGGGCACCGTGCGCACGATCGCCTCGATGCGCTCGGCCGAGACGGGAGCCGCGTCAATGAGGATGGGCACGGTGCGCGCGAAGATCTGCCATCCGCTGACCGCGATCGCGGCTGAGATCACAAGAGCCAGGAGCGGGTCCAGGATCGGGAGCTTCCACCGGATGAAGAGGAGGCCGATGAGGAGCGATCCGCTCACCAGGATGTCGCTTCGCGTGTGCAGGGAATCAGCCAGGAGGAACGGGCTCCCCAGCTCGCGCCCCTTTCCCCGCTCGTAGGCGAAGACGAAGAGGTTGATGAGGATGGTCCCGATCAGAACGGCAAGGGTTGACCATTCGATGCGGACGCGGATCAGCGAGGGATCGTGCAGGCGGTGGATCGCGCGGCTCACGATCTCGATGCACGTGGCCAGGAGCACGCCTCCGAGGACGAACGCGGCCAATGATTCGATCTTCCGATGCCCATAGGGATGGCCGGCGTCGGGAGCGGCTGTGGCGTAGCGGATGACGATCAAACCAATGATGTTGTTCATCGCGTCAACGGAGGAATGCGCGGCATCGCTCATCAGGCTGAGCGAGCGCGCGCGCCAACCGATGAGGAGCTTGCCCACGACGACCACGAGGTTCAGGACGAGGACGCGGCGGAGGACGCGCTGAACCGCTGCGCGATATGCCCCTTGAGGGAGCCGGAGGCTCTCCGGCACATCCCCTCTCCATCGCTCCGTTCGCTCTTCGATCCTCACCGCGCCCAAGTATAGGCGATCGAATCGAGGGGGCTCAAATCGAGGAGCCGTCGTCGAGCCCGTCCCCATCACAGCGTCCGAGGGCTCTCGGCTTGACGAGGCCAGAGGCGAGATGGCACTATTGTGAGGCGCTGAGGGTATGTTGCGAGAGATCGTCTATTGGTACGATTCCGTCACCTCCACCAATGACGTGGCGCGCGAATTGGCCGAGGCGGGGGCCGAAGAAGGGACGACGGTTGTAGCGGCCGAGCAGACGGCAGGACGAGGGCGATACGCGCGGCGTTGGCATTCCCCGAGGGGGGAGGGGTTGTATCATTCGATCATCTTGCGTCCGACGATCCCTCCGGCGCGCGCGCCGCTGCTCGGCGCGGTCGCCGCCGTCGCGCTCGCCGAGACGCTGCGGGAGGAGTACGGCGTCGCTGCCGACATCAAATGGCCCAACGATGTGATGATCGGCGGGCGAAAGGTCGCCGGCATCCTCATGGAGTTGGAGGCTGACGAGGAGCGGGTGCGCTACATCATTCTCGGCGTCGGGGTCAATATCAATCAGGTGAGCTTTCCGGAAGAGATCGCCGATGCAGCCACGTCGGTGCGTCGGGAGACCGGGATGATCTATGATCCGGAGGGCTTTCGACGCCGCTTCTTCGCGCGATTGCAGCGGTGGTATGAGGTATGGAGGACGATGGGAGAGGCGCGCGTCCTCGAGCGCTACATGGCGCTCTCCAGCTACGTGCGCGGCCAATGGGTGAATGTGCTCTGCGGCGACCGTCGCGTGCGGGGGCGAACCTGTGGGCTCACTCCCGCGGGAGCGTTGCTTGTGGAGATCGAAGGCGGGGGCATCGAGGCGATCCTCGCTGGAGACGTGACGAAGCTGGAGGTCGTCAGGTGATGAGGCGGGCGAGGGGGACATCGCCGATGGGGTGGTGCGCCTGCGTCCTCACCTTCGTGATCCTCGGTGCGTTCCCCCCATCCCCCGGATGTGTGAAGCCGGAGAGCACGTCGCCTGAGGATGTGCGTGTGGACGTCGTGGCGCGCGGTCTGCAGATCCCCTGGGCCATAGAGTTCGCGCCCGATGGACGCATCTTCCTGACGGAACGACCTGGGCGCATTCGGGTGATCCGCGATGGGGAGCTGCAATCGGAGCCGTGGGCGCAAATCCCCGTTGCTCATGAGGGAGAGGGCGGGTTGCTCGGTCTCGCCCTTGACCCGAATTTCGCGGAGAATGGCTTCGTCTACGTGTACTACACGTATCGAGAGGGGACGCGCCTGTGGAATCGCGTCGCGCGGCTCACGGATCGCGAAGGGCGAGGGGAAGACCTCGTCGTCATCCTCGATCGCATTCCTGGGAGCACGATCCATAATGGTGGGCGCATCCGGTTCGGCCCGGATGGGAAGCTCTACGTCACTACCGGGGATGCGAACGTTCCGGCCTCGGCGCAAGACCTCGCGTCGCTGGCGGGAAAGATCCTGCGCCTCAATCCCGATGGTTCGATCCCGACGGATAATCCCTTCCCCAATTCTCCTGTGTGGAGCTATGGGCATCGGAATCCGCAGGGCTTGGCATGGCATCCCGTCACCGGCGCGCTCTTCAGCACGGAGCATGGGCCTTCGGGATTGCCGCCCAATTGCTGCCATGATGAGGTGAATGTGATCGAGCCCGGGCAGAATTTATGGGTGGCCGTCGGTCTTCGGGATTCGTGGCGATCCCCGATTCGTGGATCCGATCCTTGAGTCGGGGTTGGATACGTGGGCGCCCTCGGGAGCGGCGTTCTACAGCGGGGATCGGTTGCCGGAGTCCTGGCGCGGACGATTCTTCTTCGCCGCCTTGCGCGGACAGCACCTCGGGCGGGTGACCGTGCATTCGTCGGATCTTCGCAGCGTGGAGCGATTCGAGAAATTGTTCGTCGGAGAGTTCGGGCGATTACGCGATGTCGTGCAGGGACCCGACGGGTTCCTGTACGTGACGACGAGTAATCGCGATGGGCGCGGCATCCCGAGATCGGGCGATGATCGGCTGCTGCGCATCGTTCCCGTTCGGTGAGTGAGGGAGGAGCATCCCGATTTTGACGGTCGGGGGAGCAGAAGATGGCGAGACCGGATTTCGTCTTCCTCGATGCGGGGGGGACGCTGATTTGTACACCACATCTGGAGGAGATCATCGCTCGCGCGTGCGCGCAGCAGGGGGTGTGGATCCAGAGGGATGCGCTCCGCGAGGCGATCGCGCGCGCGCTCGAGCGGATGCATCCGCCGCGTCCGACTTCGCTCGATCTGCGCGCATATCGGCAGTGGTGGTGGCGCTTCGTGCATCTGGCGTTGGAGGAGGTGGGGGGTCACGGATGTGCGGAGCGCGTCGCTCAGCACCTCTGGGAGGAGTACCGCTCGGGGCGCTGGCTGCGGCTCTTCCCGGATACGATGGAGGCGCTCGAGCGATTTCGCGCCGCCGGATGTCGGTTGGGCGTCCTCTCGAATTGGGATGATACACTGGAGCTGTTCCTCACGCAGCTCGGCATTCGAGGCTACTTCGAGTGCGTGGTCTCCTCTTACCAGGTGGGGGTCGAGAAACCCGATCCGGAGATCTTCGCTTATGCGCTGCGCCTGGTGGGCGTCGAAGCGGCTCGCGCCTGGCATGTGGGGGACGATGTCGTCTTCGACTATCTTGGAGCGTTGGCCGCGGGCGTGCGGCCGGTGCTCGTGGATTATGCCGGGAAGCTCGCCGACTCGGCTGTGGGCGTTGAGTGCCCCATCGTGCGCACGCTCAGTGACGCTGCGCGCGTGATTCTCGCTCATGGAGAGTGAGGGGGGGCAGCTTCCCACATGGGACGCGTCATTCTCCCTCTCAAGAGCACGAGCAGAAGAACGCTCGCACCGTTCATGAGGGCGGCGAATCCGAAGCCCGCCTCGGGTCCATAAGCGCTCCACAGAACTCCCACCAGAAGGCTAGAGAGCAAGTCGCCGAGCCCGTTGGCCGCGCCGAGCGCTCCGAACCCAGTGCCGCGGACTGCCGACGGCAGCAACTCGGCCGATACGGTGGGCTCCATGGCTTCTATACCACCCACGGCGAAACCAGCCAGAGCGAAGAGCAGGATCAACGCGAGGACATTCTCCTGGACGAAGGCGAATCCCAGAGCCGTCAGAGCGAAGGCGAGGTAGCTCATCCCCAACAGATTCAAGCTCCCCAGGCGCCGCGCCAGCGCCCCCAGGGCGTAAGCGCTCGCTGCCTGCACGCCGTTGAAGAGCACGTAGAGCGCCATCGCCGTCTCCGGGCTTCCCGTCAGTTCCGTCGCGCGCAGCACCAGAAGCGTCGGTGCGAATTGTCCGAGTCCGAAGACACCGGCGATGAGGAGAAAGAGGACGAAAGGACGGGGGAGACGTCGGACGTCCGTGAGCAACGTCCGTTCCGGCTGCGGCGGGCGCTTCGCCTCAGAGACGAAGAGCGCGATGGCGAGGGTGGCGAGCGTCCCCGGGATGAGGGTGAGGGCGAAGATCTGGCGATAGCTGGCGCCGATTTGAAGCAGGCTGAGGGCGAGAATCGGGGCGACCAGCGCGCCGATGGTATCCATGGCGCGCTCGAAGCCGAAGGCGTTGCCGTACGCCTCGTGCGGGACCGTGTCGGCCAGCAGGGCATTGCGGGCGGGAGTTCGCCAGCCTCGGGCCATCCAAGCGAGCGCGCGCCCCAGGAGGATCATCGTCCAATTCGTCGCCAGTGCGAAGCTCGCCGTCGCGAGCGTCGTCACCGCATATCCGGAGACGGCAACCGGTTTGCGTCGCCCCAGGCGATCCGTCCACCATCCGCCCACGAGCTTGAAGAAGCTCGCCAATCCGTCGGCGACCCCTTCGATCGCTCCCAGGGCCAGGGGAGTCGCGTGGATCTCCAGGGCGAGGAAAGCCGGCAGCACCGTCGTCGCCATCTCATGACTGATGTCGGAGAAGAAGCTGGCCAATCCGAGGGCCAGGACGCCCCGCGTCAACCACCGGGGAGAGGTCGCTGTCCTCATAAGGGCTCACTCCTTCATGACTCCGGACTGGAGCCAGAGGACGACCGTGATGTATGTGCGCGCGTGATCCTCGGTCAGTTCCACTCGGCACGTTCGCGAGCCCTTTCGTCCGTCCAGGATCGGCGCGCCTTCAAGTGCCTCTTGCTCGCGCACCGCCCATCCTTCTCGCCGCAAGCGCTCGCGATAGAAAGCGAGCACGTGCGGCAGTCCATCTTCGGTCGTGAAGGTCATTGTGAGCTGGGTCGCCGTTTGACGGCCGACGAGCGCGATCGCTCCCGGATAGATGGGCACGTCTGAGGGGAACTCTTCCGGTGAGGCGGGGGCGGACCGCGCCTCGTCCGATTCGGCTTCGCGCGAAGGGGAGGGAGGGGCACGCCTCGGCGTGCGGTCCGTCGGCTCCGAACTCGTCGTGGGCGAACGGCGGCACTCCGCTCCCGGGATGAGCAGCAGGAGGAGAAAGAGGACGCGCGCGAGCCTTGCGGAGAAGAGCAGAAGTCGGGTGCACCGCCCACTGCTTCGACCGTCCGAGGGGACCGAACGCGCATTCCCGCGATTGCAGACCCGGCGGTTCAGGCTGGCGAAGTGAGCTTCCGAATCGCGCGTTTGATGGAGAACTCGGCCTCCTCCAAGGCGCGTCGGGCTTGCTCCGGACCAGCGCCCGCCTTCAACATCACGATGAGCGTTTTCACGTCCCATCCCGTCTCCTCCAGGCGACGGCGAGCTTCCTCCTCCGAGAGAGCGAACTCCTGCACGAGAATGGAGATGGCGCGCCGCCGCAGCTTCTCGTTCGTCAGGTGCAAGTTCGACATCAGATTGCCGTACGTGTAGCCGAGCTTGATCATGGCCGCCGTGCTGAGCATGTTGAGGACCATCTTCTGCGCCGTTCCCGCCTTCAGACGTGTGGAGCCGGCGATCACCTCCGGCCCGACAATGGGCGCGATCGTGAGATCGGCGACGCGCGCGACTTCCGGATTCGGGTTGCAGGCGATGGCGATGGTGATGGCGCCCAGCGAGCGCGCGGCCTGCAAGGCGCCAAGCGTGAAGGGCGTGCGTCCGCTCGCCGTCACGCCCACGACGATATCCCCGGCCCTCACGCCGCGTTCGGCGATGGCGGTGGCCCCGGCCATGGGATCATCTTCGGCGGCCTCGACAGCGCGATAGCAGGCCTCATAACCGCCAGCGAGGATCGCTTGAACCTTCTCCGGGGGCACGCCGAAGGTCGGCGGGCACTCGACGGCATCGAGGACGCCCAGACGACCGCTCGTGCCTGTCCCGACGTAGAAGAGGCGTCCCCCTCGCCGCAAGCTCTCCACGATCACTTCGACGGCGGCCGCGATGCGCTCCAGCTCGCGCCCGACGGCTTCGGCCACGAGCCGATCTTCCTCATTCATGAGCTGCAGGATCTCCAACGTGCTCCGCTCATCAATATCCCGCGTGCGCGGGTTCGCTTGTTCGGTGATGAGCTGCTCGGTCATGACCAGCCCTCCTCCTCAGTCCCCCGCGCCGCTCTCTTCACCATCGCGGGCGGGGGCCAGCGACGCCGAGCGCCATCACGAAGATGGCACTTTTCCCCTCAGCGTGAGGCGAGAAGAACTCCGTCACCTCGTCATCGTAGAAAGTCAAACCCGTGGCGCCGCGCCGCAAAGCATACGCGGCGAGGTAGAACTTCCCGCCGATGATGCCGGCTTCCAGTTGCGCGAGCCGGTACCCGCGATTCCCGTAGTGTGTGAGGATCGTCTGAAGATCCGCCAGGAAAAAGACCGTCGCGCTCGCGTCGCCGCCCAGGTCTTGCTCCAGGCAGAGGTAGCGGGAATCGCGGCGGAAATCGCCCGATTTGAGCAGCTCCAGCGCGCGTCGGTCGCGATGGACGACGTAGGCGCCGGGAGCGAGTGGGGGCACGGCGTGCGCGTTCACGTAAAGATCGTTGAGTTGACCATCGAGGGCGTCGCAGGGGAATCCTCTCGTCCCATACTCCAAGATCGTGGAGAGCTCGGAGAAAGAGATCGGCTTGCGCGCGAACCGTCGCGTGGACGCGCGGCGCCGAATGACGGACTCCACGGGCTCATCGGGCAGCGCGGAGGGGGGAGTGGGATCGAGGGGGATGAGCGAGGCCCTCGGCTCCGATTCTCGCCGCACGAACGCGCGCGCGCGCCAGGCCTCGACCTCGGCCGCGCTTCGGAGTCGCGAGGCCGCGTGCATCTCCTGAATCAGGGGGTACGGGACCTCCTCGCGCGAGAGAGGGACGACCGCCCAGGTCACTTCCGGGAGTTCCGGGGTCTCCTGCGGGATCGGAAGGGGGTGAGCCGTCTGCCCGAGAGCCAAAAGCGCCAAGCTCATCTCGCGCTCGCCATCCACGCCCACGAGATGATTGACCAAGTCATCTTGGAAGCCGAGGATGACCTTGTGCGGCAATCGCCACGCGGTGGCCGCCGCCAGCGCATTGGCCAGG
>VAPR01000741.1_pt1 | contig 19367 bp, 23 predicted proteins | sample 3380701 | NCBI WGS metagenome assembly VAPR01 (sample SAMN11536904, study PRJNA540576) | hot springs metagenome | isolation source: hot spring wet sediment | place: Spain: Lobios | collected 2014-01 | reverse complement strand
CTTGAAATTTTAGTAAAGAAAATCAAAAAATAAGTTGACAGAAAACGAATTTTTATGTTAAAATTATTTAAAGTCGCCAAAGAGATCCCGCATCCTTTGAAGGAGTAAGTCGGGAGGAGGCAAATGAAAACAAAAGAGCAAAAAGAAAAAATTTTAAAAGAATTAGTTGAAAAATTTAAAAGAGCTAATGGTTATTTGATAGTTAACTTAGTTGGTTTTCACTCTGATTCAGAGAAAAAATTAAGGGATTTATTAAAAGAAAATAATTCTCTTTTTGAAGTAGTTAAAAAAACCTTACTCTATAAAGCTAATCCTGAATTTCCATTTTCTGATGAAGAAACAAAATTTCCTTTTGGTTTTATTTGGAGTTTTGATGAAAATTTATCTTCTTTCAGAGCTTTGAAGGTTTTAGAAAAAGAAGGGGTTCAAATTAATGTTGCTTATGGTTATTTACAAGGTAAAGTTCTTACCAAAGAAGAAATTAAAGAATTAATTAACTTACCATCAAAAGAGGAATTACAATCAAAGCTGGTTCAAAATTTAAAATCAAAAATTTATTACCTTCATTATGTTTTAAAGTTTCCTGTAAACAAATTATTATTTTCATTGTCGCCAATTAAAGATAGAAAAACTTAATTAAAATGGCTGAAAAAATCCAAAAAATTATTGAAGAAATTTCTAATTTGACAGTTGTCGAGCTTAATGAGTTAATTAAGTCTTTAGAGGAAAAATTTGGTGTTTCAGCAAGTTTTATGTCAATGGCTGCTGCACCGGCAGTTGCTGAAGCTAAAGAAGAAACCTCTGGAGGTGTTGTTGATTTAGTTTTAGTTGACTCTGGTGCTAACAAAATTAATGTTATTAAAGTTATAAGAGAGATTAATCCAAATTTGTCATTGAAGGATGCCAAAGACATAGTTGATAATCCTCCGCAAAAAGTTGCTGAAAAGATTGACAGAGCTAAGGCTGAAGAATTGAAGAAAAAGTTTGAAGCTGCTGGAGCAAAAATAGAAATGAAGTAAAGGCAAAGCGCAAAAGGCAAAAGTCAAAACTTTATTTAAAATTAAAATTATATCATTTATCAAAAGGCAAAAGTCAAAACCGGAAATAACTCAAAAGGCAAAACTAAAAAATTTAAGATTTTCTGTTAATGGAGGTCAAAAAAGAAATCTATGGAAAACAAGTTAGATCTTAAACAGAGAGCCTATAATTTTTCAATTAAGGTTATAAAATATGTTGACCAGTTGTCAAAGAGAAATATTTTTCGGACAATAGGCGATCAATTAATAAGATCAGCGACAAGTATAGGAGCAAATATTGTTGAAGCCCAAGCAGCTAGCAGTAGAAAGGATTTTATAAGATTTTATGAAATAGCCTTAAAGTCAGCAAACGAAACAAAATATTGGTTGGAATTATTAAAAGAAGTCGATAAGACTGACAATAAAGAAATAGCAAATTTGTTAAATGAAGTTACTGAAATTGCAAGAATTGTTGGAGCAAGTGTTTTAACTTTAAAAGGAAGAAGACGAAGATAACTCAAAAGGCAAAGCGCAAAAGGCAAAACTTAAAAATATTATAATATTTTATAATATTATCAAGAAATGATATAATATACTTTTGACCTTTGAGTTTTGCACTTTTAGTTATTTTATGGTATTATTATTAAGTAATGAGATACTTTTGCCTTTTGCGTTTTAACTTTTGCACCTTTATTTATTTGATGGTAATTAAAATGATAAAATATACTTTTGACTTTTGACCTTTGAGTTTTGAGTTATTTTTGGGCCTGTAGCTCAGTTGGTTAGAGCGCCGCTATGGCATGGCGGAGGTCAGGGGTTCGAGTCCCCTCAGGTCCAAATTAAGAAAGAAAACTGATCCAATTAAATATTTAAGAAAAATTCGTAAAGAATGGGAAAGAAGTTTGCTAGACTATCCGTTTTTTTAAAAAGAAAATACAAACTCTCTTTACCGGACGCTATTATTGCTGCTACTGCCTATTTAACTAATACAAATTTGGTGACTAGAAATATTAAAGATTTTTAAAAAATTAAAGAGATATCTATAATGGCTATTTGAATTATTTGAAGTTACAATGCATTGCTGAAGGTCAATAGTTTAAATCCCCTCAGGTCCAAATTAAAAATTTTTGTTATGAAATATAAAGTAGAATTATTAACTGGTATTAGACCTAGCGGTGCTTTAACAATAGCTAATTACTTAGGAGCAGTGACACCAATTGTTGATCTTCAAAATCAGGGTATGCACCCAGTGGTTTTTGTTGCTGATCTTCATGGAATTACTGACAAAGAACCTGGGACCATCAGAAAATATGTCTATGAAGTTGTAGCTGACTACATTGCCCTTGGAATAGATCCAAAGAAGACAACAATTTATCTTCAATCGGATATAGGCCAAGAAGTGCTAACCTTAACAGCTTTTCTGGCTAGGCTTATTTCTGTAGCTGAACTTCTGAGGGTCCCAACTTTGAAGGACAAACTTAAAAAAGGCGCCAGGCCAGAAACAGCTAACTCTTTTCTTCTTCTTTATCCAGTGATGATGGCTGCTGATATTCTGATTAACAAAGCTAAATTTGTTGCTGTTGGTGAAGATCAATTGCCACACATTGAAGTTACTCGGTTACTTGCTCGCAGGTTTAACAAGAAATATGGAGATGTTTTCCCACTCCCTCAAGTCCTGCAAATTAAAGCTCTTCGTATTCTCTCTCTAAAAGGAGAAGGAAAAATGAGCAAAAGTAATCCTGAAGGTGCCATATTTTTGACAGATGATCTAAAAACAGTTGCTCGGAAAATCAAATCAGCAGAAACTGCTTTTGAAGGAGTAATGAACGAGAAATTAGAAAGTCTTATTTTAATTGCTAAGGGATTGGCAAAAACAGAAGAAGAACAAGCGGTGATAGATGATATCATTAAAGCACACAAAAGCGGCAAGCGAGTAATGAACCAATTCAAGGAGATTCTAATTAGCATAATGCAAAATTTTCTTCGAGAGTTTCAAGTAAGGAGAAATGAAATTACACGAGATCAGTTGTACATTCAATCCATCTTAGAAGAAGGAGCTAGAGTGGCAAGAAAAAATGCTGCCGAAACATTAAAGGAAGTTAAAAAAGTTTTAGGTTTACTTTTATAGTTAAAAAGATTAACTTCTATAAAATTTCTTTCAAAACTTAACAGGTATTTCGAAAATTTTTTGATGTTCTGGTAATCCAGAAGGATTAGAATTTAAAAATCTTAAAACACCAGAATTTGTTGATGGTTGAGAAAAAATTAATTCACCCTCAAAAGGAACAAAATTTTCTGTCATCCAATCATCTTTTGCTCTTAAAATTGCTCTTCCTAATAAATTTTTATTATCATCATAAAGTTCAGCAATAAATTCTGCTTCAAAAAACCAAAAACCTTTAGCTTTCCCTTCAATTTTTAGAGGACTTTTAATTTTTTCATTTATTTTTGGCGATGAAACTAAAATTCCTTTATTTTCTTCAAAGCAAGGAGGAAATTTACAACCTATATCAATAATTTTTTCAATTGTAAATTTATTTTTGAAATTCAAACCAATCAAAAATAAAATAGATATACTGATTAACAAAAGAATAATTAACAACGCTCTTTTTGTCATTAAGTAATTATAAAACTATAAACTATAAGCATCAACATCAATTGTTTCAACTTCTATTCCTTCTAAAATTTTCTTTAAATTAAAATTGAGATCAGTTGGTATTTTTATTATTAATTCTAAAAAATATCTTTGCCTTTCTTTGAATGGTCGAGCAAAAATTGGTCCAAAAATTTGAAGCCCCGGATTTTGCTTTTTAAGAAAATCTTTTATTGAAGTTAATCTTGTTTGAAGCTTATTTAAATCTTTTAAGCCTTCTTTTAAAATAATTAATCTTTTGTATGGCGGAAGCTCATTAATCTTTCTTTCTTCTAAAAGAAAATTTATAATTTCCCCATTTTTTATTTTTGCTTCAATTTTTGGATTAATAATTTGACTTACAAGAAATATATTTTTTGTTTTTTTTTCAAAAAATTCAATAATCCTGACAAATTTTTCGCGAAGATAAATATCAGAACTAAAATAAAATTCATCAAAATTTATAAAAAAGAAAGCATCAAAATTTTCAATATTTGGATTTAATAAAAAAAGGCTGCCAATTAAATCAATTTCTTTTTCTTGATTAAATTTTTTAATTATTTTTTTACTTTCCTTTTCTAAAAAACGTACTTTTCTTTTTAATTGAGTTAAATATTTATAAATTACTTGAGCTCCATAACGGGAGATTAAAAAATTTGTTTTCTTTTGACAAAATGGACAAATTTCTGCCAAAAATTCTTTTTTTAAACAATAAGGACAATAAACAAAATTTTCTTCAATAGCTAAAAATTTGCCACAATTTTGACAAGTTAAAGCTTGAAAGCAATTTTCGCAAATAATTTTTCTCCCAAATCCTTTTTCAGGTATAAAAATAATTGTTTTTTTAAATTCAGATATTTTATTTTCAAATTCCTTTTGATTGATTCTTTGAAAATTTATTGGCAAGTTAAAATTTTTATCTTTGATTAAATCGAAAGATGGCAACCGACCAACAGCAACATATTTTATCTTATTTAATTCAGCAAATTTAAGAAAAATTTTTCGATAATCAAAAAATGGTGGTTTAAAAAATTCTTTATAAAAAATTGAACCTTCTTCATAAACAATTATTTGATCTAAATTTTGCCAAGGTAAAAAAATTGCATTTTTTGTGCCAATAAAAATTTCCTTATTTTCAGGATCAATAATTTTTTCTAAGATATTCAAAAAGTTTTTTTCTGAATTAGTTAAAATTAGGTTTATTTGCTCAAAATTTTTTTTAAAAAGGTCAAAATAATTTTCTTGAGGAACAATAATTAAAGTTTTTTTATTTTCTAAGTTTATTTGTTTTAAATCATTGATAATTTTAATTTCAAATTTTTGTTTTTTTGAAGAAAATTTTTTAATTTCTTTTTCAATAAAGTAAAGTTGCTTGTAAGGAAAAAATAAACTAAAAGCTGTTCCCAAGGATAAATTAGCATAATTTTTTAACCAAAAAGCTAATTGAATTTGATTTTCAAAAATTAATGGTTTTTTGTTAACTATTTTTAAAACTGGCTTTAATTGAATTTTCTTTTCTTTTAATTGAAGTCTTTTTTCTTCTGATGAATAAGTTTTAAAAACATATCCAAATATTTTTCTTTTTTTTAACTCAACTTCAACTATTTTATTTTCGGTAAGATTAATTTTTGAAAAATAAGTAAAAAAATCAGGACTATTGCTGGGCAGTCTGGTTAATGGTATAATATCTATAATTAAATAATTTTTATTAATCATGATTTTTAAGGTTGGTATTGATCTTGGAACAGCTAACACTAATGTTTTTTTGCCCGGTAGAGGAGTGGTTATCTCTGAACCAACTGTTGTTGCTTATGACGAGAAGACTCAAAGAATAATTGCCGTTGGTCGAGATGCGAAGGACATGATTGGCAAAACTCCTGAAGAGATTAGAATTTATCGTCCTTTACGAGAAGGGGTTATTGCTGATTATAAAGCTACTTTAGCAATTTTAAGATATTTTTTAAATAAATTGAAATTAACAAAATTTTTTAAGCCAGTTTTGGTGGTTTCAGTTCCAGCCGGTATTACTTCAACAGAAAAAAGGGCAATTATTGATGCTGGTTTAGAAGCCGGAGCAAGAGAAGTTTATCCAATTAAAGAGCCATTATTAGCTGCCTTAGGAGCAGAAATGCCAATCCAGGGTCCTGTTGGCAATATGATTGTTAATATTGGTGGTGGAACAACTGAAATTGCGGTAATTTCCTTAGGAGGAATAGTCAGCGTTGAATCTTCAAGAGTAGCTGGTGATAAAATGGATGAAGCAATTAAAGAATATTTACGCAGAAAATTGAATTTAGCTATTGGTGAGCGAACTGCCGAGATGATCAAGATAGAAATTGGTTCAGCTATTGTTCAAAAAGATAACAATTTTTCAAAAGAAATCAGTGGAGTTGATGTTTTAACAGGACTACCAAAGCAAATCAAAATTCACTCTTTGCAAATTACCGAGGCTCTGCAGAAAGAATTAAGAGAAATAGTTAGTGCCATTAAAAGAGTTTTAGCAGTAACCCCCCCAGAATTGGTTGCTGATATTATAGAGCGAGGCATGGTTCTTTCTGGTGGTGGTGCTCTTTTAAAAAATATTGATCTTTTGATCTCTGAACAGACATCTGTTAAGGCTTATGTCGCTGATGATGCTTTGTATTGTGTTGCTCGCGGTACTGGTAAAGTTTTAGATAAAATTAGTTTATACACCAAATTAATTCAGCAACATCTATGATTTACGGTAATTATCAAAGTCAAAAAATTACAGAAGAGCTATTAAATAAAAATGATGGAGTAATTTTATTGACTGGTCCTGAAGGAGTTGGCAAATTTTCTTTTATTCAGGAATATTTAAAAAATAAAAACTGGGAAAAAATTATTGTCCACAGTAATGAAGATTTTTTAAAAATAGAAACAGCAAGAAAGATTGTTTCTTTAGCTAATAAAAGATCTGAAAAGCGAATTATTGTTATTAATGATTTTCATAAATTTCTTTCTCTTACTCAAAACACTTTTTTAAAAACTTTAGAAGATTCTTTAACTAAAACAATTTTTGTTCTTATTAGTCATAAAGAAGAAAAAATTTTGCCAACAATTAAGTCAAGATCATTAAAAATAAAGTTTAGTTTGGTTGATCAGGAAGAAACCAGAAAAGCTTTAGAAGAAAAAAAATTTAGTGACGAAGAAATAAAATTAGCTTTAGAAATTTATCCTTACCAACCAGGTAAAGCGTTAAATTTTTTAGAAAATAAAAAACTATTTAAAATTTTTCAAAAACTTTTCTCAACCAATGATAAAATTTTGCTTTTTGATGAATTGGAAAAAATTTTAGAACAAAAGGAAAGTTTTAATTTTAAGTCATTTTTAGAATCTTATTTACTTTATTTAAGAAAGCAAATTAAACACCAACCACAAAAATGGTTATCTAAAAAAAGTATAATTTATTTAAAAGAATTTTTAAATCTTTATTATGATGCTGATTATAATTTAAATTTAGAGCTTCAGTTAACTAATTTAGTTTTAAATTATGGATAATTCTTGGAATTTTTTAAAAAAAATAATCAGTATTGTTTTAATTGTCTATTTTATTTCCTTTTTGTTTTATACTGATTTTCTTTTAAATTTAGCCAGAACTAAACCGCCTTTTGATTTCAGTCGCTATTTTTTTAAACTTTTTAATTTAGAATGAATCAGGATTTTAAGAAAGAATTACAAAAAATTTTTAATGAATTTCAGGAAAAATTAAAATCAATTCGATCATTTAAGTTGTCTTTAAGTTTTTTAGAGAACTTAGAAGTTTCTCTTTATCATAATAAATATCTTTTAAAATCTCTTTGTTTAATTTCCCAGATAGATCCTTTAACTTTCCGCTTAGAACCATATGATCAAAGTTATTTAAAAGAAATTGAAATAGCTTTATTAGAAAGAAAAATGGGTTTAAATGTTGTTAAAGAAAAAACAAGTCTTATAGTTAAATTTCCACCACTAACAGAAGAAGCCAAAAAAGATATTTTAAAACAGATTTCAAAATTAAAAGAAGAAACAAGGGTTAAAGCCAGACTTTTGCGAGATGAATTTTTAAAAAATTTAAAAAAAGAAAAAGACGAGAAAAAAATTTCAGAAGATCAATTTTATAAAGGAAAAGAAAATTTAGATAAAGAAATTGAAAAATTTAATCAGGAAGTCGAAAAGCTTTTTGAACAAAAGGAAAAAGAAATTTTGGGATGACTTTGATTATTTTTTTATTTTTTTTAGGTATTTTGATATTATTTCATGAATTAGGGCATTTTTTGGCTGCTCGTAAAGTTGGTCTTAAAGTTGAAGAATTTTCTTTAGGTTTTCCACCAAGGATTTTAGCTAAAAAAATTGGTGAAACTATTTATTCAGTTGGTTTAATTTTATTTGGTGGTTTTGTTAAATTAAAAGGTGAAGATGATCCTGAAGATAAAGAAGGTTTTTGGCATTTATCTTCTTACAAAAAAATATTGATCATTTTTGCTGGGATACTTTTCAATGTTTTTTTAGCATATTTTTTAATCTCTTTTAGTCTTTTATATGGTTATCCGGTAGAAAGTCAAAAAATCTTTGTTTCTGGATTTTTAAGTAAAGATTCTCAAGGAGCAAGATTTTTTAAATTTGGTGATGAAATTTTGGGAGTAAAGCTAGGGGGTAAATTTCATTCTTTTCAAGATCCCCAAGAATTAGCAAAATTTTTAAAGGAGAATAAAGGAAAAGAAGTTGAATTAGTTTTTTTAAGGGAAAATAAAGAAATGTCAGCTAAAGTTGTTCCACCTGTAGGATTTTATTTAGCTAATTTTTCTTTAAAAAAATATCCGTTTCCAGAAAATTTTTTTATTGCTTTTCAAGAAACCTATTTAGTGACTAAAAAAATTTTGAATGGCTTCTTTATTTTTTTTAAAAGTCTTTTTGTCAAAGAAAAAGCAAGTTTAGAAATTGTTGGTCCTATAGGGATTTATAATCTTTTTGATAATTTTATAAATTTTGGCATAGGTTACATTCTTTACTTTTCTGCAGTTTTATCTTTAAATTTAGCGTTTATTAATTCTTTACCTTTTCCTGGTTTAGATGGTGGCCGAGGTTTGTTTGTTTTTATTGGATTGTTGAAAAAGAAAAAAATTGATTTTAAAACTGAAGAACTAATACATAAAATAGGATTTGTTTTTCTTTTTATTCTCTTAGTTTTGGTCACTTTTAAAGATATTTATAAATTATGGTTCAAATAAAAAAATCAAAAAATTTTTCTGAATGGTATTTAGAAACAATCTTCAAAGCAGATCTTATTGATTATGGACCAGTAAGAGGAACAATTGTTTTTAAGCCTTTTAGTTATCGCATTTGGGAAAAGATAATGAATTATGTTGATGCGAAAATTAAAAAATTTGGGACTCAAAATGTTTATTTTCCAATTTTTATTCCCGAAAGTTTTTTAAAAAAAGAAAAAGAACATGTTGAGGGATTTTCTCCGGAAGTAGCTGTGGTAACTTATGCTGGCGGAGAAGAATTGAGTGAAAAACTTATAGTTAGACCAACTTCAGAAACAATAATGTATCCTATTGTTGCTAAATGGATTAAATCTTATCGTGATCTACCTTTGATTATTAACCAATGGACTAATGTAATTCGTTGGGAAAAAAGACCTTTTCCTTTTTTTAGAAACACTGAATTTTTATGGCACGAAGGCCATGGTATTCATTCAAGTCATAAAGAAAGCTTAGATTTGGTTTTGAATATTTTAAAAATGTATGAAGAAGTTTATCAAAAAATCTTTTGTATTTATGGAATTGCTGGTAAAAAATCTGAATCAGAAAAATTTGCTGGTGCTTTAGCAACTTATACTTATGAAATTTTGATGCCCGATGGTAAGGCTCTTCAAGCTTGTACTTCCCATGATTTGGGCCAAAATTTTTCTAAAGTTTTCAATCTTCAATTTCAAGACAAAGATTCCAAGCTAAAATATGCTTGGCAAAATAGTTGGGCAATAACAACAAGATCAATTGGTGCTTTAATTGCTGTTCATGGCGATGATTATGGTTTAGTTTTGCCACCCAAACTTTCACCTTATCAGATTGTTTTGATACCTATTTATGATAAAAAGCATGACAAAGAAATTAATAAATTTATCGAAAGTTTAAAAAGACAATTTGAAAATTATGAGATAATAATTGATTTTTCAGAACATTCACCTGGATATAAATTTCATAATTGGGAATTGAAGGGTATTCCTTTAAGAATAGAAGTTGGTTATCAAGAAATTAAAAAAGGAGTTTTGACAGTTTTTCGAAGAGATAAAAGAGAAAGATTTAGTTTAAAATTAGAAGAGACAAAAAACAATTTGGAAAATATTTTTGCTGATATTGAAAAAAATCTTTTTTTAAGATCTAAAAACTTTATTGAAAAAAATACTTATGATGTTCAAAATTATGATGAATTTAAAAAGATTTTAAGTAAGAAAAGAGGATTTATTAAAACTTTTTGGTGTGAGAAAATTGATTGTGAAAAGAAAATAAAAGAAGAGACAAAAGCAACAACAAGATGTTTGCCTATAAATGCTAAAAAGGAAAAAGGTAAATGTGTTTATTGTCGAAAACAAGCAAATTATCGTTGGTATTTTGCTCAAGCTTATTAAAAAATGATCAAAATTAAAAAAAATCTCTTTATTGGAATAGATTTGGGAACTTCATATACCAAAATTTATCTTAAAGATGTCGGGCTCATTCAAGAATTTCCAACAGTAATTGCTTTTAATCGTCGCAATCAAAGTGTTATTGCTATTGGCGAAGAAGCTAAAAGAATGATTGGCCGCAATCCAGTTAATATTGAAGTTGTAAGACCAGTTCTTCGCGGAGTGGTAACTAACTTTGATGAAGCTTTGATATTTTTGGAAAATATTTTAGATAAAATTAAAAAAGATTTTTTAGTTTTAGGGGGGTTACAGTTAGTTGTTGGCATTCCTCTTGATTTAACTGAGGTTCAAAAAAAAGCAGTTATTGATGTTGGTAAAGGTTGTGGAGCTAAAGACGTTTTTTTAGTTGAAGAACCAGTTGCCGCAGCTTTAGGAGCTAATCTAGGAGTTGAAGATGTTAAAGGAATTTTAATTGTTGATATTGGTGGTGGAACAACAGATATTGCTTTAATTTCTTTAGGTGGTGTTGTTGTTGGCAAAAGTATAAGAATTGGTGGTGATGCTTTTAATGAAAAAATTATTGAATATTTAAAATCTCGTTATGGTGTTTTGATTGGCGAAGGTCAAGCTGAAGAAGCAAAAGTTACTATTGGTTCAATTAATTCAAAAATGGGAAGTTTTTTAATTAAAGGAAGAGATATCTTAACAGGATTACCAAAGGAGGTTAATTTCACAAGTCAAGACTTAAAAGAAAGTATTTATGAACATTTGGAAGATTTAGCGGTAGTTATTAAAGATATTATTAATATGTCTCCTCCTGATCTTTTAAGTGATATTATTCAATCAGGCGTCTATCTTAGTGGTGGTGGTTCTTTGATTGAAGGGATTGACAATTTTTTTGAAAAAGAATTAAAATTAAAGATTAATTTGATTGAAGAACCAAGATATGCTGTTATTCGGGGAATTGGGAAAATAATTGAAGATTTTAAAAATCTTAAAAAATTATTAATCAATGTTTAGAAAAAAAATAACAATTTTTATATTTTTATTCATTCTGGGATTATTGTTAGTCTTGTTGAGCAATAAAGTTTTAGCCAGTTCAGACTATTTCTTTTATATTTCTTTGAATTGGCAAAATTTTCTTCAAAATCTTTTAGATAAAATTTTACCGGCAAAAGAAAAAGATGTTTATAAAGAAAAATATTATCAGCTCTTAGAAGAATTTGCTCAATTAAAATTAATGCTAGATCAAATTAAAGAATCAAATTTGATTGTAAATAGAGAAAAATATCTTCCCAATTTAATTGAATTGAATGTTTTAAAGATTGATACTTTTGGTAATGTCTATATTAATTTTGACAAAAATCTTTCCGAGAATAGTATTTTTTTAGATAAAAATTGGAGTTTGGTTGGTAAAATAAGTAAAATAACTAAAAATTATGCTGTTATTAAATCTCTTAATTCTGCTGGTTTGGAATTTAATGTTGCTAATTTAAATAGAGAGCTTTTAGGTCTTGGAAGGACTCTTTCTAATGGTTTTATCGAAATAAATTTTGTTGATCCTAAAATTGAAATCAAAGAAAATGACTTTGTTTTGACTTATGGCGATGAAAATTTTCCTGCTGGTTTTTTAGTCGGTACTGTTGAAAAAATTATTCAAAATGAAAATCAAAAGAAAATTATTGTTAAAACTACTTTTGATTTGAACGATAAAAAAATTTACTTGATTAAATGATTTTCTTGTTTACCTTTTTGATAATATTTTTGCAGCCTTTTTTCAATTTAATTTTTTTATTTCTTTTACCAATTTTAGATTATTTTTTTGAAAACAAAATTAAAAAATTAGTTATTAGTCTAATTGTTCTTTCTTTGTTAACTGATTTAATTTTCCTTAAACCTTTTGGTTTTTTTCTGACACTAACATCTTTTTGTTTGTTGATTATTGCTTTATTAGAGAAATTTGTCTCTTCTAATTTTTTTTACCAAAAATTAATTTATCTTATTCTTTTTAATATTTTGTTTTTAATTTTATTTTTCTATTTTAGTTATAATTTTTTAGTTGGCTCATTAAATTTTCTGAAAATTTTATTATTAAATTTAATTTTTCAACTTTCTTATTTTTTAAGCAAAAGATTGTTGAAGCATTAAACAATGATTGACGAAGAAGTTCTTTTCCAAGATTTTGGAAAGAAAATTAAAATTAGTTCTTTGGGGGAAAGAAAATTTTTTATTTTTATCTTTTTGATCGTTTTTTTAATTACTTTTTGTTATTTTTTTTACTTGCAATTTTTTTTAAAGAATGAATTGCTAAAAGTTGAAAAGAATCTGAGAACAATAACTTATTTTTCATTTCCTTCTCGTGGTGATATTTATGATCGATATAATCAATTGATAGTTTCTTCTGAACAAACCTTTGATGCCTATGTTGATTTACAAAAAATTAAAGAATTACCATTTAAGATTAATGGCGATTATTTTTATCGTGGTAATCAATTAATTATTCGTAATATTCCAAGGGAAGTTGCTTTAAAACTTTTAACAAGAAAAATTGATGGCTTTCAGATTGTTTCTTCTTATAAAAGAAAATATAATGGTGAAGAAGAAATAGGAAATTTAATTGGTTTTGTAGGTTTTCCTCAAGAAAATAGTAAATATTATCAAGAAGAATTTATTGGTAAAGCTGGATTAGAATTAACTTATCAAGATTATCTTCGTGGACAATTGGGAGAAATTGTGTATAAAAAAGAAGGAAATAATTTAAAAAAAATTTCTGAAACTCAACCTCTTCCTGGAGCAAACTTATATTTAACTATAGATTATGAATTTCAAAAAAGAGCTTATGAGACGATGGAGCAATATTTCAAAGAAAATGGTTATAAAAACGGAGTTTTGATTGTTTTAAATCCGCAAAACGGTGAAGTTCTTGCTTTAATTTCTTATCCTTCTTATGATCCAAATTGGTTTTTTGATAACAGAGAAAAATTTCTTCAAGCCTTAAATGATAAAGATCAACCGTTTTTTAATCGAGCAATTTCTGGTTTATATAACCCAGGTTCAACTATAAAACCTATTGTTGCTGCTGGAGCTTTAGAAGAAAAAGTTGTTACTCCAGAAACTCAAATTTATTCTCCTGGCTATTTAAAAATTCCTAATCCTTATTTTTCAGGAGTGTATTCAATTTTTAGAGATAACAAAGTTCACGGTTGGACTGATATTAGAAAAGCAATTGCTGATTCAGTAAATGTTTATTTTTATGTTGTTGCTGGTGGTTATCCTTATCCTAATGACGAAATACCAATAAAAAATGGCTTAGGAATTGAGAGGTTGATTAAATATTGGAAGCTATTTAATTTAGGAGAAAAAACAGGAATTGATCTTACGGGAGAAAAAGCTGGATTTTTACCATCGCCAGAAACAAAGGCAAAGAATTTAATTGATCCTCAATGGCACCTAGGAGACACTTATAATGTTGCTATTGGCCAAGGTGATATTTTAGTTACTCCACTTCAAATTGCCCTTTGGACGTCTGCTTTTGCGACTAATAAAATTTATCAACCTTTTATTGTCAAAAAAATTGTTGATTCAAATGGAAAAATAATTTTTGAAAGAAAACCAAAGATTTTAAAAGAAAATTTAATTAATCAAGAAAATTTAAAAGTTATTCAAGAAGGAATGAGACAAACAGTAACCCAAGGAACAGCTAAAATTTTAAATGATTTACCCGTTGAAGTTGCTGGTAAAAGTGGAACCCCAGAAATTTTTGGCAAAAAAAGATTAAATGCAATTTTTACTGGTTATTTTCCATATAAAAATCCTCAAGTAGTTATGACTCTCTTAATAGAAAATGTACCTATTGGTTCAGTAGCAACCTTACCGTTATATAAAGATTTAGTTTTAGAATATTACAATTTAAAACTCAAAAGTGAATAAATAAATCAAAAGTTACAGCGGTCTAACCGGTTATCAGAGGTCGGGCCTCTGATAGCTTTCTAAAATTTCGGGAGTTGAACTCCCGAAAATTGTGGTGCTATAATAATTTTAAAAGGTCGTTTTTAAAAAATTTTGATAAAAATGAATAATCACCTTTATAATCTTTTTTCTCAATTGGTTCAGGATCGCCGAAGTATTTATCGAATTCAAAAGTTTTATTTAAAAGATTCTCGAGGTTGTAAAAAATGTTTAGCTTTTTGGAAAAAACTTTTACAACAAAAAGAGAGAGAAATGAAAGAATTAATAGCTCTAATCAAAGAACACAAAATTTAACTATAGTTTCCGTCTTTTAACTTTTGCCTTTTGTCTTTTGCGCTTTTCTGTATTTCTATAGAAAATTGGAAAATGTTACATAATCCGCGTAGCAATCAGCGTTAATCGGCGTTAACAATCCGCGTTAATCCGCGCCAACTTCCAAAATATTAGTTTTGACTTTTGAGCTTTGCCTTTTGAGTTTTTATTATGATATAATTTATCTAATTGTAGTTTTGACTTTTGCCTTTTGCGCTTTGAGTTGTTATTTTTGCCAGGGTAGCTCAGTTGGTGAGAGCACCGCTCTGGTAATGCGGAGGTCACGGGTTCGAATCCCGTCCCTGGCTCAATAACCTTGAATCAAATTTTATTTTGGTTCAAGGTTGTAAGTCAAGATAGTGTCGTCATTAATTTTTTCTGCTAATCAGGTTATCTGCTTAGCAATTCAATCAAGAGATGTCTGAAAAACTTAAGGAGATCGAAAAAAGACTCCGCACTCTTTTTTCTTTGTGGGTTGAGCAATCTAAGGTCGATCAATTAGAAATTAAAGCTAATATTGATGAAAGGGGGGTATTAGTTGAAATTACTGGCCCAAAAGAAGTATTGAGCTTAATCATCGGTAAAAAAGGATCAACCATTAATGCTGTAAGAAAAATTGTAAAAAGCATCGGTGGTTCCATTGGAGCAGCAATTTCTTTGAAAGTTCACTCACCAAAATCTTAATGGAAAAAAAATTGGCTCTTAAAATTTTAGATGCAATTTTAATTTCTTCCCGCCGTAAAGTAAAAATAAAAACATTAAAAAATTTTTTCAAAGATTTAAATCTTGAAGAATTGTTGGCTATTGCTCAAAAGAGATATCAAAATTTTGGTTTTTTTCTTAATTGGGATAGTGAATGTATAGAATTAGTAAACAGACCAGAACTTTATCGATATCTGGTTAATTTCTTTAAATTTGAAGATAATGAGCTGCTTCAAGAATTGTTAGAAGTTTTAGCAATTGTTGCTTATGCTGGTCCAATTAGTTTAAGAGAAATTAACAAAATTAGAAATAAAGAATCTTTAACTGTTTTAAGAGAGCTTTTAAATGAAGGTTTGATAAAAAAGGAAAAATATTCTTATAAAATTAGCGATAAATTTTTAGATTTTTTTGGTTTTAAAAATTTAGAAGACTTACCAGATTATCATCGTTTAAGAAAAGAACTTAAGGGCGAAGACTAAAATGCTTTTTATTATTTTTTTATCAGCTTTTATTCAGATTCAAAGTGAAGCAAAATTGGCTTTTCCAGCAGAAATTCCTTTTTATGATTTCCAAAGTTTTAAAAAAGAAGAAGACAATAATATTCTCAATATCAATATTAATAATATTTCCGCTGAAGCAATTTTAGTTAAAGAATTTAACGGCAAAACTCTTTTCCGAAAAAATGACAATGAAGCAAAAGATATTGCTTCATTAACTAAATTGATGAGTGCTTATTTGGGATATTTGACTTTTGATCAAAATGCTATTTTTATTTTTGATCGAGAATCAATTAATCAAGAAGGTGAAGTTGGTAATTTTTACATAGGCGAAAAAATTTCTCGGAATGATCTTTTAAAAGCAAGTTTAGTTTCTTCAAGTAATGATGCTATTTATTTGCTCGCAAAAACTTATGGTTTAGAAAAATTTGTTCAATTAATGAATGAAAAAGCAAAGGAATTTGGGATGGTGAAAACAAATTTTGTTGACCCAACTGGTTTAAATAAAAATTTATCAACTGCTCGAGATATTTTTCAATTAATTGAAAAAATATACTCTCAAACTCCAGAAATTTTCTTTTGGACAACATTAGAAAAAATAATTGTTAACGATAAAATTTTGTGGTCGACTAATCTTTTATTGCCTAAACATAAATCAATCATTGTTGGTGGTAAGACAGGCTATAAAGAAACAGCTGGCGAAAACTTGGTTTTAATTTTAAAATTGAAAAATTCTCCCTTTGTTGGTTTAATTATTCTTAATTCTAAAGATCGTTTTGCTGATGCTGAAAAAATCATTAAAGAATTAGCTAATTATTATGGAAATTGAAACTGCCTTGAATTTAATTAAAGTTCTTAGTTTAAGTATTTTAAGTTTTATTATTGCTTTGATTTTGGTGCCTATTTATCTTAGTTTAGCCTTGCGTTTTAAAATTGGTGATAAACCTCATCGAGAAGGGGCACCGATAGCAACTGAAACATTAAAAGAAAAAACAGGAACACCAACAATGGGGGGAGTAATTATTTGGTTGCCACCCATTATTTTAGCTCTTTTAATTTTATTTTTAAGCAAAACCTTCGGTGGTTTTTTTGAATTTTTAAATTTTGTCTCCAGGAGAGAAACTTATTTAGTTTTAGGAGGTTTATTTTTAGGAGGTTTCTTTGGATTAATAGATGATCTTTTGCGGCAATATAATCTTTCTGGCTTTAAAAGGAGAGACACTTTTTTAATTTATTTAACAATAGCTCTTCTATTTGCTTGGTGGTTTATTGCTAAATTGAATATTAATTTTATTGATTTACCAAATAATAGAATTTATTTGGGCACCATCTTTTTTCTTTTTTATTTTATTTTTATATTTTTGGCAGTTGTTCTTTCGGCTGACATTACTGATGGCGTTGATGGTTTATTTGGTAGCCTGAGTTTTACAATTATTTTGATATTGACAATTTTTGCTTTTTTAAATAGTGATTATAACTTAGCCACTTTTGGAGGAACCCTTTTGGGCTCTTTGCTTGCTTATCTCTGGTTTAACTTCTATCCAGCAAAATTTTTTGACGGCAATACCGGATCTTTTTCTGTTGGGATTGCTATTGTTTTAATGAGTTTTTTTACTCAAAGCAGTTTGCTTTTGCCTTTGTTAGCACCAATTTTTGTTTTTGAAGCTGGTTCAGTAATTTTGCAAGTTTTTTCCAAAAAATTTTTTAAAAGAAAAATATTCTTGTCAACACCGATTCATCATCACTTTAAGGCAATTGGTTGGCACGAGGCAAATATAACTTTTAGGTTTTTGATTATTAACATTATTGGTTGCATTTTTGCTTTATTAATTTATTTATTTTTAAAACTTTTGTGAGATGGCAAAACTAATAATCAAAGGAGGAAAAAAACTTAGCGGTGAAATTAATGTTTCTGGTTCTAAAAATGCTGTTTTAGCTCTAATCCCAGCAAGTCTTTTGATTGATGGGAAAATTATTTTTCGTAATGTTCCTGAAATTAAAGATGTTGAAACTATGATTGAAATTTTAAAATACATAGGTGCTGAAATTGAAAAAGGTGAAAATGAATTGATAATTAATACTAAAAACCTTGATTATAAAGATTTACTAATTGAAGAAGTTAAAAAATTAAGAGCTTCAATTCTTTTTTTAGGACCAATTTTGTCAAAATTTGGCAAGATAAAATCCTATCTTCCTGGGGGTGATGTTATTGGTGCTCGACCTATAGATGCTCATATTAAAGGAATGATTGACTTTGGAGCAGAAATCTTTGTTAAAAATCAAATTTTAGAAGGGGAACTTAAAAAAAATAAGAGTAACAACATTATTTTAAAAGAAATTAGCGTTACTGCTTCAGAAACTTTAATTATGGCAAGTACCCTTTCTAAAAAGCCTATTAATTTAAAATTAGTTGCTTTAGAACCCCATGTTCAATCTCTTTGTCAATTTTTGAAAAAAGCCGGATTTAATATTCAGGGAATAGGTACACATTTTTTGAAAATTTCTAAAGGAGAAAAAATTAAAAAAGAAGTTGTTTTTGATGTTCCTAATGATTATATTGAAGCTGGTACATTTATGGCCTTAGCTCCTCTTGTTAAAGATAAATTGATTATTAAAAAAGCACCAATCGAAAACCTTGATGCTGTTTTTATTATTGCCAAAGAAATGAATCTTAATTTAGAAATTAAAAAATCAGATATTGTCATTAAATCCTCAAAACTTAAAGGAACGAAAATTCAAACAGGTTTATATCCTAAATTTCCTACTGATCTTCAACCACCGTTTGGAATTATGGCAACTCAAGCTGAAGGAGTAACTTTAATTCATGAATGGATGTATGAAAATAGATTTGGTTATTTAAAAGAAGCTGAAGAAATGGGAGCAAATATAGAAATTTTAGATCCTCACCGAGCAATTGTTATTGGACCAAGTTATTTAAAAGGAAAAGAAGTTCGCTCTTTAGATATTAGGGCAGGAATTGCTCTTGTTTTAGCAGGACTTTATGCTGAAGGAGAAACAATTATTCAGGAAGCCGAAAAAATTGATCGAGGTTATGAAAAAATTGAAAATAAATTAAAAAAAGTGGGGGGAGAAATTGAAAAAGAAAGCTAAAAACTCCCTGCCTGCCAGCAGGCAGGAAAAGGCAAAAATTAAATAGATAATTTTCTTACGGAGCAAGTAACCGCCCCACGAGTGTGTTAGGACATGTCTGTGAACTAGATTGATTACATGAACCACTGCAGGAGTAAAAAGAGCAAAGACCAACTTCAGGACAATCACAGGCACGGGTGGAACATGTTGAGCGTGCGGTTACCTCTTGATAGTTGTTGCAATAGGGATTAGTTATTTGATATATTGCAAATCCTTGAGTGGCCCGAATTTGACCTTGAACATCTAATTTATATTGTGGATTCGTCGTCCCGATGCCGACATTAGTACCGGTATCATAAATAATAGAATTACCAATTGTTGAGGCGCCAGTAAATTTGGCAACATAGTTTGCGCTTCCAGAACCACCAATACCTCCACCAGATGGCCAAGAAGTTATACAACTGCTTCCTATACAAAAACCTGTATCAGAACGAACATAACCACCAACTACATCTAATTTT
>VAPR01000740.1_pt1 | contig 19393 bp, 18 predicted proteins | sample 3380701 | NCBI WGS metagenome assembly VAPR01 (sample SAMN11536904, study PRJNA540576) | hot springs metagenome | isolation source: hot spring wet sediment | place: Spain: Lobios | collected 2014-01 | reverse complement strand
ACAACTACAACTACAACTTGTTGGTGCCGCCGGCGTGATTTGAACACGCGACACCTCGGTCTTCAGCCGAGTGCTCTCCCAGGCTGAGCTACGGCGGCACGCTAGAGTAATTAATTCATCCAACACCGATTTATTTGCTTTTGTCACCTGCCAGAAATGTTATTTATTGTTAGTCTTGCCTTGCCTACTCTTTCTTATTCTTCCATGGTACATCCTCTACACCTTTACGTCTGTTCATAACTCTAGCAAGGATAAAGAGTAGTGATGAGAGCCTGTTCATATATGCAATAAGATTATCACTCACATTCTCACTCTCATCCTTAAGTGCAACTATAACACGTTCAGCCCTCCTTGCTATTGCTCTAGCAAGATGGAGTAATGAAGCCTCTCTGCTTCCCCCTGGAAGTATAAAGTATGCTATAGAGCCTGCCTCCTCCTCATACCTATCTATGACCTCTTCAAGCTTCTTAACCATCTCAATGCTTACCTTAGGTGTTGATTCACTCATATCTGGATCTGCCAACTCCGCTCCAGCAATGAAGAGATCGTTCTGCACACCTTCCAGCACAACCTTTACATCCTCCTCATCTATGAATGATATGCATAAACCTATGGCAGAGTTCAACTCATCTATATTGCCATATGCCTCCACCCTTAATGCTGCCTTTGATACCCTCTTCCCACCAAGTAATGATGTGTAGCCTTTATCCCCTCCTCTAGTGTATATCTTTGCCATGCGTATGGTATTACATGATAAGGTTTAAACGTAACTTTCTCCCCATCAATCATGGGCATGGGTCATGCTAGGTATGTATTTGCTCTAACGATGATGAGTTTTAGCATGGCCATAGTTCTTGCTATATCTGCTATTATAATAGATTATTATATACTGGGCAAGAGTAGTAGTGTTAAGGTGGATATAAGGGAGGCTACAGATGATCTCATAAAGGGTAACGTGCTTAAGAGCATAATCAATGAACTCTCAAAGATAGCAGGTAGCGATGTAGGAAAGAGCAATGGTGAGTATATAGTAAGTAACTGATCACGCATTATATGCTCCAAATGATTCGTCCTGAAAGCATGAATACTTTCAGTAATGATAATCTATGCATAGCATATATACTTCATTCACCATATTTCAAGTATGAGCAAAGAATCAAAGGTTAGATGCCCCTACTGTGAATCAACATTTAACAGCAAGGAGGAGTTATCAAAGCATATAGATAGGATGCACATAGGGCCTGGGGTGCTTGAAGGAGATACAAGGAAGCTCTAGTTGAAATAAATTTTTCTATACCTATATATCACTTCTATCTTTCTATAAATAATGAGGAAAATAGCTACAATAATGATAATTAGTGTTGTAGCACACTTCTATATCCATTTAGTGTAATTAATGGAGGTGTAGAGCATATGAAGAGGGTTAAGGAGGAGGTTATAGATAGAGGTGTAGAGGTATTCAAGGCGGAATCGCAGAGAGGTGATCTCATACAGATATTTGAGATAAATGGTAACCCTGCAATGGGCTGGGAGGCTGGCGATAAGAATAGCCTAGTAATATTGGATGGTAAGGTTATAAGCAGTGAACCATCATCCTATCCAGCAGTAGTAGCAGTGATAGATCAGAAGGAACTTTTTACTATGGTGTTAGTGGTTATGTACCAATGGCTGAGTTGAAGAAGATACTAGAGTCGTTAGAGAAGCCAAGAATTAACCATCAACCATAACATTATATATTTTTAGGCTGCTAGTAGTAATCTCATGCTAGAGTTCTTCCTTACTGCATGTAGATTGAAGAGGGTTAAGAGGAAGGGATGGCTTGTAAAGGCAAATGTTAGTAGGGATGATGCTGAGTCCGTAGCAGATCACTCATATATGCTAGCATTAATTGCTATGATCATTGCTGATGCTAAAGGCTTGGATACATGTAAGACTATGAGGATGGCACTCCTGCATGATATTGCAGAATCGATAACAGGTGATTATATGCCAGAGGAGATAGAGCAGAAGGAGAAGAGGATGCTGGAGCATGATGCTATGCTTAAACTGCTCACCATGCTCCCTGAAGGTTTAAGGGATGAATACTCAAGGTTATGGGATGAATATCTCAACTGCAGGAGTGAGGAGGCTAGACTTGTACATGAACTTGACAAGGTTGAGATGGTTATTCAGGCTAGATGCTATGAGGATATGGGCTATACTGATGTGTTGAGGAGGTTCTACTCCTACGCTGAGCCGTATGTGAGCGATGATATTGCAAGGAAGTTACTATCATCAATCAATAGTTGAGTAGCAATGCTATCTGCAATCTCATCCAACTACATACAATGGTATCAATAAGTTAATACAAGATGATGGTCTTATCTTGTAGATTCTGCTTTGTTGCATAACTTGATAACATAGCAATTCCTTAACGTTATCAGCACTATAAACTATGTTAAATTTACTAAATACGCTTATCTATTGCCTATATAAGTACATATATTGCGGATTTTAGTTATACAACAAAACAAATCTCAGCATACTCCTTTGCCCTCTCAAACCAATACCTTGGCCTTGCCTCTCTGTTGTAGATATCCCTAATATCCCTATCCACATATAATAATGGGCTACGAACCGAATGAGTGGTAGCCCCGGGCAGATTCGAACTGCCGTCACCAGGTCTCTCCTCTTTTACCCTATTCTATCCATAACCTCTCGGGATCCAGAGCCTGGCACTCAAGGGCCTAGCCCTCCTTGGCCACTAGACGACGGGGCTACCGTAGATATAGAATGATTCTACTCCATTATCTGTCTTTCTATTTATTCTGCACTCTCATGCTCTAGCCTACTTTGTACTTATCAGCCTTATTGCTTCCCCATAATCAAGCCATAGCCTCTTCCTCATGTATGGCACTAACTTCCAGTGTATACTGTACACCTCTCTATCCTTATCCTTAAGCAGGAGTCCCTTGACTATTAACGAGACAAAGCCTCCAGCAACCTTGCTCTTCATCTCATCACCATAGGAAGAGCAGAATGCGTCCCTCTTTGCATGATACTCCTCTATCGTGAACCATGGTTTGTTCAACTCAAGTATGAGTGGCCAGACTATGTTGTTCCATACTAACCTTCTATTCTCTGTACTTGATGCATATTTACCCTTCTCTCTACTCTTGCCCTTGCTCTTAATGCTACTCTCATCCTTACTGCTACTATTATTATTGATATGCTTATACCTTCCATCCTTGTCCTCTCTCAGCACATGCTTGTTACAGGTTTATACAATATAATTATTTACTTATCACCATCATCTTATGTATATCGCTGGCCTATATGGTAGTGCAGACTTCTTTGCTACACTGTTGCTACTGCTACTACTATCCTCTACCATAACCTCTACTCTACAGTTGTACTCCTCCTCTAGTAATGGTATTGCATCACAAAGTACTCTAACCTCATCCAACACACCTATACTTGCCCTCCTCAACCTAGACTCTGGGGGTGTTGAGAGTATGCTCTCTATCATCCTCTTCACCATCTCTGGCTTACTCTTTGCATAAGTTGCTATAGTATCTGATCCTCCTGCACTAGATGAACCCTTCACAAGCATACGCATCACATCACCATAGTTGGTTATACCCTCATTTATAATGCTCAATATCCTCAAGTAGAGTTCCCACTTCCATGCCTCTGCAACCTGTATGGTTATCATACTTGGCTTCATTCCAGTAACCTTGATTATCTTCTCAACATCCTCCATAACATGCATTATTAGAGATTCACCTTCATCAGCTATGCTATTGATCATAGATGGAGTAACCTTGGGCCACTCTGCCATAGATACAAAGCCCTTACCTCTCAGTATACTCCACATCTCCTCACATATGAATGGCATGAATGGGGAGAGCATCCTCACTCTAGCATTAAGGAATTGTATGATTGTAGATGCTATCTCATCATCACCTCTACCCTTGCTCTTTGCCCTCTTTAGATACCATTGCATATCCTGATCCATTATGTAGAGGAGGTTGTTCAACGCCTCCCTTACCCTTAACCTATCCATCGCATCTGTTGTGCTCTTTATCATATGCTGAAGCCTGCTCATGAGCCATACATCCTCCTCCTGCTTATGCTTATGCTCTTGCTTTTGCTCTTGCTTCTGTTCATGCTCATACTCATGCTCTTGCTCATACCCTCCTCCACTCTCCTCATCAACCCTGTTGTTACTCTCACCTCTACTACTAGTAGTAGCATTGGCAAACTGCATACATATGTTGTATAACCTCTCAACCTTCTCCTTTATGCTCTTCAACATATCAAGCGTAAAGTCAGCGTCCTGAAGTAACTCAGCAGATATAAGGAGAGATGCTCTTATTGCATCGCTTCCATACTCCCTTATAGCCTTGCGCAGTGGCACTATATTGCCTAAAGACTTGCTCATCTTCTTACCATCCATAAGCACACTACCATTGACTACTATCTGCCTAGGCCATAACTCTTCAGGGAATATGGCAACATGGTTGAAGATGAAGAATGTTAGATGGTTTGGTACAAGATCTCTACCAGAGTGCCTGCTATCAACAGGGTAGTAGTAGAGGAACTCCTGCCTAATCTGCTCAATCAGATCCTTGCTTACCTTGCATGACTCTGCAATGCTTGAAGGATCCCCAACTCCTAGCAATACGTAATCAAAGAACCTATCATCTATTCCATCTACATTGAGCATCCTAGCATACTTTGCTATTATGTAGTATGCCATGTATATTACAGAGTCTGAGAGTGACTCTATTATCCAATTCTCATCCCATGGGAGCTTTGTACCTAATCCTGATCTTCTAGCACATGCCCTCTCCCTTAACCAATCTATGACGTATACGAACTCATCCCTTATATCCTCTGGCAGTATCTGCATGCTATCAAGGCATTTGTGTGCTAACCTCTTCCACTCTCTATCAGAGTAGTTTATGAACCACTGATCCTCAAGTATCTTAACTACGCATGATGCACCACATCTACATCTTACTGGCTTTGCAAGATCAAGCATGGTATCTGCAAGGTTCCTCTTGAGCATATCATCCCTAACCTTCTCCCTAGCATCCTTCACACTCATGCTTGAGTAGTCCATAGTTATACTATGGTCTGATGAGATCCTACCCTTGTAGAACTCATGTGAGTATAGTTCGTTTGTGGCATCCTCTAGCCTAGGATCATCCTGCCTTGATATACCATACCGCTTTATAACTACAGATGCAGGTACACCATCCTTTGAGTACTCACTCTCTATCATAACTATTGGCTCTATCTTCAGTATATCTGCATCTATACCTTTAGCATATTCATGGATACCAACACCAGCATGTATACCAGCCTTCAGATCAGTCAACGCTTGATAGTCATATGGTGCATGTGCTGGTACAGACATAACAACTCCAGTACCATTCCTTGGATCAACGAACCCTGCTGGTAGTATTGGCACATCTCTATTGGTCAATGGTACCCTCACCCTTTGCCCTATCAGTTCTCTGCCCTTGATAGTATGCTCAACATGCACATCCCTGTTAAGGTATGTTAGCCTCTCAGCAGCATCCATGCTTACAAGCCACTTCTCCTTCCCATCTACCATAGCAACAACATAGTCCGCATCAGGGTTAAGCCAGAGGTTGGTTACCCCAAATACCGTCTCTGCCCTTAGCGTTGCTGCAGGTAAGATCAGTCCTTCCATAATCCTACCATCATCATCATTACCTCTAGCATCTAGCACGAACTTTATCAACACATACTCTATGAACTCTGGCTCAACATCCCCAAGTGTATCATGCTGGCTTACTGGACTCTGATCCCTAGGGCACCATCCAACTGGATGTGAGCCTTGGGAGATCAACCCCTTATCCCTCAACCTCTTGAACTGCCATGTTATGAACCTGTTGTACAATGGATCTATAGTTGTGAACTCCCTCCTCCAATCTATAGAGTAGCCCATCTCCCTCATCCCTTCCTTGATCTCTGCATGGAAGTACCTTGCTATATTCACTGGGTCCTTGAAGTACTCTATATACTCTGGCTTCACACCATAAAGGTTCACGAACGTCTCTACCAACTCCTTATCATGCTCTGCTATACGCCTTGACATGGCAAGTATTGGTGTACCAGTGTAGTGGAAGCCCATGGGGAAGAGTACGTTATAGCCCTTCATACGCATATATCTTGCATGAACATCAGCAAGCGTATAGGTTCTTCCATGTCCTATATGCTGTGGAGAGTTTGGATATGGATATGCTACTGTTATGAAGTACTTCTCCTTACTGGAGGGATCGCTCTCGAATATCCTAGCCTCATCCCAAGCATCCATCCATCTCCTCTGAATAGCAAACCAGTCTATGGGCATGGATGCACACTCCTAATAACAGTAGTTATGCTGAACCTAGTATGATGCCCTCAACCATTGCAGATGCATCCTTGACCTCCCTGTACTGGCCTCCCCCCTGAGCAAACCTATCATCTCCCCCAGCAGAACCACCAAATATGGATGCTATGCTCTTTGCTACACTGCTAGCCTTGAACCTCTTCCTTGCTGATTGACCAGAGAATACTATAACCCTCATACTCTTGTTACCCTTGCCTATCAATACACAGTACACAAGCCTTGGCTCCATCTCTATCGCCTTCTCCCCTACTGCTATATGATACTCTTCATCTAGCAGATCATCATATACAGCATATAGCTTGATGGTATTGTTATTATCATCATAATGCTTACTGCTCTCATCCATACCAACCTTGATCATCTTTGCATTGCTCACAACACTGCTTGCCATCCCATCTGCAATCCTTCTTATCATCAACCTCAACCTCCTCCTTGCATCATCTGCCTCCTCAACCTTCCTTGCTAGTGTATCTACAACCTTCTCCTTGCTTGAACCTAGGATACCCGCTATAGATGATACCTGCTCCTCCTGCATCTGTACATACCTCAATGCTGCCTTGCCTGCAACGAACTCAAGCCTAACTATACCATCCTGTACCCTCTCTGCCTTTATTATCTTCACCATACCAACCTCCCCACTCCTCTCACAGTGGGTACCTCCACACGCCTCTATATCCCAATCCTTTATCTTGACTATCCTTATACTCTTGTTTGGCACATATCCTCCCTGGTATATCCTGAAACCGTATAGTTGCTCAGCAACATTCCTATCCATAAGGGTAACCTCTATAGGTAGATCAGCAAGTACTATATCGTTTGCATACTCCTCTATCCTCTTCACATCATCCCTGCTCAGTGGAGAGTGATGCGTTATATCAAGCCTAGCATAGTCCTCATCCTTGAATGCTGAGTGCTGCCATACCCATGGGCCTAGAGCCTTCCTTGATGCTGCATTGATTATATGTGTAGCAGTATGATGCCTCATTATCAACCCTCTCCTCTCACCATCAACCCTGCACATTACAGTATCGCCCTCCTTGAAGCTTATCTCAGCATCCTCTATCTTGTGAAGTATAACATCCCCCTGCTTTATAACATCCACAACCCTAGCCTCGTTTATGTATCCATGGTCTGGCTCTTGCCCCCCAGCCCTTGCATAGAATGCTGTTCTATCAAGAACAACATATGGCATCTTGATCTTCACAACCTTTGCAGAGAACTCTAGCATGTACTGATCCTCATAGAAGAGAAGCCTTGTAGGCTCTATGCTGCTTACATCCATTATAGGCTTTGGTTCCTCTACCAAAGGCTTCTCATTATGCCTCTCAGCAAGTATTGTGTAGAAGTTCTCTGGCACCCTATCTATTATGCCATGCTCCTTAAGGAAGTCAGGTGTTATCCCATCAGACTCATAAAGCTTGATGAGGTCATCGTTGCTCAACCTCTTCCCAGATAACCTCTTTACTACACCCTTCATCCTCTCTATAGCATCTGCATACCTACTACTCTCAACAGCAAGTATTGTTCTAACACTCTCCCTCTGCTCACCCAACTCTGGATACATAGATGATAGATAGTCTATGTGCATATCTGCAATCTCCTCAAGCCTTATGCTCCATCCTAGCCTTCTCAGCATTGCAAGTACCCTCCTAAGCACTACCCTTAGATTGTAGCCTCCTCCAGTGTTGCTTGGCAGTGCACCATCCGCTACAGCAAATGTTAATGTTCTAACATGGTCTGCTGCAGCATATATAGCCTCTAGAGGCACTATAATCCTCTCAAGTCTATCTGTATCTACACCAAGCATCCTTGCAATACCATCAATACCCATGCTACTTCTACTAATACTACTACTTGAAACTATCTTGAAGTACCTTCCAAGCAGATCCTGGTCATACTCTACACCAAACCTATTGATCATATGCTTAACAACGGGGCCAAATGTGCAATCGTAACTAGTTGGCGTACCCATAGTAACCCATGAGAACCTCTCAAGCCCAGCGCCCATGTCAACCACCCTCTCCTTCATTATCCTGTAATCCCTTGGGTTCCCCTCAAACTCAGTGAATACAGCATTACCCAACTCCAAGCCTCTAACATAGTACTCTAGAGAGTACCCAAATGCACCATAACCAAGCCATACATCCTCAACGAATACAATCTCATCCTTCCTTATGCCTAGAACATCTGTAAGCATCTTATAATCTAGTTCTATACATCTATCCTTCCAATACCCATTCTCAGCATCAGCAATGCTATGCTGCCCTATCATACAGAATGAGGTGTAGTGCTTCCCAGTCCTCCCAACATTCTCTATATCGTTGAACCTTAAGCACATCTGAGGTACTATAAGTGGGTTTGCAGGTAACTCGAATACCACCTTACCACCTATAACACGCTGAAAGTCAACTATCGATGCTACAGTGAAGAAGAGATCATCCCTCCATCTGCAGACTACAGGATAGCGCTTAACAGATGTATGCCCATTCTTGATGAAGAAATCCTCTACAGCCTTCCATGCCTCTATGTAATCAAGCCTCTTGCTGGTTGGAGGGTTGCCTATGAACCCATAGGGCTCACAGTTTGGGCACCTCTCCCTATCATTTAGAGCCCAGAAGTAGGCATTGCATACACTACACTGCTGCCTCTTGAACCCAAGATCATCGAATAGGGATACCCTATAGTACCTATCTGGTTCTGATGAGAACCTTGCAAGTAACTCCTCCTTACTCAATACAATAGCATGATAGGAATAATCTATTAATCCTTTCTATCATCTGTTGATGCGATGCACCGTCATTTATGCAAGCCTGCATATCTGTCTACTTTCTACCCATACCATATCCTACTCTCCTCCTCCTTATCATCACCATCATCATATCATCTTCTTCATCCTCTATTACTTACTTAACTCATCCTTACTTATTGAAGGCACTATATGGTATTCACCATTGTAGTACTGGAGTATCTTTACATTATCCATCTCTCCTACAACCTGCCCCAACTGAAAGATTAGTGCCAATGGACCAGATAGTATGAGCCATACCTCATTATCACTATCACTACTATTACCCTCACTACTATACTCATTGGAAGAGAGTGCATCGTTTATCTTTTGGTACGCTTCCTTCACTATCTTCTTGAACTCGTTTATATGAACCTCTCTAGGGTAACTTACTACAGCATAAGGTCTTCCTAGGTGCTTTATTACAGCACCAACTACAGATTTTCCTATCTCTATCACTATTATTTTAGCCATGCTCTTGGACCTACCTTCCTTATTTAAGGTAAATGAGAAGTGGCCTAACTTATTCCTTACTTATCAGATCAGTCTTGTTTTGCAATGGTATAGCATTACCATGCTTGCTCAGCAGAACCTTTAACTCCTCAACCCTCTTCTTTAGAGTAACTAGGCTTATACCTGCAGTTACTGCTAGATACTTCATACTAACCATCCTTCTCCCCTCATCCCCTAAGGCTAAATACACTATTGCAGCAGCAACACCAGCAGGGTTTACGCCATTGCTATTCATAATCTTAGCAGCATCATCTGCTAACCTATACGATACATCCTTGAGCACTGTAACATCAATACCCTTCTGCCCGTCCTGCACACCATTGCCTATACACCTTACAATCTCATCCACATATGCATGTAGTGCTGCATTAGGCACGGTTAATCCCAACGTTCTCTGCATTGCTCTATAGCATACTGCAAGCCTCCTTGCATCCATACCAACCCTCTTTGCAAATGCATTAACGGTTATTGCATATCCTTCAAGCCTAATTGCTGTATAGAGTGCTGTATACGCTATAACCCTCTTACTCTTTACCCTATACACCCTGCTGAAGTCCATGTAAAGTTCTGCAGCCCTTGAAAAAATTGAGTTGGAGTTGTATATGCCATGCATGCAATCACCTCCTACAAGCATATACTGCGCTCTCAGCAGATCCTTAACCCAACCATCGATCTCCCTGCTCTTACTGTACATTAGTTGCACCTAATTAGTCTGACCTAATTAGATATTTAAATATTCTTGCTACTAACTATTGCTATACGCTTTACAAGTTTGCTCATGAGGTAGCCTAGGGTTGCACCATAGCCAAGGTGGTATGGTAGTGCACTTATCGTTATGCTCCATACCATGCCAAGGAGTGCATTGACTGATACGGGTGTGGAGTAGAGCATGCTAACATCACTTACTGCTCTAAATGCTAGAGATGGCTTAACTATTAGGAAGGTTACTGGTAGGAAGAGTACAAGCCATATGATGAAGCCCAGTATAAGACCAACGCCAGCAGCCCTGTACGAGCAGACTATGCATACCTTGCCCCTTAACCTCCAGTGCTTGAGTATAGTTACTAGCAGGAGTGAGGATAATGCACCAACTATCGTGCTGGTTGCAACATGTAGTGCCAAACCTGAGTATAGTGCATATACACCTCTTAACCCTACAATCTCGCCTATAACAGTGTAGAATGTACCCAATGGGAAACCTATCTCATACTCACTTGCAATAAGCAGCACTGTAACATACCAGCTTGTTATGAACCCAGCAACAGCTCCAGCATAGACAGTCTTGCGTGGAGAGAATACATAGAGTGGTTCAACCATCATCCATCACCTACACAGCATCCACACTCACACAACCTATCCCCATACATATCACAGTGACATATGTTCATGAGTTTAACTCATATCATAGAAAAATATAATACTTTTTGTATAAAAATGGATATATATATTTAAAGTTTAAGTTATAATGGATGAATGTATAGCAAGACAGTTATGAGATGGTGTAGTAATGAACAGATGTTAACATGTACAGATGTAAGCAAGTGATCTGCTTATTTGATGGTTATTATAGAGGATGTATGGATGGGCTGATGTAGTATCTAGATAAGTGAATAGATTAGAGATAGATTAATCACATCTTATGGCTACCTTCAAGTGCGGTTATATTCTCAAGGAGTGTTGGAAGGAATACACCAACATCAGAGACTATACCTACAGCCTGCCATGTACCTCTATCCATCAACTTTGTAACAACTGCATGGTTTATATCAACTATAACAACCTTAACATGTGAAGGGAGCATGTTCCCTACTGCAATGCTATGGAGCATAGTGCTAAGCATGAGAACCATATCTGCACCTCTAAGCACTTCCCTGTACATCCTCCAACCTTGAACAACATCTGTAATAACATCTGGTATTGGACCATCATCCCTTGGCGAGCCTATGAGCACATAAGGCACATCATTCCTTACACACTCATACATTATACCCTTCTTTAACCTACCATTCTCAACCATAGCCTTTATCGAGCCTGCCTTGAAGACCTCATTGATTGCACGCATATGGTGCCTATGCCCTCTAATTGCTAAAGTGCCATCATGAACATACATGCCTAGAGATGTACCGAAGAGAGCATGTTCTATATCATGTACTGCTAATGCATTACCAGCAAGCAAACCCTTAACGTAGCCAAGCCTTATCAATGCTGCTAGGGCATCTGCTGCACCAGTATGCACAACTGCAGGACCTGCAACCACAACTATCTTCCCATCATTATGCTTAAGCATATACATATCTCTTGCAACCTTCCTTATCATCTGCAGCGTTGGTCTCTCGCTAGATGCATCACTACTCATGAACTTGAAGAGATCCACACCCTCCCTAGGCCTCTCTGGAGGGATAACCCTTATACCCTTCTCACCAACTACTATGAGATCTCCTCTCTTAACCTCTCTTATTGCTTTACAATAGGCTCTCCTGCTTGATGGATCGTAGACTATGCACTTATCCATCATTATATCCTCAACCTCCACCCATCTACCATCAACATATATCATAGTCCTGTTGTTGGTTGTGCTATAGAACTCATCTGGAAGTACCATGTCCCTTGGAGCGGGTTCAAGCATCACTTCTTCAATCTTTACTGAGACTGCGCCTTCCCTGTAAACCTCCTCCAGTATCCTTGCAAGGTGCTCTTGGCTCTTTCCTTTAACTAGCAGTCTAGCATAACTTGGAGATGTCTTCTCCTTACCTATCCTGAACTCTAGAACCTCAAAGTCACCATTCAGATCCATAACCTTATCGAATATCCTTGTTAGGATCATAGAGTCTATTAGATGGCCAGTAACCTCAACCTCCTGCTCATACTCCATATCAGTAGGTAATCTTACATGCTTGGATAAAAATCATACAGGAAGCCTAACCTTTCCTTTGTACTCTTGCATACCATCACTGCGCATCCTTACTACTATCTGTTCAGCCTCCTCCTTGCTATACCATGATGCTATAGCCTTAGCATTACCATCAGAGTCACATAGGCAGATGATAAGGCCATGCTCTCCCTCAACTACTGAGTAGAGGTTCTCCTCACCAACTGGCTCCCAACCCTTGCCTTGGCTTGAACCCTTCAATGCTATTGCTGGTAATGCATTACCAGTGTACCTCTTGAGTATGCTTACTGCATCTCTTATCCTTGCCTGCCCTATCTGGAGTGCTTGGAAGTACTGCATCTGATAGCCTTAGCATTTCTTCCTCATATCTCTTTTTCTTATCTAGTAAAAGAAGTGTAGAGGCTTCTTATTGGTTGATGGATAGATTATGCAGCCTATGTTACAAAACTACTTTATTGGTTAATACATATGATATCTGCCTTAGCTACCTTCTTTGCTTATCTACTGTATGTTAAGTAGATTGTATAATAATGATACCTTTGAACTCTTTAACCTTTAATATACTCTAGCCATAACATGCTTACTGAATATCCTAAGGAAGAGAATGCTGACTCTACTTCTGCTATCCATCTATATATAGCCATACTGCTGTACTCTACTCTTCCATCTTAGTATGCTGTGCTATACAGCATATGCTAGATGATCATCACCATCTATAGAGTTACTCCTTCTTCATTACCCTTATAGCAGGTTCTTGCATTATCAGTAAGCAAGGGACTAAGTTATATGCTATAATATGTCCCATCTGCTAATACCCTCCTTACCCCCTATTTATCTTCTCATAACACCAATTGCAATGCATTAAAAGAGAAGAGTGTCTCCCTACGCTTAACTAAAGATTCATTATATTTACCAATCCATAATAGCCTAATCTTTATGCATATTAAAAGATCTTGCTAGGTAGTTATGCAACAAAGCAAGCGACAGAGCAGTTTATATAAACACAAATTGACCATAGTATTAACAATCTTCTACTAACATGATAATAATCCTATGCATTTATCTCATCTCATGCCAAGAGCAAGAGAGGCAAAGGCAACGTTCACTGTAGGGCAGACATGGGGTGCATTGAAGAAGGCTTGGAAGGGGTACAAGATAGCCAAGGTACAGGGGGATAGGGAGAAGATGATAGAGTATGCTCAGAAGATAAGGAAGTTACAGAGCGAACTTAAGGTACCTCAAGCAACGTTCCCTGAACTGTCTATAGCTTAACATTTACATCCTATTTTTTGTTTTGTACACCTGCCTTGTTATCCAGAAATAGGAAAATTTTAATATTAATATCCTTGATAGATATCATGCATAACAAAAGGGTTAAAGCACCAAGCATGGTTAGTATTGTATCAATACACCCACTACTAATGTTATTCATGCTACTACCATTACTATTACTGCTACTGCTGCAATCACCCTCTCTACTACAGGAAGGCTCATCCATGAGCATGAACACATACGATCTCATCATACTTGAACATCACCATCCAAATGCAGAGTATGCTAGGATAAGTGTTGTTGATGGGGATACTGTTAGACTGCTTGATAAGAAGGAGAACCTCAGGCTTGTAGGCTACAATGCGTATGAGTTGAGGGAGCCTCTAGGCAGTGATGCAAAGGCTTATCTACAGAGCCTATGCAGTGATGGCAATGCATACATTCTCATCGATCCTCTTGAGCCTAGAGATAGGTATGGAAGAATGCTAGGCTATCTTTGGTGCAACGTCAAGATCGATGGTTATACAGCATGGGTATCTGTGCAAAGAGCATTCCTTGAATCAAATCTCATCAAGAATGAACTCTACATAAAGCCAGACCTCTACCCATACTGGGTATGGAGGGAGAGCAAGGAGATAAGGTTTGAAGGATATTCAAGCAAGATGGTAGGCAAGGTTACAGTTGTAGGTTCAGATGGTGTTAAGGTTTATGAGAACATAACGAGTGTTAATCTTGCTGCTGGTGTATACAGGGTATGTTTAGCCCCAACCTTAGACCCATGCATACTTGTTAATACATTGGATGATGCTGATGCTATTGTATACATTGATGTTGATGATCTTACCAATTATACAGGAGGATCTGATGTAATACATGTGCGTAGTGTAGAAGGGAGGAGGATTGCCTTCATACGTGCTGAGATTCCTTCCCTGTATATAGGGTCTATAAGGGTTGTTACTGATGATGGCTTCATAGCAAAGGCCAAGGTAATAACAGATGATGGAAGGATATTAACATCTGTTGTAAGGGATGGTAGTGATAAGGTGCGCATAGATGCCAATACACTCCTCATCAAGCTATACGTTGTGAAGAAGGATAGCAGAGAGGTATGCATAGATGGGCTCTCTACCTATAGGATGATGCTCAATGGAGTAAGTGTTGATAGACCATGTATAAGGTTCAGCAGGTAAGAAAGGGATGAAGAATGAAGGTATGAGTTGGGTTCATATGCTAACCAATATATTTAATTCAGCATCTTGATCATACAATGCAGATACAGGATAGCAATGAGGGTAGTTATGAGATTGCATGTATGGAGATAGCAAAGACACTGATAGATGATCCCTGCATAGATAGGCTAAATGTGAAGAAGATCATCAAGGCTATAGCAAACAAGTACTCTTTGCCTACACTACCAAAGAATTCAGATATACTTGCATACGTTGAGAGTTACTACCATAAGAATGGCAAGACTAGTGGAAGTGATCTTGCATCTGAACCTCTTCTAGATGATAAGTTTGCAAGGCTCAAGATGCTACTAATGGTTAAACCATCTAGGACTGCATCTGGTGTAGCAGTAATCTCAGTCATGCCAAAACCATATCCATGCCCACATGGAAGATGCATATACTGCCCTGGAGGAGTTGAGGTCAACATACCAAACAGTTATACCCCATCCTCCCCAGCAACAATAGTTGCAATGAGGCATGGTTATGATCCATACATGCAGATACGATCAAAGTTAGATGCTCTAGCAAGAAATGGGCATTATACAAGCAAGGTAGAACTGGTTATAGTTGGAGGCACGTTCCTGTTCATGCCAATTGAGTATCAGAGGTGGTTCATAAAGTCATGCTATGATGCACTTAATGGGTTCAGGAGCAGCACACTTGAGGAGGCTATAGCATACAATGAGCATGCTGAGGTTAGGAATGTAGGCTTTACAGTAGAGACAAAGCCAGACTACTGCAAGGAGGAGCATGTTGATCTCATGCTCTCATATGGCATAACAAGGGTTGAGATTGGTGTGCAAGCATTGAACGATAGGGTTTACAGGCTTGTCAATAGAGGACATACACTTCAAGATGTTGTAGATGCATTTAGAATAGCAAGGGATGCAGGGTACAAGATAGTTGCACATATGATGCCTGGACTCCCTGGCTCAAGCATTGAGCAGGATATTGAGGAGTTCAGGATGCTATTCAATGATCCTAGGTTCAAGCCAGATATGATCAAGGTATACCCAACCCTTGTGCTGAAGGATACTCCACTCTACAAACTCTATGAGAGAGGGGAGTACAAGCCATACAGTGAGGAGCAGTTCATAGAACTCATAGCAAGGATTAAGAGTATGGTGCCAAGATGGGTTAGGATAATGCGTATCCAGAGGGAGGTTGATAGCAGTGAGATAGTTGCAGGGGTAAGGCATGGGAATGCTAGGCAACTAGCATTGAAGAGGTTAAGAGAGCAGGGGCTTAAGTGTAGATGCATAAGGTGCAGAGAGGCTGGACTCAACTATGCTAGCAATATTGGCACTACAAACACTACTACTACCAGCATAGACCCAAGTAGAGCAGTACTCTTGCGTGAGGATTACGATGCTGGTAATGGAAGGGAGGTCTTTCTATCTTATGAGGATCCTGAGCAGGATCTGCTCTTCGGCTTCCTAAGGCTAAGGAAGGTTAGCAGTTATGCACATAGGGATGAGGTTAAGGGCAATAGCAACAACACATGTATCGTTAGAGAGTTGCATGTGTATGGTCAAGTGCTACCATTGCACAAACATTATCCATGGAGTTACCAGCATAGAGGCTTTGGGAGGATGCTCATGGAGGAGGCTGAGCGTATAGCAAGAGATGAGTTCCATGCAAGCAAGTTGCTTGTTATAAGCGCTGTAGGAACAAGGGAGTACTATAAGAAGCTAGGCTATGTACAAGAAGGACCGTACATGGGAAGAGAACTATGATTAAGGTAAAAGAAGAAAAATAAGAGTAGAGCATTCATTTATCCAATACCTCATCTATAGATCTCATGTCTCTCCCTTACTGTTGAGAGAGGTTATGTTCATCAACATTATATGGTGTTGGTTCTCTTTTCACTTCTTAAGATATTCTGCCACACTTTCTAGCTCCTTGACGAACTTCTCATAATCGTACTTTTGTGCATGTAGTACAGTACTCCAGAACAAAGTACTGCCTGTAATAACTGCTACTTCGTTGAGTTCCTCATCAGTTGCTCCATGCATCTTTGCTGCACTCCTATGGTATATCTCACAGTACGGACACTTTATGGTTGCTGCTACAGCTAACCCTATCATCTCCTTATACTTCTGCGGTATAAGACTTGTACCTAGTTCGTACTTCTTGAATATTGGCCACATGTAATGGAGAACATCTATTGGCACTCCTTTGAAGAATCCAGGTACAGATCCCATAGCCTTGGATATATCATCTAGTGTTCTATCGTACTCTGTTACTGCCATATTCTATATACTAGAATAAGCTATTTAAACATTTATTAAATGTATGGTAAATTATACCACCAAAAGTTATGAATACTACAGGATTCTTGCTTTAAATATGATAATAATCATGTGGTATTAGGCTATATACTTTTAGATATATATAAAGAGGGATGGTAGATGATGGTGAAGAGAGAGGATGCAAAGAGTAATAGGCAAGGGTACATGGCTAGATAAGGTTGCCCACCTCCTAGTAGAGAGGGAGAGGAGGCTTGGTAGGGATCTATCGTTAATAAGGGTTGAATCTGGATTGGGAGCATCTGGAATACCACATATAGGTAGCCTTGGCGATGCTGTTAGAGCATATGGTGTTAAACTTGCACTAGAGAATCTAGGCTACAAGGGGGAGTTGATAGCATATAGCGATGATATGGATGGGCTTAGGAAGATTCCACATGGGCTTCCAGAGTGGCTCAAGGAGTATATAGCGATGCCAGTATGCAATATACCAGACCCATTCACATGTCATTCATCCTATGCAATGCACATGTCAAGTATGCTCATGGATGCACTGGATAGGTTAAGCATACAATATAGGTTCCAGAGTGGGTATGAGGCGTATAAGCAAGGGTTACTAAACAAGGAGATAGATATACTGCTAAGGAATGCCAAGGTTATAGGAGAGAGGATTGCTGAACTTGTTGGACAGGAGAAGTTCAAGCAGATACTACCATACTTTCCTATATGCTCAAACTGCAAGAGGATATACCTTGCCCAAGCATATGAGTATGTTGAGGATGAGCATAAGGTACTTTATGAGTGTAAAGGAGGCATAATAGGTAGAGAGTATGTACAGGGCTGTGGTTACAAGGGAGAGGCTGATGTATTCAAGGCTGAGGGTAAGTTAAGTTGGAAGGTTGAGTTTGCTGCAAGGTGGAGTGCTCTTAACATAAGGTTTGAGGCGTATGGCAAGGATATAATGGATAGTGTCAAGGTTAATGACTGGGTTGCAGATAACATACTGAACTATGCCCATCCCCTTCATGTTAGGTATGAGATGTTCCTTGACAAGAGTGGGAGGAAGATAAGTAAGAGTGCTGGAAATGTATTTACACCTCAGTTATGGCTTAGATATGGTACTGCAGAATCTCTCATGCTACTGCTCTTCAAGAGGATAGCAGGTACAAGGCATGTTGGTGTTGAGGATATACCAAGGCTTGAGGATGAGTATGATAGACTTGAGGATACATACTTCAATAGTAGTAGGATAGATATTTCTTCTTCCCTATCTTCTGCTTCTACTACTACTGCTGATACAATGAAGTTGATCAAGCAGAGAGGCATATATGAGTACATAAACCACAACAAGCCACCAAGCAGAGCAGGGGAGCATGTACCATACATGCTGCTTGCACAGTTGGCAGCAGTAGCAGTTGAGGGGAAGGAGGTTGAATACGTACTCAACAGACTTAGGGCATATGGGATGCTGAAGGGAAGCGATGGGATCTCTGAGAGGTTGAGGGAGAGGATACTCAAGGCAAGGCTTTATGCGATTGAGGTGTTACAGCAGAGACCTGAGTCCAAGGCAGTATCTCTAGATGAGAGGCAGAGGAAGGCTATAGAGGATCTTATACAGGTAATAGGCAGTAGTGATGATGCAAAGGTTATACAGTCAAGCATATTTGATACTGCAAGGAGGCATGGAATAGAGCCTAAGGAGTTCTTCAGGTTACTGTATATGCTGCTTATAGGCACTGACTATGGACCAAGGCTTGGGCCATACATAATCGATGTTGGGAGGGATAATGTAATAAACATACTCAAGAGGCATCTTGCTAGTGTATGAAAGATGGATCTCAGCCCTTTCGTATCCTCGTTCCTATACTCTTCTCTTGCCGTATTACCAGAATGAAGAGAGGAAAGGGGATATAGGCTTTACTGTTTACCTACAGAGATTGTCAAGATAAGACTGGTCTCTATATGAATTGAACGTTAGTATGTTATATCAGATATGGGTATTATGCTAATAAAGGAGTTATGATGATTATGCTAACAGATAATAGTAGT
>VAPR01000739.1_pt1 | contig 19396 bp, 26 predicted proteins | sample 3380701 | NCBI WGS metagenome assembly VAPR01 (sample SAMN11536904, study PRJNA540576) | hot springs metagenome | isolation source: hot spring wet sediment | place: Spain: Lobios | collected 2014-01 | reverse complement strand
ATTGGAGCGAGATTACAGGAAAGCCAACTGAGTTTGCCGTATCTACATATCGCAACGGAATCCTTGTTGGAACAAGACCTAGGATAAACTTCATTGAAGGTACAGGAATAAGAATATCTGCGTCTGATGACACCACCAACAATAGAGTCAACCTTACTTTTGATGCATCACACCAACTCCTTAGCTCGACACACACAGACACAAACCCCACCTCAGTCCAACGTGGGATGTTAGTTACCGGCCAGAACATAGGCGGTATAAACAAGTGGTCTGGTCTCACGCTAGGAGCGTCTGGGCAGGTAGTCAAGTCAAATGGAGCCGATGTTATATGGGGAGCTGTTGACTGGTCAGAGATAGCTAATAAACCAACTTCGTTCCCTGTTACGGTTCGCAAAAACAGCGGAGCCAATGCGGGTACAAGACCAAGACTCAACTTCATTGAAGGGTCTAATATCACCCTTACGGTTGCAGACGATGCTATAGACAACGAGATTGATATAACCATCGCTGCATCTAGCGGTGTATCTACCCACAACCTGTTACAGTCGTCCGTCCACACCGACACTAATACAGCGTCAGTATTACGTGGGGCTGTAATCGTTGGTAAAGACTTCTCAGGGACGCTCAAATGGGATGCGTTGACTCCTATAACTGCCAATACGTTCCTCAAGTATGACGGAACCGACACAGTATGGGCATCGGTTTCATGGGGCGATATATCTGGGAAACCGACCGAGTTTCCAGTCTCTATATACAAAAACGCCGGACTAGTCGGAACACGCCCACGCATAAACTTTATAGATGGCTCTGGTATAAGCATTTCTGCTTCTGATGATAGTTTAAATAACCAAGTAAACCTTACCTTTTCTGCGTCTGGCCATACCCTCTTAGGCTCAACCCACTCTGATACTAATCCCACGACTGTTACAAGAGGGATGATAATTACAGCACGGGATATAGGTGGTGGCGTAATAAAATGGTCAGGTTTATCGTTGGGTGCAGCATCTTCTGTACTGAAATCAAATGGGCTTGACGCAGTATGGTCGGCAATAGATTGGAGTGAAATTACTGGTAAGCCATCAAGTTTCCCAGTAACGGTTCAAAGAAATGGCGGTATTGTTGGCAACCGCCCGACACTAAACTTTATTGAAGGAACAGGTGTTAGTATAACAGCATCAGATGATGCTGCTTTCAACCGTGTCAATATAACGTTTCAATCTAGCCCGCACCAGCTTCTTGGCTCTGTTCACTCTGACACAAACCCGACAACAGTTACTCGCGGTATGATAATCACAGGCCAGAATATCGGTGGAATCATAAAATGGTCTGGCCTATCCATAGGCACGTCGGGGCAAACGGTCAAATCAAATGGCACTGATGTTATATGGGGTAATGTAAATTGGTCAGAGCTTACCGACAAACCAACAAAGTTTCCTATCGCCGTTCAGGAAAACGGGACAACGGTAAGCACTCGTGATACACTAAACTTCCGTGATGGTAGCCAAACAAACACAAGTGTTGACTTCACTATACAGGATGATGCAACGCTAAGCAGAACAATTATCAATGCTATGCTGGTTGGTGATATAGGAACACCGACAAACGCCGATAGATGGAAACTGTACGGCACTAATAAAGGTAACCCACCAACTAAAGGTTGGTACACAAGACCGTGGAGACACATTGGAACAAGACGATACAACACTACACAAGACGGAACATCGGCAGACACTAACGAGTATAAACCTGACGATATTGCACTTCAAGCAGCATTTAACGTAACGGCAACAGGAACCCCACCAGCGACTTATGGTCAAATCCTTGATTCTCCTTCTACCTACCCACCATTCCAGTGTGTGCTTGATGTTCCTGGACTATGGCTTATCCGTATATTTTTCCAGCATCTTGGACGTATATCCACTACATCATCCGGTACAGGCAACCGCATGGAGTGCCTGTTGCAGATGATGAAAAAAGAAGGGACAACGGAATCTACAGTACCAGAGGCATCAGCTATTATTCGAGTAAACTGGGTACAGTTTTACGGAACAGGCGATATGCCAACGTTAGCATATGGGCAAAGTATGCTATTACTACCTATCAAAGTAACTTATACAGGTACGTCAACCGATATAAGAGGGAACAATGTTACGGGAACGGTTGTATTCTTCAAGGTATCGTCCAATATAGTCGGCTCTGCATCAAGGCTGGTTGACCAATACGCAAGCACGACAACATTGAATGCATATCTGGTCAACCCAGAAAGCTAATAATAAGATAGGGAGACTGTCAACATGCCGGAAACACTGTTTTCTGAACTCGAACACAACCCTCTGCTCAAAGTCAAGGAGTTTGCAGAGAAGGTTCGTGAAGGTGCAAAGAAGGGCGGGCCATACTATAATATCGGTCTGGCCTTACCGGCTTCAACACGTTTCAGTGATATGGCCACTGTTTTGCGTAATGAGACAATACGAAAACGAATTACAGAGCAAACACCATTAGATGAACAGACTCTCGACTACCTTATCAACGCCGCAACCAGCGGTGGCCAGAAGGAGAGCAGAATAGCTAGAGCGGTTCTGTCCGTTGCCACACGAATTGCAACAGCAGGACACAAAGAGTCGGAAGCCGTCCTCAAGAAAAACCATATCCTAACTGGCCCGCAAATCCATCCTGTGCTGGTTTACCTCTATAACCATCGTGTAGTTGACCAGCAAGACGTTTTGCCTCATGTTGATAGAGCAACATGGTACTTGCAACCGCTAACTGCTGAGGCCCAGAAAAACGCACGTAAGGCAGCAGAGTCTATCTTCGAGAAAATCGTTGGCTCACCAGATAAAGCAAAAGAGATGGCTAAGCATATAACGCTTGACACACCAGAACAGTCTCACGAATTATTGAGTCTTGTTTCGCATAACTTTCAGTCGCATGATGATGCCCACAAAAACGACCTTGCACGTGCCATATTCCTCGCAAAACATAAGCCGTATATGGGGCTGTTCAAGATGTTGCTTGCTACCACATCCATTATGACTGCCCCTCATACCAACTACCTCAATGCTCACGCAGCAATAGCACCACTGTTGGAAGGCCACGACTTTATCGGCTTCCATCAGTCTTTACTGGACGCACCAGGAGAGGTTATTCCGAGAAGCACTGCTAAGATTCAAGGTCTTATCGAGCTTGCTAAGCTGGCACTGGACGACAAAGCAGAGGTTCCAAAAGAGTATCAGGATGCTGTAGGTATCTTGCGTAACTTTGCCCAAAAACTGAATGAGGGCGTAAAGGTTGGAAACAAGACATACAAACTAAACAAAGACGAAATCACACCAATCTCGCTCGCGTCGGCGTTTGGAATAGCACAGCATAAGCTAGATGATGTCCTAAACGTGTGGGCCGCGGCGTCTCACCTGTCTAACAAGACTTATGCCCTGCACTCGATACACGACAACGCTTATCACTACGTGGCTAAACCAGCACTGATGATAGCAGATAAACTTGATAAAGCGGGCGACAAAGAAACAGCAACATTGTTACGCGACTCTGCTAACGTCCTGATGCATAATGTCAGAGAAGGCATCGCACACTACCTCAAAACAGGAGATACGTCAAAACTGGAAAGTCTGGCACAAGATGCACGAGGCATTCAGAGAGTAATACCAAGAGCTAAACATGATGATGAGTTGTCTATCCTTGGTCTAGATAAAACATCTACACGTCTAGAACAGTTGGTGTCGTCATTATCAACTAACCCCTCTATCAAAGAGTCCAAGACTCTCAAAAAGCAGATACTTGAGCGACTTGACCCAAACATTGCTAAAGCAGGATATGTGCCTGGTATGTTCGGCCTAGGGCCTAAGATTGGGCCATACGGTGCAGCACTTGCCGGTCATACACGTGCTCCAATCATTGACACATGGATGCATCGTCTATCCAACATTATCCTGTCTCCTAAACGCAACGTATCTGGTACACCAGAACATCTGCTTGACTTTCAAGTGTCAGAGCGGCCAACATTAGGATACACAGCACACAGAGCCGCTACCGCAAAAGAGGTCAAGCGTGTACTCAACTCGTTGAACAAGTATCTGGAGAAAAGAGGTGGTAGTGGCTGGCAGGCACGATTAGTTGAGTCTATCAGAGCGTCTATGCGTCAATTAGGGCTGCCGGAACACATGCCTATCCAAGTGTTAGCATCCGACTCACAAAACCAGGCATGGGTATGGCACCCAATCCGGTACACTATAGACGAATCAGCAGTTGAGCATCTTAGCTCGTTCCAGAAGTACACACCTCACCTTGTCAATACACCAGATTGGTACCTGCGGCCAGAATCAACGGGTAAGAAAGATAACTTCTATACCGAAAAGTTACCGCGTTCATACGAAAACATGCGTAACTTAGTCGGCTATCTGAAAAGCCAAAACTTGACTCCTGTTGTACCACCAAAACTGGCAGCATCTGGAAAACCAACAAAGGCCAAACAAACAAAGGCACAAGCAGTAGAGGAATAACACATGGCAAAATCGCGTAAACTTGAAAGCCACCATACCATAATTGACATTATTACACACCTTTTGGCGTCAGACCCGCATGTGCAGAAGTATCTATCGTACTATCATGCTAACCAACACAGAATTGTGGATGCTGTTTTGAACGAAATACTCCAAGACATAGACGACATAATTGAATCGCCAGACCAAAACACCACCACAAAGGAGCTGTAATATGTTGACAAACATATCGAAACAGATTGAGTCTGCTATACAACAGAAAAGCAATGCGACACCGATTGAACAACTAATCAAGTCTCTTTCAGAGAACCCAATACTTCACTCAGTCTTTGGCACAGACAAGACACGTAAGCATATAGAAGAGGCTGCCAAGACTTTCTCTCCACAAGTATTCGCCCTCTATGCTAACTTTGTCGGTACTTATAGCAACGATATTACAGCTGCGGAGATTCTCAAGAAGATACAAACGGAAGGATACGATTACCTTGCTATGTTTGACCGTATAATGAACACTCTGTCTAAGTTTTCGCCAAAGCAGCAAGATTACATCGTCCTAAGAAGCATAGATGCAGCAGCACAAGCCATTGGAGACTCGCTGACACAATTATTGGTGTCCCTGTCTCATGGCAAAGCAAACATTGTATCATTGCTCTTAGAGCTATTCCGTATGATAGAGCCGTTTTTAGTAAGGTCTTGCCAAGAAGTTATACAAGGAGTCGTTACTGATAAAAAGATAGATGAAACACTAACACTTTACAATGCTGCAATGAAGTCTGCTTTTATGAACACGGATAAGATAATAGAGGAGATGAATAAACAAGAAGCAAGCAATAAAACGAACAGCGAAAACGATAACCAGGATACAAGCAAACAGTAAGAGAGAACATGAGCGACGTAGTAAACCAGTACGGCGTTGGCGAAGAGCACTTTACACAAGCAGGTGATGAACGCACTGAGGTAACATCAGACAACAACTCATTGCCACCTGGTGCTGGCAGATGGTCTATCCCTCACATACTAACGTTTTCTCAGTTAGTCAACGCCGCAATACGAACCTATAAATGGGACTTCGACGAGGCTCTCCGCCACAGCATAGAGAACGCCCATGCAATGCGGAGAGACCCTATTATTTTTGCTTCGTTACGAGCGAGACAAATCCCTGTTACACAGCTGGCTTGGAAGTTAGAGCTGCCTATAGACGAAAAGCACATCGCTTTCAAAGAGCTGAGTTACTACACCTCAATCGCAGAAGAAGCCGTCAAATCTATACGCGGATGGAATAAGTTTCTATTGTGTCTCCAGGAAGCCTTATGGTATGGTAAGGCGGCTGTACACGTACAGTATGAGTGGAGAATCGTCAAAGGGCACAAAGTCTTGTGCGTCAAACGATGGTATCCAATTCACGGAGATAAGATTCGCTACAAGTGGGATGGTACAGTGGGTATTCAAGCGTTCCCAAGCGGAGCTATACCTACAGAACCGTCAGACCGGTGGACGGTTCACTGGCTAACACCACAGGAGCGAGACCAATTCATCATCCATAACTATGAGCCTGAAGACCCAGACTTTATGGACGGATGGCTTGCTGGCTCTATCTTTGGTGTGGGACTGCGTGGAAGGCTGTATTGGTTATGGTATCTCAAGAGCTTGGTAATGAGCTATCTTATTGCATATCTAGAGCGTGTAGGACTCGGCGGGCTTACCGTCTTCTTTTATGAGGCAGATAACCAACGCTCCTTTGAGGAAGTATCTCGGTTGGTTGCTCAGCAGCTGAACCAGCATGTTATTCTCCTGCCACGCAACAGAGACGGTTCTCAAGGCGGCCCTGGCGTGATGAGGATTGAAAACACGGGCACAGCAATATCTATGTTCCAAGACCTGGTGAATGGTTACTTTGACACACTGATACAGCAACTCATTCTGGGACAGACGCTCACCTACAGCACAGGTTCTGCAACACGTGGAGTTGCTGCACTACACGAAGACACGTTTTACCGTCTTGTCAAACACGATGCTCTTAGTCTGCAAGATGCTATTACACAGGACTTGATAAGTGTCATCTTCAAATACTCGTTTCCAAGCGTAAGTCAATCTCTCTATCCGTCATTCAAGTTTATTATTGACCCACCAAACGCTCCACAGTTACTGAATTATGCTGTTGCACTGACCCAGCTTGGCATACCGGTTGACGAACAGCAACTCCGCGATATAACCGGACTGAAAGCACCGAGACACGGTGAAGATATTGCCAACGTGAATATGGCACCATATATGCCAAGCGAAAGCAGCATACCGTTCATCAATGAGATATTGAAAAGGAGAGCTGCAAATGAACGTGTCGAATCAACAAATGGAAAACCAGAACAAGGAACAGAAGAACCAATACGAAGGTAAGCGATTCAGGTTCTATAACTTCTACGGCTATATGTTTCCAGGTGAAATTATCAAGGTAGAAACTATAGCCGCTGTCAAAATAAAGCGGCCCTTGACACTAGAGGAATGTCCTGTTTTTGGCGAGTGTGTTCTTCATGGCGTTGTCAGATTCCAATACACACCACCACTTTTATCGTCAGGCTCACTGTCACAGGAAAGCATTACGTGGAAACTCGAACGTGGTCTGCCAATCAAGACAATACAACCCTGGCAAGATAGCGTTGAGAGAGCTATTTTGTCATCAAGCAAGTTTTGCTCGCTGATGGGAACACCACAAGATACGTCTAAGGGAATAGCAAACATAGAGTTGCCATACTACAGCTGGCTAATTACACCTCTTTACACAGAGGAACCATATAACATCTTCTCGATACCGTTTACATCAATTCCACTGCTGATGGACTTCATAGAGATAACAAAGCTCGGTCTCATAGACAAGCCTGAACCTGGACAGTGGGAAGAAGCATTGCAGAAGATGCAGAAAGCCTATCAAGAGAAAGGAGTAAATCCGTTTTTCGCTGCCACGTCAACCGTCTAACTAACAGGATCGAAAAATATGGGTACCACAACCAAACTGCACTGGTTTCTTCTTTGGCCAACAAAAACAAGGTGCCCAGAAAAAGACCACTCAGGATGGTGCTTCGAGAAATACGATGCACGCATCTACGTTCACCGCACACACTCTCTTTACTATACGTGTTCCTCAGAAGCTCCTTATGAGGATGCGTTTATCAACACCATAATCTATCTTGGCAGGTTCCCATCACACACCATGCTGGAAATATCAATAACAAAGGGGCATGATACGATACCATACAATATCTTGACGCCAGACACCGACAAAAACGAACAAATGCAATGTATCGTCCTTATTGAACCCGTATCGTTTCTAGACGTTTTGTCTGACACGTTTCCCCAAACCTCAATGAACATCTCGCTTATACAGTCCTATATACACCAACCGCCGTTTATTTTTCTGTTGGGAACACCAAACTAACAACTCGACCTTACATCTTTCATCTTTGGTTCAACAGCAGACAAAACAGGAACACTTTGCAAATAGTTTTCAAGCACCTGTACCAATGGCAGGTCGTTTGGTTCAACAAATACCGGAACCAGTATTGCAGACACTAGCTTACCACTTGTAGGTATCAACGTAACCGTACCCAAAGCACTAGCAACAACATTTGCAGAGCGATATACGAGACGATTATGAACAATCACGTATGCCATAACATAGACAAGAACATCTCCCTTCTCATCGTCGCTATCAGACACGTTGATACGTTTAATGGTACGCCACACATCTCCTGGTACTCCCACGATGCTCATATCACGAACCACAAACGGAAAGAGAGAATAAGCATACTCATTACCACGGTGGAAGAAGTTATCAAAAACTACACCACCAACATCGGTGATAATCTCACTATCAGATGCCTCTAAATAATATCCACATCCTAAATCTATAATGTTATCACCATCAAGACGACTAATATCCATCACCTCATCAATCATAGCTGGTACAATCGCTATCATAGCATTACCCCAATTATCGTTTACCTAGTCCGCTCATTAGCCCACCAGTATCAAACGCAGAACCCATACGCAATGCTGGCATTACAAGAGACATATACACTAGCTTGCTATCAGACGGTAAGTAAAATCCCAGTATCTTTCCACCTACCACTACAGTACCAATGGGTTTAGGTGCGTAAGTTTCCAATTCGTTTTCGTCAAGAGCAGACCTTATGTTCGCCATAAGGGCGTACATCTCACGCTTTTCGTCGCAATGGCGATTCTTCTTTTCGGGCACACGACTCTTTCCGCGTTTTTCACGGAGAATGTTATAGAGAACAGCTAAACGTTGCTTAGTATCAGGAAACTCTCGTTTCATGGTTGGGTTAGACATCCCACGGGAAATAAAGTCTTGAGACTTTTCGCCCTTCTTAGGGGTTGGCAATGGCATGGTGCTTATCTCCACTTACTTAGTAGGCAATGGATGGGTCTGTAAACTTGTAACCAGCCCTTGCACGCTGAACAGCCCGTATCGTATTGACAGCTACCCTTGTTTGTAACGGGTACCGCCTTATATCTAATTGACCCGTAACAGACAGCTGACGATACAGCGGGTTATCATAGATAGTTCCATGAACAGAGCCAGGAAATGGAAACGATGGATGCCTGAGCATAGCCATAGACGCCTGTGGAACAATTGACCGACGATAGGAAGGTTCTGTCCGAACCAACGGTGGTATGGGCCTAGACAACGTAGGAACACCGGCAGCCTTGACCTGAATGTCAGACACAGAAGAGACAGGAGCAACCGGCTTGACCACACCATCCGGCCCAACCGCTGACCTGACACCAGCATAGCTAATTGAAGGTGTGTTCGGCATTGCTGATACCAGCCAGATATTACTACACGATTGACCCACTTTTTTCTGTTATGGCCCGACGGTACATCTCTTCTGCTTTCTTCACCTGACCAATAAACCACTCACGCATAATCCATATTGACAATGACACTGCTGTAATTGCTATATTGTTCATCCAGATTGTTTAGATTATCCTTCACTTTGTTTCTCCAGTTGTCCCTGCCTGAGGGTTCTTGCGAACACTTCCAGCTGGGCCATAGCCATGTTTATTCAGCACACCAGTAACCTTATTAGCCACAATCTTAGATAGCTCATGCAAAGACTTATCGTGCCCACCACCATGCGGGAGCTGGAATGCAAAGTGTGGGTTGTCGGGATGGTGTTCGACACCGTCATGTGTCTCTATAAAGTGCATTGTACGACCATGAGGTGTGTGGTGTTCAACAGCCACAGAATACTGCCCCATTGCCTTACCAATACCGTGAGCGATGGCGTTGATAGTCATCAGGTTCGCTAAAAGGTCGCTATACTTCTGAGGGTTGTGCCCAGATGTAACAATATGAACCGGCTCAGCTACAAGTTTTCCTTCGTTATCATTCCAGAAACCATGCCCATGAACCGATGTGGCACCACCAAAAAACCGACTCATCATGTCCGCAATTGCATGCGTAATATCGCGGTGCACGTGTTCAGGTATCGGATTACCTTTATAGGTGGACGGAACATAAATAGAGGACGCAAAAGGAAGCGTACCACCGTGGCCCCTTGCCCCTTCACGGTAAATGTTAGTAATTGCACTAGCAATGTCGCCGTGTGAAAGTGCCATTATTGAGTCTCCGTTTACTATGCCCTGTTGTCTGGTTTTGAAGCAATGTTCGCGTTGATGGTATGCTGTAAAAGACCTATCACGCTATCAACATCAGTCCTCACACAAACATAGTGGATAAGATAGTTGACAAGTTTTGTAATCATGTCAGGCGGCATAACATCTAACGCAATGTCATAATAAGACTTTTCGCTACCTCGCCAAATGCGACGGATTTTAGCCCTAAACAGACACGGTGCTTCCTTACCATTGCAGTACGCCTTGTAGGCGTCCAGAGCACTGAAAATACTTGTAGGAAGCGTGCTAATCACTGGCTTGTCTTCATAACTCCAACGCAGATAGAGGACTTTATCATCTTGACGCTTCAAGATAAGGAAATAACCAGTGTGTTTCTTAGAAGGCCATCGTTTATTCTGCATGTCGCTATCTCCTACGTTATTATATGGTTTTATCTTGATTCTCACCAGCACCAGAATCATTACTAGTGTCTGGTTTAGACTCATTGCCCGCAGACGCAATCGCAACATTAGCACTATCACCAGCAGCCGCTTTTACAGCACCGAGAACGTCCTGACTAATCACACGCAAAATGTTAGCTACGGCCTCATCAGATAAGGCCTTCTTAGCCAGACCTTCTCTGCGAATATGAGCGAGGGCCATCGCAGAGCCAGCTACACGAAAGATGTTCAGCGATTGCCTTATAGCCAAAGCAAATGGAATCATTGGCACCTTGCCGCCATGAACACTAACAACGCTGTTTGTGGCCTCTAACATTACAGGCATTTTAGACAAGTCAAAGAAAAAGCTAGAGCAAAGCAACCGAATAGTATCGTTTAGGATGTTTACAAGATAATAAGCCAAACTAACGAAAACATTATGAACATCAGCTGAATTGTCCAAGGTATCAACCTTGTTACGGTGATTCAGGTAAAAGTCTAACAGTGAAAGGAAATTAGCAATACGCACGATTGAAGACTGTACAGAATTCTTGATGTCAATATCAGACCGACCCTCGGCAACAATCATGGGATTAGCAAAAACGTCCAGAGCCTTGTAGAGACTGGCAGCAGACTTAGTAAAGTCCCTGTAGTTGTTCGCTATAGCAGCAGGCATCGAAACACAGGACGATACGTCGTTCAACTCAATACGCAAAACCGTCAAGTCTCCAAACATCTCAGCCACAATGCTGGATACATAGTACAAGTGCCCAAGCCAATCGGAAACAGTGGACAGAACCGTAACATCACTATTCAGAATAATGGTATCAAAGTCATCCACCTTTATCTCCAGCTCGACACTGTCAAGTAAGCTCTCTGATGCCTCACGCGAGATAATATCATCTCCAAGCTCAATTCCTTCCGCATCCTCGTAAGCAGACTGTATCAGCTCTAATAAGCTCTTTTTGATAGACACACTCATTGCTTCACCCCCTTTGCTTTCCTATATACCTCACTAAGTCCTTTTTGGTCTTGCCACTTGCCAGAATACACGTTGGAAACATCGCCATCTACCTGTAGGAACAGCACCTGAGCAATGCCTTCACCAGGATATATCACCACAGGAGAATGCCCTACGTTAGCAATCTCGATAACAAGGCGGCCTTTCCAGCCAGGTTCCAACGGCGTAACGTTTACCAGCACACCACATCGAGCATAGGTGGACTTGCCAAAACAAATGCCAACTCGGTCTGGCGGCATCTCAAACGTCTCCGAGCTTTCCCCCAACACAAACACCCCCTCAGGAAGCACGAATGGAACATCAGCCTCTAACAGAACCCAATCCTTGCATCCAACACCATCATCATACAGGTGCTTGGGGTCTAACACAATACCAAAACCATCGGCATCTGACTCAGCCGCACTATCATCCTGTTCAATGGGCCTGAAAATAGGCTCCTTTTTATCCACAAAACGAAACGCAGAAAGTTTGGGGCCTCTAGGAATCAGGAACGTTGTGCCTAATCGAATATCATAGCCAGCAAATCCTGTTCCATACGATAGGACGCGGTGCCCATAGCCATCCTGAGTAATCCTTTCCGCAAACCCACCTATCAGCAGCTTACCACTGCGAATCAGGTTAGCAATACGTGTACCACTCAGCACCATACTCATACCCCCTGTGTTCATTACCACTCACCAGATATTTTACGCTGCAAAGACTTTATCAGTGAAGCCACTATGATTATACCCACACCAATGCCCCAGCACCAAAACGTAAAACTGGCTGCTGCACCAACCATCCTGAGTAAAGATGATGTAGTGGGGAACAGGAAACCCTGCGTATAGTACGCATACGCAACAGAACCAAAACTGCCCAACATCACACCTAGCAACGTTAGAGCAATAGGATGCACTACATATCTGAAGAACGAAAGGTTACACTCGTACAAGGCTGGTTTGATAAGTGGCTTGACCAACACCATGTACGCCACTACACTTACTAATGACGCAGTCATAACAACCATCGTTGCAATAGACGGATTCGCCTCAGCCATAATAGATAGAAAGAACAGCGTCTCTATATTGATTGTGTACGTGGCAACATACACAACCAGCAGATATAAAGCAATCACAGCAGCCCTAATCAAGTCCCTAAAGATGTCCATGACGCTTCTCCCGTTTGTTATGTTCTCTGTCCGAGAAGATGTTGAAAAAATCAAGCACACACGTAAATAACCACTCTATTACGAACACTAGCCCCACAAAGGCAAGACACAAGATAACGATAAAGATAGCGATAGCGATATTGTGTATCACAGTATAGACAACCTGATTAGCAATCGTCATGATGGTATCTCCTTGTACGTGTCTTCAAATAATCCCAACACAAGCAAGCGTAGTCGTAGATAAAACAAGCAGCATGATACGCAAAGATGAACGGCGATAACACAACGAACACTAACAGAACCACAGAAATAACTAGAACAGACAAAACAGTTCGGAAGAAATAAGAGATAGCCGCACAAAACTTCATACACCACCTCTTTATTCCTGACGCATGGTATCGTCAAATCCAGGAAAGCTCAATCGGTCTGCAATCCGTTCCATCCCGCCACACACAAACTCACTGAATAGCCAAATCAACATTATTATACACCTCAATGGCACTAACACAAGGAAGAACACAATTGTCATCAGTACCGCACACACACCGAGTATCAGTTTCCACAAAGCCTTCTTCATGGCACCACCTCGCTAATCTAAAAGCTCAGAGATATACCGCATTGCGTGGTGAACGTCGTCAGTAACAAGGTCGCTGTAATAGTGAATGTACGGATGTAATCCAACGCCAATATGCCGAAGGTTGGGGTCAACTATACTCACCACAGGTTTAGCGAGCATTTTACCCAGCACCATCTCTTCAGCGACACCAATGCCCAGTTTAGCTCCACGCCAATCAACCACAACAGCATGAGACTGAGCCAGCATCTGATGATTACGAACCACAGTCTGCCGAGAAAACTCTTGAATACCGCCTTCCTTTAGCAAATCAACAATTGACGGTCTGCTCAATAACATCTCGCTATTGATAATATGCAAACCATGCGATGATGCAGTATGAGATAAGACGTTGATGCTGTACTCGCAATCACTCCAACCATCAGCAAACGTAATAGAGGTAGCAAGATAAATCTTGACAGAAGACGGTTTAGCAAGCGTGTACTGGTATCCCAACACAACCCTAATCGTGTTGATAGCTGCGTTCAGCTTCTCCCTCGTTTCCTCAACACGTTTAGGACTTGAATAATCAACGTCAACGGTAAGCGTGAACACCTTGTGGCTAAGAGAATTGCTAACAATCATATCCTGTATCTTCTCCATCTCGCTTTCGTCCTCAGTCGGATGCTTGTCTATGTAATCATTACCGCCTCTTATACCGCCAACAGGACGAAGCCAAACAAGAACAATCTTATTCCACAAACGAGATAGCGGACGACCGAATTGAGACTCTAGGTCGCCAGCAATGAACGCCTCTAACTCACGATGGTAACGCCAGTCCGGTACAACCAAAACGCTTGAAGATAAATGCGGAGCAGCAGCATAGTGGAACGCCTCTATGGTCTGATTAGTATAGAGCCACGCTCCTAACCGCTCCAGAGAATTAGTGCCACAATCAATAAGCACCCTTCGTGAATTATCGTCCTTGCGAACGTAGAAGGCATCTATACAGCCCAGGTTGCTGAATGCCGTACCCTTCAGTGCACCAGCGAACCTCATAACATACGGATGCTTCAGCCACCTCGATAGCCGCAATGCAAACGTATCCTTGCCAGCACCACGACGCTTGCCAATCAGCACCACAGACGGAAGCATAGTGTCTGCCATGTTACGTCCTCTTTCGTTCAATCATCACGCCCACCGTACACAATACCACGGCCACCGTAGCTATCATCGTCTTCGTCTTTCCAATCCTCATCACCGTCATCGGGAAGGTCTGGGTCAAACTCCAATGGCTCGCCTTCAGCATTATCATCAGCAGCATCGCCTTCATGGCCAATATCTCCCTCTTCTTCCTCTAGTTCTTCAAGCATCTCCCTTACCTCTGGTACATCTTCAGGACTGATACCAGCTAGTCTGCAACTCTCGAAATACATTTCCTTCAAACTCAGCATAGCATTTTCCAGCGAGTCTATCATGTGCCTAATATCTGCTTTGACAACCCTCATGTATCGCAATATCTGAGCACCTGCCTCCAATGTGCCCTTAGCTATGGTGAGACAGAACACCACATCATCATCTGGGTTCAAATAATCTCGCTTAGTCATGGATTCTCTCCTTGAGACACGAGCCAGTGATTATACGTGATAGGTCTTCTTGCGACGTTCCAAAAAAGCCTTATTGATTGTACGATTGTTCCAGGTCTCTTGTCTGATGATAACGTTGCGACCAACGAGTCCACCAAGGTTACGAAAGATGTATTCAGCACCAGCACTAGACAAGAATAGCATTCGCTTTATAGTCAACACAGTATCTTCATCTACCTCGTCGGAGCTTTTTTCAAGAGCGTTAGACACTTCGCTAACAAACGACTGCAAGCCTATGTTTTCCCACATATCTTGAGCCATTTGCTCACGCAATTCACGGTCGGAAACAATATCTAAGTCGTCAAATCGGCCATCAATGCCTAATTGCTTCTCAAAAAGGTCAAAAACATTGCTGGCAGAAGTATAGATTCCGTATGAGCTGGTGCTAACAACTGGAACATACTTCAGACCAGGAACGTTATCTGGAGCAGGACGGAATCCGATATAAAGAGACTTGGGAGTATCTTCGGTAACACCGTTCCAGGCTAAGCCAGTGCAAAACTTATACAAGTCGTCAACACGCTCAGCGATACCCTTATCAGCCTTTGATTTGGACGTTGCATTTGCTGCCGCAATAGATGCCATAGACCAAGCATAAACGGCACTAAGTAGTGTGGTACGAGTAATGCGAACCTCGTCCGCTTCTTTGTTGCCACGTGATGTAATCCAGCCCTTGTTCTCACCGCTCAACAGGCCGCTAGCTACATTCTCGGCTACCATACACAAGGACTCAAATTGTGTCCACGGCATCCACTTTCTGCCGTCAACAAGATACAGTCTGAACGTCCCGTACACAGTGCCATTCTTATCGTCTGCACCTTTACCTCGTTGAATAGCACCGATACGAATAGAGAACGATTCTGGCTCCATAAAGCGTTCGTCCTGTAAGTTGACAGAATAGGCCAAACTTTCAATGCTGTTGGCTACGCAAAAAATAACCTGGCCACCATCAGCATCACGTGATTTAGAGACTTGACCACTACGACTAAAACTTCGATTGGTTCGTTCTGTTTGCTGGTTACGTTGCCACGTTGTTTTTCCCTTCTGCTCACGGCGAACGTTACCAGATTGACGTTCACCAGCACTGCGACTGAAGTTGCCAGAAGAGCTGCGACCCATACCACCAAAACCTCGTTTACCTTGCTCGACCATCATTCATGTCTCCTTTGTGTTGAAAAGGTGAATTGGTTTCTTTGCCCTTAGACTCATACACACCAAATTGCTAAAACACAAGCTGCCCTTCACAAAAATCTTTCACACGAGACGCAGACATGATTGCCCACGTCAACAAGCCCGAATCAATAACACCACTGCCACTTATTAGACGTGTCTTACTAGATGTTCTGGAAGCGGTGTCCATTATTACGTCTGGCAGCTCGCGTGGCAAAGAAGGGCAACTAATCAAGCATTCCAAATACGGCTCATGTGGCCGTGCCACCTTTCGCCACAAACGTAAACAATGGTCATTATCACCACACACCAGTGCTGGAACATAAAAACGCTTTCCGCCAAAACCATTATCACTCATAGTGTACAAACAACCAGCACAATCCATAACAAACGGAAAGCCTCTTGAGGATAACTGAACCGTACCATAATCAAGGGCCATAACCACATTGTAACGAGACGCAATAGAAGACTCAAATAAAGACAAAGCACTACCCAACAGAGCCTCGCACAAACCACGGTTTAGATACGAGACTAAACCGCCACAGGAATAGCTCAAGATATAGCTGGATGTATAGGGCATCTTTTCTCCGCTTACAACGTCCAAAAGGCTAATCCTTACAGACAACGACTGAACATCAATCTCGTTGCCAATGAGTAACGGTACCGTGTAAAACCTCTTGCCTTCCGACTTCTCTACGGTCATGGCATACACACCAAATCCGGACATCTTAGCTCTCCTTTGTGTTTGTTAGTTCATATGTTTGCACAAGCCACTGCCTACACGGGGCTAGATGGAACATCGAGCACCATATATCCAGGCCACTTAGATGCGTCTCGATTGTCGGTAAACAGCACCAGCACGCCATAATAAGCGTGCAATGCAGTTACACCAATTGTGTTTCCTTCGTTGTCAACAGTAACGTGTTTAGGCTCATTACTATACCAGAGAACAAGCGAGTGTTCGTGAAACTTATCGCTTGGTGTCATGAAGCAACGCTCGTTATCAGCCACACCCAGAGATGCTAGTCGCTTACCTAAGTAAGCGTAGAGGTCGGAAATCTCAAAAAACCGTTTTGTGTTGGGATGCGTCGCAATAATTGTCGCAATGTTTTCCAGAAGCCATCCAGGCATTGAGGGAATATCACGACGAACACAACATCCCTTCATGGTCATACCCCCTTTCGCGTTGCTATGATACCACGCTCACGAAGCACCTTTCGGACATAATACTCAGACGTGCTGGTATAGACTGCAATTCGCCATATTGAAAAGCCCTTTTTACGCAGTCTTACAATACGGTCGCACACAGATTTACCAAGGATATTACTACAGCTACTTCCTCTTTGAGTTTTTCCCTTTGCCATTAGTTTCTCCTTTATCCCCTTCTCCTTCATCTTGATACCGCAAATACCTATACACAGTTGACAAGCTAACACCGAGCCACCCCGCAATGAAATACGGCGGACAGTCTATGTTTCTAAGTGTTTTAGCCCACGCACGTCTCGCACTTGCATTCCCGCCACGTCGCTTTCTCTTGCTGGTCTTCATAGAGACAAATACTCCTTTCTCGCAGCCAGGATATCGTCTAAATGCGGACTAAACAGATGCCCAAAATCTGCTATATCCGCATTATCCTTGGCTTGATTCTTCTGGTGTTTTGCGATTTGATAGATAAGCCGCAAAAAGTATGCAACGTTTCTCGAACCCTTGAGCATGTTGCACTGACCGCAACACGGAACGCAATTATCAACAGTGTAATCCATATCTGACGCAACTCTGTCAATACCATGAAAGACCTTGCCTAAGTCTGATGGAAGTCTGCCACAATAGAAGCAAGGCTTTACTACCAAGCTAGCAAAATCATCCAGGCTCAGACACCACGAAATCATCTTCCTGCTCCTAATCCCATCACACCGCCTTCTCGTCCTGCAACAGTTTCTGGCCTTGTAGCGTTGGTAGGCCTTTTGCAGTTGACGATAAAGTGCAGCCAGTGTTTCGTCTGGAAGGTTCACTATAAACACCCCTTTTAGTTAGCAACGTTGCCATTGCCGTTATCAAGCTCAGCCTTGATTACACCTTCTGCTGCATTAGCTTCGGCTGCACCAGCAGCATCTGTAACCTTACTGACATAGTCCTCTTCATAAATGCCCGCAAACGGAAGCAGTCTGTTGCTATCAGGCCCAATCGAGGTGCCCTGGCTTCGTGTACCACGATTGCGAATGGGAACACCAGCTTGACGCAGAACACGAATCACCGTTACTGAAGACACTCCGAATGCCTGTGCAATCACGGCAGAGCTATCACCTTGTTTGTACCGCTGAATGATAAGTGCCTTATCTTCATCAGTCAGCTTGGCACGCAACTGTTTCAGGTGCGCTCCACGTGGACGGGTAGTGTGTCCTGCTTCACGAACGAGCTTGTACACCGTCAACACAGAAATCCCCAATTCTTCTGCCACCGCCTTGGCAGACTTGCCGCTGAGATACAAATCCACAGCACGTTCACACACAGCAGGTGGAAGCCGTCGAGCCATTGTACCGTCCCCTGTGTAAAAGCCAAAAGTTTTTACACCATTCACCACTCGCAATGATTATACACCACATGCCAACAAACAAATAAGCCGAGTTTCGAAAAATTACAAACAGAACACCGCTTTCCAGGATGGCCTCAGAATCGCATAAAACCGCCTATAACGCATCCTGAGAACGAGAGACGATGAAAATGCCATCCTGGGCTTCCAGAATGCGTTATACGCGATTCTGGACGCGGGAAAGGGCATTTATACGGGGTTCAAGACCACAGCTTCCAAAACCTGAACCCAGATTGCCACCAAAGGGCATAAACGTAAAACCGTGTTATACTATTTTCTACAGCAACAGCTGCAACCCTCACACTTGCATGGTTCAGCTGGACACGGACATCCAGGACAGCAGGTACAGTCTGGACACCGTACCACAGGATGTGCGTCCTGACCACTTGGACTAGAACGACACTTATCGCACTTGCAGCCAGCAAACAGAGCTACCAGAGACAAGGCAAAAGAAACTAGCAGAATACGCATTTCTTATTCTCCCTTGGTAAAGGTAATAACGTCTCAAGACCACCAAAGATACTAAGAAAGGCACCATGAAGATATGCCAATGTTATCATAGCTTTACTCTGTAATCATCTATGCAACAAAAACAGCATAACAAGAATCACAGAGAAGTAACAAGGATACATACATAGGGAGAAGGGAGAGAGAGGAGAGAGAGGGGAGAGAGAGGAGAGA
>VAPR01000738.1_pt1 | contig 19423 bp, 15 predicted proteins | sample 3380701 | NCBI WGS metagenome assembly VAPR01 (sample SAMN11536904, study PRJNA540576) | hot springs metagenome | isolation source: hot spring wet sediment | place: Spain: Lobios | collected 2014-01 | reverse complement strand
ATCTCATCTAGATGAGATGAGATGAGAGGCGGTATGGGGGAGAGAAGTGTATCAATAATCGCTGTCGCGTTTTGTTTGCATTCGACGTAGCAGCCAGCCCTCAATCGTTTGCGCGTGAAAAACAACCCGTCGCCCTAGTCGCAGGTAGGGAATCTCTCCACGTCTCACAAGATTTCGCAAGTGCCCAACGCTGATTTTTAGACGCTGCGCTGTTTCGCGCATGTTCCATACAAGTGCAGCAATCTGCTCAGTGTGTTGCATCGTGTTGCTCCTTTTGCTTGTGTGTTCACTTAAACGTTGCGAGTTCAGATAATTTCCATGCTCAACCGACGTAACCTACGCCAGCAAAATCACTTGTGACAAATCGCGGCGTTCAGATGCGTTCACATACTGTGAAGAAGTTGTGAAGAAGCGTTCAGATGCGCGCATAGAGTTGGCCATACCTAGCTTGATAGTCGCATGGACAATCAACCGAAAACAAGGCCAACTCTAAGTTCCCGCTTAGGCAAAACCGGCCTAGCTAGTGCCCTACCTTGATTAGCAACGCCCAGTCAGCTGCTAACTTTCGTCCCGTCTCGGTAGTTCGCAACTTTGCGCGCGTGCACGGTAACGCTCGGCTTGTTGCTGCTTAGTTGCTTCGCGCATGCCTTTGATGGCCGATGACTGGGATACAGCGCTCTTAGCGCAAACCAGAAGCCCCGCGAGTGCCTCTATAGCGCCCGTCTGGTTCAACTGATGGGGGCGGATAAACTCAATCTCTATAAGTTGCCTGATTGTCAGGTTGACGCATCTTGCGTGCGGGTTGATTTGTTTGGTTTCCTCATGCCGTAACAAAATATCAATCGCGCGCTGGAAGGTTTCTGTGGCATCCGGCTCGCGTTGCCAAATGGCCTCTATAAACTCGGAATCCTCAACCGCCTTCAGGTATTTCAGTAGCTTTTTGCCAGCCTCTTGCCTGTTGTCTGCATCTGAATCCCCAGCGCCGGGGTCTGCAACGGGGCGAGGTTCGCAGGACAAAATAGCGCTCCAGATTTCGGCACGGATTACCTTGTGCTTTCTAGTGTCGAGTTCAAGTTCAACGAGATATTTTGACGACACTTGCCAGGGCAGTATGCCTAATTCGCGCTCGCAAAGATATTGCTCACTTGCGAGTGCCTCTTTTACCTTGTCCGCTAGTTGCTTGAACGTATAACCTCGGCTCTTGTGCCACTTTCTTAGCCGACTGCCAGAGAAGGCTGGTAAGTTCTTGTATCTATCGCAGTACACTATCAGCGCGCTGGCCAGGTTTTGCAATGCTTCCCAGCTAAACCTATGCGAATCATTTGTGGGCTGTTTCCCGCGAAAAAGATTTTCTATCGCCTCAAGCGCGTTTTGCTTTGTCGCCCGGTCGCATAGGTTCGCATCGCTATACATCGCCACGCACAGGTACGTCCATTCGTATGAGAAGCGTCGTTTTTCCAGCCATCGCAAGTTTTCTCGAATCTGACGTATCAGCGTACACGCAGCAGCGTATGTTTCCTTCGCCCGTTGCAGTATCCGCTCTCGGTCTGATGGTGGCGGAAGGCCAGTGCCATTTAGCCAGCTTTTTAGATCGGCCTCGGTGCAACCGATGCGGTTTGCGAAACTCTCTGTTTTGAGGTACGTCGCCTCGAATAATTCCCGCAACTTTTTGACGAAATCGGCGTCCGATAACGCAGAGATTCCGAATTTCTGATGTTCAGGTTGCCAGGGGCTATCTTGGTCGCTATATTTAGCCATGCTTAGACTCCAGGCACGGCCACGATGCGAAATCTAGGTATTGGCGTCGTGGCCGCTGCTTTTTAGTTATGCGATAGGCACTAGGGGTCAAGTCTGCGAAACTTGAGTCGCTACCTAGAGCGCAGGTTTTCCGCTTCCAGTTGGCCAGGAAGCCTACCTCAGCCATCGGCGTTGTCCGCAATGGCTTCCTGCCGCTTGGCGGGGCATCGGCCATTCGGTGCGCTGGCAGCCCGTAACCGGATAGGGGGGAAAAATTTTGCCGCTAGGCAGCCGTGTAACGTTCGCCCAGCCGCGCGTGCATTTTTGCGAAATTGGCCAATCAACACGGTGCACGTCGGCAACCGGTCTTGCTGCGGAGCGTGCGGCTTGCGGTTCGGCCAGGTCTCGGTGCATCGGCAACGTTGCACGCTGGGCAACCGACCTCGGTGCGGATGCGGTGCGGTTCGCATCGGTTGAACGTCGGCAACCGGTCTTGCTGGGGAGCGTTCGCGTGCGGCTTGCGGTTCGCATCGGCCAGGTCTCGGTGCGGCTGCGGTGCTACGGCTTGTTTTTCCCGAAACTTTCCAGCAACCGTATCAGTAACTCGCGTTCGGTCTCGGATAGGGATGCGATAATCCGCAGTGCCTCGGCCAATCGGTTGCCAGGTTCGGACGTTTGCGATTCGCCAGGATTGCCGCTTGCGGTATCCGGACGGTCTGGCTTGGCTTTTTCCCCGAAACTGCGGTTAAGTGCTGCGCTTTTTGCTGCGCCGGAATCGCCAACCTCGCATTTTCCTAGGAAATTTGCAGGATGTTCGAATCCTGCCGGCCTACCCAGTCGCACACACCAAGAGGATGCCGGCGATTTACATAGATTCTTTCGACCCGGTCCCATTCGCAACGGTTGCCAAGGCGACGCAGTTTTAGCACCACCTGGATTTCCCGGCCTTTATCCTCACTTACGTCTCTCCAGAAGCGAAGCTCGATCGCTTCCCGCCAGCTCTTATTGACCTGAATCGCTACCGACATCAGGGTAACAATCTTTTCTTCGGCCAAAGCGTCTTTCAACTCTTCAAGCTGTTCGACGTTCTTCTCTTTACGTCCGCCTCCCACTACTAATTCATGCAACTGGCGACAATAGTCGAGGGCGGCTACTAAGTCCCAGTGAATTCCGGTCCGCTGACCGTCTCTGGGATCGTTATCCGCCTTTGGAGCTACTGAGCTTACCAGGAGAGCTATTATCACTATTGCTAATGCTTTTACCGTCCGCATAGAGCACACCTCCCATCTAAAGGAAATACTGGTTATTGTCCCAGCCTTGTAAGTAAATTGCTCTTTAAAATCTGTTGCTGCTGATCTGGGAATATCCGCCGCGGGTAATCCACTCGCCTTGGGTCAAAATCTTTGTCAAAAATGTCTTCTCGACCGGTTTGCATCGCATTGACGGCGTTTATCCCGACCTTTGGATCGACATGGTCGTCTACGCCAACGGGACTGTTCAATAGGACGTGGACAAGTTCATGGGCCAGGACTGCTGTATACTTGGGATATTCAATCAGTCTTCCTTCTTCGAAAGCACGACGTTGAGGATCTGTGCTTATGAGTCCAGCCAAGATTATCGAGTTTGCCAACCTTGGGTTCGACATGCCTTCTTGGGTAAAGGCCTGACCTACCACCGGAAAGCCAAAGACACCTAAGAGAGTAGACCTGAACACATTGACTGTATATACATGGACCACTTTGGCGTCTTGCTCGCGGTAGCTTATCAATAGATTATGGAGCTCTCCCGATCCATTTGGTACCATTTTGTTCTGGCTGTCAAATTCAAAACTCAAATCATCCAACCCGTCCGCGTCATTCAGATTCACCTGCGGGGGCGGTGGCTTGACGTCAGTGCGCTCCCCGATAACGTCTAGTCTAATTCCCAAAGGAGCCAGAATATATCGTGCTTCTCGTAAATTGGCTTCTGTCCACTGATAGTATATGCCATCAATCGGAGCGGGATGCTGCCAGTTTATGAAGACCGACTTCACGCGCAGTGAATATTGGGCGGGAACATCGGCGTCAACCCACCATCTACCCTTGTATATCGCCCGAACCTTCCCCTCCAGCTCCCCGAGAAAAGTTGGATCTCCTTTCTGGTTGTCTGCGACAGGAATATTCAACAAGTCGTCATCTGGGTGGGCCACTAACAATAGCTCGTCGGACCAGAACTCCCCTTCTGCGTCTGGTTTTTCTCGTAGAACGATCTCGTTCCCATTATCCAGCAAACGGCCCTCCTTATCGAAAGTCACAATGAGCGCTGTGATCTGGTCGTTTCCTGGACCCGGTGTTATATTGGCGGCCGGGTCGTTGATGCGGAGGATAAATTTTTTCGGGTCGCGGCGAACATAGTCATTTCTTAGTACGACCTTATCATTAACACGCTCAAATGCACTCGGCCCTTCCAAACCAGAAAGCTTCAAAGTGTTCGTGCGCGAGTAAAAACTCCACCCGTTCTCGCTCCTCTCATAAGCCGCAAAATACATATTTATCGCGCCGCCACCTCCACCGCCACCACCAGCACCGACCTGCAACAGCATGCGTACATGCCAGCTCGCACTATAAGGATATGCCTCGTCCTCATTGTAAGTGTCGTTGTACGGGGGATAAGGCGGCCTAATCGGAATCCGATCGGTAACAAAATATTCAAAGCTGCCGTCTATACCCTCATAGTCCGCTGGCGGACGGAACACCCACGCATTCCACGAGCTGTCAAACTCCCAATGTTCCGAAAGCTGGCCCGTCTTTACTAACTCAAGAGCATCTCCATCCGGATCCCAATCGTTTTCTAACAGCGTGGCCAGAGTGATAGCCGGCCCCTGGTAATCAGCCGGAATACTATCCCCCAGAAATACTGCGAAAGTTTGCCCCGGCTCTACTATAAACCACTCCCCCTGCGCCATCGGCGGATTATTATATACACGAATCGTAACCGTGGCCACATTGCTCCTGTTCACCCCGTCGGTCCATTCGTATGTGAACGTATCCGGGCCAACATAACCTGGATTAGGTGCATACACGAAGACCCCGTGCTCTGGGTCCACAAAATCCACTGTTCCATGAGCTGGCCCACTGACCAGTGCAGCGGTAAGCGAATCCCCATCGGCGTCGTAACCCTCTAACATGCTAGACACGGTTCGGTCGTGCAATACACTGAGGTGAGCATCAAAAGCGACCGGCGATTCGCCGTTGTGGATTACCAGTGTTACCGTGAGCACCGCGCTTTCGCTTATTCCGTCAGACCAGACATAACTAAAACTGTCAGTCCCGAGGTAGTTCTCTTCTGCGGTATAAGTAAACGTGCCATCCTGGTGCAGCTCAAGTGTTCCGTGAACCGGCCCCGTATCGAGAATCGCGGCGATGCTGTCACCGTCGGGGGCGTTACCGTAGAGCTGGCCACTAAGCACCTGTCCAGCTTGCACATAGAACGTCGCCCCATAACCATAAGGTGCGTTGTTATACACATCTATCGTCACCGTGCCGATATTACTGCCCTCTAAACCATCCGACCAGGTATAGCTGAAACTATCGGGGCCAACATAGTGCGTGTTCGGGGTATAGGTGAAGGTGCCGTCGGGATGGAATGTTAGTGTGCCGTTAGTTAGACCGGAGGCAAATTGCGCCGGGAAACGTTGGGTCTTGGCAGTAATGGGACAATCATGTGATCATAGTCAGGATAGGTGGGCTGGGACTGGCGGGCAATGCTGTACTCATGAGAGTGCGTGTTAGAACTTGCTAATGAACCGGGGAGCACTGCCATGCATCAACGGCATTTGTTTTGCCTATTGTTGTTATAGCTAGAATTGCTATCATTTTATCGTTATACAAATCAGCCGTGTATGTGGCGGCAACTCGTATACCCTGGCAGTCCGATGGGAATCATTGACCTGGCTAAGATTTACGTGGTGCCGGTGCTGGCTTGGTCGGTTCAGGCGTCGGAGAAGTAGCTGGCGACTCTGGAATCTCTACGGGTAATCGCAACTTGTCCAGTGGGATAAAAGCATCTTCAGGGACCGCTGCGATATCCCAGACATAACAATTTCCAGCGATGCGGGCAATGACAAATCGGCCGCTGTCAGCAAACTGGAGGTTATAGAGCGACCAATCTCCCAGCGAAGCCAAACGTGCGGCTACTTTGCGTTTAAGATCGCACATAACAACTTCCCCTTTATATGCAAACACGGCTCTGTCGGTTTCTCCATCGAAGGCATAGCGATTCAACAATCCATATCCCCACCCGGGTCTGGTCAGAACTTCTGCTATTGGTGGACCCGGTTCGAGCTTCTCCAGGTCAAGCTTTCTAAAGCATAGAACCAAGCCTTTCATATCTTCGTCCCAATTATTAATTGATGCGAATTGGTAATGGCTTCTGCTCTGGTCAAAAACTATTGCATATTTAGAATCCCTGCAAAGGCCAACGTACTGCGTGGATAACAAGTCTTTGGACCATCGCTGCATTTCGCCCGTTTTCTTGTTGTAAGTCACAAGAAAAGTGTGCCTGAATGATCCGGAGGTCTGATGTAGTGCTAATACCTCTTGGCCTCGCACAGCCAGACTGCAGACACTATGATAATCTGGAATAAAATCATCGGTAACCTTAGTAGATTTGAGAACTGTTTTCCAATCAATTGTGTTGTCCCATAACACTTTGCCGGACTCCAGGTCCAATGCAAAAACCCGTCCGCCCCTACTGCCACAGTAAGCTATTTTTTCCCCCGCCGGCACCTGCATTGTAATAACATCACCGGGCAAAAAACACATCGCTTCCCGGAGATTAGGGGCACCATACTGGGCGATCACATTGCCATCGAGATCAACTACAGCAGCGCAGCCGTTATCGTTTGCCAGAAATACTAACTTCGATTCTTTATCAACATGGATGAGTATGTTGTTGCCCAGGGGAGCCAATGGTAAACCTGCCTTGAAACTCAGGCGAAAGGTTTCTTCTTTTGATGGGAGCCGCACAACACGAAGTGAAGCGTGACCAGGCATGAATAAAGGGGGTGTGGTTAGAACGGCGATCTCTGCCCCGTTGGGCAGTACACCTATTCCTTGCACACGCTCGGATGAGCCGTTTATGGCCTGGCCATGGTAGATGCGCAGGCCCGGGTAATTGACGCCGCCTGCGTCGCTGGCTTTGCTGCATCCGCTCAGAACGACACCGAGGCTCAGGAGTATCCCGACGACCAGCCTGGGCATGATACATCTCCTATGTTTGGATTACCCGGAAAATCTGCAGCGGCGCAACGGCATGGCTTTCGATTGCAGTGCCATCTCCTTCCAAAGCCGAGATGGTTCGCCGAGGTGGCCCGTTGTGATCGTATTCGTAGATTCTCGAATGGGCTACTTGCAAATCGTTGGCAGGGCCGTGTTCGAGAGTTACGAATGCTTCCCAATTCGGATAACCATCATGGCTCAGGTAGTATGACATTTCCAAGTCATTGGGCGCAGCATTAATTCTGATTATCAAGTGCTTCAAACGCCAGTCAATGTTAGGAAAATCGGCGCTTGCTAAAGCGGCAAGCCAGGGGTACGACTCGACGAGGGCTGTGTTGGGAGGAGACCTGACCCAGAAGTGAGCCTGAAATGGATGGAGGCGATGTTCCATTCCTGCCCCGTTCGCAGCTGGCAAAAAACCAAATGGGAGCCTCAGATCAGGCCGGTGTTGTTTTTGACAAGTTGCGAATCCGCAAGGCAGTGCAGTTTGAGAGTCCAGAGAAAAGGCGCACATAGACTTGGGCGGTGGGTCGGGAGGTGACAGGTCAGGGGCGAGTCCAGCGTGACAATGGTCGGAAAAGCGGGGCCAAGATTCCACCATAGGGGTGACGACAACGAAAACACCCGGGTCGCAGTGGTCGGAAAAGCAGGGCCGGGGGTGGTGTGGATGCGGACGTTAGTCGTAGGAGGCGGGGAGGCGATCGAGGATGGAACGCAAGGCAGCGACTGCTTTCGGGAAAAGGTCGGGACCAGTTACGCCCCCGGTGGGTCCACCACCGAGCAGATGCGGTTCGAGAGTAGCAAATCCGCGATAGCCCCGTTGCACGGCATCGGCTAACACTTCGGGAATCCGTCCCTGCCCTTCGCCTGCGGGACGAGCGTGGGTTTCGCCACGGACCCAGTCTTTGATGTGGAAATGAACCGTCCAGTCGCGGGTCTTGAGCCAGCCTTCCCAGGGATCGTAGCCGCAAAAAACGTAGTTGGCCGGGTCGTACACCGCTCGGAATTGTGGATGGTTGAGGGTGGTCAGCAAATCCAGGACTCGCTCCGGGGAATCGCCGTAGATGCGATGTTCGTTTTCGTGGAGCAAGCGAACACCAGCTTTCTCGGCAATATCGAGTTTGCGACGGAACCGGTCGAGTATTTCGCTGCGATAAGGCTGCCAATCAAAGTTACCCTCGGCCGAAGCGGGCGAGTCCGGGGGATAATAGCTGAAAACGCGAATGTTGCTGGTCTCGAAGACCTTGCAGAGCTCGACCGCGCGTCGGAAGCGTTGCAAGTGCGGCTCGAAGGGATCGCTGATCTTGACCTTGCCGATAGGTGAACCGATCGCGCTGATGCGAAAGCCGCGAGCGTCGAGTTGCCGCTTGATTTCGCGCACCTGGTCGTCGGTGAGGTCGAGCACATTGGTTTTCCAGACCGAACGCAGCTCGATGTGCCGAATACCGCAACTTTCCAGCACCGCCAGTTGCTCTTGCAGGTCGGGAGAAATTTCGTCCGCAAAAGCCGATAGGGTGAAATGTGCATTCGCCATAGTCGCCGCTCCTGTTGCTTATGCCGTGTGTTCGTCGCTGATAATCTGCAACGGGGCTTTGGCAACGACGAAAGTTTTCTCTCCGTACTGCGGGAAGCGAATGGTAACCCGCAAGCCTGGCCCGAAACCGCTGACGGCACAGACCGAGCCGACACCGTACACCTGATGGCGCACCAGCAGTCCGGGTCGCCAGATCGGCTCGCCAGTGCCGTCGCCGTTGGCACCTGGTCGAGCGAAGCCTGCGGAAGCCAGGGTTGGCGTGCGGGTCTCGCCTGTCCGGTCGGCAAAGCCTGCGCAAGCTGCTGTGTCGTCGGTATAGTCGTGAATGAGAACGTGCTCCTGTGGCAATTCGCCCAAAAACGAGCTGGGAACACAGTAGCGGGTTTGCCCCCGGAATAGCCGCAAGCGCGAGCAGGAAAGATGCAGTTCGTCCTTGGCTCGCGTCATGCCGACAAACAATAGCCGACGCTCTTCCTCGAGTTCCTCCTCATTCTCGCGGGACCGTTCGTGGGGCAGTAAACCTTCCTCCAGGCAAGGCAGGAACACCACCGGGAACTCGAGTCCCTTGGCAGCATGGAGTGTCATCACCGCCACTGCATCCTGACCTTCCCGAAATCCGTCCACCTCGCTGACCAGGGCGACGTGCTCTAAAAAGTAAGCCAGCGAATGGTCTCCGGTTTCCTCGGCGAGAGTTTCAGCAGCGGAGATCAGTTCCTCAATGTTAGCCAGGCGTTCCCGGTCTTCCTCGTCGTTACTTTCCAGAAGTGCCTTGCGGTAGCCGGTGCGTTCGATAACTTCGGTGATAATTTCTGCGGCGGTGAGGTCGGTGAGCTGCCGCAGTTCGTGAATGAGACGGGCAAACTCCTGGAGCGGAGCGAGCTGACGTGGACGCAATTCCCGAATACGCTCGGCCTCCGCACACGCTTCCAGCAGGCTCAAACCACGCTGGGCGGCGTATTCCCGTAAGCGTTCCAGTGTCATCTTGCCGACACCGCGAGGCGTGGCTAACAGCGCTCGCTGGAATGATAGATCATCTCGCGGATTGACCAGAATCCGCAGGAAAGCCAGTACATCGCGGTTTTCCTTCCGCTCAAAGAAGGCCAGGCCACGCACAATCTGGTACGGGACACGGCGACGCAGGAACGCTTCCTCAAAAATGCGGGACAGCGCATTGATGCGCAGAAAGATCGCGAAATCGGAATAACAGCGCCGGCCACTTTGTACCGCCTCGGCAATGGTGGCCGCGATAAAGTCCGCTTCCTGATCGCTGCTTGGGAAAAATCGCACCTGCACGGGTAAACCTTCCCGGCGTGTGGTGAACAAACGGCGTGGCTTGCGGCGACGATTGAAGCTAATCACATGGTCGGCCACATGCAAAATCGGTGCGGCGCTGCGGAAATTCTCGTCCAGATATACCACCGTGCAATTGGGATAATCGCGCTCGAAATCGAGGATGTTTTGTATGTCAGCACCACGCCAGCGGTAAATGGACTGGTCAGGATCGCCAACCACGCAAACGTTTGGATAATCACGCGACAGTTGCTTCAGAATGACATACTGGGCGTGGTTGGTATCCTGATATTCGTCCACGAGGATGTAGCGGAAGCGGGCATCCAGTTCGGCTCGCCAGTCGCTCAGGTTGGGCGAAAGTAACGCCCGCGCCAGCCAGTAGAGCAGGTCGTCGAAATCCAGGGCGTTCAGTTCACGCATCTTCCGCTCGTAAAGCGGATAAATCTCGGCGACCTGGCGGCTGAAATAATCGGCAGCGCGAGCGGCATACTCGACCGGGCCCAGCAGAGCATTCTTGGCCCGGCTGATAGCGGCTTGCAAACTTTCCACGCTGAACCGAACACTGTCCAGATTCGACCGCTCCAGCACCTCGCGGAGCACTTCTTTGCGATCATCCTGGTCGTAGATGGTAAATTGGCCATTCAGGCCGAGCCGGTCGGCGTATTGCCGTAATACACGGGCCGCGAAGCTGTGAAAGGTGCTGATCCAGACACCGCACTGCGGCAACAGCTGTTCGATGCGGCGCTGCATTTCGCGGGCGGCTTTGTTGGTAAAGGTAATGGCCAGAATCTGCCACGGCTTGATACCCTGCGCCAGCAAATGGACAATCCGTCGCGTAATCACTCGCGTTTTGCCGGAGCCAGGACCGGCAAGGACTAACAGTGGCCCATCCACGTGGGTGACCGCTTGCTTCTGGGCTTCGGTCAAATCCCTCAGGTAGGCTGGTTCCGATTCGAGAAAAGACTTTCGTGGAAGCATGGCTGGGTGTGGCGGAGCAAGTGCCCCGTTGGCATCGGTAGCTGGCAATTGGGACTCCGCCCCACGGGGGGTGTTGCATCCTTTCGCTATTTTGCTTGCTTTTCTGGCCATCCTCATGCCTCGGTCAAAGAGAATTGCCCCGGCGACTGTGTTGCAGCCCGGGCCAGGCCAGCCATTCTAGCTGCCCCCTACAAAATTGTCCTCGTCTTTTGGTATATTGACAGAAAGCGATGGCTGGCACAGCAGGCAGGTCCATGAACATTTTCGGCATCGGCACCGATATCGTCGAATGTGCACGGATCGCCCGTATGCTGGAAAAGCATGGGGAGGTCTTTCTGCGGCGTGTGTTCACAGCGGAGGAGATTGCCTATTGCCGCCCTCGCAAACGCTTCATCGAGCATTTTGCCGGTCGCTGGGCCGCAAAGGAAGCCGTTTTCAAATCCCTCGGTACTGGCTGGGCAAAAGGCATGTGCTGGACCGATATTGCCATTACCCATGACCCGCGCGGTCAACCTCACGTTCAGGTTCGCGGGGCAGTCGAAGAATATATGCGAGCCTGCCACATCAGCACCATTCTCGTGAGTATCTCGCATTGCCGACGATATGCCACGGCCTGTGCGATAGCTTTGCTCGATGCCGCGGTGCAGCTGCCTGCATCAAGTGAAATCGCACTCCCTGGTGGTATTGAACAGCAAGCAGGTGCGGCACATTCTTCGCCGATTTCCCGGACTGAGTAAATTTCTGAGGTCTGGCCATGATGCTGCTTTGGAAGCCACGTCAGCTGTGGCCAAGTGGGGCAAGGTTTGGGCTGGTGCTATCGCTGGCCACGAGCCTGATCGTGATGCTGGCTGCGCAAACGCCTGTGGAGGAAAAGGAGGAGAGCAAGCCACCCAAATTGCGCAGCGATCTGCCCCTGTTGCCGCCGCTGGAGTCGCTGCAAAAGATCGTGGTGCAGCCGCTGGCCGAGTTATTGCTTGAAGCGGAACGTACCAGTCATCCGGCCGTCCGCGACTTACTGCGTCGGCTCGCTTATCCGCACGACCGGGTCGTGTTACGCAATGGCAGTGTTTTGCGCGTGGCGCCCCTGGCTCGTCCTTTGGAACAGGAAAAAGCGGCGCAACTGAAATTGCAAGTGATTACTCCCACCGGGCAGCTGGAGACGCAACGTGCGGTTGCTCGCGACGAGGTGCTGCGGGTGGAGTATTTCGAGCGGTTTGCGATACAGGAAGTGTTGCAGCTAGGCCAGGAGACGGGTGCCGGTAAATCGCCTATGAAACAATCGCAGGTGCTGCGTCTGGCGGAGTTTGTCCTGGAACAGCTGCTGGCGTTTCACGGTCAGGGAATACGTGCGGAAGGTTGGGGCGATGTTCAGAAGCAGTTGCAGCAGCAACTCAAGCAAACCCGGTTGCAATGTCTGGCGGCTTTGCAGCAGGAGAATCAGTGGCAGGAAGCCACCGCCTGGGCCGATCGTCTCCTGGAGGAGTACAAGGGAGATGCGGAAATTGTCGCCCAGTTTCGTCAGCTTGTTGAAACCACCGCGGAACAGGCAATCGCCCGAAAGGATTACGTTACGGTTCGGCGGGTCCTCGACCGCTTGAATGCCCGCTTGCCAGGCACTACCAGTCCCGCTCTGGAACGCTACCAGCGTGTCCTGTACGAACACGCTGAGTCGCACCTCAAACAGGCACAGCAACTGCAGGAAAAAAACGACTGGGTCTCCGCCTGGCTAGCCGGAGCCGAAGCCGCTCGCCTGGCACCGAACTGGGAGCGCGTGCAATTGTTCCAACGCCAGCTTTTACGCCGTTATCCCTTCCTTATCGTGGCAGTGCCGCAGTTGCCGCACACCACCTGGCCACCGCTGGCTATGACCCTGAGCGACCAGATGGCTGTCAGCCTGCTTTACGAATGGCTCATTGAACCGCGTCAACCACCGCTGACCAGCGCAGGATACTGGAGCAGTCCGGGTTTTGCTCCTTTTCGGCAGCGCGGCTCGTGGTTTTTCAACTGGCCCAGTTACCCTCTGCTTTTCGCCACTTCGTCAGGAGAACGGCTGGCACGCTGGCAGGATGTGCAGTTCAGCCTGCATTGTGCAGGCGACCCCCAGCTCCTGCTGTACGAACCCCTGTGGGACAAACGCTGGTCCACCTGGCACACCATCGAACTGTCCACCGGCCAGTGGCAGGTGCAGATGCCTTTGAGTTGGGGCGACCCGATGCGGCTTTTTTACCTCCCCTTGCTGCCAGCTACCGATGAGAACTCCTCGCATCCGGGAGATTCTGGCAAGCAGCTTCCAGCTCCGTTTGTCGCCGGGACTGGCCCTTATGTTCTTGCGGAACGCTCGGATAACCAGTGGGTGTTTCGTGCTCGTCCCGGCTGGGTCCGACCCCATGCCCAGGAAGGGCCGCTTCTGCGAGAGATTCGCTTCCGCCGTTACACGGATATTCGCCAGGCTCACGAGGACCTGGAATGCGGAGCCGTTCACCTGGTGGTCGGTCTGACGGCACGCGATGCCGATACCTTTGCGAACATTCCGCACGCACGCATTGTCTGTCTGCCCAGGCAGGAAGTTGCTCCCGGCGGTATCGCTTTCAGTCCCCGCGTGGCCATGCTGGCTTTCCATCGCCGCCGGCCCACCGTTCAGTCCGCGCTCCTGCGACAGGCCATCTCGGCCGCTCTGGATCGGCAAGCGCTCTTACAAACCCATTACCGCGGTCGCGACCCCACCACGTATCGCCTCACGGGAGGCCCGGCACCACTGGCCAGCTGGGCTTACCATCCCGACTATTCCCCGACGCTGCGTTCGCCTTATCATCCCGCAACCGCCCGCGAGCTTTTCCAGCGTCTTGCCGGGCCGGCTACGGGCAAGCCCGGTACTTCCGGAGCAAAACCGTCTTCGACCCTGCCCACGCTTTCCCTCTGGTATCCTCAAGAGGAAGCCGCAGTGCATTCCGTAGTCCAGGACATTCGCAATCAGCTTGCCGCTTACGGATTGAAGTTGGAACTTCGAGCCGCAACCGCTCAGGAAATCCTCGCCGCCTGGAAAACTCCTAACCCGCCTTACGACGTGCTGTTCTGGATTGCCGAATACCCTGCCGAAGGCATGACACCGTTCCGCTGGCTTAGTCCTGCCCCACCAGGCCAGGCCTGGCCCGACCCCTTCGGGCTTGCCGATGAGCCTACCGTTGCCCAGCTTCGCCAGCGCTACTGGCAAAGCGATGACCCGGCCAGCTCCCGGAGAACTCTCCACCAGCTTCACGCTCACCTCGTGGATCAGGCCTGGATTGTCCCGCTCTGGGAAATGGACCGTTTCGTGGTTGTCTGGAAGAATCTTGGTATCCCGTATTTCCACCCGTGCTGGGTTCTCCACCACGTCGAATCCTGGACGTGGAACTAACCACCCAGGCTATTAGCCCGGCAAGCTACCACCGCTCCACCTCGTCGAATCCTAGAGCCGCAATTAACCACCCCACCACCAGCAACTGATCCGCAGCACTATAAGAATTATTTTAGGCCTCCGCCCCTTGGCGTCGGTGGTACTAACATTGCCCCTATGACAAGCATCCAACGCCCCACATCTTACCCTCAAGGGTACTAACATTGCTCTCCGCGAGCACCGCGCACTATAATAAGCGTCCCATACCTCTGCGTCTTACCCCGCTTCGATTCCCGTTGGCGAGTTAGTCATCCGATTCAAGGGACTACAGCGTCCTAAGTCTCCGCACCCTAACCGGCCTTGATTCACTGACGGTGAAATGTTGGCCGCTATCGTAATTGCTACGTCCCCACATATTAACCCACCTTGGTTGCCGCAAAGCCAATCCTTACTGCCACACTTGCTTGCTAACTTCTCGCAGAGTTGCTAACGCTGCAATGATATAGCTTTGTCGCCCTATTATTAGCGACAACCAACGGTGCAGCATGACTCGCATATTGGGACCACCGCGACGTTCTAATTTGCCGTCATGGCCTTTGTAAGCCCCGTCACCACGGGTGTTGTGCTTAAGCGTCTGAGCCACATCTTAAGCGTCTGAGCCGCATATTGACAATTGCTAATCGCAAACATGCCTTCCGACAGGCCGTGCTGTCTGCGCACTTTCTCAATAAGGCTTAGACTTTTTGTCCCCACCGGCACTATCAGGCTGAGGTTGACGGAATAGCATACTGGAAAACTGCAAGTCTATCTTTGGCGGCTTAAAGTTCGCTCTGGTCCCAATGATCTCAAACGGCTGAAGAACCTCGAATTTGGATTCCAAGATCAAAGTTCCGGGCATCTTCAGAACTTCTCCTAGGTATTGATAATGCGGCGGCACCTTATGAACCACTACCGATATTTCATAACGGATTTGCCCGCCCGCACGTGGCGGATTTTCTTCGTTATTGATCACCAGGCTCTTAACATGAACGTCCATCCGCCTGTGATGGATCACTTTTCCTTTACCCAGCCCAAAAGTGGACCCGTCCACCACTCGGCCGTTGCTCACAGTTCCCACCGCGGTTGCAGCCAGGGTGTCGATCTTCCATCGCATATCTTTGTTGTCGAAATGATAAAAAATGCGAAAGGATACCTTCGCTTCCTTTCGTAGCCAGTCAAGGCCCGACTCAGCAGCTAATCTATTACTTGATTCCGGCACATTTCTGGCAACCTTGTTAAGATGCTCCCATAGTTCGTCCGATGGCGCGTAAACGACGTTACCTGACGCCCTTACTTGTTCTGCCCAGCTGAATTGCCGCGGCGTCGGCCACGCGAAGATCGTTGCACAAATCAACATGAGGCAACACTCAACGGCTTTCTTGGTCCGCATGTTTTCTCCTTTCACATTAGCCGCCTACCGGTTGGAGGCTCATGGTGGTTACTTCTGTATTTTTTCGGCCCGCCACTTGTTCGGCCCCTCACGAATGAGTTTATGGTGGTCCAGAGAAATTTCCCAGCGTTTATGCTCGTGGCTCCAATTGATAAACCACCTGTCCGACAAACGCAGGAGTGGTACCTCGGCGGTGCCCTTTCCTTCCACAATTGTGTTTCGCGGCTCGACTAAGTAGTACCCGGACGGCGCAGGACGAACCCAGGGAGTTTCCGGGAACCTCTTCTTCACGAAGTCTTTGTCCTTGTCCTTCAAAACCGAAACATTGACCAGTTCTCCTGGATTTAGTTCCGATGGCAGTTTGAAATCAAGAGCCGCCCCGTAACCAGATTTACCGCGTTGTACACGAGCAATCGGGATTGTTAATGCAGCCCGCGCATCCTTGTTGGGGTCGAACTCCCAAAACTCCAGCATTTCCGGCAAATCTGGATCTCTTGCATACTCAGAAGCTATGTACCAAGCGACAGGCCCAGCAACTTCCGTAGCGGGGAACAGGAACCCTGCGGGTCGAATGCAGAAGATGGCGCCCTTGCCAGCTTTGTGATCTACCTCGATGTGCCACCACCACAGAAGAGGGTTTGCGCGGTTTGTATTTGATAATCGAACCAGGTCCTTCACTGTAATCCAGACGTCTTTATCTCCACGGCGCAACCAGAGCATAAGGTAGGGCCACATATACGGGCACCCGTCGCCTGTAATATCAACGGTAAAATACTATGCGAATAATTCGTAACGTTCTCCTGATTGACTGCCCTTGAAGACCCGTAAGGGCTGAAGGTCTTCTCCCCAAAGAACCTCAAAGTCTGGCTGAGTAACCGGTGGCCTTGTTTCCTGAGGCTTGCTTTGCTGGTTATGGTTCTCAGTTCTTAACTCCTGCGTCAAGAGCAAAACAAGCCCGGGGATTAGAAATGCCTTCCACCAAATCTTTGGCCTAGCCATAGCTTGGCCTCCGTAGGAAAATTTTAGGACCCTGGTCGTGGCTCATCGGTAAACCAGGTTAGCCTTATCCCCTCCTTCTTGGGACGGAAAAATACCAACAATTCGCCTTTGGGAGACCGCGTCTCGAAGTATGCGGCGCCCAGAGCGGTCCGTTCCCAATCTTCCGCGCTAGCAAATGGACCCGCCCCATAAGAAGGATCGTAGTACTTCCCGTTATATTTGACAACTGCGCGATTAACAAACACTTGCTTATTGATTGGCTTGTTATTGTCGCCCTGGACAGGTATAGAGCCCTGGGCATCGCTTGGCTTGACAGGACCTTGAGGATTATTCAGGTCGAAAGGCACCGTTTGAAGTCCTACATAACACGCATAGCCTTGGGGAGGCGGAGGAAGATTGAGCTGCTGCGGTTGCGTTTAAAAGGAAACCACTTTCTCCGTCGCAAAAATGTTTGCGTGTGAAAGCAAACGGGTCGCGGGGGTGAATGTTGGCGGCAAGGGCGATAACGAACGGTCACGCTGGTTTGCTTTGCAGAATGATCAGCAGTCAACGAATTCCTTGCCTCAGCTCCTTGATTGCCGTGGGGGCCGCAGCGGATTATCGTAATTTCAACCGGCACGGTGCAGGACTACTGCGTACATTGATTGTCTGGGACGCAGGAAAGTATCGTAATTTCAACTGGCTCCGACGGTCGCGGATTCGGCAAGCCAGTATTTGGAACATTCTCGATGGAGAAAGGGCCATGAGACGTCTGGCGATTTATTCGCTGCTGATGGGTGTGTGGGTAATGGCGGGTGGTGTGATAAGCGCGGCAGAGCGGCCCAACTTTGTGCTGATCACCTGCGAGGACATTTCGCCGAACCTCGGCTGTTACGGTGATCCAGACGCGATCACACCTAACTTAGATCGCCTGGCTGCTCAGGGGGCACGCTTCACGCGTGCGTTCACCCATGCGCCGGTTTGTGCACCGTCGCGTTCGGGAATCATCACCGGCATCTACCCGACGACACTGGGAACTCACCACATGCGTTCCAAGCTGACGCGAACGCCGCCGCTATTTACGGATTATCTGCGTAAGGCCGGTTATCGTGTCATCTGGCCGGCTCAGGGCGGCATTGGCAAAACTGATTTCAACTTCGATGTCCCCAAAGGATGGGTGGATGTTCAGGTGGATTGGACGCGCCAACCGGAAGTGCTGCAACCGCCGTTTTTCGCTATTTACAACATCACGGTCACGCATGAGAGCCAGGTGCGTGCGAGCCGGTATCAGTACGTTCGCAACACCGCCCGCCTCAAACCGGAGCAACGCCACGATCCGAACAAAGTCCGCATTCCGCCATACTATCCGGACACCTGGGCAGTGCGCGATTGTGTTGCTGTCTATCACGACAACATTACCGCGATGGACTATATCGTCGGCGACATCTTGAAGTTGCTGGAGGAAAAGAAGCTGGTCCAAAACACGATCGTGATTTTCTATAGCGACCACGGTGCCGGTTTGCCCCGCTGCAAGCGCTGGCCCTACGATAGCGGTTTGCATGTGCCGTTGTTAGTTCGCTGGCCGGGAGTGATACCGCCCGGCACGGTGCGCGACGATCTGGTCGCCCTGCTGGATATTGCTCCGACTCTGCTAGCACTGGCCGGTGTGGAACCGCCGAAGTATATGCACGGGCGAATATTTCTAGGGCCGCGCACTCAACCCGAACCGCAGTACTTATTCGCCGCCCGCGACCGCATGGACGAAGCCTACGACCGCATCCGTTCCGTCCGCGATCGCCGTTACCGCTATATTCGCAACTTCCATCCCGAACTGCCCTATATGCAGTATATCAACTATATGGACGAAATGCCCATTATGCGGGACTGGCGACGGTTGGCTTTTGAAGGTCGGCTCAATCCGACGCAAAAGTTGTTTATGAGCCGCACTAAGCCGAAAGAAGAACTCTACGACCTCGACAACGATCCTTACGAAATCAACAACCTGGCTCAGTCGCCACAGCATCAGGAGATCTTGCAACGAATGCGCGCCGCCCTGGATCGCTGGATCGTCGAGACGAAAGACCTCGGCGAGATACCCGAACAAGAACTCATCCGCCGCGGTATCGTGCATGATGTTTTGTCCAAGGAATACGAAGCCCGCCGCAAACTCCACCCCAAAACCCCTCCCGTCCCGCAAGACGATTGACCCGTGCTATAAGACTGCCGTAAATAGGAACGCATAGCATTCCGAGCACAAGATAACTGGTTGCAGGAACGTAAGAACGAAATTGTGGGTGTAGCGTAACAGAGATGCGTAGCATTGCAAGCACAAGATAACTGGCCGGAGGAACGTAAGAACGAACTTGCGGGTGTGGCGTAACAAGGACGCATAGCATTCCGAGCACAAAATAACTCGTGCGAATTACGCAGGCCGCAGTTTCAATCCCACCGGCGTGATGGCAGGTATGTTAGTTTGTGCGTAGGCTCCGGTCGCTGTACGGTGCGGAATGTTTCAATCCCACCGGCATGATGGCAGGTATCTTAGTTTGTGCGCAGGCTCCGGTCGCTGTACGGTGCGGAATGTTTCAATCCCACCGGCGTGATGGCAGGTATGTTAGTGATCGGGTTGAGCAGCCGTGACTCGCCAGCCTCATAGGTTTCCATCCCGACCACACCTTCACCTGTACACCGAACACGCACTATGTTGGCACGGACAGTTTCACCTACACCTGGTCGGATGGCCTGACCACCGGCAACACGGCCACCGTCACGATAGATGTTTATAACAACGCGCCGTATGCCTACGACGCCAGCTTCAGCGTATTGGATGATCACGAACCGACCGG
>VAPR01000736.1_pt1 | contig 19463 bp, 10 predicted proteins | sample 3380701 | NCBI WGS metagenome assembly VAPR01 (sample SAMN11536904, study PRJNA540576) | hot springs metagenome | isolation source: hot spring wet sediment | place: Spain: Lobios | collected 2014-01 | reverse complement strand
CAATCGCAGCCTTTGTGGCACTGTTCTTTTTCGGACAGAAGTTGGACAAGCAAAGGAGTGGTCGGGTTGGCAAAGGGTGTGGCAACTTATATCTGGAAACTTGCCAGCAAGGGAGATGGAAGGAATCGTGTGAGGAGTCTTTGTGGCTGCCTGCGAGGTGGAGTTTTGCGTCTCACGGAGCCTCTTGAGGGGTTGGAAGAACATTGTATAGGTAGGTGGCAGACTTAAAAGCAGCTGCACGATGCGCATTGTAGCGAAAGGGTTTTCCATACGCAGCTAATGGCGTATGCGGGGTGAGAAGAGCAAACTTTTGGGGCAGCGGTGATTTTCATGGACACTCGGTCGCCAGCCATCGCCAACTGGGGCATCGGGGTGCGTCGTTCAGCAGCGTGGGCAAAGGTCTATTGGGCAGTGCCTTTTCTGTCCCGCATGGACCGCTACTTTTTGCGGGAGATGGTTGCGCCCTTTTTTGCGGGCGTGTTTTTCTTCGTTGTCGTGCTGACAGGGCACTACTTTTATTGGGCAATCAAATCCATCGTGGGGCAGCAGGCACCTGCTAAGGACCTGCTGCTCATGGTCGTTTATTTGATGCCTGCTGCCGCTGCCTTAGCCATCCCCATCGGCATGATTTTGTGCACTTGCATTGTGCTCAACCGTTTGGGGCGAGAGATGGAGTTGATGGCGTTGCGTTCCATAGGCATCAGTGTCCAACGAATCATGATGCCCTTTGTGGCAGTGGCATTGATTGTGACTATTGGCGATTTCTTTCTCAATGACCGAGTTGTTCCCGAAAGCAACCGCCGCGCCAACCAAGTGCTTTACCGCCTCGCCTACATCAATCCCGAGCCGTTGATTGAAAGCGATCGTTTCTTCAAGGTAAACGACGACTTGTGGTTCTATGTGCGCCTCGTAAACTACAAGGAGCATCGGTTGGAAGGGGTTTTGGTTTACCGGAGGGACCCGCAGCAGTGGCAATTCCCTCAAGCCATCCTCGCTAAGTGGGCGCAAAAGGATGCCAATAGCAACGAGTGGGTTTTGCACGATGGCGTCGTCCACAAGTTTGACGAGAAGGGGAACCTAATCGCCCAAGTTCCGTTTCGGCGCCAAACCATCCACTTACCCCCTGACTTGCCCCTGCTGATCCAAGACAACCGGCGACCGCAGGAGTTGTCTACTCAAGAGTTGCGTCAACGCATTGAAACCCTGCACAAAACTGGGCAAACCGCTTACGAATTGCAAGTGGCTTATCATTTCAAGTTTTCTGTCCCAGCGGCAACCTTGGTGATGACCTTGTGGGCAGCGCCGCTGAGCATCCGCTTTTCCCGTGCAGGCAGTTTCGCTGGTTTGTTCATCGCCATCTTGGGTGTCTTCCTGTATCAGGGGGCAATGGGTTGGGCAGAAGCCATTGGTCAGCGCTACTTTTTGCCACCCTTCTGGGTTGCCTGGTCGCAAAACTTCTTGTTCGGGGTGATGGGGGCGTGGTTGCTCTGGCGCGAGCGGTAAGGGTTGGTTTGGTGCTTGCCTATTTCCTCATCGCTTCAGTTTCGGTTAGTGCGCAGCCTCCTTCAGCAACTTCCCCAGCAGAAACCCTGTTAAGGATAGAAAGCGATGTGCCTATTCGCTACTTTCCGCAGGAACGAGAATGGCGCACCGCGGATGGTGCAGGCATGGTGAAACTGAACTTCCGAGAACTGACCCTGTTTGCTCGTCGGGTTCGGTATAGCGAACGGGAGCGAATCGTGGAAGCCACAGAAGGGTTGCGGGCTCTTTGGCTGGAAGGTGCTGAATTTGAAGGGGGGATTGCTCGCTACTTCGTAGACCAGCGCCGTTGGGTCATTGAAAGGGGGCGGACAACCTTTGACCCTGCTTTTTGGGGCGAAGGGGTTGCTGCGCCCCTCTACCTCACCATCCAACAGATTACTGGCGCCGATGAACGGTTGACCGCAGAACAAGGCATTTTTTCTTCTTGCGACCGTTTAGAACCTCACTACTGCCTTCGCGCTCGTTCAGCGGAAGCTCTCCCTGGCGATCGGCTCATTTTGCGGGGAGTGGGGATTTACTTCGGCAACACAAAACTTTTGGGGATTGGGCGCTTCACTATCTCGCTCAAACCCCGTCGCCGCCAAAACCGTTTACCCATTACCCCAGATGCGGGCAGCGATCGCTACAGCGGGCTTTACTTGCGAGCCAGCGTGAGTTTGTTTGACACCCGCAACCAGAGTGCCGACCTGCTGTTAGATTTGTCTGAGCGGCGAGGCATTGGCTACGGCATTGAACACGATTATTCTACTCGCCGCTTCCAAGGGGCTTCCACTTTCTTCATCCAACGGGCGCCTTATGGTGGAACAGAGCAGGTTTTCTCGTGGCGGCACCAGCATCAGTTATTGCCGGGATTGCTGTTCACCGCCTTCTGGGATGAACGGCGCAACACTCCATTTGCTGGGCGTAGTTACACCAATTCTAACCGCCAGTTTTCGTTGCGCCGCAGTTGGCAACGAGGGCTAACGGAGTTGACCTTGCGGATTTTAGGCTACGGCGGCTACGGTGACGACCGCACTTGGAACTTGACCCACTCCATCAGCACGGGCCGGCAAACCTTGAGCCTGTTTACCTCTCTGAGAGAAGTGAAGCGGGCAGGGCAACCGACAGACAAGGAGTTGATTGAACGCATAGAAGTGCGCCGCCGCTTCTCTGATCAGTGGGACATGGCGCTGCGGTTTGAGCAGCGGGTGGACTTGGACAAAGATCGCTACACAGGCGACAACTTCTACTACGCTTTAGACCGCACGCCGGAGTTGCTTTTCTCCTTCCGTCCCCGCCAGTTAAGTTTCCTTCGCCCCAGCTTGACCATTGGCTTAGCGCGGTGGAGTGAGCCGCAATTTGTGGGAATTGGGCAGCAGCCCCAAAGCACCATCACGGAACGGTTGCACTTGCGCTTGGACACCCCTTACCGCACCCTCAAACTGACGGGCAACCTCTCTTACGGTCACAACCTCTCTTTTGAGCAGTTCCTTTACGGCAATGACACGGCACAGTATCGTTACGCTTACCGCAGCACGCTCACTTGGCGTTGGGGTTCCCGCAGCCAAATGGACTTGAGTTACTGGACTCAGAGGTATCGGGGCTACACGCCTTTCCGCTCGGATACTTTGAGCCGCTACGAAAACTTAGACTGGCGGGTGCAAATTTCGCCTTCGCCCAAGTTCTTCCTATCTGCTACAACGGGGTTGGACATTGAACGCAACTTTTTCCGCGACCTGCTGCTAAACCTGCGGTGGCAGCCATCTCAGGGCGCCTCGTTGGATTTGTCCACGGGCTACAGTTTGGAACAGGGCCAATGGCAGGACATTCTGGTTCGGTTGCTGTTGAGCAAACCGGGGACTTTGGGGGTGCCTGCATACGGCACTTTTGTCAGTTACTACGGCTTGGAACCCACTCCCTTTGCCGAAGAGCGCCCTGTGCCCCCACCGGGTGGCTTTCGTTCTGAGTTAGCCTTTCGCTATTCGCCCACTCGGGGCGAGTGGACTCGTGTGCGGCTGTTTTTGGACTGGAGCATCTCCCGAACTTGGCGGCTGGAAACCTTGTTGGGCTATAGCGGCACCTTAGGCAAGATGGACATCACCCAACTGCGCCTGACAAAAGATTTGCACTGCTACCAAGTGTGGGTGACTTACAACCGAGAGCGACGGGAATTTCGCTTTTACTTCGTTATCAAAGCCTTCCCGCTGCTGCAGCAGTTTTTTGGCACCTCCGATCAAGGAGCATTCTTGGACACCAGTTTGGGGCAGGTGTTCTGAACCATGCTTTGGGGGCAACCGCAGTATTTGCCGCTGCTTGGTTTTGCCCTCCTGCCCCTGTTGGTGCACTTGTTGGCGCGCCGACAGCGCCGTTTGGTGCTGTTCAGCATGACCCGCTTCTTGCAGGAAGTGGCGTATCAAACACAAGGGAGACGGTGGCTTCGAGAATTGTTGCTTTTGCTCCTGCGCACGGGTGCAGCTTTCTTCGCCCTGTTAGCGCTGGTGCGTCCTTATGCCCCGTTGCAACTTCCTCTTCCTCCAGCACCAACTGCGATAGTGCTTGTGGTAGACAATTCCTTGAGCATGCAAAGCCGTGATCTCAAGACGCGCCGACAATGGTTCGAGCAAGCTAAAAGGTGGTGCCAGCAAGCCGTTAAAGGGTTACACGCTGATGTTGCCCTCCTCACTGCCGAGCGAGTTAGCAAACCGCTGTGTTCGTTCACTGCTTCCCCTTCCCAACGGCTCCGAGCCGTCCAGCAGATGCAGCCTACTTTCAAGGCACTGGACTTGTTGGCAGCCCTTCAAGCAGCAGACGATCTCCTTACAACCCAAACTGCCGCGGTCAAGCGCATCGTTGTCATTACTGACTTGCAAAGTGAACCCTTTCGCTCCCTTCGCCTCCCATCCTTGCGCCATCCCGTCACCGTGGTAGATGTCAAGCCATCGGAATCAATGGGCAATGGACGGTTGACTGCTCGGCTACGGTTCCCCTTAGATCCAGCGACAAACGTTGATATCGTGGCAGAGTTGCAAAACCTGAGCCCGCAAGGGCTGCAAGGTGAACTGCGGCTCTTGGTGGCAGGGAAAGAAGTGCAGCGAATTCCTGTTTCAATTGCGCCCTCAGGAAAAATACTCCGCACTTTGACTTTGCCAATTTGGGTGATGCAAGCAGCAGACGAGCAGGGGAGAGTGCAAGTAGAAGTGCACTGGCGTTCACCCGCTGATGCTTTGCCTTGGGATGATCGGGTCGTTTTCACTTTTAGGGCACCCAGCCGCTTGAAAGTTGTCAACGCTTTGGACACAGGTAGGTCATTCGTAGACGCTGCCCTCCGAGCTGTCGGCATTGTGCCGTTGCGTAGTGCCCCGAACGCAGATGTGATCCTTTCTTCAGCGCCTGCTACTCAGGAAGCGGCACAAGCATTGGTGCAGCAGTGGCAACAGGGTTGCGGGGTCGTCGTATTTGCTGACCGTTTGAACTCCCCCTTGTGGAAGGCACTGAACTTATCGGTGCAACCGCATCCAAACCGCCGTTCCCTTGCGGTGCAGTGGGTGGACGAAAACCACCCCCTTTTGACTTCGTTGGGGGCAGCCTTACGCACAGTTGTAATGCAACCGGTGGTAACGGTCGCTTCCGACAGCGCAAGGGTGTTGGCGAGTTTCGATGATGGTTCCCCGCTGCTGTTGGAATTGAAAAACGAAGGACAACGCTTCTTCATCATGTCTGTTGCCTTGGACACTCCTCGCAATAGCGCTTTGGTGCAATCATCCGTGTTCATTCCCCTTTTACATCGGCTCGTTCGGGTAGCAGCTTATGGGACGGAGCGACACCTGCAGGAAGCCGAAGAGCCACCGCAAGGGAGCGAGCGACGGAGCACTGTTGTCCCCCAAAGCGAAAGCGATTTTCGCTTGCCTGATGCGGCGAAAGTGGCTCAGGTGTTACGAGCCAGTGGTGGCGACTTGCTCACCATTGCTCACCCCCCTTCTGCCCTGCTTGCCCAAACCCCGTTGCGCGACATGACAAGTTTTTGTCTGTTAGTTGCCGTGCTTTGCTTATTGGTGGAAAGCGCCTTGACTTTCTTCTGGTGGCGACGGGCAAGGTAAAGCAAAGCAGCCCTCTAAAACATCTCCTGGTTGCGGAAAAGGGGCTACTGGATAAGGATGGAGGGACCTTTGAGAGCAACCGCAGCCACACCTTCTGCCTTGGCGCTGACTAAGGAGGGGTTGTCAAGGCGAGCGCTTCTGCTCGCTGCTGCGTTAGCGGTTTTGTTCGCTTACATCATCCCCATCAACGACCTTTATTTGCGCAACACGCCGTTAGCAGGCAACCTACTGCCGACGAACTCCGTCTTGGTGCTTGTGTTGTTGGTCGTTGTGCTTAATCCTGTGCTGCGGTGGTTGAATCCCCGTTGGGGGCTGCGTCCAGCAGAATTGGGTGCAATTTGGGCGCTGCTGGTCATCCCTTCAGGCATCGCTATGGCAGGCTTTTGGCGCTATATCTTGCCTCAAATCGCTAACTTGCTTTACAGCGCTTCGCCCGTCAATCGTTGGGACACTTTGCTGCTCCCTTACGCTCCTGACTGGTTGGTGGTGTTAGATCGGGTGACGGCACGGGGTTTTTACGAGGGCAACAATGGTGTGATCGTTTGGGATGGTTGGATCAAGCCGTTTGGATTCTGGGTGCCATTTGGCGTGGTGTTGCTATTTGCGACCTGTTGCCTTGCAGCGCTGCTTCGGCGGAAATGGACAGATTACGAGCACTTCACCTTCCCTTTGGTGCAACTGCCGTATGAACTGGTGCGTCCCAACCCGTCTGGTTGGCTTCCACCCCTTTTGACAACCCCGCCCTTTTGGGTTGGCTTTGCCACTTCTGCTGTTTTTCACCTCTTGAGTGGGCTGCAACTTTACTATCCTGCGGTGCCCGCTATCACTCGAGTTCGGCAGTTAGGCGATTACTTGACAGGCTTTCCTTGGAGCAGCATCGCAGGCACCTTCCTCAACCTTTACCCTGCCGGCATTGGCTTGACTTACTTGCTAACGACGGAGGTCGCTTTCAGCCTCTGGTTCTTCTTTGTTCTGGAGCGAGCACAGCAGGTGTTGTTCGCTTCCTACGGTTGGACCACTTTCGGGATGTCTGCTACCGATTTTGTCCAATTCCAACAAGTGGGGGCTGTCCTTGGGTTGCTTGTGACCGTGCTATGGGGCGCAAGAACCTATTGGCGAAAAATTGCAAGCAAGGCACTCGGGCGAGAACGAGAGCCGGAAGATGGCGATGAACCGTTGCCTTACCCCCTCGCTTTCTGGGGGCTGGTGGCAGCAACAGGGTTTCTGATCGCATGGCTCACCCTGCGCAAACTCTCTTGGGTGTTAGCAGTTTCGTTTGTGCTGATGGCATTCGGGTTTTACATTGCAGCGGCTTGGATTGCCAGCAATGGCGGGCTGCTCATGGTCCAAATGCGCATCTTGCCTCACGACCCCGTTTGGGCGTTGGTGGGGTCACGCCGGTTTACGCGGCGGGACATTATCGCCTCTTTCCTGCTCCAAAAAGCCTTCACTTACGACTTGCGGGAAACGCTGATGCCCTCGTTGCTCAACGCTATGAAGATGGCGGATTTGGTTGGTTTGCGAAAGCGCATGGTGATGTGGAGTGGGATGGGTTTGATTGCCTTTGCGTTGCCAGTGGCGCTGTTTTCTTGGATGCGGTTGTGCTACACGCATGGCGGGGCAAACATGGAAGGCTCCACCTTCCAGTGGCACGCCTTGCATCCTTACTTGCTCATAGTGCAAGCGATTGACCCAGGCATTCAGCCCAATTGGTTGCGCACAACAGGGATGGTAGTTGGCTTCCTCGTGTTTGTGGGTTGTTTTGCGTTGCGGCGCCAATTGGTTTGGTTCCCGTTGCACCCGATAGGGCTTCTCGTTTGTCGCGGGTGGGCAATGGAAAACCTCTGGCTGATGGTGCTGGTGGGTTGGATGGCAAAAGGGTTGGTAGTGCGTTACGGAGGTTTGGCCGCCTACCATGGGTTGCGCCCCTTCTTCTTGGCATTGGTTTTAGGCGATTTGGTGATGGGAGGGGTGTTTGGGCTTATTGGCGCTTTCACCCGACAAGGCTATGGAGTCCTCCCATGAAGCAACAACTCCTTTAGCCGGGAGCGAAATCGTAAATCGGCTTTTGTCGGATCACGCTGGCAGCACTCCAAAAAGCCCCGAAGGTGTATTCGCCTAACACCACACCATACATGAAGGGCAAAGTCAATTGGTAAGTGCGCTGTCCTCCATAGCGCAGGACGAAGAACTTCAACACGCTGGCGATGAGCAAGCACGACCAGAAGTAGTCCACACCAAAGTTGAGGGCGAGGGCATAGCCAGCGGGATGGAAGGGAAACCAGAGGAACTGCATGCGCAACCGTGCCAAGGTTTCTATCACGGCTGCCCCCACAAGGATGGCGAAGACCCCATATGGGTTGACGGGTTCCGGGGCTTCAATCCAAGCCTGTAGTTGGTTCAGTTGCCCCCAGTTGTGCATGATCAACGGATTCTCGCCACCACCAACGGGATTGTTGACTCCACCGATTTGGTAGAGTTGATGCAGCGCTGCCCAGTAGGCTAACACAGTGCCAATTCCAAAGCACAGCACCATAAGCCAAGGAAACGCCTTGACATTCATCCCTGTCGCCTGTGCCATCTTGAAGCCTTCCAGAACGATGGGGCATTGGTGGTTGCGGTGCCCGCGTCCATTGAACCACCAATAGAGGGGCATCATTACTTTATCGCAGGTGCTGAGCCTCCCCATGCCAATCGTGTGGGCAATGAAGTTGGCAGAGTTAAGCCCTACAATCTCATGGGCAGGTGGTCCCATCTCTGCGCGGCACTTGGCAATCGCCATAGACCAACCAAAGAAAACCGTAAAGTAGATTAGCGCTACCCACCAGCTCATCCCGCCCCTCATGGAAAACCAAAGCAGGAACCCAAAGCCAACCAGCACAAGCAGTAATGCCCCGCGATAACTAAGAGGTTCCTCGCGACTCAGTTGAGAAGGACGCCAAAGTTCCCGACCGATTTCTTTGAGGTAGTGCCGAGCCGCCCACAGGGTGTGCACCGTAAGCATTAGCCATGCACCGTAAGATTGCTGCACCAAATAAGGCGGTCCTGTCACGGTGTAACCAGCCCCGCGGAAAAAGCCCAACCAGTTGGTAACAACCAACATCGCTTTTCGTAACAGGAAGAAGAACCACATGCTGAAAGCCACATCCAATGGCAGCAGGTAACCCATTGCGGTGATGAACGGGTAAAGAGGGAAGCTGAAAAAGGGTGGGGCAGCCGCATCCCACGGTCGCCCCAAGCCATACAGGATGGACTCAAACCGCAGCGGCATGTCATCATGGCGGACAGGGATGCGGGGAATGGTCGGGTAGAAAGCACTGAGCCCATTGATCAGGTTTAGCAGCGCCACTGCTCCAAAACCCCACCAGAACCACTTGTTGGTGAAAAACTCTGCGCGCCCTCCCTCTCGTGTCAGCGCCAGCGGAATGTGGATGATAGGGTAGGAGAGTTTCTCGTGCTCGGTCCACTGTCGCCGCATGAGTGCCATCAAGCCGACATACACTGCCCCCAACCCCATCGCAAACACAGTCCACCACAACACTGTTGGCAACCAAACCTGTAAGTAATGCCAACGATACAAAGAAGAACCCCCCAAAAACAAATCTCGGAGGGCAGTCATGTCGGTGACAACCAACCAAGTAGGCAGAGCGCCAAGGAAAGTCTCCTGCCAACGCAAGGACGGATTTTGCAGCCCATACCAAAAAGGCATCGCCATCTGGGGAATCCCCAACTGCAAGGCATCATGTCCCGGCAGCGAGGAGACGAGCGTGAGAATAACAAAAATGACCACAAACTCTTGCTGAGTCAGCGCCCACCGAGGGGTCAGGGACTTGAGGGCAAGGTTGAGGAACACCAATACCATCAAGCAAAAACCGACATTCCAGAAGAAAGAGATGCAGGTGGGGTGCCCTGAATGCCAAGTGCCTTCCACCTGCATGACCCAATAAGCGTTGGGCACAGATAGCAAGATGCCAATGACGACTGCTCGCCACCAACGCCAGCGAGGCATCGTTGTTTCCAACACAACCGTTGGCTGTGTTGCAACAGGCGCTGTCAAGCCCTTTGCTTGCATCCCCATCCCCTCTCTTTGCGAGTTTCTCTATTGGCGATCGGTAACTCTGGGTAATCTGAATTGCCACCTTTAGGCGGTAGCAATTAGTTGAGCTGAACCCACCCAGACCTTAGGGCATTAGGCTCGTGCCCCATCGCCTTTGGGCAAAGGTAGTATTGCCGCTCTGGCACGGAGCATTGTGTCCTATGCGGCTTTGATACCTGCTGGAAAGATACAGCAGCGTAGACAGTGAAAATTATGCCTTTCCCTACACCATCCCTCTCACAACAGGGACAGCGCTTATAGGTGTGCGAGCAGGGGCAACAAAAGATTAGCGAGAAAGTAGCAAATCAAAGTTGAGTGTAACAAGGTGCAATGGGAGTGTCTCAAGGTGCGGCAAGAAGGGAAGCGAAAAGCCTTACCCTTGCACGCTCTTGCGCGCGAAGATCAAAAAAGCGGTGTGAGCAACCATACGATCCTCTGGACGCAAGCGGTCGGGATTAGGCTTGTAGTGGCGCAACAGCAATTCGCTAACCTCAATATCGACCAAAGGCAACCCTCGCATTGCCCGCAGCGTTTCGCTGATTTGGTTTGTAGTGGGCACCAAAACCACGAGAGTGCCCCCGCTTGCTAAGGCTTCTAAGCCCTGAGGTAAGTAGAGCCAAGGTTCCCGCACATCTAAAAAGACAACATCTACATTGCGTTCGTCAAACCCTTCAGCGATGTCACGCACTTTGAAAGTGACCCGATGGCGTAAACCCGCCCGCTCAAGGTTACGCTGGGCCAACGCAGAAAATTCGGGACGCCGCTCGTAAGAAAACACATGTCCGTTATCCCCCACCGCCATAGCAAACATAAGAGTGGATGCCCCACTGCCACTGCCCGTTTCCAGAACGATGCTTCCGGGCACGACTCCGGCGCGGACAAGGATGTAGCCCATTTCCTTAGGGTAGGTGATTTGAGTCTGCCGTTTGACAGCGTGGAGCACCCAGTCGGCGGGATTAGGGCGAACAGCCACCAACGGGTGCCCCAAATGGGAACGAACAATTGTTCCCGGCAGCTGCCCCGCTAACTCGCCAAGATCAAAAACCCCATCAGCTGTCGTAAACTTTTCCCCCGCAGGTGCTATCCACCGTTGAGTCCTTTCAGGGTCTAAGGGAATAAGTAACACCCACTCGCCCAACTCAAAAGGGCGCGGCAAGAGACCATGCACCTCCGTTGTCAGTGGTTGGTCGCTGTTATTGTAGCGCTACCCTTTCGTTTCCTTTAGGCTTGACTAAAGCAGTTGCCCCTTTGTGCGTCTTTCGCAAAAACTGAACCTTGCCTGCGTGATTCTAAAGCTCTTCCGCAGCCGTGATTGTTCAATCCCTGGAGGTTGGCTGATACTTGCAGAAACTTAGAGTGCTTTACCCGGGAAACTCGCCTTCCAGAAAACAAAAGAAAAGGAGACTTTCAGCTCGTCAGGAGACAAGTCTTTCAAAGGCGACGATGAGTTCAGCAATGCAGGCACATAGCCTCCCCAAGCGGTTGTTGCAACCAGCGAAATAGACTGACTACACTACAAGTGGCAAAATCAAAATGTGCCATGAGGCAACGAGAGTCAATGAGCGGCAAGGAGGGATTTAGAGATGGAGATCATTGTTCTGCCAGATGCGGAGGCTGTAGGGAAAGAGGCTGCGCGCCAGATCGCCAACCTCATTCGCCGCAAGCCCAACTGCGTGTTGGGGTTGGCAACAGGCTCTACCCCCATCCCCTGCTATCGGGAACTTATCCGCATGCACAAAGAGGAGGGCTTGGACTTCTCGTATGTAACAACCTTCAACTTGGACGAGTATTACCCCATTGATCCGCGCCATCCACAAAGTTACCGCTACTTCATGGACGAGAACCTGTTCAACCACATCAACATTGACAAGGCGCGCACCTTCGTGCCTTACGGCTTGGCACCCGATCCCTATGAGCATTGCGTTTGGTATGAAGAGCAAATCAAGAAGGCGGGGGGCATTGATCTGCAGATCCTTGGGATTGGACACAATGGGCACATCGCTTTCAACGAACCGGGGTCGTCCTTGGCTTCCCGAACCCGAGTGAAAACCCTCACCCGAGAAACCATAGAAGCCAACTCCCGCTTCTTTGACCGACCGGAGGATGTGCCTCGTTACGCAATCACGATGGGGATTGGCACGATTTTGGAAGCCCGCAAGATCATCTTGTTGGCAACAGGGGAAGGGAAAGCCGACGCCGTCGCAAAAGCCATTGAAGGACCTGTCACAACCATGTGCCCCGCTTCCGCCCTCCAGTTGCACCCACGAGTCACCTTCATTCTGGATGAGGCCGCTGCTTCCAAGCTGGAGCGGACAGACTACTACAAGTATGTCTACGAAATGTCAGAAGCCTTGAAGCAGCAAATCCGGCAACGAATGAGTTAGGTGATTAGTCTCGTTGCTGTGCTAACAAGTCATCCGGAGGCAAGGAGGGAGTGCCGAATTTAACTGCAGCACAAGGCTTTTTGCCCAAAGGGAAGATTTCCCAACTGATGGAAGGTGGTAACCAATGGGAACTGCCTACACGCCGGGCTTAACGATTAGTGCTGATTCGGTAGTTCGCAAACTGCGCCGATTGCCCTTGAAAGGGCAAGTGTTGGTGCAAGTGGGAGATCCAGTGGAACCGGACACGGTCGTTGCCCGAACAGAGTTGCCAGGTCCAATCACCACCGTTCGGGTGGCAGAGCAATTGGGTGTGGAACCAAGGGAAGTCTCCAAGTTCCTCCTGAAGGGGATTGGGGAGCGGGTGCAAGCAGGTGAGGTGATCGCAGAACGCAAGAGTTTCTTTGGCTTAATCACCATTCGGGTAAAGGCACCTGTCACGGGCACAATAGAGTTCTTTTCAGAGGCGACTGGCAACTTGGGCATTCGCCACCTTCCCACTCCTGTGGAGGTTACGGCATACCTGCGAGGGTTGGTCGTAGAAGTGCTCCCGCAAGAAGGCGCTGTAGTAGCTACCCGGGGAACGTTCGTGCAAGGGATTTTCGGGCTTAGCGGGGAACGACACGGTCCATTAGCATTGGTTGCTCGTGCTCCCGATGAAGTGGTGCCCGATAGCCGTCTTGGCGAAGAGCATCGGGGCAAAGTGCTTATCGCCGGGGCATTAGCCCACTGGCGCTTGTTGGAGGCTGCCAAGCGGGTAGGTGCTGTCGCTTTGGTGACGGGCGGAGTCTTAGACGCCGACATCAAACAATTGCTCGGTTACGAAATCGGTGTCGCCATCACTGGATATGAACCCCTCCCCTTCACCCTTGTCGTGACAGAGGGGTTTGGGAAAATTGCAATAGCCAAACGCACTTTTGAGTTGTTGGCGAGCCAAGAAGGGCGAGAAGCGTCGGTAAACGGCGCAACCCAGATTCGGGCAGGCGTCATCCGCCCCGAAATCGTCGTTCCGAAGGAAGGAACACTGACGATGGAAGAGTTGACAGAAGTAGAGCGAGAGCCCTTGTTGGCAGGAGAGTTAGCCATTGGGACCCCAATCCGACTTATTCGTGCCCCATATTTTGGCGCTTTGGGACGCGTTACTGCATTGCCACCAGAACCACAAGAGATTGAAACCGAAACCAAAACCCGTGTGTTGGAAGCTGAGCTGCTCGGCGGGGAAAAAGTGGTGGTGCCGCGTGCTAATGTGGAAATCTTCCCTCATCAATAGCCTGTCAAGGTTTTGGGAGGTGAAAAGAGGATGCGATGGTGTTGGGTAGTTCTTTTGATTGCATTTGTCCTTGCTGCGGGTGCTCAAGAAGCGCCCAAAGCTGAAGCAGATAAGAAGGAAGACAAATTCACGGAGTTGATCAAAGGGGCGGAAAAGCAAGAAGGTTTGTTCACCCTTTACCGTAAACCAGACAAAGTGTTCTTGGAAGTGACCCCTGAGCAGTTGGGTAAGATTTTCCTTTGCGGCATCACCCTGGAGAAAGGGATTGGTGAACGAGGGATTTACAGCGCCTCTATGTTGCAAGAGTTCGTGTTCATTTTGCGGCGGCATCAAGACCGGTTGCAGATAGTGCAGCGAAATGTCCTTTTCCGAGTTAACGAGAAACACCCATGGCACAAGGTATTGGAACGCTCCTTCAGCGACTCCGTTCTGACCTCTGCCAAAATAGAGGCAGAACACCCGGAACGAAAAAGCCTGTTGGTGGATTTGTCCAGCCTGCTGGTGACAGACCTACCGGGATTGACGGAGTGGCTCAACGGGGTTTTTGGGGGTGGCTATCGGCTTGACCGGGATGGTTCTCAAGTCGCTTTCACTAAGGTGTTTCCCAAAAACTTGGAAGTAGGAGTCAACTACCACTTCGTTACAGACCGATCCACCAACTCAGCGACCTTGCCGGACCCGCGCAGCCTCTTGTTGCAATTGCGCTACAGTTTCGTTGAGTTATCCCCTAATGGCTACCGTCCCCGTTTGGCTGATCCCCGAGTGGGTTACTTTGTGGTTGCTTTCAAAGACTTCACAGATGACAGCAGGCGCACAGCCTTCGTTCGCTACATTTGCCGGTGGCACTTAGAGAAGCGAGACCCTAACGCTCCCCTATCACCTCCCGTAAAGCCCATCGTGTTTTGGATTGAAAACACCACGCCACCTGAGTATCGGCAAGCCATTAAAGAGGGCGTGGAAATGTGGAACGCTGCGTTTCAACAGGCTGGCTTCGTAAACGCCGTTGAAGCGCGGTTCATGCCTGATGATGCCGATTGGGACCCTGCAGATATCCGCTACAACACGATCCGTTGGATACTCACTCATGACAGTTCTTTTGCCGTCGGTCCATCCCGAGTGAATCCTTTAACGGGCGAGATCTTAGACGCTGACATTGCTATAGAAGCCAACTTCTTGCGATATGTGAAGCGAGAGTGGCGATTGTTGGTAAGCCCTGCTGCGAGCCGCTTGAAACTGCTGCCCGATCCTTACGATGTGCTGGATGAATTCGGTTGGCAACCGCCTCGTGAGGGGTTCCATTTCCCCTCGTCTCACCGTCAACTTGCCTTTTGCGATTACGGGATTCGGTTAGCCCAACAAGGGGCTTTGGGCTCGGTCGCTTTCTGGCTCCAGTCTTCTCGCCCGGTTCCTGAAGAGCCACCCAAGGAGTATGTCCACGCTTTCTTGAGAGAGCTGGTTGCCCACGAGGTAGGGCACACTTTAGGGTTGCGCCATAACTTCCGAGCCAGCAGCATGCTGTCCCCTGAAGCGCTGCATAACCCAGAACTGACAAAACGAGTTGGACTGGCTGGCTCTGTCATGGATTACCTTCCTGTTAACTTAGCCCCGCTGGGAGTGCAGCAAGGGGAGTATTGGATGAGTTGTGTGGGGCTCTATGACCGCTGGGCAATTGAATATGGCTATCGCCCTGTCCCTGAAGCGAAATCGCCTGAAGAAGAATTGCCCGTGCTACGCCAAATTGCTTCCCGTGCCCCTCAGCCTGAATTGGGGTATGGCACAGATGAGGATACTTGGGGAGTTGGATTTGATTGCGACCCGACCATTGTTCGCTGGGATCTTGGTAGCGATCCTATGGGATGGGCACAAGGGCAGATGAGGTTGCTCCAAGAGTTGATAGGCAAATTAGAGCGAAAATTTCCCCGCCAAGGTGAAGGCTACTATGAGTTGCGAGACGCCTTTTCCCTGTTGATTGGGGAATACGGTTACAAAGCCTTTCTCATAAGTCGCTACATCGGTGGCTGTTACCTGCACCGAGACTTCCCCGACGACCCCAAAGGACGACCCCCCTTTGTGCCTGTGCCGGCAGCGCTTCAACGGCAAGCCTTGGCTTTGTTGGAGCAATACCTGTTTGCTCCCAACGCCCTCCCCCTTTCAGGATCCTTGCTGAACAAATTGGGTTTAGAGCGTTGGTGGCATTGGGGAATGGACTTGACCTTAGAGCGCCCTGATTACCCCATCCACGAACGAATCCTCCAGATTCAACGGCGGGTGCTCAATCGCCTGTTCCATCCCATTGTGTTAGCACGGTTAGTGGATATGGAGTTGCAAGGGAAAAACTCGTTCCGCCTCAGCGAGTTGTTTGAGCGCCTCAGCAAGAGCATCTGGACAGAAGTGATGGGACCATCTCCTCGCCCCATCAACAGCCTTCGGCGCAACCTGCAACGAGCCCATTTGCAAATCTTGCTCCAACTGCTCCTCCAACCCCCCTATGGCACTCCAGAGGATGCACGAACACTGGCGCGGTTTGAGTTAGAACGACTTCGCAAGCAACTCCAAAAAGGGCTTTCCCTCCTGACCGAAACCACCTCCAAAGCTCATCTGCAAGAAACCTTGGTCCGCATAGACCGAGCCCTGCGTGCCTCGGTGCAAGTGCCAATGTAAACCTCGTCCTTTCATCAACGGGGAGAGGCGCAAAAGGCAACGATAACTTCGCAGCAACTTCGCCTCAACCTTTTTCCTCAACCTGCCACTGATCAGTAGGAATTGTCCTGACACTGTCAGGAATTGACCACGCGCAAAATAGAAAACCGAAAAGTCTTTATTCCTGTGGATCTTTTTGGGGCAAATGGTTTGCTTTGGAGGTGGTTACGGTGAGAGCACGCAAGCGGGTGTCCTCACAACCATCCACCGCACTCGATCGGATTCGCTACGATGCCGATTGCTTTACCGTAGACGAAAAGGACATCTTTTTGTTCAGCGGTGCTGTGCACTATTTTCGGTTACCCCGCCCCCTTTGGGAAGACTGCTTGTTGAAAGTCAAACGAGCAAGTTTCCCAGTTTTGGAAACCTATGTGCCTTGGAATTGGCATGAGAAGCGGGAGGGAAAAGTGGATTTGGAGGACTTGGAGGCTTATCTTGCCTTGGCAGAGAGGATGGGGTTTCTTTTGATCGTTCGCCCCGGTCCCTACATCTGCTCGGAGTGGGATATTGGAGGCTTCCCCCGTTGGCTCCCTCAAAAGCGCTTCCCTTTCCGCACGGACCATCCTGAAAGTATTCGGTGGAGCGAGCATTGGTATGCCTCTGTTATGCCTCTAATTGCTCGCCACCAAATCACCAAGGGTGGGCGAGTTATTTTGGTGCAGTTGGAGAACGAGTATGATTATTCAGGGTTGCCCGAAGAAGTCATGCACCGCTACCTCACCGCCCTCTACCATGCTGCTCGGCGCTACGGTATTGAAGTGCCGTTGTTTACCTGTTGGACCCGAGTGGCTCGTCGCAACGAAGACCCTGTTATGGCAGATATTTTCGACACCTGTAACTTCTACACAGGGTGGAACTTTGAGTGGACTGCTGATGCACTTGCTAAACTCCGAGCCGAGGAACCGAATAGCCCTTTGATGGTCACAGAACTGCAAGGGGGATGGTTCTCCCAATTCGGGGACACCCTGCTGCCCCATCAACGAGACGACCTAACGGCAAAACAGTGTAATGCCTTGACGAAGTTCTTGATTGCTAATGGGTTGAGCGCTTTGAACTACTACATGCTATTCGGTGGCACCAACTTTGGCTACTGGGGTGCTCGCCACATCACGACAACCTATGACTATGCCGCTCCTATCCGGGAACCAAGGGGTTTGTGGGACAAATACTATGCCGTCAAACTCATTGGGGATGCTCTACGAAGCTTTGGATCTGACTTAGCCCGGGCAAAACCCAGTCACGACTGCGCTCAAAGTGACAACGAATCTGTCAAGGTATTTGCTCGCCTCCATGAAGACCATGGCTACCTCTTCCTTTGGAACCCAACGGATGAGTGGCAGCGAGCCAAAGTATCCGTTAGGCTACCCAACGGCGAAACCTTGACTTCTTCAGAACCTGTTGTGCTGCCGCCACGAGATGCAAAAATGTTGCCCGTCAACCTCTCAGTTGGTCCTTACAAGGTCCGCTTGACAACTCTGGAAATCCAATCAGTGGTTCGAGTAGGTGACCGCTGGGTTGTTGTTCTTTATGGAGATTTGGTGACTGAAGGAACCCCTTATCAGGTGCAGCTGGCTGGCGATGTTGACTTGAGGGGTTACCTGAAAAGGTGCGACGAGTTGAAATTAGTGGCAGAGGATCTAATGCTCATTATCACAACGCGCCAGCGAGCGGAGCGAACTTGGCGGTTAGAGCCAGCGGATCTGCCCGCCTTAGAGATGCTAAAGCCAGACACTCATGATGGGATTGTCGTTTCCGATGCTTATCTGCTGCGGGATATGCAGAAAACAGAAGAAAGCATCGAGACCATCTGGGAAGTGCTACCTGGCACTACCCATTTCCTTGCCTTGCTTCCTCAATTGCCTAATTCGGTAAAGGTTGACGGTGCTCCCACGAAAGTGGAGGTGGATCCATCCACTAAGGCTGTGCATTGGACTGTTGAAACCGAACCCATCCCTGTGGAACCCGTTTTCTCAGAGGGGTTAAAATGGCGCAGCGAAACCGTCTCGGCTGAGGATGGGAAGAAGGTTAAGCAGGTTCGCAATGCCTGCCCACTTGTCTTTCTCGCCCCATTGGACGACATGGGTTGGTTTGACAACGGCTTCTATCGCTACGAAACTTCCTTCACCTGGGACAAAGAAGACGAAACGATGCTCTTGGTGACTTACGCTCCAGATCCCAAACTGGTTCTTCTGAATGGACGCATCGTTGCTGAAGCCTCCAACAGTTTTCGCTCTGTTTCCATCCCTCTTCGGATGTATGCCCGTCGGGGACGCAATGTGCTCACAGTCCTTTACGAACAACCAGGGCGCCCCAATGGAGGAAAAGACATGAACGAATTAAAGGGCATCGCTGGGGCAACGCTGATCAGAGGTGGAACAAAGGAACTAAAGGAATGGCGGATGAGCAAGACGGAGAAAATTGCTGGGGATTCTCCAGAAATTCAACCAGACTTTGACGACAGCAGATGGGCAATAGTCCCTGTGGGACAAGGATACCAACCCGAATTAGGAGCTAGAGAACGGGCATGGTTTCGCATCCGTTTCCAACTGAACCACATCCCTTCTGACCTGCTATTGTTATTTGAAGGCGTGGATGACAACGCTTGGGTCTGGCTCAATGGGCAAAAAGTTGGCGAACACCATGGTTGGGATGAACCCTTTATCCTTCCTATCGCCCACGCAGCTCGCTTAGGCAACAATGTCTTGGTTGTCGGAGTAGAAAATCAGGAAGGTCCCGGAGGTATCTATGCCCCTGTGCGGTTGCTGACCGCTTCTGACCTAAAACCAGTGAAGGACTGGAAAGTCGCCAAAGGGTTGATGGGAGAGAAGAAGAAGTGGCAAATCTCGAAAATGGTGGATCGTAATTGGCGAAGACTCGCTTTGGGGCAACGACCTCCCGCCCGAGAAGGCAGCGTGATCTGGTATCGGACTCGCTTCACCCTCCCAGAAACAAAAGATTACAGCATCCCTTGGCGATTAGTGCTCCATGCCAGTGGTGACGGCAACATCTGGCTCAATGGCATCCATATTGGTCGCTACCAGGAAGGAGGACCGCAACGAGAGTTCTACCTGCCAGAATGCTGGCTGCACCCTAACAAAGAGAACATCCTTACCATTGCCTTGTGGTCATCAGAGGGGATCCCGACAATTACCACCTTGCGTATAGAACCCTATGACGAATTCGCTACCAAACGCCTTCGTATCTCCTTCGTCTATGGGGAGGCTGAGTAGTAGCGCTGCGTCCTCATGTAGGCATGGTTAAAGCAGTCATTTCGTGATTACACCCAGAACGCATAAGTAGGAATCCCCCGGACAACACCGTAAAGGAGCCACAGGTTTCCAACTGTCCACTCGCCCAGAACCAAACCCACACCAAAAGGTAATGCCGTCTCCCGAAAA
>VAPR01000735.1_pt1 | contig 19477 bp, 11 predicted proteins | sample 3380701 | NCBI WGS metagenome assembly VAPR01 (sample SAMN11536904, study PRJNA540576) | hot springs metagenome | isolation source: hot spring wet sediment | place: Spain: Lobios | collected 2014-01 | reverse complement strand
GGTTGGAAACCCGCCAGACAAAAGGCAAGGTGGTGTTGGTGCCCTAAAGGCAGCCCCCTCACCAATTAGCAACCCTCAAAGGAGTGACCAACGATGAGGAGCGGGGTTGTGGGTTTGGTGGTAGCGCTTGCTGGGTTGATGGGGTGTCCCCTTTGGGCAATGCCTTTGCGGCAACCGCAAGGGATCGCCTTTTCACCACAAGGCACAAAGTTGGCTGTCAGCGACACAGGCAACAACCGGGTGCTCGTGTTTGCGCTTACGGGCCAGCAAGGACACTTGACAGCTGTTATTCGCTCCCTTGAGCAACCCCAAGGGGTTGCGTGGTTGGATGAGGAGCGGCTTGCCGTTTGCGAAACAGGCAAGGGGCAAGTGGTTGTGTTTCGGCTCCGCCCCTTGAGCCGGCAACAAGTGCTCAGCGGTTTTCAGCAACCTGTCGGCGTCACAGCGTGGCGGGATTGGTTGTTCGTTGCCGACACCCAAGCAAGGGCAATCGTTGTGCTCACTCGCGATGGCAAACTGGTCCAACGCTTTGGCAGCGACCGATTGGGCACCATTTCCGCTCCCAAACGATTGGCCCTCACAGACGATGGGATGCTTTTTCTCGCTGACGACGATGGGGAGGTGAATGTTTGGCGGTTTGAGCCTAAGCGTTGCGAGTTGGTTGCTCACTCGCCCGCTACTGTTTCAGGCTTTTGGACTTGTCGCAGTGTGCGGGTGGTCGGTTCTGAGCTTTGGGTGCTCAGCGCCTTCAGCGGCGAAATCAAGCGAACCCCTTTGAACGAGTTGGCGAAGCCGCGTTGGTTCATTTTCACTGGCTTCCTCAACGGTCCCGAGCGAGATCTCCTTGCCGTTCACTCGGGCCACCGAACGCCGCAAGGGCAACCCAGCCGAAATTCTCTTTTTGTCAACCGATCTGTTCCGCCAGTTTTGGCTTTGGGGCGGTTGGGCACACCGGTGTCACCTGTCCACGACTTTGAGGTCGCTTTGAGCACTGGTTGGTTAGCGATAGCAGCTGCCGAACGGGTGCTATTGTTGCCCGTTGATTTGTCGCTGCCTTCGCGCCCAACCATTCAATCGCACCAAACAGAAGCGGTGGTTGCGTGGGAGACACCAACGCCAACGGAAAGCGTTGCTGAGTTTTGCTCGGTAGGGGCTGAAGAGCGGTGGCAGCGGGTAGCCCTCAAGGGCAAACGGATGCGCCATCGGTTGGTGCTCCGAAACCTCAACCCAGCGACGGCTTATCGTGTTCGGTTAGTTTTGCCCAACAGCTACGCCATCACCGATGACCGCAGCCCTGCACCCCAAGCCACTTCCTTTGCCTTCACTTTTGCCACTCAACCGCCAAAGGGCAAAAAGGTGATTTTGCGCGTTCCTGTGGCGGTGTTGGTTTACGCCGATGTAGTCAATGCAGATTCGCTCAAACCGGATGCGCCTCCAGTGCCACCAGTTTCACGCGCCTACTTGGACTACCTGCGGCACGAAGTAGAGAAAGCGCAACTGTTTTTCTGGTGCAACTCCCACATGGTGCTTTGGTTGGATTGCGACTGGTTTTTCGTGACGAAGCGCATCACGGTTGGGGAAAAGGAGCCGCCCCAAAAGGATTGGCGGCGCGATTTGACAGAGCTGCTTCGGTTGCGAGGCAAATCCTTGGACGACTACCCTGCCGTTGTGGAGATCACTTGCGAACGGCGATGGAACCCGAACGCAAAGCGGTATGAGTTTGTGCCGAGTGGGGGCGGCACCTATGGCGCTGACATGCGTCCGGGCAGTTCGCATTTTTTGGGTGGGCACGACCCCGCTTGGCTGTTCGTCCACGAGTTCCATCACCAACTGGACAGTCAGTTTGCGGAAAGCGGCTACCCTGAGTATCCCTTCAACCACTTCAGCATCACGCCCGATGGGTTCGCTGACAACTTCGGGGAGCACTACAACGGCAACGCCTGGATTTTGCGCTATTGGCACAACGGTGATTTGTCGCTTTGGTTCGCCAATCGCTTCGGTCAAGTGGTTTTGGTGGACGATGCGGATGAAGACGGCATCCCAGACGATTGCCCAGCAGTGCCGTTGGACGAGAGGCGTTTTGGGAGCAACCCAACAAAGCCAGACACTGATGACGATGGGCTCAGCGACATGGAAGAAGTGTTGGCGTTTTCGTGGGTGTGGGAGATGCTGGTTTGGCCGCACGAAGTGAACGCTCAGATGCGCTATGTGCTGCCTGACCCCAACCACCCTGATTCCGATCGAGACGGGATTCTTGATGGTTCAGACCCGCTGCCTCTTTACCCATGCGAACCCGTGATTCGCAAACGGGCGATCAACGAGGCTGCCTTGTGGCTTTCTGCGGAAGAAGACTTGACACCTGTTCCGACGCCGATGGAATTTCCGCGCCCTTTGAGACCGTTGAGCACCAAGGTTTTTGTGAGCCACGATGGGGAGAGGTTGTGGTTTCGGTTTGTGTTCAACGAACCTGTTGCCCTTGTCCATGTGCAGTTGGATTGTCAAGGGGATGGCTACTATGTGGGGGCGGACAACTTGGATGTTCGGGTGCGCCCCAATTGGGTTGCGGAGCAAGCTGCTGTGGATGTTTCTGTCAACAACGCTGCCTCGCCAGAACGGTGGCCGTTTGCCGATAAAACGGTGCTTTCGCCTGACCAAGTGCGGGTGAGCGTCCGTCGGGATCGGCAGACTTATGGCTACGAACTGGTTATCGCTGTGCCAAAAACGGAGGCGATCGGCTTGGCTTTGCGCAGTGGCGACCAAATCGGGGTAGCGATTTACTTGCAAGCGGCGCCCAACAGTCCCCGATGGCTGTCGGTATTTGAGCCGTATCGGTTGGTGCCGCTAAAGTTGGAGTGAAAGGGTCGTCACTCTTGGGGCTCCACCAGAACAGGCGTGACCAAAATCGCCAGTTCCGTTTCGCCCTGTTGGAAGCGGCGAGAAGTAAACAACTCGCCCAAGATAGGCAATTTGCTCAGGAAGGGCACTCGGTTGATCACTTCTTCCTGCACCCGTTGAACCAGCCCGCTCATGACCAAAGTTTCGTTGGAGGCTAACTCAACAGTAGTTGTAGCGGTGCGGATGCGCTTGCCCGGGATAACGGCGTTGTTGATGGTGACGGCAATAGTGAAATCCAACTCGCTCACTTCCGTGTTGACGCGCAGGGCAATTTTGCCGTTCGGTTCTATCATCGGTTGCACGGTGAGGACGATCCCGAAGGGGCGGAACTCTACGGTTGCAGTCGTGCCCACACCGGGAGCTACGGTAGAGACAGGGATGGGGATTTCGCCACCCACATTAAAGCGTGCCTCTTGACCGCTCAACACCACCGCGCTTGGAGCCGAAAGGGTGCGGGCAAGGTTCTTTTGCTCCAACGCTCGCAAAACGGCGGTGATGGGCGTTCGTTGAGCGATGCCTGTTACGCCACCCGTCGCTTCGTTCGCCGCTTGCCCGATGCTCACCCCTGATTCCAGAGCAGGATAAGATACCCCTAAATCACGCAACGCAGAACGGTTGATCTCCACCACGCGCAGCTCCACTCGGATTTGCTTGCCCCCTTTGACCTCAATCAGGTCAAGGATTTGGGGTTGGGGCTGGGCTTGCGAAGGGGTTTGGGGGGTAGTGGGGAAGGTAAGCGGGGTGAGCCCCATTCCAGGCAACACAACAGGCACCGAACCAGGCGCAGCGGGAAGCGGTGGCGGTGTCGGGGGCAATCCCAACATAAAGCGGGCGATGCGCAAGGCTTTCTCTTTTTCCGCTTGGGTGGCAACCGAACCTATCAGCACTAACCCTTTCTCGTCGCCCTTGACTTCAATGGTGGGGATGCCGATGGCTTCTTTGACTCGCTCAGCGAGGCTGGGTGGCTGCGGAGGCGGAGGTGTCGGTGGCGTCACCACCTTCACCCAGTTAATCACTTTCCGACGAGACTGCGCCACCACTTCGTTGATCCGTTGCAACTCCTCAGGTGAGGTCACTTCACCTTCCAGCACCAACACCTCGGCTGTCTCCCGAACTCGAACCGTTGGGATAGGGATCAAGCGCTGGACTTCTTCTGCTGTCAGGGGACGCACCTGCAGCAAATTCACCACTTTGGGCACCAAAAGGACAGCGATTTTTTCTGCACGGGTGGCTTCCTCTGGCGAATCAACTGTGCCTTCCAAAACGACGCTGTCGTCCAAAAGGCGAACCCGGACACCTTTGATGCCGATGGCACGCTCAATCTCCTCGGGGGCAGGGGCGAGAGGCTTAGGAGGTTCTGGCGGTTTGGGTTCTTCCACCCGAAGCAAGTCCAGCACAGTGGCAGCAAAGAGGCGAGCAAGCGCTGTAACCCGTTCCCGATCTGCTTGAGAGGGGACAGTGCCCGAGAGAAGGATAGCTCCCTTTACCACTTCTACCTGCACTGTTGGGATGCCGATGAGGGACAACAATCGCTCCCGAAGCAACGGTTCTGGCACCACTTGCACCTCAAAGGTCATGGTGCGCCCATCAGCAACAACGATAAGCGTGGTGTTGCCAACACTTTTGCCCAAGACGCTCAGGTATTCTGGGCTAAGCACTTGCACATCGGCAATTTCGGGGTTAGCAATGCTCACCGATCGCACTTTAGGGACGGTCAAGACGACTGCTTTGCCCACTTGCACTTGGATGACTCGCCAACGGGGTGCCGGCAAGGTTGGGGATGGAGGCGAGGAAGGAGGCGGGGAAGGTTTGGCCGCTTTGACCCCAACCTTAGAAGGAGCTAAAGGAGCGGGTGAAGGCGAAGGGGTTGGGGAAGATTTGGGGGTTCGGGCACCATCGGAGCTCGGTTGCGACAAACTCGATGGCACTTTGATCCGTTCGCCAACCTTTAGGGGGCGAGGGCTTGACCAACCGTTTAGTTTCACCAGCTGAGCGACCGTCGTTTTGTAGCGGCGAGCCAGACCAAACAAAGTTTCTCCTTTTTGCACCGTGTGCCAGTTTTCGGTCAAGGGTTGTCCCAACGCCCCGGTGCAAAAGCACCCTATGAGCAACACAACGCTCCAAAACCGAACCACAAGAAACACCTCCCCACAAAAAGGCTGATAGCCCGGGACGGTAGATACCCCCTCGCCCTCAGCAAGTTTGACATAGCCAAACCCTCATTGTTGTGACGATGGTCCGTTTGCGGAAGGCGACCTCAGTTCTCGCCAGAGGGCCCGATAGTAGCGAAGCAGGCGAATAGCGTCCTCTGGAGTGCTCATGCTGTAAGGCAGCTCAATCATAGTGAACCGTTCGTAACCGGCTTGACGGAGGAGGAGGAATAGTTCTCGCCAAGGGTAATCAGATCGCCACAGGTCGGTGATGTGGGCGTGTCGGATCCACGATTGCACCAAAGCGAAGGAAGGCTTGACCGAACCGTCCACCACATCTTCCTTGTTGGAGTTCCAACACACACCCACTTGGGGATGGTTGGCAATTTCCATGATGGCTTGGATGACTGAGAGGTCGCTGGTCCCTCGCCCATGCACTTCCAACCAGATTTCCACGCCGTAGCCTTGGGCGAACTCACCCAACTCTCTTAGGGCGTTACCGATTTGGCGGATGGTCTGCTCTTTGGGCACATTGGGGGGTAGATCGTTGGGGCGCACTTTGACTCCGATCGCCCCGATATCATGGGCAAGGACGATGAAACGCTGGGCTTCTTCGATGTTGCGGCGCACTTCTTCTGGGTTGGGTGAATGGAACTCGCACACGGTTCCCAACCCTACCAACTTGACAGGGCTTTGCTCAAACCGTTGGCGCACCTTGTCCCGCTCGGCTGGAGAGAGGGTAGGTTCTACCCCGTGCCGGTGGGTGGTGCGCAGCTCTACCCCTTCTAACCCCACAGTTTCGCAAACGCGCAGCAGAGTCTCCAAATCCCAGTCCTTCGCAATGTTGTAAGTGACCAACCCCAACCGCACACTCAAGCACCTCCTCGTAAAAAGGAACAAGCAAAGAGGCTAATGAGCGTGCCCACCATGAGGATCATCGGGGAGGGCAGGGATGTCCCAGTTGGGCAGAGGGATTTTGACACCCAAGCGCCAGAGCCGCACTTTGCCATCCTCCATAGCAGTGATCAAAGTTTTGCCATCAGGGAGGAAGGCAACACCTCGCACATCGCCCCAAGGATCCATCCCCGCCAACCGTTCTACGGTGTAGCGGATGGTTCGCACCCGTTCCAAGGTCTGATCCTTGATGCGAGTGAGGTCATAGATCCAAACGGCGTTATCGCCGCCTCCTGCAGCGACATACCGTCCATCAGGCGAGATATCCAGCGCCCAAACAGCCCCCTCCATTCCGTAAGCCCAAGCAAGGGATTTGCCTTTTTGCCAGTCCACGACTCGCACCCCTTTGCTGCCATAAGAACCTGCCACTAACTTCGTGCCATCAGGGGTAAAGGCAAGCGCATAGGGATCAAAAGCTTGAAAAGGTGACAGCTTCACGAAAGGTTCTCCCTTCTGGATGTCCCAGACAATGATTCCGCCATCGGTGCTGCCTGATGCCAAAAGGTGCGGTTCTTTCGGATGAAACGCTAAAGCGGTCACAGCGTCTTGATGACCCCAGAGAGTGTTGTGGAGCTTGCCCGTCGCCAAATCCCACACCTTGACTGTTGTGTCTCGGCTACCCGTAACGAGCCAACGACCGTCAGCGGAAACAGCAAGGGCTTGAACCCATCCCGTGTGCCAATCCTCCGTTTGCTCGCTGTCCCATTGTCGTTCTACTTGCCCCGTCTCTACCGACCACATCCGAACGGTCATGTCTGCCGCTGAGGAAAGCAAATGTTTGCTGTCGGGCGTGAAGACCAGTTTCAAAATAGTTCGGGTGTGCCCTGTTAGGGTGCGCACTGGTTGCCCTTCTGGCAGTCGCCATAGCTTGATAGTGTTGTCCTGGGCAGCGGTTGCTAACCATTGCCCATCACGAGACAGCGCCATGGTGACAAGGGGTTGGTCATGAGCATGGATGGTTCTCAGGGGAATGACAAGCGTATCGCCAACATTCCGCCGATAAGGTTGGGCAAAGTCAAAGAGCACCACAAAGCCGCCGATGATCAGCAAGATCAGGATAACAAGGCGTTCCCTCGGCGTGATCATGAACGGTCCCTCCTTCGCTTCGGCTTGCAGAAGAAAGTTTAGCGCCTTGCCTACCCAATTGGTTGGGCTGCTCCAAAATAGACCGTAAAACGACGAACTCGCTGCGAATGAAGCGTTTGGGGAAAGGGGGAAGAGAGATGGCAACAGGCAGTTATCGCATTGCGGTTGTCCCCGGCGACGGGATCGGTCCAGAAGTAGTGCGAGAAGGGTTGAAAGTCTTAGAAGCAGCGTGCCAAGCCGAAGGGGTGCGCTACGAGGCGGTCACTTTTGACCTCGGCGGCGATCGCTACTTGCGCACAGGCGAGACGCTGCCCGACTCGGTTTTGGACGAATTCCGAACTTTTGACGCTATCTATTTCGGTGCTATTGGTCACCCAGATGTTCCCCCGGGCGTGTTGGAGCGAGGGATTTTGCTCAAATTGCGCTTCGCTTTGGACCTGTTCGTCAACCTCCGCCCTGTCAAACTCTACCCGGGCGTGACCGCTCCTTTGCGGGACAAAACGCCTGACGACATTGACTTCGTCGTGGTGCGGGAGAACACAGAGGATGTTTACGCTTTGGAGGGAACAGCCTTTCGGCAGGGCACACCTGAGGAGGTCACCTTGCAACCCGCTATTTACACCCGTCGGGGCACGGAACGCATCCTTCGCTTCGCTTTTGAGTTGGCAGTCAAGCGGGCGAGGGAGCGAAACAAACCTGCTAAGGTGACGCTGGTAGATAAAGCCAATGTGATGACCGTTGGGCACGGTCTCTGGCGTCGGGTGTTTGCAGAAGTGGCACAAGAGTTTCCGCAAGTGGAAACGGAAGCGCTCTATGTGGATGCTGCAGCGATGGAGTTCGTGTTGCATCCCGAACGCTTTCAAGTGGTTGTCACTACGAACCTGTTCGGCGATATCTTGACTGATTTGGGGGCTGCTATTCAGGGGGGGATTGGGATCGCCCCTTCAGGCAACATCCACCCAAACAAAGTGTCCATGTTTGAGCCAGTGCATGGTTCGGCGCCGACTATCGCAGGACAGGGCTTAGCGTGCCCGTTGGCTGCTATCTTGACGGCTGCGCTGATGATGGAGCACTTGGGCGAGACAAGGGTAGCCCAGCGGATAGAAGCAGCTGTCGCTCAAGCCCTCGCTACAGGCCAAATCCCCTCGCTGGAAGCAGGCAAAATGGGGCTGCGGACTAATGAGGTGGGCGATTTGGTTGCTTCATTCGCAGCATCGTAACTTGTCGTCCTGCTTTCAAACCGCACCAACTGGCTTGGGGTAAACGATGCGCTCTGCAGAGCAACCCAGCAGTCGCATCAACCCTTGGGCTTTAGCGAGGGTCTCTTCGTATTCGGATTCAGGGTCGGAATCTGCTACGATCCCACCCCCTGCGTGAAAATACGCCATCTCGTTGCGCACAATGGCTGTGCGGATAGCGATGTTCCAGTCCGCATGTCCTGTGAAGCTCCAATAGCCGATGCTGCCTGTGTAGAGACCCCGAGCAACTGGTTCCACTTCATCGATGATTTCCATCGCCCGAATTTTGGGTGCTCCTGTGATGGAACCGCCGGGGAACATCGCAAACATCAGATCCACGAGGTCTTTGTCCTTTGGGATTTTCGCTTCCACGGTGGAGACAAGGTGCCACACATTTGGATGCGGTTCCAAGGCGTAAAGGTGACTCACCCGAACGCTGCCGATTTCTGCAACTCGCCCCAAATCGTTGCGCTCTAAGTCCACGATCATGATATGCTCTGCCCGATCCTTTTCGCTGGCAAGTAATTCCTCCGCCCAACGCTTGTCTTCTTCCAAAGTTGCTCCGCGAGGGCGAGTGCCTTTGATGGGGCGCGTGTGAGCCACTCGAGTTTGCGGGTCAAAGTGCAAAAAGCGTTCAGGCGAATCGCAAAGCACAAAGGTGTCGCCCAAGTTCAAAAACGCCATGAACGGTGCTGGGTTGACTTGACAGAGGCGGAGGAAGAGCGATGGCGCCTGCGCTAACACAGGGGTGCGAAAGCGTTGAGCAAAATTGGCTTGGTAAATGTCCCCTGCAGCAATGTAGTCTTTGATCCGCCGCACCGCAGCAAAGTAGTCGTCAGGGGTCATGTCAGCAAAAAGGGGCACAGGAACGACTTCGGGAAGGCTAAAACGGGGCGGTTGCGCCAACATGGCAACGAGGCGATCTAACCGATCGGCTGCCAACCGGTCAGCAGCAGCGCCTGTTTCTGGTAACCCAGAAGCAATGGCATACAGCCGTCGCTCTTGACAATCCCAAGTGAGGACAGCCCCAAACGCCCCTAACCAAAGGTCGAGGGTAGGCAAATCCCGTCGGGCGCGGAAGGGTAACCGCTCTAAAGTCACCCGCAAATCGTAACCGAAGTAACCCACTAAGCCGAAGGGGAGAGGTGAAGGGATATCTGGCAACTGCCCCAACCGTTCCCGCATCTCATACCAAAATGCCCGCACGGCAAGAAACGGGTGCTCTTGACGGAAAAGAGCGTTATTTGCCCCAAAGGTCACGCGCGTGCTCTCGTCGTCTACACGATAAGTCAGACAAGCAAATGGCTCTGTTGCGAAAAAGCAAAACCGCGCTAACGGGTATGTGTGATCGGGCAACGGGTCCCAACCGCTGTGCAAAACCACTGTGCCGTATCGGTCAAGAGGCAACCGTCGGTAAGCCTCCAAAGGATCGCAAAAAGGTAACTCCTCAACGCGCACCATAGGCAGGTCTCCTTCGGTTTACTTCCTTGCGCTCCCAAAGTATGGCACTTGTCGCTTCGCAGGAAAATTAAGGCGAAGTGGGGACGCTGAGGGGATGTAGGATGACCGTGTGTTCAAAGGCTCCTTTTTGTGGGCGATCGGGTTGAGGCGAAGGGGTAGATCGCCAGCGAGATTTCTCCGTCAAAAACCACGCCTCCCGAGAAGTGCCCCTCGTGTCATCCCGCACGATGATAGCATAAAGTGTCCCTTCACTCAGTGTTCCCACCACTTTCAACTTCCAACGGTATAGGTTTGGGTCTGTTCGTGTTAACTCTGTGCTGACGGGGTGCAAGTCGCTGTATTCGTCAATGCTTTTGAGTGAAACGGTGAACCGAGCAGGCGGTTCGTAGCCGGGCAGCCAGAAAATTTCGGGGTCGGTGTCGGTGTCCACCTCTCGGCTATGGTCAGGAGGAAAGAATTGCAACCCTTCCAGCGAACCTTGTCCGCCCGGGACGACCGTGTGGCGCGTCCGCCCTTGACAACCGCAAAGGAATAACGATAGCAGAACGGCGAAAAGGCACCAGTGCTTCATCTTTCGGTTTCCCTCCCATGACTAAACTCTTCAGGTTTCCTCTCCACTGTTTGGCGGTGAATGCCTTGTAAGCGCATTCTAAAATGATAGTTCCTCGGCAAGCTTCTAAGGCACTCTGGTTAGTAGGGTCCCTTGAACAGCTGGGGTTGGAAACAGAAGGTGTAAGGCTCAGCAAGCGTTGTGCCCAAAGGCTCCTTCACGCAACTCGAAGGGTCGCTTAATACCCAGTTTGCGTTTTCATCGGTTGTTGGGGTTGGATTTGCGGTCCAATACTATTTGCTTGCACTTGGACGCGGAGCTGTTCCAATTCAGATTGGGTTGCACTGGCTTGGTGAGGCGCACATGAATGTTGGAAGGGGGATAGAGCGAATTCTGTCAATGCGAAGTGATCAAAGGCAAGTTTGAGTAAACATGCTCACAACGGTTCGCCAAATGCAGGCAAATCTGCTATCCATTTTTTCGCAACCCTGTAGAGGCGGCGTTGCCGTTCTAAGGCGAGGCGATAGCGTCTGTGGTGCTCGCTGTTGGGTTCAAAAGTTTCGCCAAACTTTGGTGGCGCTTCCGTGAGATCAGGCAAAATGCCCATCGCTTCCAGTGCCATCAAAGCAGCGCCCCGTGCCGACGCTTCGGGCTCCAAACAGAGGGTGATTGGTTGCCCCAAAGCGTCAGCAAACATTTGCGTCCAAATCCTTGACCGCACCAATGCTCCCCCCGTTGCGACAATGCGCTGCACCTGTGGTGCTGCTTGCTTGACTAATTCGTGTATCAGAGCCATCCGCAAGGCGACGGCTTCCATGAACGCCCTCAACAAGTGCAGTGGGGTGTGGTGCAACCGCAAGCCGATCAGGGCACCCGGCACCGTTGCATCCCATTCTGGTGCCCGTTCGCCCAGCAAAAAAGGCAGGACGGTCAAACCGTGTTCATCGGGGTCCATTGCTGCCAACTGCTGCTCCCAAGCGTCAGGCAAGCGCAAGGTTTCCGCAAGCCATTGGAACACGACGCCACCGTTGCTTTGCGCTCCACCGACGAGGTGGCGCTTTTTGTCCGCTCGGTAGTGCCACAGACCGAACGGTGGGGCTATGTTTGCTTCTGTCGTCATCACCCGCATCACGGAAGTTGTGCCCACCATCAACGCAGCGGTGTCCGAGGTGACCGCTCCTGACCCAATGTTGCTACATGCTCCATCGCCCAACGAAGGAAACCACAACGCTTGCAGTAAGGGGCGAGGAATGAGGAGCGAGGGACGCTTTGGTTCTAAAGGGGCGAAATCTGTCAAGGGCGAAAATTGCTCTTTAGAAACACCGATCAATCGCAGCACTTCTTCGTCCCAATCGTTAGCGGTGTGGTTGAACAATCCTGTCCCTGATGCCATAGAAATGGAGCAAGCCGCTACCCCCAACAGTTTCCAATGCAGGTATTCACCGAAACTAAGCCAGCGATGGACGCGGTGGAAAACCTCAGGGAACGCCTTGCGGAACCACAGCAACTTTGCAGGCAAAAAGTTAGTGTGCCAAAAACAACCTGTGCGACTATGGTAAACCCGCTCGTCCATTGCTTGCTTGAGTTCGTTTACTTCTTTAACACTGCGGCTGTCTGCCCAGAGCAGGAACGGGGTGATTGCGTCACCGTTTCGGTCTACACCCAGCACGCTGTGCCAAACGGTGCACATTGCGATAGCGGCAATTCGGTGAGCCGCTTCACCTAACTGCTCCACAACTTTGCTCATTGCCTCCACCGTTTGGTGGAGCAACCAATCGGCATCCAAAAAAGCACCTCCGTCGGGAGTCGCTTGGGGCTCGTAACTGACTTGCGCTCCCAAATTGGGCAACAACCTAACTTGTTCATCAAAAACCAACACCCGCAGCGACGAAGTGCCAACATCCACGCTCACTATTAGTTGCTCCATAAACACATCCCCGCAGAAAAACATGCCACGCCAGTTTTGGGATGCTATTGACGCACCAGAATAAAGGGTTATAATTTGCCCCAGTTAGCGTAATTAATAAGTGGTGGTGCCAAGCGCACCGTGTGGCGTTTTTAGGAGTGATAGCGATGAAGCGTTTCTACCAAGCCGTTCTGTTGGTAACCCTCATAGGGGCAGTGGTGGGACAGGGCAATGCAATTCCTGTGTTGCAGCTTTACATTGAAGGGGCAACTTACGATCCTGTCAATGAGACTTGGCTTGTTACTCGTCCTTCGTTTACCCTTTGGGTCATCGGGAATGTGGAAGGGTTTGGGACGATTTACGATGTGCGGTTGGCAGCAGCGGTGCGCAACAACGAAGAGGGCACCATCACTTTGACCCCTACGACGACAACCCTTCTCTTCGACCCTTCCTTGCCTCCTCAACCCCAACCTACAGCCAACTTCCCTTCACCAGAAGGCGCTATCCCTTTGATGCCACCGAACAACCGTCCTTTGCCCAAGCACGATGTTTACACATCAGGGGTAAGGTTCTACGAGTGGAAGTTGGGCGATATGACCCTGAAGGATTCGCCGGTTGGCGACTTCGTTTATGGCTTTCCTGCATCTTTCCCTAAGCAGGGGCAAATCAACGCTTACCTCGTTAAAGTTTCAGGCTTCTCTTGGGTGCATTTTGATACCTATGGCTATATCCAGTCTGGGGGGCATCAGAGACGCCAACGCTCCGTTTTTGCTCCCTTCTCCCACGATGCCCTCCACACCCCTGAGCCGGGGTTAGTAATCCTATTGATGGGTGGATTGGGGCTCCTTTACCACCGTCGGCGCCGCAAGAAGCCATGATTATGGCTGCTTGCATCGCCTCTCCTGAGGCGCCGAGGTGCGGTGAGCTGGGAGGCGCACTTCTAAAGACACCGACAATTTCGACGATGCAAGAGCATCGCTCTAAAAGGGAAGAGCTACCTACCAACTTTTGAACGATCATGGCAACTCCTCTCGCTTGACTTCAGCATCCAAACGCCTTATGCTTTCTGTAGTTCTTGCATCCCCATAGTTGGTCTTGCAATCCATGCAAAGGTTCATTTTGTTGGAGCAGCACCCAACAGAGAAAACGGAGGAGGTTCTACGGATGGCGGAGGTAACCTTTGCTCGGGAGTTAGTGCCTGTTTCTCTTGAACGGGAACTGGCAACCTCTTACACTCGTTACGCAATGAGCGTGATTGTATCTCGGGCGCTGCCCGATGTGCGGGACGGGCTCAAGCCCGTGCAGCGGCGCATCCTCTACGCAATGTATGACCAAAACATGTTCCCTGATCGGTCAAGGGAGAAGTGCGCTGCTGTAGTGGGTGAAGTGATGAAGAAGTATCACCCCCACGGCGATGCCCCTATTTACGAAGCGTTGGTGCGCATGGCGCAGGATTTCACTATGCGTTACCCGCTGATTGATGGTCAGGGCAATTTTGGAAGCATTGACGGCGACCCTCCGGCTCAGATGCGGTATACCGAATGCCGCTTAGCCCCTATTGCAATGGCCATGTTGGAAGACATTGACAAGGAGACAGTGGACTGGCGCCCCAATTACGACGAGAAGCACATGGAACCAGTGGTTTTGCCTGCTAAGGTGCCTAACTTATTGGTTAACGGGGCAACAGGTATCGCTGTTGCGATGGCGACGGAAATCCCTCCCCACAACTTGGGGGAAGTTGTAGACGCCTTACTTCACCTGATTGACAACCCTTCTGCCAGTGTGGATGACCTGATGCGGTTTTTGCCCGGTCCCGATTTCCCCACCGGTGGCATCGTGGTTGGCAAAGAGGGTATCCGAGAAGCGTATGCTTCGGGGCGCGGCACTATCGTGCTACAAGGACGCGCCACTATTGAAAACCTTCCCGGCGGTCGCACCGCTATCGTGATCACGGAGTTGCCCTACCGGGTGAGCAAGGAGCAACTAATTGTGCAAATCGCTAACTTGGTGCAAAGCCGCCGGTTAGAAGGTGTTGCCGACATTAACGATGAGACTGACCGAACAGGCATGCGCATTGTCGTGGAGGTCAAGCGCGACTACAACCCCCGTGCTGTGTTAGCCCAACTTTACAAACTGACCAACCTGCGGGTCAACTACAGCATCATCCTGCTGGCGTTGGTCAACAATGAGCCACGCATTTTGACCCTGCCCGACATACTTCAGCATTATCTTGAGCATCGGCGGCAAGTGGTCACGCGCCGCACGAAGTTTGAACTGCAACGAGCTGAAGCAAGAGCCCACATCTTGGAAGGCTTGCGGTTAGTAGCAAGAAACCTCGACGAAGTAATTGCCCTTATCCGACGCAGCGAGAGTCGTGAGGAAGCAAAAGATCGTTTGATGCGCCACTTCAAGTTGAGCGAGCAGCAAGCCGACGCTATCCTGAACATGCAACTGGGGCAATTGACGCGCCTTGACCAACAGCGGTTGCGGGAAGAATACGAGGCGCTTATTAAGCGCATTGAGGAGCTAAACGCTGTCCTGCGCAATCCTCGTCAGGTGGACTTGATCATTAAGCAGGAGTTACAAGAAGTCAAACGGCAATTTGCTGATCTCCGTCGCACCGCTATTGTGGCGCAAGCAGAAGACGCCGATGTCCCAATGGAAGAGTTGTTGGCGGAGCAAGATATCGCTATTGCCATCAGTCGCGATGGCTACATCAAGCGGTTGCCTCTGGACGCCTACATGGAGCGCCGAAGGGGCAAAACCAGCATCGGGTTGAGCCGAAAGGAACAAGATGCACTGGCAGATTTGGTCATCGCTTCCACGCGCCACACCTTGCTCTTCTTCAGCAACAAAGGGCGCTGCTACCAACTGCGGGCTTACGAGATCCCTGCTGCCAGCCGAGAGGCGCGAGGGACTCACTTGGGGCAATTGCTGCAGTTGGATCAAAACGAACAAATTGTAGCGACCGTCCCCATCGCTAATTTTGAGTTGGGTGGCTACCTGCTCATGGCAACGCGCAATGGCACGGTCAAGAAGACACCACTTGCAGAATTCACCACTCGCTTAGCCAAAGGGGTGCAAGCAATCACTTTGGCAGAAGGGGACGAGTTGTGCGGCGTCCGATGGACTGATGGGAGCAAAGAGGTTCTATTAGCGACAGCCAAAGGGATGGTCATTCGCTTCAAAGAGGACGAGGTGCGCCCAATGGGGCGGCAAGCCCAAGGGGTGCGTGGGATTAACCTGCGAGAAGACGACAAAGTGGTCACTTTTGATTTGGTAGAACCCGAAGACGATTCAGTGTTTGTCGTCTCTGAGTTTGGCTACGGGAAGCGGGTTCCCTTGAAGGAAATTCGCCCGCAAGGGCGTGGAGGGAAAGGCTTGATCTTGATGGGAGTCAGCAAACGAACAGGGGAACTCGTCGCCGTCCAAGTGGTGCGTTCCGACGACGAGGTGCTGATCACGACCGCACGGGGCACTATCTTCCGGCTGCCCGTAGAGCAAGTGCGTCGTATGGGGCGCGCTGCTCAAGGACGCCAATTAGTGCCAGTCAGAAATGGGGACATCGTTACCAGCGTGACAATCGTGGTAAGACCTTCAGAAGCATGATGCCTTTTGGGAGCGTCAAGCCTTTGGGAGGGCGAGGTTTGGCCGAGCCGAGAAAGTTCGGCACCGCATCGAAAATGCATCCACGAAAGGCAACGCAAAGCAATGGGGCGTTGGACCCGTCCTCATAGGGCAAACAAAGAGTAATTCTGTGGCAGGGAGATCATCTCTTCCCGCAATCACTTGCGGAGTGGAAACTCAAGGATCCCCAGTGAGCCCGTGCTCAAGTTGCAAGAATGCTCCCTACTTATTGCGGTGCCTATTTCTCACGGTTCTTTCTCGTAGTAGCCGGTGTAGCGGTAGTAGTCCCGGTAGTAATCGTAGCCGCGTCTGCGGGAGGCTTTGTTGATCACGACTCCCAAAAGTCTCGCTTGGGCTAACTCCAGCTGCTCCTTGAACTCTTTAACAGCGGTGCGGGTCACATGACCCAATTCCACAACCATTAGAACGCCGTCAGTCATGGGGGCTAAGATGGCAGCATCAGTCACAGCCAAGGCAGGTGGGGTGTCTATCAGCACAATATCAAAGCGCTCTCGCAACCGTTGCAACAGGTGCTGCATGGCATCGCTACTGAACAATTCCGCTGGAGTTGCAGTGTCGCTATCTTTAGGCAATGCCCCTGCAGGGAGCACCTTTAGTGTCTCCAAAGGCGTGGCAACGATGGCCGCATCCAGAGAAGTCGTATCCCGCAAGACATTCGCTAACCCAACAGCGCCGTCTATGCCCAATATTCGGTGCAAGTCGGGTTTTCGCAAGTCCGCATCAACCAACAAGACTTGCCGCCCTGCTTGGGCAAAGGCAATAGCGAGGGTGGTAGCGACAAAACTTTTTCCCTCCCCTTTCACCGAACTGGTTACTAAGAAGGTTTTCATCATCCCATCGCTTGACTGGCGGAGGATAAGGAACCGAAGGTTGGAACGAAGGGTTCGGATGGCTTCGGCAGCTCCTCGGCGAGAGGTCATTAACTGGAACATTCCGTCAGGGCTTGTTGTTAGTCGGGCTTCGGGGATAACAGAAAGAATAGGCACTCCCAGAAAGTGCTTGAGTTCATCGCTGGTGGTGACCGTTGTCTTGGTCAATTCCATGACAATAGTCAAGCCTACTCCCAACCCCAGTCCCACCAGAAGGGAAAGCAAAATCAAGCGTGGGAGGTCAGGACCAACAGGTTTGTTAGGCACTACAGCGACATCGGCAATGGTTGCATCCCCCAGTTTTGCCGCTTCGCGGATTTGGGCGTCTTGGAGCCGGGATAACAGACTCATATACGCTTGCTCCAAGACCTGCAACTGCCGGTTCAAATCGCCCAATCGTCGCTGCTGTTCAGGAAAACGACGGAGTTGTTCTTGAGTCTGTTGGAGTAAGTTTGCGATGGCTTGTCGTCGCTCCTCCAACTCCATCCGGCGCCGCTCGGCTTGTAGGATCTGCTCGTAAAGAATGGAATAGCGAGGGTTAGCCACAGCATCGGGAACTTCCACAATCCGTTCTGATTGCCGCTTTGCAATCTCTTGACGCAGGGCAGCAATTTGCTCTTCCAAACGCTTGATCGTGGGATGAGTAGGCAAGTAGCGCTGAAGCAGTTGGGTCCGTTGGTTTTCTAAAGCTGCCAATTGCTTCTCCATCTCCGCCAAGATGGGGTTCTCCCGCCGCAATGGGGCGTAGGGTTTCTCCCGCTCCAGTATCCGTTGCAATTGTTCCCGCGCCTTAATAGCCCCACGCCACTCCATCTCTGACATCAACAATTCCGCCGTGTAAGTCCGGAGGGAATTCACTAACGCCTTCGTCTCCTCGCCTACATCCACCATGTTTAGTTGTTGTTTGACTTCCGCAATTTGTTTGTCCAAGCGCTGCAATTCCTTCCGGACAGCTTGTAATTGGCTCTCTATGAACTGCCGTTCGTTAACCGCTTCCGCCCTCGCTTCCCGATTGAGCCGAGTGATAAAGGCTTCTGCTAATCCGTTGGCTAAAGCAGCCGCCACTTCCGGGATCATGTGTCGCACAGCGATGCGGATAAGGTCTGGTTCGTAGCTGGTGGTGGTCACAAAAGTTAAAACATCTTGAGCACTCATCAGGCTCAAGTATTGGCGGACAGGCGCACTCAGTTGCATCCCTAACTTCTGCTCCTGAATAAGGCGCAGGGCTTCTTGGGCAGTTAGATAAGTCTGAACCAGTTGGGCAGCGGTTTTTAGATCCAAAGTTGCTGATTGAGGCTGTGGTGTTGGGGAGAACAACCCCGGTGGTTCCTGCTTGCGCAGCCGCACTAAACTCACTGCCTCGTAAAAGCGGGGAGCAGTGTAAGCGTAAACCCCTGCCCCTATTAACGCCAACACGACGAAGAAAAGAATGAGGGGAAACCGCCGATAAAACAGCCAGAGGTAAAATCCCCAATCGGTTCCTCTTTGCTCGGGGCGAACCAACACTCGCTGCGGTGCCTGCTGCATCGTCTATCCCCTCACTTTTTAATGCGCTTGAAATCGGATCCACCAGCTTTTGGGAAGCCTCTTTTTCACGCTTGCATATGACAACCCGCCCAAGCTTTGGTGACAATTATGCCATCTGAACGGCAGCGCGGGATAACGATGGTCAACGGGAGTGGGCAATAAGGTAACTGGGAAATTAGAAACTGGGTAATTGGGCAATTCGGAAACTGAGAATAGCAAACTTCTGGAGGGATCCTCTCCTGGGGTGCCGAAATTTTTTGCGGGGGCGAACCTCCTGCTGGGCCGAAGTATTTTACTTTTTTCGTCCCACGCCTCCCGCCCCATACAAATGTTTGCGCCTTACGGCGCTCCTACAGCAAACAATTCCTTTCGGCTCGGTAGGAACCGAGCCCACCAGCAGGGGAAGTCGTTCTGATTGTCGTCCCCCGTCTTTCGTCCCCGACGAAAGGGGAAGCGTTAGCCCTGAACATCAATCACGAACAGAATTTCTCCGCCGCCGATGGGCAAGTCCACCAATCCCCATCATTCCAAGAAGCAGCAAAACCACTGCCCCCGGTTCTGGACTGGGCACAGGCACTGAACCCGTCCACATCGTATTAGCACCATAGGCAGTGGCAGTTTTGTATTGTGGAGGCGTGATGGCATAGCCAAACAAGACAGAAGACTGACGGTTATTCAAGAGCCCTTGAGGCGGCCCGAATACCCAACTTACATAGGGAGAGAGGGGTGGATCCGGCACTTCATACAGGGCATAAGCAGGGTTCTGAATAGTGCCCGGCGATGGCTCTGATTCACCTGCAAGGATATGGGCGGAGACCGTCTCGGAAGCAAGCCCTGAAAAGGCACTGTCTATGCTGATTCCTGAAAAGAAGCCAAAGGCAACAAACTTAGGATTGGGCATCGGGATCGTAAAAGCGAGGAGGGATGCCCCCGATTGGTTTTCCAATTGGTAGTAATAGCCCCACAACTCAGGGAAAGTGCCCAAATTAGGGAGCGTGATATTAGTGCCCAGATACTTCACTGTCCAGTCCACCCGAACCGAACCAGCGGGACTAAAAACCGACTCGCCTTTAACCTCTTGCCCTGTCGTCCAATTGGCGGGAAAAGTGGGCAGCGGGCTCGCCATCAGAGGCACAGCGCTGCTGACCACCAACCCAACCACCAACAATGTTGCCCACGACCAAACCTTGTTG
>VAPR01000732.1_pt1 | contig 19498 bp, 19 predicted proteins | sample 3380701 | NCBI WGS metagenome assembly VAPR01 (sample SAMN11536904, study PRJNA540576) | hot springs metagenome | isolation source: hot spring wet sediment | place: Spain: Lobios | collected 2014-01 | reverse complement strand
GAGTATGGTGGATATGCCATCCATGTTGTATCACTCCATCCTAACCATATCAGTGCTGCCCCTGGTACAGCCATCCAGTATGCTACTGCATTAAGCCTAGGATATGCCATATCCTTGTACTTTACTAGGATGGGGATTAGATAGTTCCCCACACCAGAGATGAATGGGAGTATCCAGAGGAAGAGCATGGTAGTACCATGGACGGTGAATATCCTATTGAATAGATCAGAGTCTCCTATAATTGTGGTGCCAGGTGTTAGCAGTTCAGTCCTTATCGTTAATGCTAGAGCCCCTCCAAGCATGAAGAAGACTATTGATGTTATTAGGTAGAGGAGTGCAACATCTGTATGATGCGTAGAGAAGAGTATCTGCCAGAGCGGTCTTGGTCTTGCAACCTCTATAACCATATCATATCACCTCATGCTTCAACTATTAGGTTAGCCCTCATGTTGTAGTGCAGCAACCCACAGTACTCCCTGCACTGTATTAGGTACTCGCCAACAGCATCCTCTGGTATCTTAACCCATATTGTATTTACCCTTCCTGGAACAGCATCTATCATAACTGCAAAGTGAGGTATGTTAAATGCATGTATAACATCCTTGCCAGTTATCTCGAACTTGTATACCTTCCCTGCCTTGAGATGGAGAGTACCAACCTCCCTTGTACCATCTGGATGCTCAAACGTCCAGAACCACTGTTGTCCTGTAACCTTTATGGTTATGTGATCCTTTGGAACCTCATGCAGCAACTTCTCTCCATACCATGCCTCAGCCCCAACCCATATTAGTAGGGAGACCACAGCTCCCACGTATATCCATTCATATATAACATGGCTACCCATGCTTACCACCTATACCTACCTACTCTTCTCCTCTACAGCCCTCTGCTTCACCTTCTTCTCCTTGAACTTGAATATTATATATACCAATGTGCCCTGTACTATTGCCCCAACTATGAACGCTGCTGTCATCATCTTGTAGAATAAACCCCATGCAAGAGCACTCCTATCAACAACATTTTCCTGTGCATATACTATGCTGACAGTAGAGAACAGTGTAAGGACTGCAACAACAGCCAGAATACTCAGATTCCTCATTGTGAAAGAGGGACTGAAATTAAGATATAAATCTAACTGTAGGAAATACATCTATAGATAGCATCTATAGATAGCGCATCATGCTTGTAACATTGTATGCTAGGAGTTCATAGTTACTGCTTGAATGTGATACTATTGTTAGAGATGATGTCTTTATCTGCATGTTTAGGAGTATCTCAGCACTAACCTTGAGTATATTCTGTATAACAGCCTTTATAGGGTCAAGGTGTGTTATGAGCAGTACATTACCATCGTGCCTACTAGCAGCATCATCCATCATGCTGAGTACCCTTGCCTTTATTGAGTTGAAGTTCTCCAAGCCATACATGCTGCTTACATCCTTGCCTGAGTAGAACTCTAGCAGAAGATCTCTATGCTTATTGACAACATCAAAGTAGTTCATGCCTGTTAATCTACCCATATCTGTCTCTGTAAGCCTCTCATCTATGGTGTATGGTAAACCAAGGTTCTCCCCAACTATGCTTGCAGTCTCAACTGCTCTTGCTATAGGGCTTGTGTATATAGCCTCTATACGCATAGGCTTGAGCATCTCACACATCTCTTGCACATGTAACTTGCCTCTCTCAGTGAGATGGTATACTAGTGTCCTGCCCGTAAGTATATGCTTAACATTATTCAAAGCCTCCCCATGCCTCATCAGTATTATAAGGCTCATACATGATGTACACCAAAAGTTAATATAAATTCTTCAATGCTCTAGCATGTATGAGGATTGGACTGGTTGGAGGTACAGGAAGGATGGGTGAAGGGCTAGCATTGAGATGGTGCCCTAAGCATGATGTTGTTATAGGCTCTAGGGATGCTAACAAGGCTGCTTCTGCTGCTCAGGGGTATGTTAAGGAAGCGCTTGAACATTATGGTAGGATGGATGGTAGCATAAGCGGGGATGAGAATAGCAGGCTTGTAGGCTACTGTGATGTTGTAGTGCTATGCATACCTTATGAGAATGCAGAGCCTACACTTGACAGCATAGCCCAGAACCTAAGGGATAATAGCATAGTTGTATGCCCAATAGTGCCTATGAGCAAGAGCAAGGAAGGGTTCATATACCTACCTATGCATGAGCATAAGGATTCTGCTGCAGTGATGGTAAGTAAGAGGCTCAAGAATGCTAGAGTCGTTGCTGCCCTGCATACCATATCTGATGTGAAGTTGAGAAGGTTCAATGAGCCAATAGATACTGATGTGCTTGTATGTGCAGATGATAAGGATGCTCTAGCAGTTGTTAGCGAACTCTTGAAGGAGATAAGGAATCTACGCCCAATCTACGTTGGCCCCTTGAGCCTAGCATATCAGGTAGAGGGCATAACACCTATGCTCCTAAATGTTGCAAGGCAGAACTCGCTCAAGAACCCTAGCATAAGGATAGCATGATTGGTATTTACCATAGCCTATCTATATCCTAGCCTATATCTATCCATCTACTAATTTATACATGCTAGTGGATTGGTTGTTAACCATCCATTCTATCAAAGGATTTAAAGATGGTTAACCAATCTATCATGTGGTAATAGCAAGGAACTGGGTAAGTGCTATGGGCGTACTCTTTTTAGTTACTGCAGTTATAATACTGCTCAGGGATATAGCGTTATGGGGGCCTGAGTTCGTTCTAGACTTTATGATGGATAATAATATGAATAGTGCAAAGTTTGTACTAATCATGTTTGGTATCTCTGCTATACTCTTCCTATACAGCAACAGATACGAGCGTACAAGGATAGAGTGAGCGAAGATTCTAGATTTATATTTATAGTTGGTGTGCCTATATTATTAGTGGAATAGGATAAGACTTGTTTAACCTCTTCTCCTACTCTATCTTACCTATAACGAGAGTGAACAAACTCCTCAAACCTGTTCATTGCTTCCTCCAGCACATCCAATGAGGGAAGGTATACTAGCCTGAAGTGCATAGAGCCCATGCTACCAAAACCTGAGCCATGAACAACTAACAGGTTCTTGCTCTTCAAGAGGTCAAGAACAAACTCAGCATCACTCCTATAGCCCAATGAGCCATCTATGCGAGGGAATATGTAGAATGCACCTTTAGGCTTAGCATATATGTTAATACCATGAATAGCATCCAAACGCTTCATAACATAATCCCTCCTAGCACCCAACATGCTAACCATATCCCTGATATGGTCTTGAGGACCCCTAAGGGCCTCTACTGCTGCCATCTGCACTGGTGTATTTGCAGATAACCTTAGCCTTGCTAATTTACCAACACTTGTCCTCAACCCATCAAGCAATCTTGCATTTGAGTTGAAGCATATGTAGCCTAGCCTCCATCCAGTCATGAGGTACACCTTTGAGAACCCGTTCAGTATAACCACAGGTGCATCCCTAGCATACCTGCCTATGCTTGTGAAGTTATCGAAGACTATCCTATCGTATATCTCATCACATACAAGGTAGAGGTTATGCTCTGCTGCAGTATCCACAAGTGCCTTGAGCGTATGCTCATCTAGTATTGAACCAGTTGGGTTGTTTGGGTTTATAACGAATATTGCTCTACTCTTGCTATTTATCTTGCTCTTCAGATCATCCATATCTATCCTCCATCCCTCATGCTCTAGTGTAGCATACTCAACAGGCTTAACCCCTCTAACCCTAGCGTATGAGAGGTATGGAGGGTAGCATGGACCTGGGACTAGAACCTCATCCCCTGGCTCTGCTATGCTTGATATTATCATATCTAGTGCTTCAGATACACCATTTGTTACTACAACATCCTCTGGCATTACATGCATGCCTTTTGCAGACTCCTTCTCTGCTATAGCCTCCCTTAATTCCCTAACCCCTTCAGACTCTGCATAGTAGTTCTTATCCTCAAGCACTGCCTTTATAAGAGCATCCTTGATATGCTTTGGTGTATTGAAGCCGTAGAGTACAGGGTCTCCAATGTTAAGGTAGATAACCTTGTTACCCTTCCTCTCCTGCTCTCTAGCATACTGTATGATATCCCTTATCGCATACTCAACCCCAGCAACATATCTAGATATACTTGGTGCTGATGGCATGCAGTGCAGTAACATATACTATGATAAATTCTTTTTACCATGCTATCTGTCTATGATAACTAACAGAACTTGCAAATAAGCAACAAGAAGTGATTTGTAATTTAGGATCGTTACATAATAACTATCTATGATCTTGCAAGCATAATATATAATAATATAATCTTCTACCTATTAGTAATTAAATGCATAGATATGATGTTGCAATAGCAGGAGGAGGTATTATAGGATTAACAATAGCATATGAGTTATGCATGAAAGGCTTCAAGGTTGCCATACTAGATGGTAATGATGCAAGGATGGCAAGTAGTTATGGCAATGCTGGATACGTATCCCCATCCCTAGGTCCTCTATCCATGAACATTAGAGAGGTTGAGGATACTGCAAGATACTTTGCTAATAAAGCCTCTGCTGCTAGCCATGACTATGGCAAGGGGTTCATGATGATAAAATCATCTGTAGATAGAATCAACAATCCAATGATAAGAATGCTTATAAGGACTATGGCTCTGGAGAGCAAAGATTGGTATGCTAGGATGAGCAGTAAACTTGGCTTTGTGTACAAACACTCAGGCCTGCTTGAGGTCTATCTAACAAGGAAGGGCTTAGAGCACAGACTCGAGCAAGTTAAGCATCTAGCATCAATACTTAACATACCATACGAGGTACTTGCAAGGGATGAGGTGCATACACTTGAGCCAGCTGTCAATGAGGTATGTGAGGGTGCACTCTTCTACCCAGATGATGCATTTGTAAATCCTAGGAGTGTGATGAAGGCATTGAGAGATGCACTAACTGCCTTTGGTGCTGTATTCCTTGGCAATCTGGAGAGTATAGAGTACGATGGAGCAACAACAGCAGCAGTAGTAGTAAATGATTATAATAATAAGGTGAGGGTCAGATCATTCAAGACCGCTAATGCAAGTGTTCATGCATCTACATACATAGTATGCACTGGTGCCTACAGGGTTGAGGGTATTGATCTACCAGTTGTACCTGCAAGGGGATACATGCTTGAATTGAGATCTAAAGATAAGGCATTGCCTATTCCTGAGCATACTATACTATGTGGTGAGCATAGGGTTGCTATATCAGTACATGAAGATTTGAGGATCACTGCTATCTTTGAATTGTGTAGTGTTGGGAGTGCAATAGTTGAGGAGAACTTTGCTAAACTCCTTGAATGGAGTAGTAGGTATATTACGTTTGGTGATGATATTGCTATAGTTGATAAATGGAGTGGGTATAGACCATGCACACCAGATGGTCTTCCAATAATAGGAAGGGTTGGTGATTATAACAATTACAGTAGTAATCTCATAGTAGCAAGTGGGCACTGCAGGCTTGGGATAACTCTAGCCCCAACAACTGCTAGGCTTGTTGCAGAGTTGGTTGAGGGAAGGGATCATATCCCAGATGCTCTAAAACCTAATAGGTATGGCTTATGAGTAAGAGATGGGCCCGTGGCCTAGCAAGGATAGGGCGGCTGGCTTCGGAGTCATGCAGTATATAAGATGTGTTGGTTGGTTGATTGGTTGGTTGGTTGATGAGTTGGATAATGGATGGATAGATGGATGGAGCAACCAGCAAGTCGTGGGATCGAAGCCCACCGGGCCCACCAGAATCTAGAATAACATCATCCATAGTTGATAGCCTTGCTCATAGACCCTTGGAGCCAAAGAATACCTCGTGATACATTGCACCATATGCACCATGCTTGGTGGGTAAGATAGATACGCTCTGCCATGGTTGCATATAGATACCATTGGAGAGAACTACTACGGTATCCCTTCCATCTACACAACAATACCATCTTATCGATAGACTCTCTCCAGCATCTACAGTGAATACATGCTTCTTCTTATCATCATTATTATAATTAGGTTCTCCATAGAACTCATGCACTATAGCATCCACCATTGCTTCACCATTACCATGGTATAGTGCAAGTACCTCTTCAGCAGATAACGCTCTATCCCATATACCAACTGCATATACCATGGCCCTTGCTGTGTAGCTGTAATCTGGCATTGCATTGATGTAAACATCGTATCCATTACTCACTGGCATAGCTCTAACCTCTTTTCTTGCAACAGGTATACCATCAATATACATAACTACACCTGCACCACCATCATCCCTAACTACTGCAAGATGATGCCATCTTCCATCTGCATAATCCTTCCCATCACTACTAACTAGAGAATGATGCACTCCATCTCTATCATCCCACCCATATACTATGGAGCCATCTGAATCTATGCCTAACATGAATGAGATATTTGATTTGGTTAATGGATCCCCCTTCTCTATCAGAACTACTGGTCTACTTGAACCCTTTGTCTCGCTCAAGAACCATAATGCTATACTCATCCTCTTGCTATTCATCCTATCATCATGCTTTATCATTGCCATCTTACCATTAGAGCCATCAAAGAGTTTACCATCATGCATCTTAACCCTTCCATCATCAACGTATAGGTAAACCTCCTCTACTCTTACATTCTTACTTGCACCCCTCTTCTCCTTGCTTATGCTTACCTCATCATAGATGTTACCATTGATGTCTACTAGTCTAGTCTTCATTCTAGTGCTCTTATCATCATTAGTTATCTCTATCTGCAAGTATGCTGGACTGTTCTTAAGCCTCTCCCTTCCTATGCTCTCTGCAACTATCCCTTTAACCTCATCTGCATTGCTCTGATCTGCACCTCCAGTACCAACTATGTACTGTATCCTTCCATGCTCCTTGCTTAGATCATAACTGCTCTTATCCTTGCTTGCTACTGAGTTTATACCCTTGAGGGGATAAGTCCTTGTGTAATGATGCGTATCCCCAGATAGCACTATATCAACACCAGCATCATCCATCATTGCTACATATGGCTCCCTTACCTTTGCTACAGCATCACTTGCTCCAACGTTTAGAGAGATGTGCATGAGTACTATCCTCCAGTCTATGCTCTCATCCATCTTTGCCATGCTTAGATTGTACCTTGCCAATGCGTACGTTGCGCTATGCTCATCTATGCTTGCTAAACCTCTTGGGCTCTTTGCCAATGAGTTATCTATGCCTATGAATGCTATGTTATGATACTTCATGTAATAGGAACCAGACGCAGGGATGTTGTATGCTCCCCTTATATCCATCATCATCCCATATGTTGGTCTATACCTAGAATCCCAATAATGGTTGTCATGGTTACCATGTACAGCGATAACCTTATCTGGTGGGAATGAGAATGCATCTGTGAAGCATCTAGCATCATCCAACCTATATGAGTAGTCTCCAAGCAAGAGCACCTTATCTGGATTGTACTGCTTTATGGCATCTGCAAGTCTATTATATAATCTGTTATTACATGATATATCTCCAACTGCAGCTAACTTGATCTTCTTTGGTACCCCATCTACACCTTCTGCTACATCATCGCTACTCTTTAATGCTACGTACTTCAACACCTTGCCATATGCATCATTAGGCACAACCACATTCATTATATTTGCAGTACCTCTCTCCTGCAGTTCTGGAATAGTAGCACTAGCATGATACCAAGCATAGATGCTAGCATGCACATCAATGACTACTAGAGTTGGGGATGTAAGCAGTGCAGCAAACAACAACAGTATCAATATACGGTTATGATTATGTTGGTGGTGGTAGCGATAATAATGATGATAATAATAATGATGATGGTTGACCATAATCTAATAATTCGTGCCTACTATTTATTCTCCTTTACCACCTTACCATTAGCATACATAACCTTCATAAGTAGAAGGGTTGAGTTGAAGGCTAGAGCAAGTACATTTGCTACCACTATTATTGCATCTTCTCTGAATATGCCATATATGAGCCACATAGATGCCCCAGATATGAACAATAGCATGAGGTAAGGGGAGAGGTCATCTAGCCTCTTCCTCTTATAAGCCTTGAATATCTGGGGTATGAAACTGCTTGTGGTTAGAACTGCTGCTATCATGCCTATCATGGTATCTATCAACATACACTTCTTCCTTCTTCCGTATTGTTATAAGAATATCTAATAAAAATGCTTTCCTAACCTAAACTATATCTTTTAGCAATGCGAATTACTTGTATGAGCATATATGAGCATCTAGTGCTCAAGATGGCAAGGCGATGGATTGCTGGCTCAAGCATGCAGGAAGCGTTAGAGTATGCAAGACAAGCAAACTCAATAGGTATGAAGGCAATAATCAACTGCTTGGGAGAGCATAGCATAAGCAAGGATGAGGCTAAGAGCAGTACAGATGAGTACATAAGACTTGTAGATGCTATACACTCTAGCGGTATTGATGGCTCTATATCTGTCAAGTTGACACAGATAGGCTTGGATGTGGATTACGATACATGCAATGGTAATCTCATAGGGATAATAAGGCATGCAAGCATGTATGGTATGTTCATATGGATAGATATGGAGTCATCACCATACTATGAGCATACTGTAAGCATGTATCTTGATATGCTCAAGCATTACAGGAATATAGGCTTAGCATATCAAGCATACATAAAGGAGCACTCATTAGATATAATGCATATACTTGAGAGTGGAGGCATAGTAAGGTTGGTGAAGGGTGCATACAGGGAGGATGCAAGTATAGCGTATAGGAGCAAGAGGCATGTTAATGCTAGCTTTAGGAGGCTAATGCGCATACTCTTCAAGCACTCAAAAGGCATGTTTGCTATAGCAACCCATGATAATGCGCTTATAGAGGAGGCTATAGCATTGAGCAAGGAGCATCAAGGCAAGGAGTTTGAGTTCCAGATGCTTAAAGGGATAAGGGATGATCTTAAGCATATGCTTGTAAGGCAAGGGTTCAAGGTTGCAGAGTACATACCGTATGGCATAAACATATCTGGCTATGTGTATAGGCGCATAAGGGAGAGGCCATCAAACCTACTGCTCCTTGCAAGATCACTACTGTAACTATCTAGCATATTATACAAAGGATTATAGATAAGTTCACAACAAGATTACTATATCCTGTAGAAAGTGATAGGGTATGTATGATGATAATGATAAAGAAGGTAGTAATGATGATCGGAGCAAGGGTAAGTGCTACTGTTGGCATATCTGGAGGATACTGAGTTGGTGCTACTGCTGTGGACATTGTGAGCAATGCTGCAGTAGAGGCTGCGAGTGCTATAGGTGCAAGCATATAGCAAACAGTAACAGGAGGATTGCGTGGTACAAGGTAAATGGTTACAGGTTGTATAGAAAGGATATGTAGGATGGATGGTAGAAAGTAGTATCGCTAAATAACTAGCATCATCCTATATAATCATGAGCATATAGTCTGGCTCTGCTCCCTCATGAACAATGGTAGATAGTAGATGCTCCCAGTGCCCTTGCCACTTATACCAGACATCTTCCATCCTACGAATGGCTGTGAGCCTACCATGGCACCAGTTGTAGCGCTCCTCCCTCTATTAACATACACAACCCCAGCCTCTATCCTGTCAAGGAAGTATCTAACCTCATCCTCATCACTGCTGTATATGCCTGCTGTTAACCCATACTCACTATCATTACACATTGCTATTGCATCATCAAGCCTATCATAACTTGCTACTGCAAGGAATGGTAGAAAGAGTTCCTCTCTTAGTATGACGCTATTGCTATTGAGGTTATCAACTATTGTAGGCTCAACGTAGTAGCCATACTTGAACATACCATCTGTAACCTGCCTCCCACCTATGAGTATCCTACCATCCTTGCCTGCAATGCTTGAATACATTGCATACTTGTCGTATGCTGCCTTGTTTATCAATGGACCAACGAACGTATCCCTCTCTACAGGATTGCCAACTTTGAGGGTTGATGTAAACTCAACAAGCCTTGATACAAACTCCTCGTATATGGATGAGTGTACATAAACCCTTGAACATGCACTGCACTTCTGCCCTGAATACCCAAATGCTGCTCTTGCTACACCCTCAACCGCCTTGCTTATACTTGCATTGGCAGTAACTATGGTTGGGTTCTTGCCACCCATCTCAGTTATAACTGGCCTTGGCCTTGATGCATTAGCCTTAGCATATATGCTTAGACCAACATCCTTTGAGCCTGTGAATACTATACCATCAACATCCCTGCTAGATACAAGGGCATTACCAACAGTACTTCCAGAGCCAGTAAGCAGGTTGAGTACACCATCTGGTAACCCTGCCTCCTCAAGTATCTCAAAGAACCTCAAGGCTGTTAATGGTGTATCACTTGCTGGCTTGAGTACTACAGTGTTGCCAGTTATCAGTGCTCCAGAGCACATGCCTGCAGTTATTGCAAGGGGAAAGTTGAACGGTGCTATAACAGCGAATACACCATAAGGCTTCATTATACTATAGCATCTCTCATCTGGATATGCATTCTTCATAACCCTAACATAACCATCATTCCTCTCCATCTCATATGCATAGTAACGCATGAAGTCTATTGCTTCATCAACATCAGCCATAGCCTCATACCTGTTCTTCCCATTCTCATAAGTCATAAGTGCTGCAAGATCGTACTTGCTACTGCTCATTATATCTGCTGCCTTCCTGAGTATACCAACTCTATCCCTGTAATCCATCCTACTCCAATGCATGAATGCCCTCTTTGCAGCATCTACTGCTTGGGATACATGCTCTTCGCTACCAAGGGGAAACCTTGCCACTACTATCCTTGTATCTATCGGTGATCTATCCTCAAAGAACTTACCTGTTGATACCCTCTTCCCATCTATAACCATTGGGCACTCCTTACCAAGGTTCTTCTCAACATCTGCTATACTCTCCTCATACCTTGCATGGAATGATGATGCTTCTTCTCTAGCAAGTAACCTAAAGTATGTCATCTCATGTTCAAACTCCATATGAGTGGATTGTTAATGCTTTTACTTAACTCTTCCTCTACTAATGATATAGTAGACTAATGATATAGTAAACTCAACCCTTCCTATTGATCTGCATTGACCTACTCGTATTATCATAACCATAGGGTTCTACATGTATCATCGCTATGGCATTCAACTCATCCCTTATCCTCCTCTCCAACCTAGAGATGATCTCGTGAGCCTCCTCTATACTTGTATCTGCATCTATACTGCAGTGCATATCTATCCTCGTCAGCATATCATTACATCTATACACACCTATCCTGCTGATCTGCCTTACCCCTTGCTCAGATGCTATACTCCTTATTCTAGCCTCCAACACTCCATCCCTTAACTCCTCAACCATATCCATCTTTGGCATGATAGGCTCTATATGCACCATGACATCCCTGATTCCTTTAACCCTTCTCTTAACCTCATACTCTACCATGTCAGCAACTTTATGAGCCTCATCCAGTCTAAGGTTTCTATCAACCTGTACATGCATGGATACTATCAATGCTTCAATTGCATCGCCATTATCATTATCATCATTATTATAACTACCATCTTTATCCTTACTCCTATCCTTAGCCTTATCCTCGCTACTATTTACATTCTTCTTCCTAACCCTCTCCCTAGATACCACGACGTTGTGCACATCCTTAACCCCATTAACCCCTGATGCTATATCTGCTATGATATGCTCTATAGGCATATGCTCATACTCTGGCTCAAAATGTACCATAACCCTGCTAGCCTTTGCAACCCTCATGACTGCATGCTCAACCTCACTGCTTATCGCATGTGCCCTACTGAATGTAATGCTACCTTCCAATACTACTGTAACATCTGCAAGTACATCCCTGCCTACCTTCCTCATCCTAATATCCTTGCAGTACTTGACACCATCTATGCTGAGTATGGCTCTTCTAGCCTTCTCAACTAACGATGGGTCTATTGCATCTGTAAGCTCCATGGCAGATGAGTATACAAGCCTAGATGTAAGGAAGATTATCATCCCAGCAAGTGCTATAGATGCTAACCCATCAGCAGCATAGAGACCATTGCTAGCAAGTATGAAGCCTATGAGTGCTAGCACTGATGAGCCTAGATCTGCTATTGCATCGTAGAACCCAACCCTCGTACTCATCCCATGCATGCTATATGCAAGTACTACAGCCCTGAACACCGCTACGCATATAGCTACTGTAACAGCATAAAAGGCTAGCATACTAGGCACTATACCCTCAGCCCCAACTATCCTGAAGAGTGACTCTCTAACTATGAAGATGGCAACTATGAAGAGTGCAATACCACCTATCAACCCTGCTAGCGTCTCTAGCCTACCATGCCCATACGTATGCTCCATATCCCTGGGCTTCATGCTCATGCTTAGCATGATGAGCAGTATAGCAGTAAGCAAGGCGTCAAATGAGGCATGTATCCCATCGCTCAGCACAGCCATGCTATTACTTGCAATCCCTGCTATTATCTCGAAGAGAGCAACGCTTGCTATTGCTATAAGCGAGAGTGATAATGCACTCTTCTGCTCCATCCTCTTTACAGGTTTGAGCACATATAATATGCGCTCATGGCTAATAAGTACTTATATGCACTATTGTAGAGAAGATAAACAAATTAGAAGTAATAAATAAATGAAAAGAGGGTTAGGAAAGCAGTTTAATGCTGTAGTCTATACATGCCTTTACCTCTAGCCATAAATACAGCAATGCCTGTAATCAATGCTAGTATGGGCAAGACTGCTACTGGAAACTCTGGAATAACCTCTGTACCAACTATCTTTATCTCATGTATACTATGCATGTAGAGTATTCTTATCCCTTCTTCTCCAGTATCTGGCTTTGTTATCTGCATAGTTATAGCAGGTTCACCATCTATAGTGACTATATATGGTCCCTTAAGGATGTTGTTTGGATATATATCTGTAATTCCAAGAGAACCTCTTTCACCCTCTACGTTGAACGAGATGGTCTTGCTTCCAGCATCGAATCTAAGATTCTTAACATCTGAGTTACTGTATATATTTAAAGGAATATTCTGACCATCAACACTGACCTCCTGTGTAAAATCCTTACTAACACTCTGGCTAATATCCATAGATCTTGCGTTAGATATCCTCAGTGTATCTAATGCCTTATCAAAATCACCAACATAGCTACTGTACTTATCTACAGTTGAGGCGAAGAGTAGCATCACGCTTCTTATCGTATTATCCTTCTCTTGTGATGCATTGAATAACTTTGCCCTCATTGTAACTGGTTTACCATCAAACTCTACTTCGCATTCTACCTCTACCACTACACCATTTACACCACTAACACTCTTGTTATTGAAAGATAGCAATTTGCACTTTGGCTCCTTTACACGCTCATCACTCTTACCAAACTGAGTATCCTTGATGCTAGGTAAAGTAGCCTTTTCAATCACAGTCACATTCAACATAATCATTGGACCTGTAGGGCTTACTGATGATGGATCCTTTATTCCTCCTGGCATAACTACTGCCATTGCAATCGTATTACCCATCCCCATAATCAATGGCATCTCCATACCACTCCATCCTGCTGGGAATGTTATCTCAATACCAGCATTATCATTTACATACCTCCCACTAACCTCTTTGATACTTGGTATTTGTGGTATCTGTCCCTGAGCGTAGAGTGTAGGCATGGTTAACATCATTATCACAATACCTACAATTGCTAGACTCACGTATTTCATAGTTGAATGATATCAACTTAACTATTTAAGTTTTATGGAATGTTTATTTTCTTCGCTGTTATAAAGTATAATTAAGATTATAATCGACTCTTTCTAACAATTCTTATATGAGTTCTCTAGCTTGAGGATGGATAGAGTAGATATACTACAAATCCAATAAACTAAACATTATCCATGTAATAGTTAAAGCATGTATGGAGTTAGCCATAGAAGATAACTTCATAGCGTATACTAGCCTATATAGATCGATAAGCTACAACTTGCATACAAAAACATTAAAAGTAACCCGCATCTACATGCAGATAAGATGGATATGCTGATAGTATTTGACTTTGATGGTACCATAGCAAATACGGTGCATACATTGATAAGGATAATAAACAAACTTGCTGATGAGTTCGCATACAAGAAGATAAGGATGTATGATCTTCATCATGTTAAGGGTATGAGGACTAGGGATATACTTGTCTATCTGAACATACCCATGCTCAAATTACCATTCATAATAAGGAGGATACGCATGGAGATGAACAAGGAGATACCCATGCTCAAACCATCTGTTAACATAAAGCCTACGTTAGAAGCATTGAAGAATGAAGGCTGCAAGTTAGGCATACTTACCACCAACGCAACTAGCAATGTGAGGGCATTCCTCAAGAGTAACGATCTCGAGTTGTTTGATTTCATAAGATCTACGCATCATCTCCTTGCTAAGCATGTGATATTAAAAAAGATCAAGAAGAGTTATTGCTATCATTGCAATTCCAATCCAAACCCATCAACGATCTTCTATGTTGGGGATGAGGTTAGGGATATAGAGGCTGGAAAGAGGGCTGGGGCTAAGACTGTAGCAGTTAGTTGGGGCTTCAACTCTAGAGGTGCACTACTTGCTGAGATGCCAGACTACATAATAGATAGACCAGAGGAGTTGGAGTATATAGCAAAGAAGGCACTTACCATAGGCTACAAGTAATGGAAGCAATGTTAAATTATGGAATTTATGAAGGTAAAGAAGGGATGAGGTTATTTTATGAGCAGTAAGGATGAGAGCATATTCAGCAAGGAGGCTCTGATGCATACAGATGCAGGGAAGGATATACTCAAGCAGGCTATGCTGAGGAGTGAGAGGTACAAGCAGTTCCAGTACTACAAAGAGCTTGCTGATAGAGAGTTCCCAAGGTTCCTCGATAGGTTCGTTAGGGAACTTCACAGTTCTATAATCAACGATGATGATCCATTAAGCACCCTTGGGAACTTCATAAGGGAAGCAGAGCCCGATGGCTTCGTACTTGAGAGGATCTTCAGTATGGATGCAATCAAGGTAGAGGAGGTTAGGAGTAGGTTAGCAGATGTTGATAAGTGTAGGGATCGTGTGCTTAGACTTCTAGACTCTAACTATGTGAAGATGACCTATCCAGTCTTCTATGCACTATACGATGGCGCATGCTCATATCTTAACATAAATGCAAGCGATGCTGAGAGGGATGTGCTCATAGATGGCCATGTTATTGCAATAGATCTAAGCGAGCCAATGGATAGGATAATGGATATGGATGAGGATGTTGAGTATCTTGATGATTACAAGTTAATATGCCCATACATGCTCAAGATAGCAAGGAGGAAGATCTCCTCAATAGGCAAAGATATACTGGAGGCATTTGAGCAGGGATTCAGGGATGCAAAGCATGGTCAGTACAAAGATCTCATCCTGAAGAACAACCCAACTGCTATGGATGAGGAGAGCATGAATGAGTGCTACAAGAAGTATAGAGCAGTGATGGGTACTGCTGGAAGGAATATGGTGCTAAAGGATAGTCCGTTGAGGAGGATATTCTATCATGGTATGGCTAGGGCTGGAGAGTCTGTAGGCTGTGCAAATGAGATTGAAGATTCAATAAAGGGCAGGGTTATAAAGGTACCATCATGGCCTCTCTACTATGCTCTCAACACTGGGGATATAAGACTAGCATTTGATCTAACGTTCAGGAAGAGCAAGATATACCTTGATGATGCCCTTATTGCTATAGACATGCTCCCAGAGAGGTTCAGTACAAAGCACTTCCTTGAGTTCATGGTTCTAAGCGTTAGACATTACAATGAGTACTGGTACAGAAGGGTTAAGGAGTACGATCTTAACATATTCACTGCTGGATTGAAGGAACGGTGATGTTGATCTAATGCATGGTAGTAATGTATGTATTGTATAAGTAGTAATAAGGTGTGATGTATTGTGTGGGTTGAGAGGTATAGACCAAAGAGCATAATTGAGATGGTTGGTAATGAGGATGCTAGGCTTGAAACGTATAGATGGCTTGCTGGATGGAGGCAAGGAGATAGACCGTTACTTCTCATAGGCCCTCCTGGCACTGGCAAGACTACCATGGCAAAGGCTCTAGCCAATGAGTTTGGGTATGAGTTATTTGAGTTAAATGCTAGTGATGAGCGTACCAAAGAGAGGCTAGAGCATCTACTTAAACCTCTGCTGGAGAATGCAAACATATACAGCAAGAGGGTTCTACTCTTCCTAGATGAGGTTGATGGATTACATGGTACATACGATAGGGGAGGGTTATCAGCACTGCTCTCAATACTGAAGGATGCATCAAGCATACCAGTAATGATGGCTGCAAACAGTGATTCTGGAGAGGTTATAAAGGAGTTGAGAAGGGTCTCAAAGGTTGTAAGGATGAGAGGCATACCACCTAGACTACTCCTCCTCTACCTTGAACATGTGCTTGAGAGTGAGGGTAAGAGCATGAGCATAGGTGATAGGCTAAGAGTGGTGGTAGAGTGCAATGGTGATGTTAGGAGTATGTTGAACATGGCACAATCACTTGTAGGCATGGGTGTATCTGGAATGGAGCCTATAAGTTACTCAACGCCTATTGATGATGCCATTAACTCCTTCTTTGCAGCAAGGAACATAGAGGAGGCTGTAGATGCGCTGGGTAGGAGCGAGGGCTTTTATGTTGATCCCTCATTTGGCTACGATAGTGAGAAGAGGAGGGTTGATAAGTTAGGTGCACTATACTCAAGTATAATCAATGCAAGCATTGATATTGATAGGATGGCTAGGCTACTTGAAGCATTATCATACGCTGATATGCTCATTGCAAGGATGAACAGGTTGAGGATGTGGAGCATGTTTAGGTACCTTGATGGTATAATAACATACTCAATATTCAATGATAGTAGGGGTTTATCATACTCCCAGTACGATATACCTTACAATCTTAGCAGTAAGGTATTCAATGAGGGGAGGGTGTTGAGGATGATTGTAGATGCTATAGCATCAAGGTTACATGAGTCAAGACATAATGTTGTAGCATACTATATGCCATACATACCTCTCATACTTGGCAGAAAGGGCAGCAGTACTGCTGTTAGGATTGGTGAAGATTATAGCATAACAATAGATGAGCTTGAGAGTATAGCCAAGAACCTTGCTATGTAGGTAAGAGATGAGGGGGAGAGAGGGAGAGAGGAAGAGAGAGGGATGGTTAGGGTATGATAAAGATCTTCATCCACAAGGACTTCACACTACCAATGCTTGGTAAGGATTCATTTGTAAAGCTTATGCGTGCTGGTGTAGAGTATGATAAGGCTAGTAGGAGGTTCCGTATCAAGGAGGGTGCAGATGTAGCATCTATACTTGCCATACTAAATGAGGTTGTTAGAGAAGAGATAAGCATAGAGTTACCCTGCATTGTATGTGGTAATGATGCTGGATGCTCTGAGTGCGAGTTCTCATCAAACTGTGATAGAACCTCTGTATCAAGTAAGTGTATATGCAAGCAGTGCATAGAGGGAGGGTATCATGGTTATACAGAACATCTCTCATCCCTATTTAATACTGCAAATAGCAGAGGAGATGGTGAACAGGGAAGGGGGAGGAGAAGGGGAAGAAGAGGAGGGGAAGGAGAATAGAGGGAAAGGAAGGATTGAGGCTGTGTTATGATAAGGACAAACATTAATTAAAATCCATCGTCTATTACCTAGCCTAGAGAGAGGGGAAGAAAGAGGATGTCAACACTGTATGAGGAGAGTATAAGGAGGCTCTTGGATGAGAAGAGGAGGAGGCTTGAGGAGATAGTGAGGGAGGGTAACTCTCCATATGAGATTGCAAGGTTGGAGCATGAGATACATGTGCTGGAGATGCTTTATGAGAACTACTCCTCCAGCATGAGTGCATTCAGGAGGACAAAGGGTGCAAGGAAGCTACACTAACCAAACAATAACTAAATAAATAAGTTATAACAACCATAGCTAAAATTAGTTTATATAATGGAGGGTAAGAGAATTGTACGTGCATCAGGATAAGCAGGAGAGGCTTGCCCAACTCAACAAGATTGCAGAGAGTGGAGGAGGCGAGGAGAAGTTAAAGGAGCAGCATGCTAAAGGCAAGCTCTCAGCAAGGGAGAGGATCTCCTTGCTCCTAGATCCAGGATCGTTTGTAGAGTTGGACAAGTTTGTGGTCACAAGATCAAGAGATTTTGGATTGGACCAGAAGAGATTCTATGGTGATGCTGTTATAACAGGTTATGGTACTATAAACGGTAGGCAGGTCTTCATATATGCTCAAGATTTTACAGTTCTAGGTGGCTCTCTTGGAGAGATGTCTGGAAGGAAGATAGCAAAGATAATGGACCATGCAATGCATGTTGGATGCCCAATAATAGGCATGATAGACTCTGGTGGTGCAAGGATACAGGAAGGAGTGTTAAGCCTTGCTGGTTATGGTGAGATATTCTATAGGAATACACTTGCCTCAGGTGTAGTTCCTCAGATAACAATAAGTGTTGGTCCATGTGCTGGAGGAGCAGTATACTCCCCAGCCATAACAGATTTTGTTATAATGGTTGATAAGATAAGTTACATGTTCGTTACAGGGCCAGAGGTTGTTAAAGCAGCACTGGGAGAAGAGACAACATTTGAGGAGTTGGGAGGGGCATACACACATGCTAAGTACAGTGGGGTAGCACACTTTGTTGCAAGGGATGAGTATGAGTGTATGGATATAGTGAAGAGGTTGCTCTCCTACCTGCCACAGAACAACATGGAGGAGCCTCCTGCTATAGAGCCTACAGATGATCCAAACAGGATAGATGCAAAACTTGCAGATATAGTACCAGAGAACCCATTCGAGCCTTACGATATGAAAGAGATAGTAAAGAGCGTTGTTGATAACAATGAGTTCTTTGAAGTTCACGAGTTATGGGCACCAAATGCAATAGTTGGTTTTGCAAGGTTGAATGGTAAGAGCGTTGGGATAATTGCAAACCAGCCAATGCACCTCTCAGGCTCTCTAGATATAGATTCATCAAACAAGATTGCAAGGTTCATAAGGACATGTGACTGCTTCAACATCCCCATTGTAACATTCGTTGATACCCCTGGCTACTTGCCTGGGATAGAGCAGGAGCACCATGGGATAATAAGGCATGGGAGCAAGGTGCTATTTGCCTATAGTGAGGCAACGGTACCAAAGATAACTGTTATAGTTGGCAAGGCTTATGGAGGGGCATACATAGCAATGGGTAGCAAGCACCTAAGGATAGATTACAACTTTGCATGGCCTACTGCAGAGATAGCAGTTATGGGCCCAGAGGCTGCTGTAAACATAATCTTCAGGAAGGAACTTGCAAAGGCTGAGAACAAGGAGGAGTTGAGGAAGAAATTCATAGAGGAGTATAAGGCAAAGTTCGCAAACCCATACATTGCTGCTGAACATGGTTAC